>Ga0181537_10000237_pt1 | contig 51620 bp, 44 predicted proteins | sample PEATcosm2014_Bin_39_FD_119765 | JGI IMG/M metagenome (GOLD analysis project Ga0181537, IMG submission 119765) | Peatland microbial communities from MTU Mesocosm Facility, Houghton, MI, USA - PEATcosm2014_Bin23_10_metaG | ecosystem: Environmental > Terrestrial > Soil > Wetlands > Peat | place...
TCGCCGCAGGCGCTTGCCAGGCGCGCCGCTCGCTCGCTCGGCCCGGTCTCGATCAGCTCCTCGAAAAGCGCTTGAATTTGCTGCCATCGCGCCTGCGCGATCATGCCGGCCACGTGCCACCGATTTCATTCAGCAACCAGGCGCGCGCCAGCCGGATGTCGCGCTGCACCGTCGCCACCGACGAACCGACCGCCGCGGCTATTTGCTCCTGAGTCAGACCGCCGAAATAGTGCAGTTCGATGGCGCGAGCGAGGCGCGGCTCCATCCGCTGCAGCCCTTCAATGGCGTCATCGAGGGCGATCACGTTGAACTGCAACGGCCCCGAGGCGTTGCCGGGGTCCGCGGCGGTGATGCGATCCTGGGGGTCGGCGTTGCGTTTCATGCGTGAGCGCGATTTGGCGTGATCGACCAACACCCGGCGCATAAGCCGGGAGGTCACTGCGAAAAAGTGGCCGCGATCCTCGAGCACGACATTGGCATGCATCAGCCGGATGAAGGCCTCGTGGACCACCGCGGTCGCTTGCAGGGTATGGCTGCCGCGTTCCGCGCGCATGTAGGTGCGCGCGAGGCGCCGCAGTTCGTCGTAAACCAGCGGCGTCAAACGGTCGAGCGCCTGCGGCTGGCCCGAGCGCCATTCGGTCAGGAGCTGAGTGAAGCTCGCCGGAACCTGCATCGTCATTCGCTCACGCCCAAAATTTCATCCCCACCCGATTCAGGTTTTCCCTCAAGCATACCTGGCCGCAGCGCGATTGATGGGATTCCAATCCCGACGTCGCTTTTATCTATGCAGCCGGCCCGTTCAGGGCCCGCTGTCTGTCGCTCGTTTCAATAAGGAGAATCGCATGAAGATCAGTTTAGTCGTTTTGGTCGCCGGCTGTGCAATAGCGGGATCTGCCTTGGCGGCCATCGAATCGCCGCCGTCGCTGCCGCCGCAGGCCGTCGTGATGGAATCACCACCGTCGCTGCCGCCCCAAGGCGTCGTGATGGAGTCGCCGCCGTCGCTGCCGCCCCAAGGCGCCGTGATGGAGTCGCCGCCGTCACTGCCGCCCCAAGGCGCCGTGATGGAGTCGCCGCCGTCGCTCCCGCCGCAGCAGCCATAGCGGCAAGGGGCAAGTTATGTATCGCCGAAAAGTGACGTTGGCGGCCGCTGCGGTGTTCGCCATCGGCATCGCGTTCGCCGCGCAACCCACATCACAGCACGCAGATTCCGGCAAGCCTCCGTTGCCGGGATCGCTGTGGGTTCCGGGAACGAACATGTTGATGCCGTCCGGCGATGCCGGACTGTCGACCCTGGCGCTGCCGCGGTAACCCCCCTTCTGGGGGCATGTGACCTGATTCGAGGCTCCTTCATGAGAGGGAGCCTCGTGGGTGCGCGTCGGCTAAACTAAGGCATGAGCGAACCGCCCTCTAAAATCCTCGTCATTGCGCACCGCGGAGCCAGCGGCGAGCGCCCGGAACACACCCTCGCGTCCTATGGGCTGGCGATCGAGGAGGGTGCGGACTACATCGAACCCGATCTGGTCATGACACGCGACGGCGTGCTGATCGCCCGGCACGAGAATGAGATCGGGGGCACAACGGATGTCGCCCGGCATCCGGAGTTCGCCGCCCGGCGGCGCACGCAGGTCATCGACGGCGAAACCATGACGGGCTGGTTCACCGAGGATTTCACCCTCGCGGAAATCAAGACCCTGCGGGCCCGCGAGCGCCTGCCGCAATTGCGGCCGCAGAACTGCGCTTTCGACGGGCAATTCTCGGTTCCGACCTTCGATGAGATCCTGCAAATGGCGAACGACGCCAACCGGCGGCGTACGCCTGCCGACAGAATCGGCGTATATCCGGAAACCAAGCACCCCGCGCATTTCGCCGCCATCGGTCTGCCGCAGGAGCAGGCGGTCCTCGATTGCCTGCAGCGCCATGGGTACGGCGAGGCGGGCAGTCCGGTCTTCATCCAGTCTTTCGATCCGCAAAATCTGCGGCAGCTCAAAGGGATGACGCGGCTGCCGCTGCTGCAGCTGCTCGAGTTCGAGATCGGCGACGTCGCCGAGATCGCGCAATACGCCGCCGGCATCGGCATCGCCAAGGATCTCGCCGGCGCGGATGCGGTGCGCGCCGCGCACGCGGTGAATCTCAAGGTGCACGTGTGGACATTTCGCGCCGAGAACGAATTTCTTCCCGAGGATTTGCGGATCGGCGGCGCGCCGGCGGCGCATGGCGATCTGGACGGCGAAATCCGGCGCTACTTGCAGCGCGGAATCGATGGCTTTTTCGTCGACTTTCCGGCGATCGGAGTGCGCGCCAGAAACGCCTATATCTCCGGTGTCCAGCTCTTGCACCAACCGCTCGATGCCACCAGTTTGCCGGGGAAAAGACTGCAGGGGCGGTAGCGCGCGCCGGCGCTGCCCTGCAGTTGCAGGCAGTTCTCGCAGTTCGCGCCGGCCACCGTCGAGTTCTCGACATAGCCCTGCGCGATCGCGGCGGGATCCTGTACATCGAGTTTGGCGGGTTCGGCGGCGCTCGAGGCGCGCCACAGGGCGGCAGGCACGGCGCCTACCGCGAGAATCTTGAGCAGCGCCCGCCGCGTCGGGCTGCGTCCCGAATTCATGTGCTTTCAGCCTCTAGAAGAACATCGACAGGTAGACTTGATACACCATGGCGTCGAAGGCGTACAGCGGCTCCTCACCGGCGGGGTAATTGCCGCCGGCGGGCGTGTCGTTGTAGAACTTGATGTTGCGGAAGTCGCCGTATTTGAATTGAATGCGGGTCACGTCAAAACTGACCGTGGCGCGCTTGAAGATGAGAAAGCCCTGCGGGGCGAATGCCCAGGTCATCTTTCCGTCGAAGGTGTTGTTGGTCGATGCCGCGAGGTTCTGGTCGCGGGCCTCGAAATTTTGATAGTTCGCCTGCGGGAATATGTCGCTGTAGAACGTCGCGTGATTCTGGCTGTAATGGCGCACCCGGCCCTCGAAAATGAACTCGTCGCTGACCGGCTGGATGTAGTCGAGCTCGATGGTGTTGGCGCGGATACCCCAGGTGTCGTTGAAATACCGGTATGACACCGATGCGGCCGCGCGATACGGCAGGTAGTACTTGGCGCGGGTTTCGACCGCCGTGCTGGTATGGGTGTTCGGATACACCTGCGTGCCGAGCGAGTAACCGAGGGGGACCGCGTCGAAGAATCGAATCGAGCGGTAGGGATTGCTCAGGAAGCCCTGGTCGCTGATGACCTCGAGGGTGGTGCTCGCGATCAGATTCTTGGTGATGATCTGCGACAGTCCGCCTTCGTAGCTGCGGCTCGTCGAATGGCCGAGCCACGAGATCACCGGCTTGAAGGCCGTGCCGTTGTTCTCGCCGACCCTGTTGCGGCTGTCGGTGAAGCCCAGGCTGATGGTCGTCAGGTCTCCGAACATGTCCTGGCTCAGCGAGAAATGCGTCGTGTTGGAGATGTAGTCGCGTTCGGTGCTGTTGGTATACGACAGGTTGTAGGTCGTCTTGTCATGGATGTACTCGAGCGACAGACTCTTCTGCTTGCGTTCGTCCTTGATGACGCTCGCGTTGCTCAGCACATCGATGGACGCGCCGCTGACCTTGTCGATGAAATAATTGCCCTCAACGGCGAACTGTTCGGAGAATTTCTTGCGCACCAGCACCGACTCGCCGGTGATGTCCATGCCGCCGCCGCGATAGCTGCTCCAAAATACATCGGCGCGATCGTCGGGCAGCACCGCCGCCCCGGCGACGCACATGAGGGTCAGGGCGGCCACGGCCGCAAGACGGCTCAGATGGCGCGGGACAGTGCTCATGTCGATGGCGGCCGTCCCTCAGTTGCAGCCGCAGCCGCCACCGGCCGTGCCGGTGGCGCCCCGCGATCCTTCGCGGGACTCGTAGATATGATCCAGGTACGCACCGGAGATGGCATCCCGGTCCCAGGACATGATCGGATCCGCCAGGCGGTCGCGCTCGTAGGGTTTGACCCAGGGTTGGATGCTGCACGCACCGAGCAGCAACCCGGCACCGATCACGACTGCGGCGGACGCGGTGCGCCGGCTCATTCGCGGATCAACTGGCGGATGCGGTCCTGGTACTCGTTCTCGTCGCCGGGCTTGTAACCGCGATGGATGTAGCGGATGTCGCCTTTGCGGTCGATGATGATGGAACTCGGCATCTCATCCACGTGATAGGCCTTGCTCACCTGGTTGGCCGGGTCGAGCAGCACCGGGAAGCTCACCGGTTTCTTGGCCAGCAACTCCTTGACCGGGGACGCCTCTTTGTCGACATTGACGCCGATCATGGTGAACCCGGCCGGCTTGTACTTCTTGTACATCTGGTCGAGCAACGGCATTTCCTGCTGGCAGGGTCCGCACCAGGTCGCCCAAAAATTCACCATGACGACCTGGCCCTTGTACTGGCTCAAGGCGGCTTGCTGTCCGGTGAGCGCGGTCAGCGTGAAGGCGGGCGCGGGTCCGGACACATCGCCGCCCGCCGCAAACGCCGACGAGGCAATGATGATTGCGGTCATGCAGCGGCCGATAAATTTCATCGATGAGAGTTTCATTCGATCTGTCCTCCTGATCAGTAGAAAACGGTCAAGCCGAGGGTGGCTTCGAGGTTGTGGACGTTCTTCGTGCGGCCGGTCAAGTCGGTCTCGAATACGTGGTCGCGCACATCCAGATGCATCGCGAGCCAATCCGTGATCAAGAGCCGCTCGCCCATGCCGAAGTTGAGCGCGAATTGATCCTTGTCGGCAAACTTCACATCGCCCAAGCCGACCGTCACATAGAGAGCCGAATTAAACGCGCGCCCGCGGCCGAGAAAGATCTCGCCCGGAAGCACGTTGTAGCCCAGGTCCAGATCGTAATACGTGAAGCGCCTCCCAGAGTCGCTGACCACCGTGATCTCGGGGAATACGTCCTCGAGACTGGTGGTCCCGGCCTTGGAACGCGCGAGGTACCCCTCCAGGAAAATATCCTCCGACACATGGTACGCCGCGCGCACGCCGTAAATGGGATTGGTGCCGAAATCCTGAATGCTGAGCGCGCCGAAATAACCCCCCAACTCGAAGTCCTTGGCCTTGATCTTGGGCGTCTTGACCTCGCGGCGGTTGACCTGCGGTTCGATGATGGACGGCTCCGCCTGCGGCTCCTCGGCGACCACCTGCGCGGGCGCTTTCTCGCCGCGATGGAACCAGCCGCAGCCGGACAGCAGCACCGCCGCTAGAAGAACACTGCTAAGCCGAATTTCCATTCTTCGGGATCCTCGTTCTGATTCTGGTTGGTGAAGATGAGATACTTGCGCCAATCCGCACGCCACATGAAACGCCGGGTGATGAAGCCGCGTGCGCCCACCGACACGTAGGCCAGTTGATTGTGGGTCTGCAGCGGCTTCGGCGGCACCTTGTCGTCGATGTACTGGTATCCCGTGCCGATGCCGGCGGTCGGGGAGAACCAGCGCCATTCGGGAATGAACGTGTGGCGCATCCCGAGGCTCGCGATGTAGCGGTTGTCGATGTTCCCAAGAGCCTGCTGCACGACGAACTCGATGTCCAAGCTGTCGGTGAGCCCGAAATCGCCCCAGCCGGTGACCAGATTCTGGTGGTTGAACACCCCGTAGCCCGCGCCGATCTCCCAGCGATGCGTGGCAAAGTCCGGATAGGGCGGGATCGGCGCGGGTTCGCCCGAGGCGAGCTTGGTGAGCGCCAATTCCGAACGGCGCGCCCAGCCCTCCTGGCCATGCGGCGCGCGCACCTTGAACCAATCCGTGCGGCTGTAGAGCACGGTGACGACCTCGTCGCGGCCCACCACATACACCACCGGGAAGCCGCGGCCCGGGCCGCTGTGCATCTCGAGATACGGCTCGGCGACGACGACTTCAAGCAGCTGTTCCTTCGCTTGGACCGCACTGACACTGAACGCCTGCAGCAACAGGAGTAACGTGAACAGCGGCCGCATCAGCTCAATTCGCTACCGGCGCAACGAACGGATCGTTGTAGTACTGCGCGCCAATGTCCAGCCATTCTGAGATCAAACGCAACTCCGCGGTAGTCAAGTAGCCCGTGTGGTCGACAACAGGGTCGTGATACGTTCCGTCGAACATCCTAAAAAACTTCGGCTCCGAGGCGTTGGCGCTGCCGGCCGTCAGCGGCGGCGCCAACGATACAGGAACCATGACCGTCGTCGGCACGCCGCCCGGACCCGGCGGTCCGGGAGCCGGCACCAGTAGATCCGTCAACACACCCATATTAAGCGTCTGCTCATCATGTGCAAACAACAGTTCCTCGTAAGAGGTGGTCACGGTGGCATCGACCGACGATGCGCTGTCGGTCAGATCCAGCTGACCGGCGGGCACCTGCACCGCTTTTGCGGCACTCACCGGGTTGTGACAGGTGATGCACGTGTGATCGGGGTTGACGTCGCCCGCCACGGTGCTCGGCCGCGTAAAGTTCCAAATCGGCTGTATTTGGTGCGAAACCAAGCCGTCCGCCGTCGCATCCGGATAGTGAATCGTGCTGCGGCAAAGCGGATCCCACTTGCCGCAATGCGAGTTGGCCGGGCTCGGCGTCGACAGGTTGGCATATAGATAAGAGAAAGGCGCATCGGCGGCGCGGCCCGCCGCGGCCGGATTGGTCCAAACATCGCTGTAGATCACATCGATGGTCGGCAGCTCCGAGCATGGAGTCGCCGCGCCCGGCGGAGTCAGGTCCTCGGCGCAGGTATGCCAAGCGCGCGCATCGGCCATGGTATCGCCGGGATTGGCCGCCGCCAAGCTCGCGACGGTGTCCGGAAACGCAGCTCCCGCGGCCGCCGCGCCCGCATAGGCCGACTTGGTGAGCCCCGAGCGCCCGTGCGACGGCGTGGCGAGGTTGCCGGCCGTGTGGCAGCCGTTGCAGGTTTTGGTCTCGCCCGGCATCAGCTGCAGCCAGCTGGTGTGTTGCGCGCCGACGCGCCGCGCGTTCTTGTCGAGCACCTCGATCGTGAACGGCACATTCGCCGGCAATTGAATCTTCACCGAGCCGTCCGGTTCCACCGGTGCATAGGCGAGAATTTCGCGCATGCCCATACCGGCCGGACCGAATGCCGAGGCGTTGATCTTGCGCACGGTCTTGTCGGGGATCTCGACCGCCTTTTCGATGCGCACGAAGCGCGCCGGACGCTGATTCGCGGTGGCCTGCTTGGGGTCGGCCAAGGCCGCGATATTCGGAATGGAGCCCGCAGTCTCCGCGGACACCTCGTCGACGCCGTCGAAGTCATAGACGCTGCGGATTTCGAGGATGCCCAATCCGCCATTGGTGTTGTTGGCGAGATTGGCGGCGGCGCCGGTGGGCACGACGTCCGGAACGAACGCGGGCACCGGGCTCCTGGCCTGCAGGATGACCGGCTCGACGATCACGGTACCGATCTCCGCGCCCAAGATCGGGCTCAAGGTGCCGGCCGAGACGTCATAGATCCACACGGTGTACTGCGGCGGTGCGAGCTGCACTTTTGCGCCGCTGGTGTTCGCGGCCGTGCACACCTCGGTGGCGTTCGGGGTCACGGTGGTATCGACGATCAGGCAGGGCGCCCAACTCACCAGCATTCTATTGGTACCGTCGTAGAGCGGATACGCGGAGGCGAAACGGCCGCCGAGCGAGGGCAGGTTCGCATCGGTGGTGACGCCGAGCGTGGTGGCGCTCGACTGCGCAGTTCCCGCCGCGCCGCCCGGAGTGGCCGGCTGGTGGATTTCCACGAAATTCTCGGCGTTGATCTGCACGATATCGCCGCCTTGCTGCGTGCCTACGAACGGGCGGACGATCGCGATCAGCTGCCCATCGGCGCGCTGCCGGGCATTCAAGAATTGAATCACGTTGTCGTTGGTGCCGGCGATGTTGGCGCCCGTGGCATGGCTGTTCTCGCCATAGTAGAGCTCGAGGCCGGTTCCGTCCGGATTGGTGCGGTACAGGCTGATCTGATCGCCGTTGATGGATTCGTAGCGCGAAAACACGATCTGACCGTTCGCCAACACGGATGGCGCGAAATCGTGGTTGGTGTTCATGCTGATCTGATGAATGTCCGTGCCGTCCGCATTCATGACGTGCAGCAGGAAGATCGGCTGCTTGCGGTCATCGGTTTGCGCCGGGTATTGCGGGCGCCCCTCGTCGATCAGAATGGCTTGCGTGGCCGCCTGGCGGGTGGAGGCAAACACGATGCGCCCGTCCGGCAGGTAGTGCGCGCCCACGTCATGGCCGGCGGTGGTGTTGTCGTTGGTGAGCTGCGTCACGGTTTGAGCGACGGCGTCGTATTGGTAGATCTTCCAGTTCGGCTGCGTGACGTCGTCGTTGGGCTTGTTGGGGTTGAGCGGCAGGCGCAGCGAGAACACCAATTTCTTGCCGTCCGCCGACACGTCGAGATCGCGGACGTCGCCCATGCCCATGGTGATCGACTTCGTGACATTGGTCTCGACGGAGCCCACGCTCGCCTGCTGGCGGATATAGAGGTCGCCGCCGGTGGTGGAGGTGATCAGGTCGCGCACGTCGATGTCGGAGTCCGGCGTGCCGGCGGGCGCCGGCCGCTTCACGTAGGCCATCGGAAAATTCAAAGTGCCGGGGTCCAGGGTTTGCAAACCTGCCAGCCCCGGCGCATGACCGCTCACGCCGCTCTCGCAGCCCACCATGAGCAACGCCGGCAGCAGCAGCGCCGCGAGTTTCATGCAAGCGTGACGAAGTTCACGAGTCGGCAAAGTGTTCATGATCGAAATACCTGCGTTCAATAAATTCGTTCAGGGATCGGTTTGCGTTTCTGCCCGAGCTCATTGAACTTAATCGGTTCGAGAGCTGCATCTTCGTTCGATGTGCGTGTGCATACTGTTAACGCACTCACAGAAGAACTTCACCGGTTCCGATTCTCTCTGCAGACCTACGCAAATTGGGCCTCAGAATATAGGCGGAGGGGGGTCAGTCGATATGTCGCGAATTGCCGACGTCGTCCGGATGAGACATTACTTGAAGGGTTTTTTACTGCGTATATTCGCGCCACGTTGAAATCACAACTCACGAGAGTGGACGTGCTTATGAAGAACGGGATGGTCAAGGCAGAGTCGGTCGGCAGACACGGTTCGCGGCGACGTCTGCGCAGCTGCGCCCTCGCCGGTGCACTCGCCATGCTGAGCGCAACCACGTTCGCCGCGGGACCGAACGCCGACCAGGCGACGCGAATGTACAACCGCATCGCGGGCGTTCCGCCGACCGCCGCAGAGCTCTCCGCGATGACCGGCGCGGCGGATGCGGTGACGGCTGCGCTGATCGCAACGCAGGATCCTTCTTTCTACAACAACACGATCCGCAACCTGGCCGCGCCATGGACCAATCGCGATCAGTCGGTGTTCGTGCCGCTCAACGACTACACCGCGACGGTGGTCGGCATGGTCCGCGACAACGTTCCCTTCAATACGCTGCTGACGGCCGATCTCCTGTACATCGGCGACTCGGCTTCGGGCGCACCGGCGTACTCGCCGGCGAACAACGACATGTACACCACGATGGATGCCAACAATGTCGATCTGAAGGCGCACCTGACGGCGACCACGCAGTCGGCGCTCACCGGCATCCCCGCGGCGGCCACCGCCGGCGTGATGACGACCCGCGGCGCGGCGAGCGCGTTCTTCGTCAACGGCACGAATCGCGCGATGTTCCGCTTCACGGTCATGAATCATTTGTGCAACGACCTGCCGACCGTGATGGACATCACGCGCCCGCCCGATCGCATCCGCCAGGACGTGACCAGAAGCCCGGGCGGCGTCAGCACCTTGTTCTTGAACAACTGCATCGGCTGCCACAGCGGCATGGACCCGATGGCCCAGGCATTCGCCTACTACAACTTCAGCTATCCGGCGAGCGAAGTCGGTGCGACGGCGTGGCCGATCGGACAGATCGTCTACACCGCCGGCCAGACGCAGCCGAAATACCACATCAACAACACCAATTTCCCGCAGGGCTACAACACACCGGACGACGGCTGGAGCAACCGCTGGCGCACGGGCCCCAATGAGATCCTGGGATGGAGCGCGGGCCTGCCCGGCAACGGCAACGGCGCCAAGTCTCTCGGGCTCGAACTCGAGAGCAGCGCGGCCTTCGCCAGCTGCCAGGTCACGCGGGTGTTCAAGGATGTGTGCCTGCGCGCGCCGAACAGCTCCGCGGACTTCGCACAGATCACCTCGATGATCGCCTCGTTCCAGACGCATCAATATTCACTGCGGCAGGTCTTCGCTGAAGGCGCCGCCTACTGCATGGGGAATTGAGCATGATCCTTTCACGCATCACCGGCCTGCTCGTTCTCACAGCCTCGATCGCGCTCAGCGCCTGCGGCGGCGGCGGCGCGCCGACCACGACCAACGAGGCGACGGCGCCCACGAGCTCGGCGGATGCCTATACGGGTCCCGCGCCGGCAACCGCCGACGTGCAGGCCTTTGCGGTCAACTTCTGGGCCAACGTGCGCACGCAGAACCGCTGCGGCCAATGCCACAACGCGACCAGCCCCGCACAGATGCCGAACTTCGCGCGCAGCGACGACGTGAACCTGGCCTATGCGCAGGCCAACACCGTCGTCAACCTCGCTTCGCCCGCCACCTCGCTGATCGTGACCAAGGTGAGCGGCGGACACAACTGCTGGCTCGCGGATGCGAGTGCCTGCGGGCAGATCCTGACCACGTGGATCTCCAACTGGGCCGGTGCCACCGGCGCGGCTTCCGCCACGCAGGTGCAGCTGGTGGCGCCGCCGGTGCAAACTGTCGGCCAGAGCCTGGTCTTCCCCGCTTCGTACAGCGAATATCAAAACACGGTGTACACGCTCACCAGCCAGTATTGCGTACGCTGCCATTCGTCGACCGCAAGCGCCGCGACGATGCAGTCGCCGTACTTCGCCGACCCGACCTTGGCGATCGCCTATCCCGCGGCGATTCCAAAAATCGACCTGACGGGCTGCAGTCCGTTCGTCGCCGGCAACGGCGCGGGCGCATGCGGCACGAATTCACGCTTCTATCAGCGTCTGCTCACCGACAACCACAATTGCTGGGACAACTGCGCCGCCGATGCGGCCCAGATGCTGACCGAGATCCAGACGTTTGCGAAATCGCTGACGCCGACCAGCCTCGATCCGAATCTGGTGGTCAGCAAGGCGATCACCCTGTCGCAGGGCACGGTGGCAAGCGGCGCCAATCGCTACGACGCCGATACCATCGCAAAGTACGAGTTCCAGACCGGCAGCGGCTACACCGCCTACGACACCAGCGGCATCGATCCCGCCGCGGATCTCACCATCTCGGGCAATGTGCTGTGGGCCGGCGGCTGGGGCATCAATATCGGCGCGGGCGGCAAGGCTCAGGCGAGCACCTCATCGAGCGCGAAGCTCTACAACCTGATCCAGGCGACCGGCGAGTTCTCGGTCGAGGCCTGGGTGGCGCCCGCGCTCGTCACCGTCGACAACTCTTATATGGTCAGCTACTCGGGCGGCGACACGCTGCGCAACTTCACGCTCGGCCAGACCAATCAGGACTACGACTTCATGTTGCGCAGTTCGAATTCGGTCCTGAACGGCACGCCGCAGCTGAAAACTCCGGATGCGGCGCTGCTGCTGCAGGCGTCCTTGCAGCATGTGGTTCTGACCTACGATCCGGTCAACGGCCGTCAAATCTACGTCAACGGCGTGAACGCCAATGTTCCGGATCCGCAGAAGGGCGGCACCATTTCCAACTGGGACAACACCTTTGCGCTGGTTCTCGGCAACGAAGTCTCCGGCGACCGGTCGTGGCAGGGCTTGATCAAGTTCGTCGCCATCCACAGCCGCGCCTTGTCGGCAGCCCAGGTGCTGCAGAACTTCAACGCCGGCGTCGGCCAGCGCTACTACATGCTGTTCAACGTCGCGGAAGTGACCGGCGTATCGCAGGCCTATGTGATGTTCACGGTCAGCCAGTACGACAGCTACAGCTACCTGTTCTACCGGCCGACGTTCATTTCACTCGATCCGACCGTCAAGCCGAACAACATCCCCGTCAAGGGCATCCGCATCGGCTTGAACGGCAACATTCCGCAGGTCGGCCAGGCTTATATACCGCTCAACACGACGGTTACCGCGGCGGGCTATACGTCGACCGGCGAGGTGCTGTCGACGGTCGGTACGGTGATCGGGCTGCAGAGCGGGCCCTTGACCGATCAGTTCTTCCTCACCTTCGATCAACTCGGCAGTCACACCCATGTGGTGGTCGAGCCGACGCCGGCAACGCCGCCGCCCGCGCCGGGCCCGGTGGTCGCCGACATCGGGGTGCGCACCTTCGCGCAGGTCAACGCGACGCTGTCGCAACTCACCGGAGTTCCGACCTCGAACGCCGCGGTCAATGCGACGTATCAGGCCGTGCAGCAGCAGCTGCCGGCGGATCCGACGCTCGAGGGCTTCTCCTCCTCCAACCAGGTGGGCATTGCGCAATTGGCGATCCAATATTGCAATGTGATGGTTAACACGCCGGCCTACGCGGCGGCGGTGCTGCCGGGCGTGGCGATCAACGGCTCAACCTATCCTGCCAACACGTCGCAGGTGACCAATGCGCTGGCGGCGCGGGTCTTGGGCACCGGGCTCAACAGTCAGCCGGCGTCTTCCACCGTGACCACCGAGCTCGGCAACCTGATAACCGCACTGTGCACCACTTCGGCCTGCAACACCACGGCGCGAGCCCAGGCGGTCACGGCCGCGGCATGTGCGACAGCTTTCGGCAGCGCCGACATGTTGATCAATTAAGCAGACGAATCGAAGAGGACTTATATGAGCAAGAAGCCAAAGGCGCTGGGATTGCACGAGCCGCTCCGCCACCAGGATCATCCCCGCCCGCGCACGCGGCGCGAGTTCCTGGCGCAGAGCTTCATCACGGGCTCCGCCACGGTCATCGCACCGTCGCTGCTCGGGATGCTCGCGGCACCGAAGCCGGCCCGCGCGAAGCTCGCCGCGGATATCCAGGCGCTGCTCGGCCCGTGCAGCATAACGACCGGCGCGGGCAAGATCCCCTTCATCTGCTTCGACCTCGCGGGCGGCGGCAACATCGCCGGTTCCAACGTGCTGGTCGGCGGTTCCGGCGGCCAGCTGGATTTCCTGTCGGTCGCGGGCTACAACAAGCTCGGCTTGCCGGGCACGATGGTGCCGAATCCGAGCACCACGGGCAACTTCATCGACGCGAGCTTCGGATTGCGATTTCACTCCGACAGCGCGCACCTGCGCGGCATGAAACTGCGGGCGAGCGCCAAGGCGATGGCGGGCACCAACGGCTCGGTGATTCCCGCGCTGTCGCAGAACGATACCAACACGAACCCGCACAATCCGATGTACGCCATCTACCAGTACGGCGCGCGCGGCGGCCTGCTGAATCTCATCGGTTCGCAGAGCTCGGTATCGGGCGGCAATTCCATGGCGCCCGCCACCATGATCATTCCCGCGGCGCAACCGACCAAGGTATCGAGTCCGGCCGACACGCAGGGCCTGGTCAGCACCGGACAGCTCAGCACCCTGCTGCCGAACGCGTCCGATGTGACCAACGTGCTGGAATCGATGAAGCGCATCAGCGACGCGAAATACAGCCAGGTCACCGCCTATCCGCTGCCGGCAAATCCCGTGGCCGGCGTCAACTACGCGCAGCTCAATGCAACCGCACTCGGCACCGGCGCCACGCCCGGCATCACCGGCTGCGGCTACACCAAGGCCGCCTACACCGTCGACACCTACAACAATCCGGGCTCGGTCGATGCGAGCAAGGATCCGAACGTGGTCGGACCGAGCGGCATTTTCAATGCCACCGAGTTTGCCGCCAACTCCGATTATCAAAAGACCGCCTCGGTGATGAAATTGGTGATCGACGGCAACGCCGCCGCCGGCACCATCGAGATGGACGGCTTCGACTACCACACGGGCGACCGCGCGACGGGCGAGGCGCGCGATTTGAATCTCGGCAACTGCATCGGCGCCTGCCTGGAATACGCGGCGCGCGTCGGCAAGCCCGTCATGATCTATGTGTTCAGCGACGGCTCGCTCGCCAGCAACGGCATGATCGACAATTCGCCGGGCGGCGGCGGCAAGGGAGTCTGGACCGCGGACAATCAAAGCGTCGCGGCAACCTATTTCCTGGTGTACAGCCCGGCGGGCAAACCGGTTCCCATCCAGAGCAACCCGGAACTGAGCCTGCAGATCGGCAGCTTCAACTCCGACGGCTCGATCAACACCACCAGCAGTCCGGCCGGAAACAACGTGCCGAACCTCGCGCAGATGGTGGTGCTCAACTACATGGCACTGCACGGCACCAACGCCATTGCCGCGTGGCCCTCGCTGTACGGACCGCCGAATCTCGTCAACACTCTGGGCTCGGGCATGGCGCTCGAGCCCTTGATTGCGTTCAATCCCATCGTCAACGGAACCGTGGGGGCCTGAGGGATTCGAGCGCCAAGTCAATCACAAATCCAACAATGCGGCGCGCTGCCGCGTTGACACTACCGCTCGCATTGTGCGATTTTGCATAAGGAGGGCGCCAGGCAGCGGGGCGTCAAGGCAGCGGGGGTACCAGCGTGAATGAGAGGCTATCACCGCATGCGTAGGCTATTGCTCGCCCCGAGCTTGATTTTCAGCGTTGCGTTGACCGCCGCGTCAATTGCGGCGGCGCCGACCCTCGTGGGCAAGGACGCGCCAGACTTCGTGTTGAAGGCGATGGACGGCAGCAACCTGCGCATGTCCGAGTTCCGGGGCCAGGTCGTGCTGGTGAATTTTTGGGCGCGTTGGGCCGGTGATTCGCGGCAGGAGATGCCGGCTCTGGATCGGATCAACACCACGTATCAGCGGGCGGGTTTGGTGGTGCTCGGTGTGTCCGTCGATGAGGATCTGGAACGCGCGCGCGAATTTGCCGGCGCCATGAAGGTCTCGTATCCCATCATGTTCGACACCGGTGCGAACGTCGGCCGCGATTACCTGCTGCAGAAAATGCCGATGACGATCTTGGTGGATCGCGCGGGCGTCGTACGGTATAGCAACGTCGGTTTCAAGCGCGGCGATGAGCGCGCATATCTCGATCACATCCGCGAATTGCTGCGCGAGTAAACGATAGGCATATTATGAATTTCAAGCATCGAGTTGTGTCGATCATTGCCCGCGCCGCATTGCTGGCATACGCCGGAGCCGCGCTCGCGGCACCGCAAGCGCCCGCCGCAGCGGCCGCGTCGGCCGCAGCGGCCGCAGCTCCGGCGCCGGCGCCTGCGGCGGTCCCCGCAATTGCGCCGCCCGCCGATGCGCCGGGTGCACCGCCCGGCGACTTCAAGACCCTGGATCAAGAAGTGCAGGGCCTGAAGAAGGACGTGATCGATCTGAACAAAGACCTGTTCGTGCTGCAAGAGGAGCTGCTGTTCCCGGCCAACACGCAGGTGGCGCTGTACGTGTCGATGGACGTGGGCGCATTCTTCGCCCTGAATTCGGTGACCATCAAAATCGACAACAAGGTCGTGACGAATTACCTGTACACCGCGCGCGAAGCGGACGCATTGCTGAAGGGCGGCGTGCAGCAGGTGTATCTGGGAAACCTCAAGGTCGGCAAGCATGAGCTGGTGGCGTTCTTCACCGGCAAGGGACCGATCGAACGCGATTACAAGCGGGGCGCGACCATCAGCTTCGAAAAAGGCGTCGGCGCCAAGTATCTGGAACTCAAGATCACCGACCACGTCGCCAAGCATCAGCCCGAGTTTTCGATCAAAGACTGGGAATGATGCGTGCAACGTGTGATTAACAGACTCCGTGCGCTGATCCTCGGCGGACTGCTGCTGGCGTTGCCGGCAATGGCGCCCGCAAAGAATGTCAAACCGGATCCCAACGGCCTGCCGCCGCAGGATGTCAAAGACCTGCACTACGGCGACGTGCTGTTCTACTTTTATCAGGATGATTACTTCGATGCCATTACACGCCTGCTCGCCGCGCGCCAGCTCGACCGGCTGCCGCACACCCAGGGCGAGGCGGAACTGCTGCTCGGCGGCTTGTACCTGTCGCTCGGCGAGCATGTCGAGGCGGGGAGAATATTCGAAGCGCTGCTGAATCAGAATACATCGGAAGCGGTGCGCAACAAGGCGTGGTTCTACCTGGGCAAGGTCTGGTATCAGCGCGGCTATCTCGACGAATCGGAACGCGCGCTCAAGCAGGTCTCCGACAAGATAAATCCGCGCATCAGCGCCGAGCGCTACATGCTGCTCGCGCAATTGATGATGCGCGAGGAGCGCTACGACGACGCCATCGGCGCATTGAGCAGCTGGCACGGGGCTCCGGACTGGACCGCTTACGCCCAATTCAACCTCGGCATTGCGCTGGTGCGCAAGGAGCGCCTCGCCGATGCCATACCCTATCTGGATCGCGTCGGACGCATCGAAACCCGCAGCGAGGAATTGCTGTCGTTGAAGGACAAGGCGAATCTCGCACTCGGATTCGCGCTGCTGCAGGCGCAGCGTGCGGCGGAAGCCAAACCCATCCTGCAGCGGGTACGCCTCGAAGGGCCCTATTCGAGCAAGGCGCTGCTCGGCGTCGGCTGGGCGGATGCCGGGGCCGGCGATTTCAAACGCGCGCTGGTTCCGTGGCTCGAGCTGCGCAAACGCAACCTGCTCGATTCCGCCGTGCAAGAATCATTTCTGACGGTCCCTTACGCTTACAGCCAGCTGTCGGCGAGCGGACAAGCGGCAGACTACTACAGCTCCGCCATCGAGTCCTTCGATGCGGAGATGAAACGCATCGACGATTCGATCGAGGAGATCCGCCGCGGGCACCTGCTCGACCGCCTGTTGGACGATGACAAGAAGGATACGCTGACCTGGTACTGGCAGCTCACCACCCTGCCGAATGCGCCCGAATCGCGCTATCTGTACCAACTGTTGGCGAGCAATGAATTCCAGGAGGGCTTGAAGAATTATCGCGAATTGAATTTCATGAGCCGCAACCTCGACGCCTGGCGCGACGATGTCTCCGCCTACGATGACATGCTCGACACCCGCCAGGTGGCGTACAATCGGCTCCTGCCGAAGGTCGATGCCGTCCTGGCCGCGACCGATCTCGACGCGCTCACCCGCAAGCGCGTCGATTTCGAATCGCGAATCAACGAAATCGAGGCCTCGAACGATGTTGCGGCTCTGGGCACCGCGGATGAGCAGCGAACCTGGCGGCGTTTGAAGCGCATCGAGGACTATATCGCCGCACATCCGGACGACCCGGATCTGACCGAGATGCGCGACAAGCATCACCTGATGAAGGGCGTCATGTACTGGCGGCTGTCGGCGAGCTTCAAAGCCAGACTGTGGAACGAGCGCCGCTCGGTCAAGGAACTCGAAGCGGATCTCAAGGAAACGCAACGGCGGACGGTGCTGGTCAGGCAGGCGCGGGCGGCGATGCCGACCAACACCGGCGCGTACGGCGGCCGCGTCGCCGCCATCCGCGCCCGCATCGATCAACTGCATCGGCGCTTGAGCGATGTGTCGCAGCAGCAAAACCGCTACTTGCAGGCGCTGGCCATCCGCGAGCTGGAAGGGCAGAAGGTGCGCATCTTAACCTACCAGATCCAGGCGCGTTATGAGTTGGCGGCGATTTACGACCGCGCCGCCAACGACAAACCGAAGGCCAAACCATGAGCAACGCATGTGGCGTGCTCCGCAGTGCAGGGCCGGCGCTCGTGGCGGCGGTACTGGCGGCGCTGCTCGCGGCGCCCTGCAGTGCCGACGGCAAGAAACCGGCCACCATCAAGGATCTTGACGCGCAACAGGTGGACGTCAACACCGATCCGCCGAAGAACATCGATGCCGGCAAGACCATGGACAGCTACCGGCGCTTCCTCGACTTGAACGCCGGCGATGCTGCGCTGCGCGCGGAAGCTTTGCGCCGGCTGGGCGACCTCAACCTCGAAAGCTCGGAGTCCGAGCGCATCGAGCGCGAACTCGTGACCAACGAAGGTCTGCGCGCGACCGAAGCCATCCACCTGTACTCGGCGCTGCTCAAGGCCTACCCCAAGTATGAGCGCAACGATTCCGTTCTGTACCAGCTGGCGCGCGCCTACGAATTGAACGCGCAGCCCGATAAGGCATTGGCGTCCTTGGATCAGCTGGTGACGGACCATCCCAACAGTCATTACATCGACGAGGCGCAATTCCGCCGCGGCGAAATCTTGTTCACAGACAAAGCCTATCCCAAGGCGCAGGCGGCGTACGCAGCCGTCATCAAGATCGGCGGCTCCTCCGTATTCTACAATCAGAGTCTCTACAAACACGGCTGGTCGCTGTTCAAACAGGGCGAGAACGAGCGCAGCCTCGAGTCCTTCGCCGGGGTGCTCGATTCGGTGCTGGTCTCGAAGACGAGCCCGACCGAGTTGGTCGAACTCGAGACCTTGAGCCGCCCGAATCGCGAATTGGTGGAGGACACGTTTCGCGTCATGAGCATCACCTTTTCGTATCTTGACGGCCCGAAGTCCGTCGATGAGTTCGTGAAGCACCGCAAGCCGCGCCCCTACTCGTATCTCCTTTATGCGCGCTTGGGCGATTTGTACATGGAGAAGGAGCGCTACACGGACGCCGCCGACAGCTACCGTGCGTTCGTTTTACAGGATCGCAACAACGAAAGGGCACCCTTGCTCGAGATGCAGGCGATCGAGGCCTATCAGAAGGGGGGCTTTCCGCAACTCGTGTTGCAGGGCAAGAAGGAGTTCGTCGAGAACTACAGTTTCGGTACGGGGTATTGGCAGGGGCGCGAGCCGAAGAACGAGCCGAAGGTCGTCGCCGAGCTCAAGACCAATCTCAAGGACGTGGCGCAGCACTACCATGCCGAAGCCCAGCGCAGCAAAAACGTCGCCGATTATCAGGAGGCGGCGAAGTGGTACCGCAGCTATCTGACCTCATTCCCCGACGACCCTGATTCGGCCGTGACCAATTTCCTGCTGGCAGACACCTTGTTCGAGAGCAAACAGTATCTCGAGGCCGGCAAGGAGTACGACAACACCGCCTATCATTACGGCGACCATCCCAAAGCGGCGGCGGCCGGCTATGCGGCGATCGTCGCTTACGGCAAGCATGAAGAGACTCTGGACGGCGACGCGAAGGCGGCGGTTCACAACCGCAACATCGACACCTCGCTCAAGTTCGCGCAAAACTTTCCCGCGCATCCCGAGAGCGCCCAAGTGCTGACGCGCGCCGCCACGGATCTGTATGCCGAAAAGGACTACGCGCGCGCGATTGCCGCCGCCGAGGCGTTGCTCGCGCGCCAGCCGCCGGTCGATGCCGGCAAGCAGCGCGTAGCTTGGACGGTGATCGGCAATTCGAATTTCGATCAGGGCCTGTATGACAAGGCGGAAGCGGCCTACGCGCAGGCACAGAGCCTGATGCCGGCCACGGACCCCGAGCGGCCCGTCATCGTCGAGCGCCTGGCGGCGTCGATCTACAAACAAGGCGAACAGAAGAGCAAGTCGGGCGACAACACGGCGGCGGTCGACGATTTCCTGCGCGTGGCGGCATTGGCGCCGACCTCGAAAGTGCGCGCGAATGCGGATTTCGATGCCGCGGCGCTGCTCATCAAGGACAAGCAATGGGACCAGGCCGTGGTGGTGCTCGAGGGTTTCCGCCGCAGTTTCCCGCAGAGCCCGTTGCAGGCCGACGTGACGCGCAATCTCGCAGTGGCCTACACCGAATCGAATCATCCCGGTGAAGCGGCGGCGGAATTCGAGCGGATTGCACAAACATCGGGCGAATCGCCGGATGTGAGGCGCGAAGCGACCCTGCAGGCGGCTGATCTCTATGACAAAGCCGGCAACACAGCGAAGTCGCGTGCCATGCTCGAAGACTTCGTCAAGCATTTCCCGCAGCCCTTGAATCCGGCGATGGAGGCTCGCAACAAGCTCAGCCTGATCACGGCCAAGCTGGGCGATACACGAGCGCGCGATTATTGGCTGAAGGACATCATCACGGCCGATCGCGGCGCCGGGGCGGCGCGCACCGATCGCAGCCGCGCTTTGGCGGCCAAGGCAACGCTCACCCTGGCGATTCCGCTGCGCGAAGAATTCAAAAGCATCAAACTGGTCGCGCCGCTGAAGAAATCGCTGGCCGAGAAGCGCAAGGCGATGGAGGCGGCCCTCAAGGCCTACGAGCAGGCCGCCGACTACCAGGTGGCCGACGTGACCACTGCGGCGACATTCGAGAGCGCCGAGTTGTACCGTCAGCTGGGCCAGGACTTGATGAGTTCGGAACGGCCGAAGAAACTGTCCAAGGACGAATTGGAGCAGTACAACGTGCTGCTCGAGGAGCAAGCCTTTCCGTTCGAGGAGAAGTCGATCAAATTGCATGAAGTCAACGCGGCGCGGGCGAAGGATGGCACTTACGATGAGTGGGTGCAGAAGAGCTTTGCCGCACTGGCGCAACTCAACCCAGGCCGTTACGGCAAGGTGGAAGTCGGTGAACAGCTGGTCGAATCGATTCGTTAGCGTCGGCGTGTTCGCGCTGCTCGCCGCCTGTCAGAGCGCCCCGCCAAGGGCGTCGACCCCGGCTGCCTCCGCCGCGGCCGCGCCGACGCCGGTCAAATCCGCCGCTCCCTCTGCTGCGGCCGCGCCCGCCGCGGACGCCGCGAACGCCGAGCCGGTCCCCGCTCCGGCCACCGAGCAGTACGAGCGGGCGTTGCTACTCATGAAATCCGGGCGCAACACCGAGGCGGAACTCGAGTTCAAGCAGTTGGTTGCCGGCTATCCGCAATTATCCGGACCGCAACTGAATCTGGGGTTGCTGTACCTGCGCGATTCGCGCCTGCCGGAAGCGGAGGCGGCATTCAAGGCTGCGTTGGAACACAACCCGAACAACGCCGTGGCGGGCAACGAGCTCGGAATCGTCGAACGCCGACTGGGCAAATTCGCGGAGGCTGAATCGGCCTATCAACGCACGATAGCCGCGGAACCGGACTACGCTCCCGCGCATCTGAATTTGGGCGTGCTGTACGATCTGTATCTTGCGCAGCCGCAGAAGGCGCTCGGTGAATTCGAGCGCTACATCGAGCTCGCCGGAGAGAACAAACAGGTCGCCGGCTGGGTGATCGAACTACGCAAGCGCGTCGGCGCTCCGCCGCCGGCGCCCAAGAAGGAACCCGCATGATGATCGCCAGGAATTTGAGTTGGATGGCCCTATGCGGCGTGCTGTCGGGGACGGTGCTCGCGCAGCAACCCGCGACGCCTGCCCCCCCAACGCCCAAGCCGACCGCCCAATCGGAGGCCGGCGAACCGCAGGCCGATACCTCGATACAGACCCCGGCCCCCCAAGATGCCCCGGCGAGCGCGCCGGCGGCCGCAACCGGGAGGGTGGCGGCGAAGGGGCGCGCGCCGGCGGCCGCAAGCCCCGGCGCACCGGCGAGCCCTGCGAGCCCGGCGGCGCCCGCGGCAGGCGCGAAGGCGGCTTCCAAGGTCGACCGCCTGGACTTGGGCACGGCGACGGTGACGGGCGACCGCGAACAGCCGAAGGTCATGTATATCGTGCCCTGGAAACGCTCGGATATCGGCGATCTGTCGGCTAAACCCATGAATAGCCTGGTCGATGAAATTCTTGCACCCGTCGACCGGGATGTCTTCAAACGCGAGGTGGTTTACTACCACGCGGTGCAAGCAGACGCGTCTCAAAATGATGCATCGCCCAAACCGGCGCAGCAGGGTGAGAAGTAAGTCGTAGCTGATTTTACGGAATCTGGTTGAATCACACGTTCGAGCTGATGGGCAATTAGGAGCGCGCAGATGAATTTCATGAATTCGGTGGTCAATTTCTTCAAGGACGGTGGGTTGTTCCTGTACCCGCTCGCCTTGATATTCGTGATCGGTGTATCGATCGCCATCGAGCGATATGTGTACCTGACGCGCGAGACTTTTCGCAACCGCACCCTGTGGGATGCCCTGGTGCCTGCATTGAGCTCGGGCAACTTCAAACAGGTCGTCGCTCTTACGCAAAATTCCAAGGCGTCGATCGCCACGATCCTCAATTACGGCGTGGCCCGGGTGGCGAGCGCCCGCCGCCGCGACGACATCGAAAAGGCCATGGACGAGAGTCTGCTCGAAGTGATTCCGCGGATCGAGAAGCGCACCCATTACCTCTCATCGTTGGCGAACGTCGGCCTGTTGATCGGATTGCTCGGCACCATCACCGGCCTCATCCAGGCTTTCAGTGCGGTGGCGACGGCGAATCCGGCCGAGAAGGCCAGTTTGCTGGCAGCGGCCATCTCCGTGGCGATGAACAACACCGCCTCGGGTCTGGCGGTTGCGATCACCCTGCTCACGTCGCACATGTTCCTCGAGTCCAAGACCACCTCGCTGATCGACAGCCTGGAAATCGCCTCGGTGAAATTTCTGAACTCGATCAGCGAACGTCAAACCGACCGCCCGGCACACGAGTCGACGGTGGCGCCCGCCGCCCCGGCACCCCGGACACCGGCCCGCAGCACCATCTAGGTCATGAAGTCCAAGTCTGCGCGCCTCGTCCGCCGCAATCACGCCCGCTACCATCACGGGCGTGACGATCTCAACATCGTGCCGATGATCGACATGATGGTGATATTGGTGTTCTTCCTGATTTTCACCGCGGTGTTCTCCAAGACGAACATCCTGCAGATGAATCTGCCCACGACCACCAACGCCACTCCCGTGGATCTGCCCAAGGATCTGAAGCTCGAGATCATCATTCGTCCCGACGATCTCGTGATCAACGACCGGAACTCGGGACCCTTGAAGACCCTGGCCAATACCGCCGGCGGCTACGATTACGATGGCCTGTCGGAATTCATGCGCCGGGTCAAATCGCAGTTCCCGCAGATGACCGACGCTACCATCCTGTCGGGACCGGCCGTCGCCTACGAAACCCTGGTGCAGGTCATGGACTCGGTCCGCGTCTATCAATTGCCGGTGGCGCCGTTCTCCAAGGCGGAGCTGTTTCCTGATATTTCGATCGGGGACGCGCCCATATGATCTCTTATCGCATCAAGCGGCATCGTCAACGCCGCTACGGGGCGAATCATTTCGCCCTGATTCCGTTCATCGACATGATGACGATTCTCGTGGTGTTCCTGCTCGCGCACACGGCGGAGGTGGACATTCTGCCCAACACCAAGAACATCTCGATTCCTCAGTCGCTGTCCGATCGCAAGCCGAGCGCAGCGGTGGTCGTCATGATCACGAAGGATTCGGTGTATGTGGACGGCCAATTGGTCGGCTCGGTCAGCGATGTCGCCGCCGATCAAGGGCCGTTCTTTCCGCCCCTGAAGGCGGCGCTGCTGACGCAGAATCAGCGCAGCATCAACGCACAGCAGGACATCGCCAAACGCGAAGTCACCATCATGGGCGACAAGAGCACACCGTACAGTCTGCTGAAGAAGATCATGATGACCTGCTCCGAGGCGGAATACGGCAAGGTGTCGTTCGCCGTGGTCGAGCGCGAAAGGGCGGCGACTTAAATGGCCACCGCCGCCAACCCCGCGCAACGCGTGGCCACCGGACTCGCGCCGTTCTACCGACGCTACGATCTGCCGTGGTCGCCGTCGGAGGAAATGGAGCGCCGCTTCCGCGTCATCCTGCGCAACCTCGCGATCGTGTTCGGCATCATCGCGGTTCTGATGCCCTTTCTGCCGCGTCATGAGGTGGTGGTGAACACCGAATCATTGCCGGAAAGGGTGGTGCAGCTGGTCCTGGAACCGCCGCCGCCGCCGCCACCGCCGCCGCCGCCGAAGCCGGAGAAGCCGGTCGAAAAGGTGCCGACGGCCAAGCCGACGCCGCAGCCGGTGGACCCGCGGGTCAAGGCATCGAAGAGCGGCTTGCTGGCGAACCTCGACGATCTCGCGGCGCTGCGCGATCAGGTCGATCTCGATAAATTCGCGAAGGACCAACCGAAAACCACGGACCCGGGCGATGTCAGCGTCGTGACCCGCAACATCATCAGCTCCAAGGCCGGCGGCACCAGCGGCGGCATCAGTGCACCCACCAGCAGCGGTCTCGCGTCGGGTTCCGGGTCGCTGCGCGGCATTTACACGACGCAGATGAAGGATCCGAATCTCGGAGCAAACGGCCAGTCCGCCACGCGCGGCGGCGGCAGCGGCAAGGCCTCGCGCAGCGCCGATGAGATCGCCCTGGTGTTCACCAGGAACAAGGGGGCGATCGACGCCATGTACGCGCGCGCGCTGCGCGACAACCCGGCCCTGCAAGGCAAGGTGGTCCTGGAATTGACCATCGCGCCCTCCGGCGAAATCACCGCGGCCCGCATCGTCTCCTCGGATCTCAACGACAAGGAATTCGAAAGCAAGCTGCTCGCCCGTATCCGACTGTTCAAATTCGACGCCAAGGATGTTGCGACATTGACCGCCACCAAACCCATCGACTTCTTCCCCGCCGGATGAACATTCAATCCGAAGTGGATTTCTTCACCGAGCTGGGCCTGGTCGACAAGGCACGCTTCGTCATGCGCTTGATTTTCGAGCTTGCCGAGGAGGCCAAGGCGAGCTCCGGCATGGGCGATGGCGCCGACGCGGTGCGCCTGCGTTTCGCGAACGAGATGAATCAGCGTTTGTCGCGTTTCGCCTATCAGATACTCGGTGAGGATTCGGCGCGCCCGCAGGACGATGTCGTGATCCGCATGTTGCTCGGCGCCCGCGGCGACAAGAACGCGGAACGCATCGTGCACAACGCCTACCGCCGGGTGATCACCAGCTTCGAAAGTTTCGACACGACCGTATTGCTCAATCCGCACTAAGCGCCCGGCTCGTCGGGCTGGGCGGCGTCGGATTCGAACAGATGCAGCAGCTGCTCGGCGGATTCGCGGGTGGTCTGCAGGAACTTGCTTTCGTCGTCCTTGACCGCCAGCTGCTTCGCCATGGTCGCCTCATCGTGAGCGCGGAAGCGGCGCACCGTCTCCAGCGCTTTCGATTTCGACAGGCCGAGCGTCTCCAGGATCTTTTCCGACATCTCCAGACTCGAGCCGAAGGTCTCGCGAATCGTGTAGCGGACGTTCAGATCGAGCAGCCGGAATGCATGCTGCCGGTTGCGGGCGCGGGCGAATATCTTCAACTGCGGGAAGTGTTTGCGGATCAACTCCGCGGTGCGCACCGACGCTTCGACGTCATCGACCGCGAGCACGAAAACCTCGGCATTTTCCGCGTGCGCCGCACGCAGCATCTCCAGGCGCGAGGCGTCGCCGTAGAAGACCTGGTTGCCGAAGCGCCGCAGGAAGTCGACCTGGGTCTGGCTCGCCTCGAGGGCGGTAAAGGCGATCTTCTTGGCGCGCAGGATGCGGCCGACGATCTGGCCGAAGCGGCCGAATCCCGCGATGATGACCTTCGGGTAGAGCTCTTCAGGGGTATCGAAGGGCGTGCTGTCGGGTTCCTTTTTCTTGAACAGTGCGTCGTGCAGCACCAGCAACAACGGGCTCATGATCATCGAGGCGGTGACCACCAGCACCAGCAGTTCGGCGGTTTCCGCGTCCATGATGCCGAGCGTTGCGGCAAGGCCGAACAGCACGAAGGCGAATTCGCCCCCCGATGGCAGGCTGAATGCCAGACCGCGGCCGGCAGCGGTCGACAGGCCCGAGAGCCGGCCGATGGCACGCAGCGCGGCGACCTTCACCAGCATGAAGCCGAGCGTGAGACCGGCGATGGTCAGCGGCTTTTCCTGCACCAGCCCGAGGTTCGCCGACATGCCGACCGTGATGAAGAACAGGCCGAGCAGCAGACCCTTGAACGGCTCGATGTCGGCCTCGAGTTCATGGCGAAACTCGCTGTCGGCGAGCAATACGCCCGCCATGAAGGAGCCCAATGACAGGGAAAGTCCCACTTGACCGACGAGCAGCGCGGTACCGATCACGACCAAGAGTCCGGCGGCCGTGAAGGCCTCCGCGACGCGCGTTGCGGCGACGATCCGCAGCATGGGGCGCAGCACATAGCGGCCGCCGATGATGACGGTGCCGAGCACGGCCACGAACTTGAGCACCAGCCAACCGCCCGGACCCGCCGTTCGGGCGGCGGCGACGCCGAGAAGCGGCAGCAAGGCGAGCGCCGGCAAGACTGCGATATCCTGAAATAGTAAGATACTGAATGCGGAACGGCCATATTGAGAATTGAGCTGACCTCGTTCCGCCAATAATTGCAGCACGAGCGCCGTGGATGACATCGAGAGGCCGAATCCGATGATGAGTGCGGACTCCTTGGTCTGGCCGAAACCGAAATACGCGGCGCAACCGATCCCCAAGGTGGTCACCGCGACCTGGCCCAGGCCCAGTCCGAAGATCGGTTTGCGCAATACCCAGAGGCGCGAGGGCTGAAGTTCGAGGCCGATGACAAACATGAGGAGTACGATGCCGAACTCCGCGATGTGCTGGGTGGCATCGATGCGGCTGATGAGGCCGAGACACGAGGGTCCGATGATGATTCCGGCGGCCAGGTAGCCGAGCACCGAACCCAATTTGAAGTAGCGGAATATGGGGATGGCGATCACGGCGGAGGCAAGAAATATCGCGATTTGCGCCAGCAAGCTCATGTTATTTTCGCCTCCGTAATCTCTCGAGAGCGTACATTATGTATCGACAGAGCATTCAATTTCCCATCAAGGACGCGGCGCTACGCGACGATGTGCATGCCCTGGGCGAGTTGATCGGCGAGACGTTGCGCGACCAGGGAGGCGAGGACTTCCTGCGGCTGGTGGAAGGCGATCGCCTCGCGGCGATTCAGCGGCGCGAAGCCGGCGCAGCCGGCGGCGGCGAACTCGAAGAACGTACCATGAGCCGCTCGCCGTCCGCGGCCACCGATCTTACGCGCGCATTTTCAGTGTGGTTCCAGGCGGTGAACACAGCGGAGAAGGTGCATCGCGTGCGCCGGCGCCGCGAATATCTCAACGACTCGAGCACCGGCCAGCCCGGCGGCATCGCCGACTGCATCACACGGCTGCAGCGCGGCGGAGCGACGCTCGATCAAGTGCGGCAATTGGTCGCTTCGATGAGCATCGAGCCGGTCTTCATGGGGCACCCGACCGAGTCGACAAGGCGCACCATACTTCGCAAGCAGCAGCACATCGCGCAGGACCTGCTCGACCGTCTGAATCCGGCCTCGACGGTGGGCGAACTCACAACCCTATGGGCGCGCCTGCGCCTCGAGGTCACCAGCATATGGCAGACCGAGGAGCATCCGCGCGAGGGCCTGACGGTTTCCGACGAGCGCGAGCACGTGTTGTTCTATCTGATCGACATTCTGTACCGCATCGTGCCGCTGTTCTACGAGGAGATCGAACTCGCGATCGCCAAGGCCTACTCGGTGCCGGTGGTGGAAATCGATGTGCCGAGCATTTTGCATTTCGGGTCCTGGGTCGGCGGCGACATGGACGGCAATCCGGACGTTCACGGCAAGACGATCCGCGAGACCTTGCATCGCCATCAGCAGGTGATCGTGTCGACCTATTTCGAAGAATGCGGCCAGCTCGCGGAGACCTTGAGCCAGAGTGCGAACCGCGTCGGCGTGAGCGCCGAGCTGGCCGCGCGCATCGAGTCCTACGGCGCCATCCTGCCGGGCGCGCAGGCGATCGCACCGGCGCGGCACGATCGCATGCCGTATCGGATGTTTTTCGGCCAGATCGGCGAGCGCCTCAAGTCCACCTACGAGGGCCGGCCGAACGCCTATCAGAGCCCGGAAGAACTGCTCTCCGATGTCGGTCTCGCCGCCGATAGTTTGACGCAGAACCGCGGGCGCCACGCCGGATACTTCCTGGTGCGGAGGTTCATGCGCAGAATACGCACCTTCGGATTTCATCTGGCAACGCTCGACGTCAATCAACACGCGCACATGCACGATCAGGTGATTGCGCAAGGCCTGGGTGTGCCGGACTGGCCGGCGCTGCCGCCGCAGGAGCGGCTCAGGCAATTGCGCGACCTGCTGGCCCGCGATCAGGGTCCCACCTCGGCGTTCGATGCCGTGGGCCGGAGGAGCCTCTGGGTGTTCGAGGCCATTGCGCAGGCGCGTCACAAGTTCGGCGGCCGCGCAATCGGTGAATACATCGTGAGCGGTGCGCAGGGGCCCGAAGACGTGCTGGCGGTGCTGCTGCTCGCGCGCTGGGCCGACATCACCGACAAGCGCACCGGCGAGTCGCCGCTCGATGTCGCACCGCTGCTCGAATGCATCGGCTCGTTGGAACGGGCGGGCGAAGTGCTGCGCGAACTGTATCGAGAACCGGCCTACGCCAAGCACCTGGCGTCGCGCGGCAACCGGCAGGTGGCCGTCATCGGCTATTCGGACAGCAACAAGGAGGGCGGCATCGCCGCCTCGCGCTGGGCGCTGCAGGTGGCGCAATCGGAACTGCTGGAAGCCGCGCATGAGGCCGGCATCAGACTGATGATTTTTCACGGCCGCGGCGGCACGCCGGCGCGCGGCGGCGGGCGCACCGAAAATCTGGTCGAGGCCATGCCGGACGGCGCGATGCGCGGTGTCCTGCGTCTGACCGAACAGGGTGAGGTCGTCAATCAGAGCTATGGCCTGCGGCCGATCGCGATGCGCACCCTGGAGCGTACGTTTGCGTCGGTCGCATTGGCGACGGCGCACGCCGGACAGAGCCGGCCGGTGCCCGCGGCACATCTCGCGGCCATGCGCACCATCGCCGCACGCAGCCTCGCGGCGTACCGTGAGCTGGTTTTCGAGGACCCGCGGTTCTTCGAGTATTTTCGCGCGGCGACGCCGCTCGACGTGATCGAGCGCATGCATATCGGATCACGGCCCGCGGCGCGCGCCGTCGGCAAGGGCGTACACGCACTGCGCGCCATTCCGTGGGTGTTTGCCTGGACGCAAAGCCGCCACATGCTGCCGGGATGGTTCGGCTTCGGCACCGGCCTCGAGGCCGCGCTCGCGGAGCACGGCGCCCAAGTGGTGGAGCAAATGGTCGCGCATTGGCCGTTCTTCGGGCATCTTCTCGACGATGTCGAGGCCATGCTCGGGCGCACCGATCTCGCGATCGCCGCCCATTACGATGCGCTGGCAGGCGAGGCGCTGCGCTCACAGGCCGGGCCGATACGCAGGGAATACGCCTTGACGGTGACGCATGTATTGCGCCTGCGCGGCACCTCGCAGTTGCTCGACAGCGACCCGACCTTGCAGCGATCGATCAAATTGCGAAATCCGTATATCGATCCCATGCATCTCATGCAGGTCGACCTGTTGCGCCGCTGGCGCAAGACCGGCCGCGAAGATCAGGCGCTGTTCGGCGCCTTGCGCGCCACCATCAGCGGGATCGCGCAGGGGCTGCAAGCGACCGGCTAGCCGTGCGGGCGGCAGGATTTCCCGGCTCAACACTCCGGGACGTTGACGGCGAGGCCGCCTTGCGAGGTCTCCTTATAGATCGTCGACATGTCGAGCCCGGTCTGGCGCATGGTGTTGATCACCTGGTCGAGGGAGACCTTGTGCGAGCCGTCGCCGCGCATTGCCAGGCGCGCCGCGTTGATGGCCTTCACCGAGCCCATGGCATTGCGCTCGATGCACGGGATCTGCACCAAGCCCGCGACCGGATCGCAGGTCAGGCCGAGATTGTGTTCCATGCCGATCTCGGCGGCATTCTCGATCTGCTCGTTGCTGCCGTTCAGTGCCGACACCAAACCGGCGGCGGCCATCGAGCACGCAACGCCCACCTCGCCCTGGCAGCCCATCTCGGCGCCTGAGATCGACGCATTCTGTTTGTACAGCATGCCGACGGCCGCGGCGGTGAGCAGAAAGCGGATCACACCGTCATCGTCGGCCCCCGGTTCGAAGCGCCGGTAATAATGCAGCACCGCCGGCACGATCCCCGCGGCGCCATTGGTCGGTGCGGTGACGACCTGGCCGCCGGCGGCATTCTCTTCGTTGACGGCCAGCGCGTACACATTCACCCAGTCGAGCGCGTGCATGGGGCTCTTGGGATCGCAGCTCATCAGCTGCCGATGGAGTTTGGGCGCGCGCCGGCGCACGCCCAACACCCCCGGCAGCAGGCCTTGCGCTTCGAAGCCGCGGCGCACGCAATCTTGCATGACCTGCCAGATGCGCAGCAGCGCGGCGCGGATCTCGGCGTCGCTGCGCCACGTGCGTTCGCGCGCGAACATCAGCTCATGAATTTCCAAGCCCTGCGTGCGCCCGAGCTCGAGCAGGCGGGCGGCGGAATTGAACTCGAATAGAGGTGCGCGGCGCACGGCGCGCGCGGTGGATTCGGCGCCGGCTTGAATCACGAAGCCGCCGCCGATGCTGTAGTACTCCTCGCGCGCCAGCGCGTTGAGCGCCGCGTCGTGCGCCGTGAAGCGCATGCCGTTGGAATGGCCCGGCAGCACCTGATCCGCGTGGAACAAGAGGTTGAGCGCCTCATCGAACGCGATCTCATGGCGTCCCAGGAGACGGATGCGTCCGCTGCCGCGAATGCGCTGCAATGCCGGCTCGACCGCGCCCGAATCGATGGTGTCGGGACTTGCGCCCTCGAGGCCGAGCAAAATCGCGCGATCCGTGCAATGACCGCGGCCGGTGAGGGCGAGCGAGCCGTAGAGCTGCGCGGACACCTGCGCGGTCTGCGCCAGCACGTCGCGCGCCGCCAACAGTTCGACGAAGGCGCGCGCCGCGTTCATGGGCCCCATGGTGTGTGAACTGGATGGACCGATGCCGACCTTGAATACGTCGAATACACTCAAACTCATGCGAAGAACCTGCGCCAACCGGGTGTCGCGATCATACGCCGCCCGTGCTCCCGCGGTGAAATACCGCTTCGCACGCAAGTGCTAGAATGCGCGAATCACACCACGGAGCGCCTCCATGATCCGCCACCCGCCGATTCTCGCAGCCGTCTTAATGGCCGTATTTCTGGTCGCGGGGGGCGCAAACGCCGCTGCGATTCCCGACAACATTGCCGCTGCGATCGCCGACAGCAACCGGCCCGCCGCCGACAAGGACCGGGATGCGAACCGCAAGCCCGGCGAGACTCTGGCATTCACCGGCGTCAAGCCCGGGGCGCAGGTCGCGGAGCTCCTGCCGGGCGGCGGCTACTTCACGCGCCTGTTCAGCAAGGCCGTGGGCAGCGGCGGACACGTGTACGCGCTGGTGCCGGCGCGGCAGCCCGATGCACCGGCGGATGCGCCGGACTTCGCGGCGCGCGTGAAGGCGCTGGCCGCCGATCCGAATTACAGCAACGTGAGTGTGGTGGTCGAGCCCTTCAGCCAGCTGGGCGTACCCTCGCCGGTCGATCTGGTGTTCACTTCACAGAACTATCATGACTTGCACAATCTGCCCGGATTGGACCTCGGTATTTTCAATAAAATGGTGTTCGACGATCTGAAGCCCGGCGGAATTTATCTGATTCTCGATCACACGGCGGAGCCTAAATCCGCAGGCCGCGATACCAAGACCTTGCACCGGATCGACCCGGAAACCGTGAAGCAGGAAGTACTGGCGGCCGGCTTCAAATTCGTCGGCAGCAGCGAAATTTTGCGCCAGCCCGCCGACACTCATGCGCTCAAAGTGTTCGACCCGGCGGTGCGCGGCAACACCGACCAGTTCATATTAAAGTTTCGTAAACCCGGGAAATGATCCGCGGGCAGAACTCCGGCGCTCCTCCGCTGTCAACTAAAGCGGGACTTTCCCGTTATAGACCTCGAGGGTTGATATGAAACTCGCGCCTATTTCGTCCAAGCCATCCGCCAGGCTGCGCATTGCCGGTGCGCTCGCGGCGACGGGCATTTTGGCGGCCTGCGTGACGCCGCCCCCGCGCACCTATGCCGTCCCGGCTCCTCCCCCGCAGCGCGTATTCGTCTATCCCGCCAACGGTCAGAGTCCGGAGCAGACCGATCGCGACCGCTACGAGTGTCATGTCTGGGCCGTGCAGCAAACCGGCGTGGATCCGAGCCGCGCGGATGCCGGCGCCTATGAGCGCGTGGTGGTCCAGCCCGCGACGCCTCCGGGGTCCGGCACCGTCGCCGGAGTCATCGGCGGCGCCATCATCGGCTCAATCATCGGCGGACCGCGCAATGCCGGCGCCGGCGCATTGATCGGCGGCGCCACCGGAGCGGTGATCGGATCGGCGTCGGACGCCAATGCCCAAGCGCAGGCCCAGCAAACCCAGCAACAATACAATCAGAGCGCCGCTCAGGGACGGGCGCGAGCGGATTCCTACAAGCGCGCGATCGGCGCATGCCTGCAGGGACGCGGTTATACGGTCAGCTAGTTTATGAACACCACATTTTTTTCGAACACCACATTTCGAATTGCGTTGCTGGCGTTGTGCCTGACGTTATCGGGCGTCACCGCGGCCCCGGCGTCGGCCGCCGACGAGCATACCTCAGGCCGTGGCGAGGCACGGGCGGAGGCGCGGCCGGCGCCGCGACTCGGCCCAGCGCAAGGTGGACGGCCGGCCTATGACGGGCGGGGACAGGTTTTGGACAGCCGCTACGATCATGGCCGCTACTACCCACCGGTGGGTGCCGTCAGACCCTCGTTACCGGAGGGCTATCGACCGTACTATCGGGGCGGCAACCGCTACTATTTCAGCGGCGGCATTTGGTATGCACCGCGCGCCTCCGGGTTCGTCGTGATCGCGCCGCCGCCCGGTCTCGTGATCTCGGTGTTGCCGCCGTATTACTCGACGGTGTGGTTTGGCGGAGTGCCTTACTACTACGCCGACAATGTTTACTACACCTGGCAGCCGGACCAAAACGGCTATGCCGTCGTGGACCCGCCGCCGAACGCCGATGCTCCTTCGCCGCCGCCGAGCAACGCGCAGGCCGACCTCATGATCTATCCGAAGAACGGTCAGACCAAGGAACAACAAGCCGCGGACCAATTTGAGTGTCACAATTGGGCCAAGGGCCAGACCGGATTCGATCCGACCCAGCCGGCCGGCGGCACGTCGGGCGATCCGGAAGCAGGCCGCAACAGCTACAACCGGGCCATGTCGGCCTGCCTGCAGGGGCGCGGCTACCAGGTCAACTGAGGAGATTTCACATGCTGACGGCGCACCCGAGTTCGGTCGAGCAGAAAAGAGATTTGCATGTGGGCGGTCTCGGCGCGGACGCCGCCGGCGTGCTTGCCGCGGTGGCCGATCCGGCGGCCGAGGCGGCGCAAACCTGGCTCAGGCGGACCCGGGATGCCGTTCGAGATGCGGACGACTTCGTCCACGAAAACCCGTGGGCTGCGCTCGGCATCGTCGCGGTGCTCGGAGTCGCCGCAGGATATCTGTTGGCGCAGCGCCGCGCTTGAGGCTATCCCGGCGCGGAGTTCAGGCGCTCGGCGTGTGAATAGACGTTGCAGTGCGCCTCGCGCAGGAATCCCACCAAGGTCAGTCCCGAGGTCGATGCCAGGTTGACCGCGAGACTCGATGGCGCACCGATCGCCGCGAGAACACTCACGCCGGCCCGGATCGCCTTCTGCACGAGTTCGAAGCTGGCGCGGCCGCTCAAGACGACTATGCGCTCGGTGAGCGGCAGGGATCCGGACAAAAGGCTCATGCCGACCAGCTTGTCGAAGGCATTGTGGCGGCCCACATCTTCCGCCACGTTGAGCAAGGTCCCCGAGAAATCGAACAAAGCCGAGGCATGGACGCCGCCGGTATCGCCGAACTTCGACTGTGCCGCACGCATGCGCTGCGGCAGATTGAGCAGCAGCGACAGGGGCAGATCCCGCGTCGCCGCGATGCGTGTCGCTGCGGCACGCGCAATCGCGGCATCGAGTCCCGTGGTTCCGCACACGCCGCAACTCGAGCCGGCCGAAAACAGGCGCGCCGGGGTGTTGGGCACGATCTGCACCGCCGGGCGCAGGCGCACATTCACGACATTCGGCCGCCGGGTGCTCGACTCGATTGCATCGATGTCCGCCGCCTGATTCACGATGCCTTCTCCGTAGAGAAGTCCCGCCGCAAGATATTCGTCCTCACCTGGGGTGCGCATGGTCGTGCCGAAAGACATGGGCACCACTCCGAGCGACGGGTGATGCAACAGGAATTCGAGCGGCGCTTCCACCGCGACCCGATCGTCCCTGGGCTCCTGGCTGTCTGCAGTCGCGCGCAGAATCCGCACGTTGAGAGTGCCGCTGGCGGCGCGAGGCGCGATGCTCATTGGGTCGACCTTTTGCTCAAATTAGCGCCCAATGATACCGTTCCGGGTCTTGGCGGCGCATCAAGGGGAGCGTAAATGTCGAAATCAGCCGATCTTAAAACCCGCAAGGCGGCGGCCGTGCCCACCGGCGTCGGCAGCCGCGGGATTTACGTGGCGAAGGCGGAGAATTCCGAGATATGGGATGTCGACGGCCGGCGTTTCGTCGATTTTGCGGCCGGAATCGCCGTTCTCAATACCGGACACCGGCACCCCCGGGTCATGGAGGCGGTGGCGCAGCAGGCGCAGGCATTCACGCACACCTGCTTTCATGTCGCGCCCTACGAATCCTATGTCCGGCTCGCCGAGCGGCTCAATGCGTTGGCGCCCGGAGACTTCACCAAAAAGACCATGTTCTTGAGTTCCGGCGCCGAGGCGGTCGAGAACGCCATCAAGATCGCGCGTTACTACACCAAGCGTTCCGCAGTGATCGCCTTCTCCGGCGGCTTCCATGGCCGCACGCTCATGACCATGGTGCTGACCGGCAAGGTCATGCCGTACAAACGCGGCTTCGGTCCATTCCCGGCGGAGGTGTATCACGCCGAATTTCCGCAAGCCTTTCGCGGCATCACGACGGAACAAGCGCTGGCGGATCTGGACCGGCTGTTCCACGGTGACGTCGATCCGAAATCGGTCGCCGCCATCATCATCGAACCGGTGCAGGGCGAGGGCGGCTTCAACGTGGCGCCGTTCGACTTCCTGCGCGCCCTGCGGCGCCTGTGCGACGAACACGGCATCGTCATGATCGCCGACGAAGTGCAGGGCGGCATGGCGCGTACCGGAAAGATGTTCTCCATCGAGCACTCGGGCGTGGTGCCGGATCTCATCACCACCGCCAAGGGGTTGGGTGGAGGCTTTCCGCTATCGGGGGTGACGGGGCGCGCCGGCATCATGGATGCCGCCCATCCCGGCGGACTCGGCGGCACCTATGGCGGCAATCCGATCAGCATCGCGGCCGCACATGCGGTATTGGACGTGATCGAGGCGGAGGGACTGTGCAATCGGGCGGCGAGCGTCGGCGACAAAATGCGCGGCCGGCTGCAGGCGCTCGCCAAGGAGCTGCCGTGCATCGGCGAGGTGCGCGGTCTCGGGGCGATGGTGGCGTTCGAACTCGTCAAGGATCTCAAATCCAAGGAACCGGACCCTGAGTTGACGGCTGCGATCCTCACTCAGGCGGAAGCGCGCGGCCTGATTCTCCTGTCCTGCGGTACCTCGGTGAACGTGGTGCGCTTGCTCACGCCGCTCACGATTCCCGAGACGGTGCTCAACGAGGGGCTCGAACTCCTGGCCGGCGCCGTGCGCGATGCGTACGGCCAGGAATCGAAGCGGGCGGTCGCGTAACGCGTTCGCTTAGGCGGTACGCTTGCGCGGTGCCCTTTCCGTCAGTGGCGGAAGGTCACGGTGATGCCGAAGGTCCGCGGCCGATAGGATATGTACCGGTACGCGGGACTTGCGAGCAGACCGGCAATCGAGGGATTGCTGGAGTCCTCGTAGGAGTTGGTCTGGTGATTGAAGTTCAAGATCGTATGCGAGTCGGTGACGTTATCGCAGAACAGCGATAAGTCCCAACCGTTGATATTCGTGCCTGCGCGCAACGATGCGAACTTTTGTGCGCCCAAGGGGAAGGAGGTCGGATCGTAAACGGAAGTGCGCGGATCGAGCGCCGCGTCCTTCCATTTGTCCCCCGCCTTGTATTCGTAATCACCGCGTATGAATGCCTCTTGCTCGGCAACCTTGAACTTGTACTCCAGGCCCACCGCCCCCTGGTAGGGCGGAATCGAATAGCCCGTGCCGATGCCGTTCGGGCCCGCGACCGCGTCGCCCGCTTCGACCAGCGGCTTTGTATCCGGTCCGGGAGTGGAGCCGGATGGGAACGCGTTCTTGGTGTAGCGCGCATCGGTGACTCCGAAGCTCACATTCATGCTGATCGCGCTGGTCACCTCGATATCGGCCTGCAGGTCGAAGCCCTTCACGGTGGCGTTGCCCAAATTGTCGGTCCACTGGATCTGGCAGATGGGCGGCACCACATTGGCTTGGATATTGTTCCAAAGAATGTAGTACACGCTGCTCGCCAGCCGGACGCGATTGTCGATGTTGTTCTTGGCGCCTACTTCGAAGCTTTGCACCGAGTCGGACTTGTAGGTGGCCGGCGCATGAGTAATTCCGAAATTTTCGAAGTCCCCGGTACACCCGTCGTTGGGATTCTGGAAGGTGGGGTCGTACGGTATCGACGGGTTGCCGCCGCCGCTGCGGAAGCCCTTGGCATAGGTGAAGTAGTACATGTCGTTCGGGTCGACCTGCCACTGCAGGCTCGCCTTGGGCGTGACCGGTATCTGGCTGCTCGAGTTCGCACCCGGGCGCGGCCCGCTGTTCTGCGGTCCGCCCGACAGGCTCTCGATCGAGAAGCTCGTCTTCGAGACGCGCACCCCGCCGGTCAGCTTCAACGCGTCCGTAATGGCGAAATTGACCTCGCCGAAGCCGGCGATCTGCCGGTCGTGGCTCAGGAGCCGGTTAAAATACGAGTCGCCCATCGGCAGATACGAACTGCCATTCGGGTTCACATCGACGGTGTCGGAAAAGGCTTCGGAGGCGGTCTCGCCCAACTCCTGAAGAAAAAACTGATCCACCATGGGATCGTGGATTTCCTCGAGGCTGAACTGGCGATTGAGTGAATAGAACACTCCAGCCGTCCAGCCGACGCGGGCGGTCGGGTCGGTCGACTGCAGCCGGAATTCCTGGGTGAAGTTGCGCTGCTGATTCGTGACCGAGGCGGGCGCGCGGTAATCCGTCAGGCCCGGGGGCAGATGCACACCCGATCCGTCGAGCAGCGGGAAGTCGACCGTGCCGAGCGTCTGATAGTAGCCGAGGTTGTACAGCGTGCCGTCGTAGCCCGAGATCTCGTCGCGGTGAAAATACGCCGATGTTGAAATCAATCGTGCGGGCCCGAAGTCCGCCGTGACGGTCACCGACGGAAGATACAGCTTGTCCGGTTCCGGGCGCGCCGTGGGATCCAAGCTGAAGTACCGGTTCTCGGACGGATCCGAGACGGTGGGCCAGTAGATCGTGACATCGTTGCGCTGGCGGTTCTGATAGAAAATGCTGGGTGCAACGCTCAGCGACTCGTTCGGTTGCCACAGCGCCGCGACATGCAGCACGGTGGTTTCATCGTAGTTCGCATTCTTGTCCAGATCTTGGAACGTGACGGGATCGAGGCGGTCGATCCAGCCGCCGTCGCGCCGGTACCAGGCGCTGACGCGCACACCGAGCGTGCCGTCGACGAGCGGACCGCCGGCCGCGACCCCCGCCTCATAGCTTGGGCTGCCGCCTTCGGTGTAGGAAGTCTCCGCCTTGGCGTAGATGCTGTCCTTGGTGAGGCTGGGCGGGGTCGTGATGTAGCGCACCGTGCCGCCCTCGGAGCCCGCGCCGAACAACGTTCCCTGCGGGCCGCGCAGCACCTCGATGCGTTCGAGATCGAAGACCTTCAACAGCGCGTCGTCGGAATTGAAGCCGAGTTGCCGCACCTGGATGGGAACATCATCGATGTAGATTCCCGTGGTGCCCGAGCCGCCGGTCGATTCGATGCCGCGTATCGCGACCGCATTGGTCTGGCCGCTGTCGATGGCCACTCCGGGCGTGAAGCGGACGATGTCGGAGATGTCCTTGACGCCCTTTACGTCCATGTCCTCTTTGGTGTAGGCACTGATGCTGATCGCGACTTTGCTCATGCTCTCTTCGTGCCGCGTCGCGGTCACGACGATTTCCTCGAGCCCGCCGGCGGTGGCGGGTTCTGCGGCATCGGCCGCGTCGTTGGCGAAGGCCGGACTTGCGGCGCAGGCGCCCGCGCCGACGATCAGCGCGCGTAAAAACAACGCTTGCCGCGAAAGCCGCCGATTGAACGACGTCGAAAGCGTGGCTGGCATGGCATCCCCGAAATAGTTATATGCTCAGATAGCGCGCCTCGACAGTAGCATCAGGCAAAAACCGGCGCAACCGTGATCGGCCGCGGCGCATGCCGGGTATACAATGCCGCAATGCCACTTAGCCGCAATGCCGCTTAAACTCGTGAGCCCGGATCTTTACACCGACCCCGCCGTATGCCGGGTGGTGAAGGATGAACTCGTGTCGGTCGAGTTCGCCGCCGCGGCCGGCGAGCTCGACAGCGCGGTCGGCCGCAATCGCTATGCGGCGGGTGATGCGCTCCTGACCGGTTCGACCGGAGACCGCTGGAGCGTGTCGCGCGCCAGATTCGACGCGAAATATCTGCCGCAAGCACCGACGCTGCAAGGTCAGGCGGGCCGCTATCGCAACCGGCCGGCCCCGGTCCTGGCGAAATGCATGAGCGTCGATTTCACAATCGAGCGTTCCGCCGGCGGGGATGAACTTCGCGGCAGCGCCGGCGACTGGCTGGTGCAGTATGCTCCCGGCGATCACGGTGTGGTCGCCGCTGCGCGGTTCGACCGGGTTTACCGCCGGACCTGACATGAGTACCAATGCCGACCGTCCCCGCGCCAAGTCGCTGAATCCGCTGCGCGCGCTGCTGCCGTTCCTGCGCCCGTATCGCGCCATGATGGCGGCCGCGCTCGCCGCCTTGCTGGTCGCGACCGTCGCCATGCTGGCGCTGCCGCTGGCGTTGCGCGAGTTCATCGACCATGTCATCGCCGCCAAGGACTCGAGCACCTTGAACGGCTATCTGTTCGGATTTCTGGCGGCCGCGGTGATTTTCGGCGTGTTTGCGGCGCTGCGCTTTTATCTCGTGACCTGGCTCGGCGAACGGGTGGTGGCGGACCTGCGGGCGGCGGTGTATGCGCGGGTGGTGCGCATGGATCCCTTGTTCTACGAAACCACGCGCGTGGGCGAGGTGCTGTCGCGATTGACGACCGACACGACGCTGGTGCAAGCGATCTCCGGCGTGAATCTGTCGATCGTTCTGCGCTCCAGCTTAAGCCTGATCGGCGGACTCGTCATGCTCGGCCTCACCAACGCGCGGCTCATGGGAGTCATGCTGGTGCTGATCCCCGTGGTGGTCGCGCCGCTCATCATCATCGGCCGGCGCGTTCGCACCCTGTCGCGCGCCTCACAGGACCGGATCGCGGACACCAGCGGGCTTGCGGGCGAGACCTTGAACGCGATCCAGACGGTACAGGCGTTCACCTTGGAGGGCGTGCAGAGCGAACGCTACCGCGAGGCCATCGAGGATAGCTTCAAGACCGCGATCCGGCGCACGCGTGTGCGCGCTTCGCTGACCGCGGTCGGCATCATCCTGGTGCTCGCCGGCATCACCATCGTCTTGTGGCTCGGCGTGCGGCAGGTGTTCGCCCACACCATGACCGGCGGCCAGATATTTCAATTTCTGCTGTATGCCGGCTTCGTCGGCAGCTCCGCCGCGGCGCTCACTGAGATGTGGGGCGAGATTCAGCGCGCCGCCGGCGCCATGGAGCGCTTGAGCGAGCTGCTCGAAGCGCGGCCGACGATATGCGCTCCGGCGCACCCGGCCGCGTTGCCGGCGCGGGCGAGCGGCGCCATGCGCTTCGACAGCGTCACCTTCCATTATCCATCACGGCCCGATAGCGCGGCACTGCAGAACTTCAGCCTGGATGTGGCGCCGGGCGAAACGATCGCCTTCGTCGGACCATCCGGCGCCGGGAAAAGCACCACCTTTCAGCTGCTGCTGCGCTTTTACGATCCCGATTCCGGGCAGGTGATGATGGATGAGCGGCGGCTCGCGGATCTTAAGCCGGAGGATATTCGCGCACAGATCGGCCTCGTGCCTCAGGAGACCGTGCTGTTCGGCGCCAGCGCGCGCGACAACATCCGCTACGGCCGTCCAACCGCAACCGATGCGGAGATCGAAGCCGCAGCGGTGGCCGCCGCTGCGGACGAATTCTTGCGCAGGCTGCCGCAGGGCTATGACACGTTTCTCGGCGAGCGCGGCACCCGCTTATCGGGCGGCCAGCGGCAGCGAATCGCGCTGGCGCGCGCCATCTTGAAGGATGCGCCCATCCTGCTGCTCGATGAAGCGACCAGCTCGTTGGATGCCGAATCCGAGCGGCTGGTCCAGGAAGCGTTCGAGAAGCTCATGCGCGGGCGCACCACCGTCATCATCGCGCACAGGCTCGCCACGGTGCTCAAGGCGGACCGGATCGTGGTGATGGACCATGGGCGCAAAGTCGCCGTCGGTACCCACGCCGAGTTGCTGATCCACAGCCCGCTGTATGCGCGGCTCGCATCCCTGCAATTCGCGGCCGTGGCGAGCGAAGCGGTAGATGCCGCCGTCCTCTGAGGGCCAGAGCAAGTCCTCTGGGGGCTAGAGCAAGCCCTCTTCGCGCATCGCCTGCTGCACCTTGGGCCGTTGCGCGACGCGCGCCTTGAACGCAGCCAGCACCGGCCATTTGCCGAGATCGACCTTAAGATGGCCGGTCCAGTTGAGGACGGTGAAGAGGTAGGCGTCCGCCACGGTGAAGGTGCTGCCCGTCAAGAACGGCTTGCTGCCGATGAAATTCGAAAGCCATGCGAATTTCTTGTCGAGGGCGGCGAGCGTGGAAGCCTTCCAATCGGCGGAAATCTTCGGATTGAACAGCGGGCTGAACCCCTTGTGCACTTCCGAGGTGATGTAGTTCAGGATTTCCATCAGCTGGTAGCGCTCGAATGTTCCGGCGCGCGGCGCGAGACCGGACTCCGGCCTCTGATCGGCCAGATATTGGACGATCGCCGGCCCTTCGGTCAGCACCCGGCCGTCGTCGAGCTCGAGCGCGGGCACGCCGCCCTTGGAATTGATTGCAAGATAATCCGCTCCGGAGGCGGTCTTCTTGGTGGCGTTGTCGACCTTGTCGAGCGTGTACGGCAGGCCGGCCTCGAGCAGCACGATATGCGGCGAGAGCGCGCAGGCACCGGGAAAGTAATACAGCTTCATTGCCAAAGATCCTTTGATTGCCGGAACAATGGCGCCGATTGTACGCGCTTTAGGGCGCGTCGATGATGCGCCGCGCGCCGAGGAATCCACGCGCGTACGGCGGCGAGTCGAGCGAATCGACGCGGATGTAGCCGCCTTTCGACGGTGCATGCACGAAGCGATCGGCGTCGATGGCGATGCCGACGTGCAATTGTTTGTGCGCAAGATGCATGAAAACGAGATCGCCGGGCTTGAGTTCGCCGCGCGCAACCGGCTCGCCGATGCGCAGCTGTTCGTGCGCGGTGCGCGGTACGCGAATGCCGGCGCCCTGCGCCGCATATTGCACCAGGCCGCTGCAATCGAAGCCGCCGGGCGCGGCGCCGCCGAAGCGATACGGCTGACCGCGCATCGCAATCGCGGTATCCACCATGAGGCGCGGGGTCGGCGCGAGGTGCGACGCCGTGGCCGGTAGCGGCGCGGCCGCGGGCGGCAAATCGGCTTTGGGCGCCGTTGCGCAGGCGGCGAGCGCGATCGACAATCCGACGGCGAGCGCGGCTCTGAACAATCCGACGGCGAGCGCGGCTCTGATCACACCACGGTCGTCGCCAGAGCGGCGCCGACGATGCCGGCTTCGGAGCGCAGGGTTCCTATCACCAGGCGTGCCTCGCATTTGAGTTTGTGCATGAATTTTTCCGGCTCTTCGGTGATCCCACCGCAAAGCACGATGAGGTCGGGCCACAGCAGGGCGTGCATTTCCCTCATGACCAGGTTCAACTGCTCCGCCCAGCCATCCCAATCCAGACTCTGCTCGATCTTGGCGCGGCCGGAAGCGCGGTGTTCCGCCTCGCGGCCCGCCACCTGCAGGTGGCCGAATTCGGTATTCGGCACGAGCTTGCCGTCGACGAACAGGGCGCTGCCGATGCCGGTGCCCAAGGTCAGCAGCAGGACGGTGCCGGGCACATCGCGCGCGGCACCATAACGCAGTTCCGCGAGACCCGCAGCATCGGCGTCGTTGATGGCGACCACCGGGCGTCGCAGACGCTCGCCGGCAAGCGCATCCAGTGATTTTCCGATCCAGGCTTTGTTGAGGTTCGCCGCCGTGCACACCGTGCCTTTGCGTATCACGCTCGGAAACGCGAGGCCGACCGCATGATCGCCCGGCAGCTTCGCCACCACGCTGTGCAGAGCGTTCAGCAGGGCGTCGGTGGAGCCTTGTGCGGGTGTGGGTGTCGAGAATCGTTCGCCCACGAAAGCGCCCGAATTCAAGTCCACCAGCGCGCATTTGATGGACGATCCGCCGACGTCGATGCCGACAGCCAAGGGCGAAGCAGTCAAGTTTTATCCACCATTGTGAGGTTCGCTCACCGTCCCTTTGTCAACGCCCCTATAATAACGCCTAATATGCCCACGATTGATACCCAGTTTGCCAACCGCCGTAATGTCGCCTTGCAGCCCGGCACTCTGCTGGCGGCGCTGCTGGACCGCCTGACGCGCACCCTCGGGAAGAACCCCGCCTCGGCGACTCAACGGGATATTTACGATGCCTTGTCGCTCGCGGTCCGCGAAGAACTGACCTTGCGATGGCTCGCCACGCAGCGCCGCGTGGCGAATGCCCGCGTCAAGCGAGTGTGTTATTTTTCGGTCGAGTATCTTCCGGGCCGCTCCTTGGTGAACGCGCTTTCGAGCCTCGAGGGGGGGCTGCTGCAAGAAGCCCGGGTCGCTTTGCACGATTTGGGCCACGACCTCGATGACATTGCCGCGCAGGAGGTCGATCCGGGCCTGGGGAACGGCGGCTTGGGCCGCCTGGCGGCATGTTTCCTCGACTCCCTGGCAACCCTGCAGTACCCGGCCATCGGTTACGGCATCCGCTACGACTACGGCATTTTCACCCAGGTGATCGGTCCCGACGGCGGCCAGCGCGAGGTGGCGAGCAGCTGGCTGCGGCTGCGCAACGTCTGGGAGACGCCGCGCGGCAATGTGCGCTACATCGTGCGGTTCGGCGGCCGCGTCACCTCCGCGGAAAATGCGCAGATGGGCGACCTGCATCGCTGGGTCGATACCAGCGACATCTACGCCATCGGCTTCGATCAATTGATTCCGGGCAACCGCGGCCCCACCGTCAACCACCTGAGGCTCTGGTCCGGCCGCGCCATCACCCCGTTTCACATCGACGCCTTCAATGCCGGCAATTACGCCGCGGCCGTGCAGGAACAGATCGAAGCCAAGAATCTGTCACGCGTGCTGTATCCCGACGATTCGACGCCGCAAGGCAAGGAGCTGCGGCTCAAGCAGCAGCATTTTTTCGTCAGCGCGAGCCTGCAGGACATCCTCGCCACGCATTTGAGCGAGGGCCGTTCGCTCGTTTCCATGCCCGATTCGATCGCGATCCAGCTGAACGATACCCATCCCACGGTCGCGATCCCTGAACTGATGCGGCTGCTGATCGACGAGCATGGCTTGTCGTGGGCCGAAAGCTGGCAGATCACCAGCCGCGTATTCTCCTACACCAACCACACCTTGTTGCCGGAGGCGCTCGAGACCTGGCCGGTGGCGATGTTCGAGCGGTTGCTGCCGCGGCATTTGCAGATCATTTACGTGATCAACCGCGATTTTCTGCAAGCGGTTGAAACGCGCTACCCAGGCGATCACGACCGCCGCCGGCGCCTGTCGATCATCGACGACGCGGGCGACCGGCGCGTGCGCATGGCGCACCTGGCCGTCGTCGGCAGCCATCGAGTCAACGGCGTCGCGCAGCTGCACTCGGATTTGATGCGCAAGCATGTGTTCTCCGGTTTCGCGGACATGTTCCCGGACCGGTTCATCAACGTGACCAACGGCATCGCCGTGCGCCGCTGGCTGAAGCAGTCCAATCCGGGCCTGTCCGCGCTCCTGACCGACCGCCTGGGATCGGCGTGGGAAAACGATCTCGAGGAACTGGGGCGGATCGCGGGCGAGGCCGACGACGCGGATTTCCGCCGCCAGTTTCGCGGCGTGAAACGCACCAACAAGCAGCGCCTGGCCGACGAGGTGATGCGGCGCACCGGCGTCGAGATCAGCGTCGACTCCCTGTTCGACGTGCAGGTGAAGCGGATCCACGAGTACAAGCGGCAATTGCTGAATCTCCTGTATGTCGTGACGCGCTATCGGCACATTCTCGAGAATCCGCACGCCGACGTCGTGCCACGGACGGTGATCTTTGCCGGCAAGGCGGCTCCCGGCTACGCGATGGCCAAGGCGATCATCAAGCTCATCAACAACGTCGCGCGCACCATCAACACCGATGCGGTCGCGCGCGACAAGCTGCGCGTTGCGTTTCTGCCGGATTACGATGTCTCGCTGGCGCAGAAAATCATGCCCGCGGCGGATCTGTCGCAGCAAATCTCGACCGCCGGCATGGAGGCATCGGGAACCGGCAATATGAAACTCTCGCTGAATGGAGCGCTCACCATCGGCACATTGGACGGAGCCAATATCGAGATCCGCGACCACGTGGGCGCGGAGAACGTATTCATCTTCGGTCTGACGGCCGACGAGGTCGCAGAGCGGCGCGCCGCCGGCTACCAGCCGCGCCGCGAAGTCGAGGCCAATCCCGATCTTAAGGGCACGCTCGACCTCATCGCGTCCGGGTTCTTTTCGCCGGGCCGCCCCGACGATGCCGCACCGGTCATCAGCCGTCTGCTCGGCGACGGCGAGCCTTTCCTGGTGCTCGCGGATTTCGCCGCTTATGTCAAGGCGCAAGGGCAGGTGGATGCTTTGTACCTCCAGCAGGACGAATGGAGCCGCAAGGCGATCATCAACTGCCTGAACATGGGTTATTTTTCCAGCGACCGCAGCATCCGCGAATACGCGGACCGGATCTGGGCAGTGAAGCCGGTGATTTGAAGTGAAACCGGCGATGTGCGGGGGGTATCCGATTTGAGCGATTCGAGCTTGAGCGACTTCGACCTGTATTTGTTCGGCGAGGGCAAGCACGAGCGCATCTACGACAAGCTCGGGGCGCACCCCTACAGCGACGGCGGCACGAACGGCACTCGATTCGCGGTATGGGCGCCAAACGCCGAGCGGGTGAGCGTGGTGGGCGACTTCAACCGCTGGGACGGCGGCGTGAACGTCATGCGGAGCCGCGCCTCCTCGGGTGTTTGGGAAGCGGCGATTCCGGGAATCGGCCCCGGCACCGCGTACAAATATGAGATCCGCGACCGCGCCGGCAGCTTGTTCGTCAAGTCGGATCCGTACGGGTTCGCGATGCAGCTGCGTCCAGAGAACTGCTCGGTGGTCGCGTCTCTCGACGGCCACGCGTGGGGCGACTCGGAATGGCTGGCACGGCGCGCGCGCCACGATCCGTTGCGCTCGCCATTGAACGCCTTCGAAGTGCACCTGGGTTCCTGGCGGCGTCCGTGGCACGTGCGCAGCCCGCCGTTCATGAACTGGCCCGAGGCCGTCGACCAGCTGATTCCCTATGTCGTCGACATGGGCTTCACACACATCGAGTTGATGGGGGTCGCGGAGCATCCGCTCGACGCCTCGTGGGGTTATCAAGTGGTCGGTTATTTCGCGGCCACCGCCCGCTACGGATCGCCGCAGGATTTCATGTCCTTCGTCGACCGTTGCCATCAGGCGGGGATCGGCGTGATTCTCGATTGGGTGCCGGCGCACTTTCCCCGCGACGATCACGGTCTCGCGTATTTCGACGGCAGCGCATTGTACGAACATGCGGATTCGCGGCTCGGCGAACACATGGAATGGGGCACCAAGATCTTCAATTATGGCCGCCATGAGGTGCGCAATTTCCTGGTCGCCAATGCGCTGTTCTGGTTCGATCAATACCATGTCGACGGACTGCGCGTCGACGCCGTGGCGTCGATGCTGTACCTGGACTACAGCCGCAAGCCCGGCGAATGGCTGCCGAACCGCGACGGCGGACGCGAAAATTTGGAAGCGATCGATTTTTTGCGCCAGATGAACAACGCGGTGCATGCCGCCTTTCCCGGCGTGCTCACCATCGCCGAGGAATCGACCTCGTTTGCCGGCGTGACCCAGCCGCCCGAGTACGGCGGACTCGGTTTCAATTTCAAATGGAACATGGGCTGGATGAACGACACCCTGCGCTACGTGGCGCTCAATCCCATTTATCGGCGCTACAACCACCAATTGATCACATTCTCGTTCGTCTACGCCTGGTCGGAAAATTTCATCCTGCCGATCTCGCACGACGAAGTGGTGCACGGCAAGCGCTCGCTGCTCGACAAGATGCCCGGCGATGAATGGCAGAAGCGCGCGAATTTCCGCCTGTTCCTCGCGTACATGTGCGCTCACCCGGGCAAGAAGCTCCTGTTCATGGGTTCGGAATTCGGGCAGTGGCAGGAGTGGCGCGACTATGAACAGCTCGAATGGCAGCAGCTCGCGGTGCCGGAACACGCGGCTTTGCGCGACTGCGTGCGCGAGCTGAATTTTCTGTACCGCGCGACCCCGCAATTCTACGGCAGCGACTGCGACCACAATGGTTTCCGCTGGGTCGATCTGCACAATGCCGACGAAAGCATCTGGGCGTTCTCGCGCCGCGCAGTCGGTGCCGATCACGGCGCGCCGATCACCTGTGTATTCAACGCGACGCCGGTGCCGCGCGACGACTACGGGGTCGGCGTGGAGCACCTCGGGTGTTATCGAAAAATATTCGATTCCGACGATGCGCGGTTCGGCGGCTCGGGTTACAACAAGCAATATGAGCTCGGCGCCGCACACGATGGGGCGCAGGGTTATCCGCATTCAGTGCACTTGAATCTGCCGCCTCTCGGCGCGGTATTTTTCGCCGGGCCCTTGTAGTGAAGCCCATTCAGGCCGGGTTGCCGCGACCGTTGGGAGCCGCGAGGAGCAAGCGCGGCGTCAATTTCGCGCTCTTTTCCAGCAATGCGACCCGGGTCCAAGTCGCGCTATTCGACCCCGCAAGCGGCGCAGAACTGGCGCGTCACGATCTGCCGGCACGCACCGGCGACGTCTGGCACGGCTTGCTCTCCTCGCGGCGGGCGGGCACAGACCCCCATTATGCGTTTTTCGTGCATGGGCCGAACCAGCCGGAGAAGGGCCATCGCTTCGATGCGACGGCGCCTTTGATCGATCCGTATGCGCGCGCACTGTCGCGAAGCGGGCCGCTGCGCGCGCGCGTCGTCGACGGCGCTTTCGAATGGGGCGCGGATCGTCCTCCCGCCATCCCCTGGCGCGATACGATCATCTATGAGCTGCACGTCAAGGGCTTGACGCAGCTGCATCCGGCGGTGCCGGCGGAGTGGCGCGGCAAATACCTGGGGCTGACGGTGCCGGTGGTCATCGAACACCTCAAGTCCATCGGCGTCACGGCGGTCGAGCTGCTGCCGTGCCAGGCCTTCGTCAGCGAACAATTCCTGCGCGACCGGCGGCTCAGCAACTACTGGGGCTACAACCCGGTGGCATGGTTCGCGCCGGCGAACGACTACGCGGTGCGCGATGCAGTCGCCGAATTCAAGACCATGGTCAAGGCGCTGCATGCGGCGGGAATCGAAGTCATATTGGATGTGGTCCTCAATCACACCGCCGAAGGCAATGAATCCGGCCCGCTCCTGTCGCTGCGCGGCATCGACAATTCGGTGTATTACCGCCTCATGCCGCAGGATCTGCGCTTCTATGAGAACGTCACCGGCTGCGGCAACACGGTCAATTGCGAACATCCCCAGGTGCGCACGCTGATCATCGACTGCCTGAAATACTGGGTCGACGAGATGCACGTCGATGGCTTCCGCTTCGATCTCGCGACCGTGCTGGCGCGCGAGGGCAACGGCTTCAACCAACACTCGGTCCTGTTCAAGGCGCTGCGCGCCGAGCCGTCGCTCGCCTACGTCAAGCTGATCGCCGAGCCGTGGGATGTGGGCTGGGGAGGCTATCAGCTCGGGCGATTTCCGGCGGATTGGGCGGAGTGGAATGACCGCTATCGAGACGCGGTGCGCGCGTTTTGGCGGCGCGACGCCGGCAAGATCGGCGATCTCGCCGAGCGCTTCGCGGGCTCCAGCGACATTTTCCGGCACGACGGCCGCAAGCCGACCGCCAGCATCAACTTCCCGACCGCGCACGACGGCTTCACGCTCTACGACCTGGTTTCTTACAACCACAGGCACAACGAGGCCAATCTCGAAAGCAACGCGGATGGGCACAACGAGAATTTGAGCTGGAATTGCGGCGCCGAGGGACCGACGGACGACACCGCGGTGAACACGTTGCGCAAACGCCAGATGCGCAATATCTTGGCCACGCTGTTCCTGTCGCAAGGGGTGCCCATGCTGCAGGCGGGCGATGAGTTCGCGCGCACGCAGCGCGGCAACAACAACGCTTATTGCCAGGACAACGAGATATCCTGGGTCGACTGGCGCCTGCGCGGCAGCAACGCGGAGCTGCTGCATTTCGTGCAATTGCTGGCGCAGTTGCGCCGCAGGCACGCGGAATTTCGGCGCGAGACCTTTCTCAAGGGCGCCACCTCGCGCGCCAGCGTCAAGGATGTGACCTGGTTGAACGTCGGCGGCGTCGAGATGAAGCAAGGGGAGTGGCAAGATGGGAACCTGCAGACCTTGGGGATTTGGTTCGGCAAACGAAGCAATTTGGAGGGACGCCTGTTGTTATTGCTGAACGCCGGCAGCATGGCCCAGGTGTTCAATCTCCCCGCCGTTTCGGCCGGCGGGCCGTGGATCCGCCATTTCGATACGGCGCAGGAAGGCGTGGAGTCGCAGAGCCTCGGGCAGGCGCGCGACTACCGGCTGGAGCCGAGCAGCGCCGCGCTGCTCGAGTGCTGATGGATCCGGCGCTGATCGAGAGAATGGCGCGTCTGCGCGGCATCGGCGATGCGTATCATGATTATCGCGGCGAACTCAAATACTTCGATTTGGAGACGAAAACCGCTCTGCTGCGCGCCATGGGGTGCAGGGTGGATGATCCGAAGCTCCTGGCGCGCGAATTGAGCGAGATCGAGGTGGCGCGCTGGCGCAAGTTCCTGCCGCCGGTTGCGGCGTCTCACGGCCCACGCATCGGCGTCGACATCAACATCGCGGCGCGCGATTTCGGCTCCGTGCTCAAGTGGTCGGTGCTGCTCGAGGATGGCTCGCGCCGCGAAGGAGCGATCTCGACGGCCGATTGCCCGGAGATCTGGCGCGGCGAGGTCGAGGGATCCTGGGTCACCCGCCGGCGCTTCGAGTTGCCGACCGATCTGCCGCCGGGCTACCACGAATTGCAGGCCCGGACGACCACGAGCGAGTCCGATCGGTGCCTGCTCATCATCTCGCCGCCGCAGTGTTTCGAGCCCAAGCCGATCGCCGCCGGCCGCAAGCTGTGGGGAATCGCGGTGCAACTCTATACGCTGCGATCGCGCGGCAACTGGGGAATGGGCGATTTCAACGACCTCAAGCTGCTGATTCGCTGGGTGGCCGCGCATGGCGCCGGCTTCATCGGCTTGAATCCCCTGCACGCGCTTGCGCCGGCGGATCCCGACCGGTCGAGTCCGTACAGCGCCTCGAGCCGGCATTTCATCAACGTGCTGTACATCGCGGTCGACGCAGTGCCGGAATTCGCCGAGTGCACGGCGGCGCAGGCACGCCTGGCCGATCCCACGGTGGCGCTTCGACTGCGCGCGCTGCGCGCCCGCGATCTGGTCGATTACCGCGGCGTCGCCGAGCTCAAATTCGAATTTCTCGAATTGCTGTATCACGATTTTCGCGACCGGCACCTGGCATCGGACACGGCGCGGGCGCGCGAATTTCTCCGTTTCGTCGAGGCCGGCGGAAAGCCGCTGCAGATGCACGCCAGCTTCGATGCCATGGACCGCTATTTCCGCGCGACCCTGGGTGTGGCTTCCGGGTGGCTGAGCTGGCCCGAAGAATACCGCGATGCGAACGGCAAGGCCGCAAACCGGTTTGCCGCCAAGCATCGCGAGGAGGTGCGGTTCTACGTTTATTTGCAATGGCTGGCGCACGAGCAGCTCATCGCAGCGCAGGCTATGGCGCGCGAACTTGGCATGCCCATCGGGCTGTACGGTGATTATGCAGTGGGCAGCAATCCGTCGGGTTCCGAGACCTGGGTCGATCAGCTGAGCTATCGCATGGGCGCCGAGATCGGCGCCCCGCCCGATCCTCTGGCGCTCAAGGGCCAGGGCTGGGGCATACCGCCGCAGGATCCTTTTGTCATGCAGACACAACGGCTGCAAGGGTTCGTGCATCTGATCCGCAACAACATGCGTTATTACGGCGCGCTGCGCCTGGATCACGTGATGTCGCTATTCCGTCTGTGGTGGGTGGCGGTCGGGTCGCCGCCCACGGCGGGAGCCTACGTCCATTATCCGCTCGAGCAGCTGCTCACCGTGCTGTCGTTGGAAAGTTCGCGCGGCGCCTGCTTGGTGGTCGGCGAAGATCTGGGCGTGGTGCCGGATGAAATGCGCCAGGCCATGCCCGAGTACGGGCTCTATCATTACAAGGTGCTGTTGTTCGAAAAACTGGACGGCCGTTTCCGTCGTCCCGACGAGTTCGCGCGGCGCGCCCTGGCAACGGTCACGACCCACGACATGCCGACCTTGCGCAGCTACTGGGAGGGACGCGACATCGATTTGCGCCGCCGCCTGAATTTGTACCCGGGCGCGGCGGTGGAAGGCGACGTGCGGCGGGAGCGCGAACACGACCGGGAATTGCTGATGGCCGCGCTCAAGGAGCAGGGGCTCGAACCGGCTGCGCCGGCAACCGCGTCCGACCCGTTCACCGCCGAACTCGCGCATGCCCTGCACCTCTACCTCGCGCGCTCGGCGACCACGCTCGCGGCGCTGCAGATCGAGGACCTTTTGGGGATGATCGATCCGGTGAACGTGCCCGGTACGGATCGGGAATATCCGAACTGGCAGCGCAAGCTCACGCTCGACATCGAGGATCTGGCGGCGCGCGCGGACTTGGCGGCGCAGCTCGGCGAGATCAACCGGGCGCGAAGTTAGCGGTACTGCCCGGCGCACATGACAGAATGGTCATCTCCCGAACGGCCGCGGTGCGCCCCTGTCTCAAGGATGTATAGTGCACGTCGATCCCGCATTCGCTTTTCATATTCTCGGACGCTTGGGCTACGGCGCGAGCCCGCGCTCGCTGCGCGAGTTCGCGGACGCGGGCTACGCCGCCTGGGTCGAAACGCAGCTCGCGCCGCGGCCCGGTCTCGACGGCGATTGCGACGAGCGATTGCGCGCGGCGCGCCTGCGCATCAAGTACCCGGCGGGCGAGGGCTGGGCGGCGATGGACGCGGCCCGGCCGCTGGCGACGCTCGATGCCCCGATCTCGACGTTGTGGCACCTCGTGGATCACAAAAATCCCATGCATGCGCTGGAGCGGCGCCGGCCGCGCGATGAGGTCATCGCCGCCACGGTGCTGCGCGCCGTGCACAGCCGCTGGCAGCTGCGCGAGGTGATGTGCGGCTTCTGGCACGATCACTTCAATGTCGATGCGGCCGGCAACGAGGCCATCGGAGTCGCGTTGCCGGCCTACGACCGGGATGTGATCAGACGGCATTGCTTCGGCAACTTCCGCGAGTTGTTGGAGTCGTCCGCGACCAGCGCGGCGA
>Ga0181537_10000238_pt1 | contig 51463 bp, 46 predicted proteins | sample PEATcosm2014_Bin_39_FD_119765 | JGI IMG/M metagenome (GOLD analysis project Ga0181537, IMG submission 119765) | Peatland microbial communities from MTU Mesocosm Facility, Houghton, MI, USA - PEATcosm2014_Bin23_10_metaG | ecosystem: Environmental > Terrestrial > Soil > Wetlands > Peat | place...
CCCGACGATCCTGCCCAATTCCGGCCTCGCGCGGCCGATCACCGTGACCGCGCCGCCGGGCACGATCCTCAACGCGGTCCATCCGGCGGCCGTCAACGGGCGCACCAGCACCAGCCAACGCGCCGCCGACCTCGTGCTTGGGGCGCTCGCGCAAGCGGCGCCGGAGCGGGTCATCGCCGCCGGCAACGGCGCCTGCGCGACAGCGAGTTTTAGCGGCACCGACCCGGCGGACGGGCATCTGTGGGTCTATCTCGAAACCATCGGCGGCGGATCCGGCGCGCGTGCCGGGAAGGATGGGCTCGACGGGGTCCATGTGCACATGACCAACACCTCGAACCTACCGGTGGAGGCGCTTGAGGTCGAATACCCCCTGACGGTGCTGCGCTACGAGTTGGTCGACGGCTCGGGCGGCGCCGGCAAGTTCCGCGGCGGCATGGGATTGCGCCGCGTGTACCGCGCCGAGCGCGCCTGCCATTTACGCGTCGACGGCTCGCGCCTGCTGACGCCGCCCTGGGGGCTCGATGGCGGTGAGCCAGGAGGGTGCGGAGCCTTCAAGTTTGGCGAAGGGGTCGAGCCGTTTGTCGAGGGACGCGGCGCGCTGCGCCCGGGCGAAACGGTTGAGATCATCACACCCGGCGCAGGCGGCTACGGGCGTCCCGGGACGCTGGCTTAGAGCGTGACTTTTAGAGGGGTTGCCCGGCTGATGACGTATTTTTCCCTGTCCCGCCGCTCGCTGCTGACCGCGGCGGCAACCTTACCGTTTCTGCCGCGCGTGGCGCGCGCCGAACGGACCCCCGGGACGCTGACCTTCGGTCTCTCCAGCTATCCGCCGACGCTGGCGCCCTGGGCCAATTCCGGGACTGCGGCGGCGACGATCAAACTGCTGATCTATCGCGGGCTCCTCTCTTACGACAAGGACGGCAAACTGCGTGGCGAGCTGGCGGAAAAATGGGAGCGCGACGGCGATACGGCCTGGGTTTTCCACCTGCGCGACGCGGTGTTCCAGAACAGCGCGCCGGTGACTTCGGAGGACGTCAAATGGACGATCGCCCAGGTCGCCGACGAGAAATCCACCGCCTATCTGAAAAACGAAATGCAGACCGTGCAGCAGGTCGAGACGCCCGATCCGCGCACTGTCCGCATCGTCACCAAGCAGCCGACCGCGACACTGCCTTTGTGGTTTGTCAATTTTCACATGCCGATCATCGCCAAAGGCTCGACCGATAATGGCGGGACGCCGGTCGGCGCCGGCCCTTATGTGCTCAAGGGGCAGGAGCGCGGGGTGTCGCTCGACCTTGTCGCGTTTGACAAATTCTACAAGCCCGGCCTGCCGAAGACAAAAAACCTGCGGGTCGTCGTCTATGCCGACGAAAACCTGCGGGCCGCGGCGTTGCAAGCGGGCGACGTCGATCTGATCGAATACGTGCCGTGGCAGTCGATGCAGGCGATCGGTTCCGATCCGCGGTTAAAGCTCGACACCACGGACGGCCCCTACATGTTCCTGCTGTTTAACGGCAAGGCCAAGCCGTTTGACGATCCGCGCGTGCGCCAAGCGATCGGTCACGCGATCCGCCGCGACGAGGTGGTCAAGACCGCGTTTTTCGGCCGCGGGGCGCCGTTGGAAGGCTTGCCGATCCCCGCCGACAGCGAATTCTATGATGCGGCGAAGGAAAAGCTGTGGAATTACGACACCGACAAGGCGAAGGCGCTGCTCAAAGAAGCGAACCTCGCCGACGGCTTCTCCTGCACCATGCTGTCGACCGCGCAATACAGCATGCATAAGACGACGGCCGAGGTGTGCCAGCAGCATCTCGCCGAGATCGGCATCCAGGTGCAGCTCAATCTTCCCGACTGGCCAACCCGGGTCTCGCTCGGCAATCGCGGGCAATTCGAGTTCGGAGTTCAGGGCTCGAGCGCGGACAACAACGACCCCGATGGGCTGTCGCAGGTGATCGACGGCGAGCTGACGCCCTCCTATGGGCGCAGCTTCGCGCTGCCGACGCCAAAACTGCACGAGTTGCTGGCCGCCGGCCGCGCCGAGTTCGACCCCGCCAAGCGCCGCGCAATCTACGACCAGGTGCAGACCGTCGCGTTCGAACAGGCGCCGATCGTGCCGTTGTGCTGGCGCGCCCAGGGTTATGGGATGGCGAAGGAGCTGACCGGTTTCCACAATCTGCCGGGTGCGCTGACCTTCTATTCCGGCATCACGCTGGAGGATTCAGCGATCGGATGACGGCGCGGTGACAGCGGCGATAGCGCCATGAGCTGGTTTTTGCGGCGGCTCGCAGTCTCGATCGGGCTGGTCTGGGTCGTCGCGACGATCGTGTTTTTGGCGATCCATCTGGTGCCGGGCGATCCCGCCGAGCTGTTGCTGTCGCAAGGTGGGGTCGCACCCGACCCCTCCGCGGTCGCCGAATTGCGCACCCAGCTTGGGTTGGATCGGCCGATCCTGGTGCAATACGCCAGCAGCATGGCTCGCCTGCTGCACGGCGACCTCGGGCGCTCGCTGCAGGACGATACCTCGGTCGCGCAGGAGATCGGCCGACGGCTGCCGCGCACGCTCGAACTGATCGGCGCGGCGATGCTGCTGGCCGTCGCGATCGGCGTGCCAACGGGCACCGCGGCGGCGGTACGTCGCGGCGGGATCGGCGACCGCATTGCCACGGCGCTGTCGGGTGTCGCGCTGTCAGTGCCGGTATTCGTGCTCGGCACGGTCATGGTGTTCATTTTCGCCCAGCGCCTGCATTGGGTGCCGGCCGGCGGCTATGTCGCCTTCGCGCAGTCGCCCGGGATGCATTTGCTGCTGCTGTCGATGCCGGCGACGGCGATCGGCATCGGTCTTGCCGCGGTCATATTCCGCATGAGCCGGGCGGCGGTGCTCGATCTCGCCGGCCGCGATTTTGTGCGCACCGCGCGCGCCAAAGGCCTGGCACCGGGCCGGATCCTGCGTCACCACGTGTTGCGCAACGCCTTGCTGCCGGTGGTGACCATCGTCGCGTTGCATCTCGGCAGCCTGCTCGGCGGGACCGTGCTTGTCGAATACGTCTTTAACTGGCCGGGTCTCTCGGGTCTGCTCGTCAGCGCCGTCATCGCGCGCGACTATCCCGAGGTGATCGGCGTCGTGTTGACGATTTCGGTGCTGTTTGTGGCCCTCAACTTTGTCGTCGACATACTGTACGCGGTGCTCGATCCGCGCGTGCGCTACGGATGAGGGTCGCGCGCGCCCCGGTCATCGCGGTAACGCTGATCGCCGGCATCGCCCTTCTCGCGCCGCTATTGGGCCTATCCGACCCGATCCGCATGGATGTCGCCCACCGCATGGCATCGCCAAGCTGGCAGCATCCGCTGGGGCTCGATGAATTCGGCCGCGACGAGCTTTCGCGCATTGTCTGGGGCGCACGGGTGTCGCTGGCGGTAGCGCTCGTGTCCTCACTGATTGCCGGCATCGTCGGGACGATGATCGGTGTGGTCGGCGGCTTCTTGCGCGGCATCGTCGAGCTGGCGCTGTTGCGTTCGGTCGATGTCGTGCTGTGTTTTCCGCCGCTGCTGCTGGCGCTCTTGGTCGTGACCTTGCTGGGGCCCGGCGCGAAAACCCTGATCCTGGTGCTATCGGTGCTTTATGTGCCCGGCTTCGCGCGTGTCGCCTATGCCGGTACGCTGTCGGTGCGGGCACACGATTATGTCGAGGCGATGCGGGCGCTTGGCGCGACCGGGCCGCGGATCATGCTGCGCACGATCCTGCCCAACATCATCGGGCCGGTGCTTGTGCAGGTGAGCCTCGCCGCGGCGTCGGCGATTGTGCTCGAATCCGGGCTGTCGTTTCTCGGCCTCGGCGTCGTGCCGCCGACACCATCCTGGGGTCTGGCGATCGGCGCCGCCCGAGCGACGATGGATCAAGCGCCGCTCCTGTTGCTGTGGCCCTGCCTGGCGCTGACCGCGACGATCCTGGCGATGAACGCGCTATGTGACGCGCTGCGCGACGTATTCGAGCCACATTCGATGCCGCGCGGCGTGGGCCAGAAACTGCGTGACCTAGTCGCGCTAAGTATGCCCGCTCCGGCAGGTGACAAGCTTTTAGAATTGCATGATTTGACGATCGCGATCGAAACGCCGCATGGCGTGATCCGGCCGGTGCGCGACGTGTCGCTGCGGGTCGATGCCGGCGAGACCTTGGCGATTGTCGGCGAAAGCGGCTCGGGCAAGACGCTGACCGGTCTCGCGATCCTCGGACTGTTGCCGGATGCGGCACGGGTCGTCGCCGGCGACGCCTGCTTTGATCGCGCCGAATTGTTGCGCCTTGACGAAACTGCGTGGCGTCGGTTGCGCGGCGGGCCGTTGGCGATGGTGTTCCAAGATCCGATGAGCAGCCTCAACCCGCTGCACCGGATCGGCGCACAGATTGCCGAAGCGATCGCGGCGCACGGCGATTTGCCGGCGGCCGTGACCAAGGCGCGTGCGGTCGCGTTGCTGCGGCAGGTCGGCATTCCCGATCCAGAGCGCCGCGCCAAGGCCTTTCCGCACGAATTGTCGGGCGGCATGCGCCAGCGGGTCATGATCGCGATGGCGATCGCCAATGGACCGCACCTGGTGGTCGCCGACGAGCCGACGGCTTCGCTCGACGTGACCATTCAGGCGCAAGTCCTCGAACTCCTCGCCGAACTCAAGCGGGAAAGCGGGTTAGCGCTGATCTTTATCAGCCACAGCCTGCCGGTCGTCGCGGAGATCGCCGACCGTGTCGCGGTCATGTATGCCGGTGAGGTGGTCGAGGAAGGGCCGGTCGACGCGGTGTTTGGCGCGCCGCTGCATCCCTACACCGCGGCGCTGTTGGCGAGCGCGCCGAGTGAGGAAGGCAAGCCACCTCTGGCAATTCCCGGGACCGTGCCATCGCCGGACATGGTGTTCCCCGGCTGCCGTTTCGCGCCGCGCTGCTCCCACCGCGTCGACCGCTGCGAGGTCGAGCTGGCCGTGATGGCCAAGGTCGCACCGGGTCGATCGACCCGGTGCTTGCGCTGGGCCGAGCTTTGAGCGAGCCACTGGTCAGCGCCGCCGGGCTGGCCCGGCATTTCGCCGGCAGCGGCTTATTCCGCCGGGGCCGTGCCGTGCAGGCCGTCAGCGACGTGTCGCTGAACTTGCGGCGTTCGGAGGCGGTCGGTCTCGTTGGCGAAAGCGGTTCCGGAAAGAGCACGGTCGGACGGCTGTTGCTCGGTCTCTTGCGGCCGACCGCGGGACGCGTGTCGTTCGCCGGCGCCGACCTCGCGCAGGCGAGCCACGCCCAGCTCCGCGCGCTGCGCCCGCGCATGCAACTGGTTTTCCAGGATCCCTATTCGAGCCTCGACCCGCGCCGCCGCGCCGGTGGGCAGATCGCGGACGGACCAGCCATCCACCGCCTGTGGGCGCGACGCGAGCGCGGCGCGCGGGTTGCCGCGCTGTTGCGCCAAGTCGGGCTGACGCCGGATCATGCCCAGCGATTTCCGAGCGAGTTCAGCGGCGGGCAGCGCCAGCGGTTGGCCATTGCCCGCGCGCTCGCCACGGCACCCGATTTCCTGGTCGCAGACGAGCCGGTCTCCGCGCTCGACCTCTCGGTGCAAGCGCAAGTCCTCAACCTGCTGGCCGATCTTCGCGCCGAGCTCGGCTTGACGATGCTGTTCATCAGCCATGATCTGGCGGCGGTCCGCTCGCTGTGCGATCGCGTCGTGGTGCTTTATCTCGGCCGGATCATGGAGGAAGGCCCGACGCGGGCGGTGTTCACGGCACCGCAACACCCTTACACCAGGGCCCTGCTGTCGGCGATGCCGAGCCTCGATCCGGCACGGCGCCGCACGCGGATCTTGCTGGCCGGCGAGCCCCCAAGCGCCGCCGACCCGCCATCGGGCTGCGTTTTTCGCACGCGCTGCGCCCATGCGCTGCCCGCTTGTGCGGACGCCGTACCGGCGCTGCGCGAAGCCGGTGAGCCCGGGCATTTCAAGGCGTGCATTCGCGATGACATCGTACCCCAACCGGGATGCGTCGGCTGACGTCGAACTAAATTGTGATCAGGCATATCGTGCAAACCCGGAAATAAAATGTTTTAAGGAAAGACCTCCGCCGAAACGGCGACCTACCATCCAAGAAAAGGATCGAGCCAAGAAAAGGATCGAGGTCGGCAATGACGATGTCCCAAACCGAGATTGCGGCGGAGGAAGCAGCAGCCGCAGCAGCCGTCAAACCGGCCGTGCTGGTGCTGATGGGCGTGTCGGGCAGCGGCAAATCGACCGTCGCGCTCGAATTGCAGCGCGTGCTGGGCTGGAAGTTTCAGGAAGGCGATGATCTTCACCCACCGGCCAATGTGCAAAAGATGCGCGCGGGTCGCCCGCTCAACGACGCCGATCGGCTGCCCTGGCTGCAGGCCGTCGCTCGCTGGATCGACGAGCGGCTCGCGGCGGCCGAGCCGGGCATCATCACATGCTCGAACCTCAAACGCGCCTATCGCGAGATCACGATCGGCAGCCGGCCGGGTGTTCGGCTGATCTACCTCAAAGGCGACGAACAGCTGATCCACGATCGCATCGTCCAGCGCCGGCACCGCTACATGCCGCCGTCGCTGTTGCGCAGCCAGATGGAGACGCTCGAAGAACCGGGTCCGGACGAACGTCCCGTCGTCGTCACGATACGGGAAGCTATCTCGGAAACGGTGTTCCAAATCCTGCGCGGCCTCTCCGGCTAAAACACGGCAGCGCCAGGGCACAACAAAGGGATTACCGGTCAGGTTCCGGTCGTGTAATTGACACGGCCGATAAAAACGCCGCGGGGTGTCGGGAAGTTGACACCGTGCAGCGCACCCTCCTGGAGCAGTTTGACGATCCCGGCAATAACCCATTGATGATGCGGGGCGCTATCGTGGAAGACCACGAGCGCGCCCTCCTTGAGCCACGGTCTGAACCGGCGGAACTCGTCGAGGCGCAGATGCGTCTCCGAGTCGAACACGGCCATGTCGTAGGTGCGGTCGGGAGTGAACTCCATGCTGGACATGCAGCGCGCATCGACGACGGCGCCAAAACCGCTGTCGGCGATCGTCGTACAGGCCGCCTGATGGACCGCCGGGTCGATTTCCAGCGTCGTCAAATCGCCAAAGCCATTGGCGACAAGACCGCGCGCGATCGCGCAAGACATCAGCCCGAGCCAAGTCCCCGTCTCGATGACGTGGTCCGGCTTCACCAGCCGCGTCAAGGTCAGCATCAGGTCGAGAACCTCGCTTTCCGCCGTATTGCCGTCATACATCGACCATAACCGCGCGGGCTTGCCATTGACCGGGATCGGGGTCTTTTCCGGGATTGGCTGACGCTCGGGAAACGCGAGCGAGGCACGCTCGACGCGAGGCCGCGCCTCAAGTTCTTCGACGCGCGCCCGCCAACCAGCCACCCCGGTCAGCGGCTTGTTCGCGTAATTCTCGGCGTAGTAATCCGGGTCACGGGCGAATTCCTCCGGTTCGTGGCCAATATTGCGCACGTAGTAGCGGTCGGAAAACGCGCACCAATGACCGGTCGCGCGGACGTCGCGCGAGAGTTTCCCGTCATCGGGCAATTTGATCTGGATCTGCTCGACATTGCTGATCGTGATGCCGCGTTCGCGCAGCAGAAAGCCGCGCAGAACCGACGAGGTGCCGACATTGTCTGGCGCTTCGTAAAGAATTTTGCCGCGCGAAAAAACGAGGCGGGAGCGCTTCGGCTCCCACGCCTCGTCATCGGTCGGGGTGTCGCTAAATAGCGATAGCTGGCCGAGACCGGGAAACGCGGCGAACGCGCTTTCGACATGCTCGCGCCAGCCCGGCAGGAAGATCTGGTCGTTCTCGCTCAGATGAATGAGGTCGCCACGCGTCAGCGGGATCGCGAAATTAAAGGCTTCGCCGCCCATGTTTTCCGGCAGATAAATGACCCGCGCCTGTCCCCTCGCCTCGAGCCGCTCCAAATAGGCGCGCGAGCCGTCGCTGCTGGCATTGTCGACGATCATCAGCTCATAGTCGTCACCGACCGTCGCCAAATAGCTTTCAATCGTCCGGCGCAATAATTCGACCCGGTTCCAGTTCAAAATCATCGTGCTGAGCATCGTCGCGCCGCCTTTGGCCATGCGGTAACCGGTTGAAGGATAGCCCAGGGGCCGGCTCGGGATTAAACGCGCCGCACGACCGCGCGGCAGCGCTTGGCAATGCCGGCGCATCTCAGCAAACGGCGGTCGGAAACCAGCGAATCACGCCGCAAAACCCCGGAGCAGCCGAACTGGCACGCCGTACGCAAGGGCGATATATCGTCTGGGGCGCACGATGCCGGCGCTCCACTCCTGTCGCGCCGAGGAGGCCTGAGACGTGGATTTTCAGCTCACCCCAAAGCAACAGCGCCTGCAGCAGCAATGTCGCGAACTCGCGGCCGATTTCGCGACGCGCTCGGCGACCCACGATCGCGAGGGGAGCCATCCGATCGAGAATTATGATCGGTTGCGCGAGGAAGGGTTTCTGGCACTGACGATCGCTGAAGAATGGGGCGGCGGCGGCGCCAGCCTGCTCGACCACACCGTCGCCTACGAGGCGCTGGGCGCCGGCTGCCCGTCGACCGCGCTCGCCTTCAACATGCACGCCTCGGTCGTCATGCCGATCCTCGACAGCCCCGAGGTTCCAGCCGAGACAAAACAGCGGCTGCTCGACCTGGTGGTGCACGAGCGCAAGCTGATCGCCGGCAACTTTTCCGAGCCGGTCACGACGTCGCTGGTCGGCGCGCGACCGATCAAGACCCGTGCGCGACAGGTCGATGGCGGGTATCGCGTCACCGGGCGGAAAATGTTCGCCTCAATGCTCGAAGCGGCCGACATGGTAATGGTCGGCGCCTCGATCGAAGGGGCGCCATCCTCGGCCGGGCTGGTCTTCTTGTTACCGCGTATCGCCGAGGGCCGCCGGGTCGATGCCAATTGGGACGTTCTGGGCATGCGCGCGACGCGCAGCGACTCGCTGATCCTCGAGGAATGCTGGGTACCGGACAGCGCCGTTCTCTATCGCTCGGACGATCTCTCGGCGCTGCGCAGCCAGATCCATTGGTTCTGGGGCACCTATACGCCGGTTTATCTCGGCGTCGCGCAGGCCGCCTATGACGAATTGCGCCGGGCCGTTGGCACGCGTCGGCCCGAAGGATACGCCCAGCCGCTCGCCTACCATCCCGATGTTCGCCGCCAAGTGGCGGAGATGAGTGCCGATCTCGAAGCCGCCCGCCTCATCACCTACCATTCGGCGTGGCTTTGCGACACCGAAGGGTTGACCGAAAAAACCGTGGCCGCGCTTTACCGGGCAAAATACAGCGTCGGCCAAGTCGCCGCCCGGGTGACGCGGACCGCGCTGACGCTCGGCGGGGCGCACGGCATCTTCAAGCCGTCGCGCCTCGAACAACTGTTCCGCGACGGCGCGCTGGCGCCGCTGCATCCGCCGCCGGTGGATTTCTGTCTGCACCATATGGGGCTCCACGAGCTGGGCCTCGACGCTGCGGATGTCTTGCCACCGCTAAAGCTGGCCTAACTCAGGCGCAAGCGCGCGGGGTCGAGCGGGCGCAGCCGGGCGGGGTCGAACGGCGCGAGATCGACAATGCGGGCCGCGCCGTCGATGATCAGTTCGGCCATCGCCTCGCCGGTCGCCGGCGCGTTGAGGATGCCCCAGACGCTGTGGCCGGTCGCGATGTAAGCGCCGGCGATCCCGGGGACGGCGCCGATCAGCGGCAACCCGTCACGCGTCACCGGGCGATAACAGGCCTGCCGCGCCAGGATTTTCGACCCGGCCAGTACCGGCGAGAGACCGGCGCACAGCGCTTCGAGCCGCGCGATCGATCCAGGATCGGGCGCAACGCGCGCGGGGTCGATCGGCAAAGCCTCCTCGCTCGAAATGCCGCAGACATAGGTCGTGCCATCGGTGCGGGGGAAGAGTTCTGGCGTCAACACCGCGCCGCTCGGCTCCCGGCATTCGAGAAAGACGGCTTCGGCCGGAACGCGATCGCCTGTGGCGAATACCAGACTGTGTCCCTTCAGGCCGAACACCGGCGGTAGCGGCAACCACTGCGCGGCGAGGATCGACCACGGCCCCATCGCGATCACGACCGCGTCACCGGCGACGAAGTCGCCATCGACCTCGACACCGCTGACGCCATCGCCGTCCCGCACCAGCCCGGTGACTCGCCCCGGCCGCAGCTCCGCGCCGAGTGCCTCGGCCGCAGACATCATCGCGATGGTGAATTGCCCGGGATGAACCTGCGCCGTCGTTTCCGGCGAGCCGAGGGCCTGGCTCATCGCCACATCGTCGGCAAACCAGCCGAGGTCGTAATTGCTACGGAACCGGCGGCCGGGGTTTCCTAGGTTGGCGAAGCCGCCATAGGTGTCGAGCCGGCGATAACCCCAATCGCCCGCCACCTCATCAGCCAACTGCGCGTGCAGATCGAAGCTGCGGCGAGCAAGCGGCGCGAGCGGCGACCCCTCGCACCAGTCGCGCGCCAGAAACCCGCCAGATTTTCCCGACGCGGCGCAGGCCACACCGGTGCCCTCGATGACGGTCGCCTTGACCCCGCTTCGCGCGAGGAAATAGGCGATCGAGCAGCCGATCACCCCGCCGCCGCAAATCAGTACATGCATTGGCGACCCATTTGCCTTCAGCGATCGCTAGGAGCGCAGATGGCAGGAGACCCAATGGCCGTCCGCCGTCTGCTTCAACTCCGGCTTCGCGGTGCTGCATAGCGGAAATTCGGCGATCGGGCAGCGGGTGTGGAAGTGACAGCCCGATGGCGGGTTGATCGGGTTCGGGATATCGCCTTCGAGGCGCAGCCGCTGCCGGCGCGCGGTCGGATCGGGCGTGGGGATCGCCGAGAGCAGCGCCTCGGTATAAGGATGCAGCGGATTTTCGTAGAGCGCCTCGGCCGGAGCAAGCTCGACGATGCGGCCGAGATACATCACCGCGACGCGGCTGCTGATGTGCTGCACCACGGCCAGATCATGCGCGATGAACAGATAGCTTAGGTGGAATTCATCCTGCAGATCGGCGAGGAGATTGATCACCTGCGCCTGCACCGACACGTCGAGCGCCGATACGGGCTCGTCGCAGACAATCAGCTTTGGCGACACCGCCAGCGCGCGGGCGATGCCGATGCGCTGGCGCTGGCCGCCCGAGAATTCGTGCGGATAGCGCCGCATGTGGTCGGCATTGAGGCCGACGAGGCGCAACAGCTCGGCGATGCGGTCCTCGAACTCGGCGCGTGTCGCGGCGAGCTTATGGATCGTCAACGCCTCGCCGATGATCGAGCCGACCGTCATCCGAGGGTTCAACGAGGCGTAGGGATCCTGAAAGATGATCTGCATATCGCGACGCAGCGCGCCGAGCGCCTTGCCGCCGAGATCGCTCACGCTTTTGCCCTCGAGCCAGACTTCGCCCGAACTCGGCTCGATCAGCCGCAACACGCAACGCCCGGTCGTCGACTTGCCGCAACCCGATTCACCGACAAGACCCAACGTCTCGCCCGCGCCGATCTCGAAACTGATATCGTCGACCGCGTGCACCTCTTCGCGGCCGCCGGCGAACAGCCCGCCGCCGACCGGAAAATTCTTGACGAGGTGGCTGACGCGCAGCAGCGGCTCGGTCACGATCGGCTCGATCAATAGAGGGTGCAGGCGACCTTGTGGCCGCCTTCGATGGTACGCAATTCCGGGATCGCCACAGTGCAGGCGGCACTGGCAGACGTGCAGCGCGGCGCGAAGCGGCAGCCGGGCGGCGGGTGCAACAGGCTCGGCACGGTGCCGCTGATCGCTTCGAGCCGCCGCTTGCGCCCGCTCGATTTATCGAGCCGCGGGATCGATCGGATCAGCCCCTGCGTGTAGGGGTGGAGCGGGTTCGCGAACAGCTCCTCGACCGGCGCCTCCTCGACGACTCGTCCGGCATACATCACCGCGACCCGCTGGGCGACCTCGGCCACGACGCCCATCGCGTGGGTGATCAGCATGATCGCCATGCCGAATTTCGCTTTCATCTCGCCGAGCAGATCGAGGATCTGCGCCTGGATGGTCACGTCGAGCGCCGTCGTCGGCTCGTCGGCGATCAGCAGTTCCGGGCTGCAGGCGAGCGCCATCGCGATCATCACCCGCTGGCGCATGCCGCCGGACAATTGATGCGGATAGTCGTTGACCCGCCGCTCCGGTGCCGGAACATGCACCAGCTTCAACATCTCGACCGCGCGGTCCATCGCGTCACGCCGGTTCAAGCCCTGATGCAGGCGGACGACCTCGGCGATCTGCTCGCCGACGGTGTAGACCGGGTTCAGCGAGGTCATCGGCTCCTGAAAGACGATGGCGATCTCCTTGCTGCGGATATGCTGCATCTCGCCGGCGTTGAGCGGGACGAGGTCTCGCCCTTTCCACAGGATGTTGCCGGCGACGATCTTGCCGGGCGGCATCGCGATCAGTTTGAGGACGGTCATCGCGGTGACGGTCTTGCCGCAACCGCTTTCGCCGACGACGCTCAAGGTCTCGCCGCGGCCGATCGTCAGATCGACGCCGTCGACGGCGCGCACCATGCCGTCATCGGTCTTGAAATGCGTCTTGAGGCCGCGGATTTCGAGCAGCACTTCGGGCACGGTCAGATCACCCGCCGGCTAAATGACACGACGAGGATCGAGCGCGTCGCGCAGCCCGTCACCGATATAGTTGATCGACATCACGGTAATAAAAATGGCGCCACCGGCGAACAGCGCCCAGTGCGGCGCGACATCCAGATAATCCTTGGCGTCGAAGAGGATGCGGCCCCAGCTCGGGACATCGGGCGGAAAGCCGAGGCCCAGGAATGACAGGGTCGACTCGGCGATGATCGCGTTCGCCACCTCGATGGTGCCAGCGACGATCACGGGGCCAAGCGCATTCGGCAGGATGTGACGAACGACCTGCCGCAAGGTCGAGGCGCCGAGCGCGCGAGCGGCCTCGACAAACTCCTTTTCGCGCAGCGAAAAGAATTGCGCGCGCACCAGCCGGGCGATCGACATCCAGCGAAACCCGCCAATCACCGCGACGATCAGGATGAAGGTGCCGAGTTCCTGCCCCACCGCTTTACGAAGCGTCGTCTGGAAGAGGTAGATGATCAGCAATAGCAGCGGCAATTGCGGCAGCGACAGGAACAGATCGCACACCCACATCAACGCCATGTCGATGCTGCCGCGCGCGGTGCCGGCGACGGCGCCGACAAAGACGCCGACAAAGACCGCGACCAGCATCGCCGCGATGCCGACCGCCAGCGAGATGCGGCCGCCATAGATCATGCGGGCGAGCAGGTCCTGGCCGAGGTCGTCGGTGCCGAGCGGATGCGCCAAAGTCGGCCCCTGCTGCATCGCGCTGAAGTCGATATCGTTGATCGCCACCGGCCAAAGCAGCGTTCCGAACACCAGCCAGAGGATCATCAACGCAAGAATGAAGGTGCTGACCAGCGCAAGCCGATGGCGGCGAAAACGCCGCCATGCTTCGCGCCCGAGCGAGGTGCGGCGCGCCCGCACCGCAACCGGGCCGAGCGCGATCTCAGCGGTAGGAGATACGGGGGTCGAGCCAGCCATAAAGCAGGTCCGCGATCAGGTTGAAGACGATGACGAGGCACGCAAAGACAAAGGTCACGCCCATGATCACCGGCGTGTCGTTCGCCAGGATCGCGGTGATCAACAGCGAACCGATGCCGGGCACGCGAAAGATCTGCTCGGTGATGATTGCACCGCCAAAGACGATCGGCATCTGCAGCGCGACGAGGGTCACCACCGGGATGAGGGCGTTGCGGACGATGTGCTTCAGGATCACCACCCGCTCGGACAACCCCTTGGCGCGGGCGGTGGTGACATAATCGAGCCGCACGACGTCGAGTACCGAGGCGCGCACGAAACGCGTCCATGCCGCGCCCTGAAAGAGGCCGAGCACGAGAACCGGCATGATCGCCTGCTTGATATAGGCCCAATAGAGCGGCAGGCCGCTGCCGCCCATATCGGTCCGGTAGACAAACGGCAGCCAGTGCAGATTGACGCTGAACACCAGGATCAGCACGAGGCCGGTAAAAAACGTCGGCAGCGAGAAGCCGACCAGCGCCAGGCTGCTGGCAACCTGGTCGAAGAATGAATACGGCCGGACCCCGGCATAGACCCCGACCGGCACCGCAACCATCAGCGCCAGCAATTGCGAGGCGCCGATCACCGCGAGCGTGGTCGGCAGGCGCTGCAGGATCAACGTGCTCACATCGATGCGGCTGGCGAACGAAAAGCCCCAATCGCCATGCAGCATCGCCGCCAGCCAGTGGAAATAGCGCAGGTAGACCGGGTCATCGAGGCCGAATTTGGCGCGCAAGGCGGCCGCGACCGAGGGCGGGATCGATGGGTCGCTGGCGAGGTCGGAGAACGGATCGCCCGGCGCCAGCGCCAGCACCGTAAACAACACGACGCTGATACCGAGAAGGCTGGGCGCCGCCAGCAACAAGCGCCTGACAAGATAGCTGAGCACACTAGCGCCCTATGTCAGGGCTTTGGCGCCGGCGGCGACCGGCGCTACCCGTTCGGTCAGGATCAGGCATCGGCGTACCAATTATGGAGGTCGCCGATATAGCTGTCCCAGCCGGACAGCCGCACATGCAGCTTGCTCGACACCGCGGCGACGCTCGGCCGATAGACGACCGGGATCACGGCGACGTCTTTGATCACCATGTCGTTCATCTGAATGAACATCGCGGCGCGCTTGACGGGATCGGTCTCGTGCTCCGACGCGTGATAGAGCGCGTCGTAATCAGCATTCTGCCAGCGGATGATGTTGCGGCCCTGCCACTTATTGTCCTTGCTCGCGACCTCGGAGATGAGGAATTGCCGCATGAAGTCGCCCGGATCGGGCTGGTTCATCGTCGTCGTGTACATCTGAATGTCGGTGTAGAATTTGGTATAGGTGTCCGGGTTGCCGACATCCGAGGAGAAATACACCGAGGCCGGAACCGCCTTGATCTCGACCGCGATGCCGGCCTTCTGGCAGGCCTGCTTGACGATTTCCTGGTTCTTCTGGCGCGGCGCGTTGATCGAGGTCTGATAGACGACCTTGAGCGAAATTCCGTCCTTTGCCCGGATGCCGTCACCGCCGGGTTTCCAGCCGGCCTTGTCGAGCAGATCCTTCGCCTTCTCGACATTGAACTCGAAACTCGTGTCCTTGGAGGTGAAACGCGGCGGATTGTTGACGAAATTGGCGGTCGCCTTGCCGGTGCGGCCGTAGATGAATTTTTCGACCGAGGCCTTGTCGACCAGCAGATTGAACGCCTGGCGCACCGCCGGATCGGTCAGGAACGGGTGCTTTGTCTTGATGCTCGAGCGCTCGCCATCGACATCCTTGTTCGGGTCGGTGTTGTTGAGTTGGATGTGCTCGATGCTGCCGCCATCGAAGATCTGGACGTGGCCCTTGCCGCCGTCTTCGAGGCGCTTCAAGAGTTCGTCCTCGACCTGCATGTTCCAGGCGAAATCGTACTCGCCGGTCTGCAGCACCGCGCGCGCCGCCGAGACCGCATCGCCGCCGCCCTTCATCTCGATCGCGTCGAAATAGGGCCGGTTGGGCATGTGATAGTTCGGGTTGAGCTTGCCGCGCACCAGGTCGCCCGGCTTGAAATCGACGTACAGATACGGGCCGGTGCCGACCGGCGACAAATTCGTCGGCGCCTCGCGCGAGTTGGCGCCCTTGTACTGGTCGAACAAATGCTTTGGGATGATCATCCCGCGCACGCTGACAAACGCGTCGGCCCAGAACGGCGTTGCCTTCTGAAACTCGACCTTGATCGTGAGATCGTCGACTTTCGAGACCTTGATGTCCTTGTAGCTGCCGATCGTGGTGGCTGCGGTTGCCGGGTCGGACGCATATTGCCAGTTGAAGACACAATCGTCGGCGGTGAGCGGCGTACCGTCATGCCATTTGACGCCCGGTTTCAGCTTCCACACGACCCACATCAAATCCTTGTCGACCGTACCAGCCTCGACGCTGGGCACTTCCGCGGCAAGGATCGGCACGAGATTGCCGTCCGGGTCCCACGCGGCGAGGGGCTCGTAAAAGATGCGCGAGCCGTCCTGGTCCTTGGTGCCGACCGCGAAATGCGGGTTGAGCAGAGTCGGCCCTTGCCACCACAGCAGCTTCAGGGTCCCGCCGCCACCCGCCTTGGTCGGCGGATACGGGACTTCGCCAGCGGCCATCGCGACGCCGCTATGAGCAAGCATCTGCGCGGCAAACGGCGCGCTGAGGCCGAGTACCATCATCTCGCGCAGAAAACTCCGCCGCGAGCGCTCGCCCGTACGCACCTGCTCAATCCGCTGACGCAATTGCCGTTCGTCAATCATCCGCCACCCCTGTTCATCAACGCCACTTTTCCGTCATGCGACGGAATGTGATCACTACCCCCTTTTGCCACATTGCGGGAGTCCACAGGTTGTCGCTCAAAATACCTGCGGGTCCGGGCCAGCAATTTCGGTGCCGCGCCGACGCCTTACCCCTGGCCGACGCGGTCGGAAAGCCCGGCGGCACGCTTCACAAAATCGAGAGGCCCGGCAAAATCAAAGGCGTTGTAGACCGCGTTCAGATGATTGAAATGCGGCGACTGGGCAAACTGGACAAAGGTCAGCCGGTGGCCCGCATAGTCCGAATTGAGGAGATCGCGAGCAAAGGCCAAAAGCTTGCGGCGGTCCTCGGCCTGCCAGTTGTCGTTGAGCGAATAGAATTTCTCGAGCCACTGGCGCGACCCGCCTTCCGCAAAGGCGGCGGCGCTCGGCGTCACGCAAATCTGGCCGCCGCACAGTTCGCGGGCGATATGCATCATCTGCGGCAGGTTCGCACAGGCATGGACGCGCCCGGCGTAAAGCAGCGATTGATGCGGCATCAAGAGGCCCGCGGGGCTCGTCTGCGCCTCGGCGATCGCGGCGACGAGATGGGCGTTGATGCCCTCGCGGTAGCAGACGAGATCGGCGAGCTTCTCGCGCACCGCCTGCAACCGGTCGAGCCCGGTCTGCCGCGCGTTCCACAGCGCCGCGCCGATCATCATGTCGGCGGTATAGAGGATGCGCAGCACATAGGGAAAAGCGGAATAGCGGTGCAGCGTGCCGCGGATGAACGACGCCGCGCGGGTATGTCGATAAAAAAACACGTCCTCCCAGGGGATCAACACATTGTCGAGGACGACAAGCGTGTCGACCTCGTCAAAACGGCTGGCGAGCGGATAATCGGCCGCGTCACCGCGCACGGCAAAACCGGAGCGGCAGAGATGCTTCACCCCCGGCGCGCCCATCTTGACGATGCAGCCGACGGCGTAATCCGACAGCTCCTCATCCGCCCATGGGCCGATCGTCGGCTTTAGGAAAGCCTGATCGGCATAGGAGGCGGCGGTCTCATATTTGGCGCCGCGCAGGACGATGCCCGCGTCGGTTTCCTTGACGACATGCACCATCATGTCGGGGTCTTGGTCCTGCGGCCGCTTCGAGCGGTCGCCTTTCGGGTCGGTATTCGCCGAGACATGGAACAAATCCTCGGCGGCGACGCGCCTGATGTGCCGGTCGATATTGTCGCCAAAGCGTGGGTCGATCTGATTGAGGACGTCGCGTCCGTCGAGCAGCGACCACATCTCGCCGACCGTCTCGTCGCCGACCCGGGTGACGACACCGCCAATATCGTTGAGGTAGAGATCCACCGCCCGCCATTTTTCGCGCCAATGCTCCTTTTCGGTCGGTGGCCGCAACAGGGTCGAGAAGCGCTCTCCGCTCTCCGTGAGGGTCATCGTCTCCGCCGCCGCGGCATCGTGCCCCAAATCGTACATGCGGGCCTTGGCGCCGACGATCGGCTTGAAAGCGGGATGCGTCGTGACGTCGGCGACCCGCTCTCCGTCGATCCAGATCTCCCGGCCGTCCCGCAGGCCCGCGCGATATTCCTCACCGGTTCGGATCATAGGCGTCCTCCCTCCCCCGTCATGGTGCCGACAGGATAGGCAATTTTTGAGCCGCGCGGCGCAATGGTCGCAGCGGCCCGCTCCGGAGATGGCATGCGGATTGCCTGCCGTTTATGCACTCGGCTGGAGACGTGCATGCTGTTCCGTACCTTGCTGGCGTTTACGACCCTTTGCCTGCTCACGGCCACCTCACAGGCTCAATCGCTCCCGCTGGTCGATGCAGGCAAGCTGACCTGGGGCATGGCGCCGACCTTCCCGCCGTATGAATCAATGCAGGACGGCAAGCTCGTCGGGTTCGACGTCGATATGGTCCAGGCGATGGCCGACAAGATCAAGCTGACGTCGGCACCCTCGACGATCGAGTTCAAGGGGCTCATCCCGGCGATCCTCGGCAACCGCATCGATGCGATCGTCAGCGGCATGTACATCAACGAGGACCGCAAGCAGGTCATCGATTTCATCGCCTATCAGCGGCTCGGCAACCAATTGCTCGTCGCCAAGGGCAACCCGGCGCACATCACCAGCGTCGACGAGCTCTGCGGCCGGCGGATCGTCGTGCCGGTCGGTACGATGTACGAGAAGGAGGCGCAGTCGAAGGCCGCGGAGTGTCAATCGGGCGGCAAGCCGGCGCTCACCGTGATGAGCCTGACCTCGACCGCGATCGGCGCGTTGTCGATCAAGGAAGGCCGCGCCGACGTGCTGATCGCGGCGGTCCCGACGGACGTCGCACTGATCCATGAGTCGCCGGACGCGTTCGAGACTGCCGGGCCGATTTTTGAGAACAACACGCTGCTCGGTATCGGCGTCAGCAAGGACAAGCCGGCGCTGCGCGACGCGCTCGATGGCGCGTTCAAGGCGATCACCGCTGACGGCACGATCGCGGCGCTGATGAAGAAATACGGTCTACCGCCCGAAGGGGCGCTCTAAACGCAACTTCTCCCGGCCGGGCGCCGCGGCCGGTCAATCAATGAGGCTAATAGGAGTAGGCATGCTGTTACGCACATTATCGCTGTTTGTGGCTCTGCTCGTGTTGCCGTCGCTTGCCCCTGTCGCGCGGGCGCAAGCGCCCTTGCCACTGGTTGAAAAGGGCAAGCTGACCTGGGCGACCAACGGAACGTTCCCGCCATTCGAATCGATGCAAGACGGCAAAACCGTCGGCTTCGACGTCGATCTGGTCGACGCGGTGGTTGCCAAAATGGGTCTGCAATCGAACATAGTCATCATCGAGTTCAAGGGGCTGATACCCGCGCTGATCGGCGGTCGCATCGATTCGATCGTCAGCGGCATGTACATCAATCCGGAGCACAGCCAGGTCGTCGATTTCATCCCCTACTTACGCATCGGCGACCAAATGCTGGTCGCCAAGGGCAATCCGTTGCATCTCAAGGCGCTGGCCGAAATGTGCGGCCATCGCCTCGCCGCAGCGGTCGGTACCGTCTATGAAAAGCAGGCGCAGGCGCTCGCCGCCGATTGCCAGAAGGATGGCAAGGGCACGCTGACGATCATCAGTCTGCAATCGACCGCCGTCAGCGCGCTGGCGCTGCGGGAAGGCCGCGCCGATGCCCTCGTTGCGGCGGTACCGACGGTGCTCGCATTGGTCAAGGAATCGCCCGACGCGTTCGAGATCACCGGCGACGTGTTCGACAACGACACGCTGCTCGGTTGGGGCTTTCCAAAGGACAAGACGGCGCTCAAGGATGCAGTCGACGTCGCACTCAAGGCGGTCGTCGCCGACGGCACCTACGCCAAGCTGGTCAAGAAATACGGGCTGCCCGACAGCAGCTCGGTGTTCTAGAGGAGCCGGAGAGGCGACAGGGAGTTCCCACGATGTTGTCGATTTTCTCGCCGCATCTGATGCTGAGCTATCTGTTCAGCCTCAATTTTGCCTATGCCGCCCTGACCACGATCTGGATCAGCCTGGCCTCGCTCCTGGTGGGGATGCTGATCGGCCTGCTGCTCGCCGCGGGACAGGAAATCCCGTCGCGCGCCGTCCGCGGCCTGATCATCGGCTATCTCTGGCTGTTCCGCGGCACGCCGGTCCTGTTGCAGCTGGTCTTCGCCTTCAACGTGCTGCCGCTGTTCCACATCGTATTGCCGGCCTATGGCTGCGCGGTACTGGCACTCGGCCTCAACGAAGGCGCCTACATGACCGAGATCATGCGTTCCGGCATCCGCGCGGTTGGCCCCGGCCAGCGTACCGCGGCGCGCGCGCTTGGCTTTGAGGATCGGCAGACCATGCTGTGGGTGGTGCTGCCGCAGGCGCTGCGCATCGTCATCCCGCCGATCGGCAATCAATTCAACGGCATGCTAAAATTGTCGGCATTGGTCTCGGTGATCGGGGTGCAGGAATTGCTGCTGATGGCGGACCAGACGGCGTCGATGAATTTCCGCTTTCTCGAGACGCTGACCGTCGCCGGCATTTACTACCTGGCGATGACGACAATCCTGATGGTGATCCAGGTGTTCATCGAGCGTGCCTGCTCGCGCCGCCGCGGGCGGTCGGCGAAAGCCTCCGGTCTGAAGCTCTTTTCCCCGGCCAATCTCGGGATGGTGCGGTGACGCCGAAATCCCAGGGGCTGCTCGAAGGCATCGCGATCTGGAAAAGTTACGGCGGCGACGATGTATTGAAGGGTGTGGATCTCAAGGTCCACGAAGGCGAGTGCCTGGTGCTGATCGGACCATCGGGGTCGGGTAAGTCGACGCTGCTCAAATGCCTCAACCTGCTGGAGCCGATCTCGTCGGGCAGCATTGTGTTTCAAGGCAAGGAAATCGCCGGGCTCCGGCGCCATGAGGCGAGCACCGTTCGCCGCCACATCGGCATGGTGTTCCAGAGTTTCGAGCTGTTCCAGCATCTCAACGCCGAAGACAACATCGCCCTCGCCCGCATCAAGGTGCTCAAGGACGAGCCGGCGCAGGCGCGCGAGATGGCGCGCCACCTGCTGCGCAAGGTGCATCTGCCGGACAAGGCCGAGTTTTACCCCGACGAACTCTCGGGCGGGCAGCAGCAGCGCGTCGCGATCGCGCGCGCGCTGGCGATGCAGCCGGCGCTGATGCTTTACGACGAGCCGACGAGCGCGCTCGACCCGGAGACGGTCGGCGAGGTGCTCGACGTGATGCAGGAGCTCGCCGATGACGGCATGACCAGTATCGTCGTCACCCACGAGATGAGCTTTGCGCGGCGCGCCGCCGATCGGGTGATCTTTCTCGATGGCGGCACGATCGCGCATAGCGGCGCGACCGAGGACTTCTTTTCCGACGAGGTTCCCGAGCGGGTCGCCCGCTTTCTCGGACGCATCAGAGCCTGAGCGAACAAAGCCATGCCGAAACGGATGCACCTCGCCTTCGATCTCTCCTACATCCATATGGAGGGGCGCTGGCGGTTGCCGGGCGCCTGGGCCGGCCGCTATCCCGATGTTGCGCTGTTCGAGGAGATCGCCCGCATCGCCGAGCGCGGGCTGCTCGATATGCTGTTTTCGGGCGACGGCACCGGTGTGGCGAGCACCTGGCAGAAGAGCCGCGACGCGGCGGTCCGCTGGGGCGTCTCCTGGCCGCGGCAGGATCTGGCACCGTTCGCGGTGGCGATGTCGCGGGTGACAAAGCATTTGGGCTTTGGCGTCACCTATTCGACGACCTTTATGCACCCCTATTACATGGCGCGCTTGTTCAATTCGCTCGATCATGTCACGGGCGGCCGCATCGCCTTTAACGTGATCACCTCGACGCGGCGCTCCGATTACGCCAATTACGGTTATGACGACATCGTCGACCACGATTTGCGCTACGACCGGATGGAGGAGTTCATCGACGTCTGCCGCGCGCTGTGGAATTCGGTCGAGCCCGAGACAATGCTGTGGGACGAGGAAACCGGTCAGGTTGGCGATCCGGCAAAGGTCCACGATGTCGAGCATCGCGGCCAGTTCTTCAAGGTCAGCGGACCGCTCAACACGCCGCCGTCGCCACAGGGCCGACCGGTGCTGTTGCAGGCCGGTAATTCGCCGCGCGGCGTGCGCGCCTCCGCCTATGTCGCCGACATGGTGTTCGGCGCCGATATGCCGCTCGAATTGCAGGTCACCCAACGCAAGATGCTCGACGAGGCACTGATTGCGATGGGCCGCGACCCGCAAAGCCTCGGCATCGTGTGGCAGCAACCCTGCGTCGTCGCCGAGACCGAAAGCGAGGCCGTGGCGCGGCGCGAGATGCTATTAACCGCGATTCCGGCGGAGGGTGTCGGGGTCTACCTGTCGCACAATGCGGGCTACGATTTCTCGACCCTGCCGCAGCGTTTCACCTTGGGCGAGCTGCATCGCGAGATCATCGCGAGCCAAGCCTCGCCAGGCGGTTTCGTTCGCGAGCTGGTGGTACAACTCGGTGCCGATGCGGAGATGACCCGCGAGGAATTCTTCGATCGCGGCCGGCTCTTCGCGACCAGTTACGCGCGCACCATGGCCGGAACCCCGGCGCAGGTGGCCGATCATCTCGAAGAGGTCTTCGAGGCGACCGGCAGCCATGGCGGCTTTATGCTCGGCCACGTCGTTTCGATGCCGCATGACCTCGCGGCAATCGCCGACCTCTTGGTGCCGGAATTACAGCGCCGCGGGCGGTTCCGCCGCGAATACAAAGGGACTACGCTGCGCGAGAACCTGTTCGACGACGATTGAGGGGCGCCGCGCCTGAGGAGGGGATGCCATGAGTTTTGAGATCACCCGGCAATTGCCGGGCACGCCATTTGGCAGCGTGATCGGCCTCAAGGGCGGCGGCGACGCGCATGCCGTCATCGAAGCCGCAGAAAAATCGCCGGATTTCCTCGCGAAAGCGCTCGCCGAATGCGAGGGCCTCATGGTGCTGAAGGGCATGGACGCGATCGCGGCCGATCCGGCGTTCCTGGTACGGATCAGCGAGCTCTTCGGCCCCGAGGTCGAGGATTACCGGCGGACGCTGACGCGCGCCGAGGCAATCCACACCGGCGTGCCCGAGATCATGCTGGTTTCGAACATCCCGCCGACCAGCCGCAAGCCGCCCGCGCTGCCCGATCCGCCGCTGACCGCCGACGGCCAGATCCCGGTGCAATACCCGCACCGCCGCGGCTGGCACACGGATCAGAGCTATCGCCGACCGCCACCCGACATCTCGCTGTTTTTCGCTGTCGTGCCGGTGCCGAAGGGACAAGGGCAGACGATGTTCGCCAACGGCACCGCGGCCTACGCGGCCTTGACGCCGGCAATGAAGGCACGGATCGAAGGGGTGATGGGCTTGCACGTGCAGCCGGGTTCCGGCCGCTCGCGCGATGCGGCGCGGACTGGCGAAACGCCGCGACCCCTGGAGCCGCACGAAAGAAGCCAGCCGCAGCCGATCGTCCGCATTCATCCCGTCACCGGCAAACCGGCGCTCTATCTCTGCGAATATGGCCAGATGGATTGGGTCGACGGCCCGATCGTCGGCATGGAGCCGGGCCCCGATGGCGAAGGCGGGAAGCTGCTCGACGAGCTGATGAGCCACCTGACGCAGCGCGAGTTTGTCTATGTCCACGACTGGGACAAGGGCGATCTGGTCATTTGGGATAATCGCTGCCTGGTGCACGCCGCGACCTGGTTCGACGCCGACAGGCACGAGCGCCTGATGTGGCGCACGACCGTGCACGGCAATCCCGGCGCCTTCTACGCCGGAGAAGAGAAGAGCTGGATCCCCGCCGCCGCGGAGTAACGGGCCATGCAGCTCGATGGGCTGTTCAAGCCGGGATCGATCGCGGTCATCGGCGCGTCCGACAAGCCGACGATCGGCCGCCGGATGATCGCATCGCTCGATCGTCTCGGCTATCCGGGTGCCATCTTTCCGGTCAATCCCAATTACGAGACCGTGCTCGGCCACACCTGCTTCCCGAGCGCCGCCGACCTTCCGCAAGCCCCGGACGTCGCAATCTTCTGTCTCGGCAGCGCGCGCGTTCTCGACGCGTTTGTCGCCGCGGCGGAGCGTGGGATGAAGGCGGCCGTGATCTATGACGGCGGCTTTGCCGAGCAGGGCGCCGCGGGGCGCGCGCTGCAGACGCGGATCGAGGATATCTGCCGCGAGGCCGGGATCGCGCTGTGCGGCCCGAACTGCATGGGCGTGCTGAACCCGCATCACAAAAGCTCCACCTACATGCAGGAGCTGCAGGATGCTTCGGGCCTGGCCGGCAATGTCGGCATCGTCTCGCAGAGCGGCGCGGTCTGCATCGGGTTGCTGACCGATACGCGGCGCTTCGGCTTTAGCCACGTCGTCTCATCCGGCAACGAGGCGGTCATCGCCGCGGCGGACTATCTCGAATACCTGGTCGAGGAACCGGAAACCCAAATTATCGGCTGCTTTATCGAGACCATCCGGCACAAGGACCGCTTCGCCGCCGCGCTCGACCGCGCCGCGGCCTTGGGGAAGCCGGTCGTGGTGCTCAAGGTCGGGCGCAGCGAGCGGACGCGGCGCGCGATCCTCACTCATACGAGCGGCCCGGCGGACGATCCGGACGAAGCTTTGGCGCTGTTACAGGCACACCGGGCGATCGTGGTGTCCGATCTCGCCGAACTGACGGAGACGCTGGCGGCCTGCCAGGCGCCGAAGCGACCGTCGGGCCGGCGGATCGGACTCGTCACATCGTCGGGCGGGCTGGCGGAGATCATCCTCGACATCGCGGCGGCCAGCGATTTCCAGGTTCCGCCGCTGTCACCGGCACAAAAGGCGGAAATCGAATCCGTCATCGGCTTCGTCACTGGCGACGGCAATCCGTGCGACGCGTGGGGCAGCGGCGCGTTCGCGACAAACCTGCCGCGCGCGCTGGCGATGTTCGATGCTAGCCCCGACCATGATTTGATCGTCATGGTCCGCGACAATTTCGACAAACAGGCGTTCGACGTGCCGCAAACCGCGCTGGGCTTTTTCGACCTGTTCATCGCCGCGGCCGAGCGCAGCCAAAAGCCGCATTACCTGATGACGAGCCGTCCGGGCGTCATGGACCGATCGCTCGTCGCCTATTTGCGCGAGCGCGGCATCGCGGTCGTTAGCGGGTTGCGCGAAGGGTTGGGGGCGATCGATCGCGTGGCGCGCAACGCGGTTTTGTAGGGAGGTTGGCTTTGGCAGATGCGGTCGTTCTTTACGAGGTCGACGAAAAAGTCGGCATCATCACGCTTAATCGGCCCGACAAGCTGAATGCGATCAGCCATGAGCTGCAGCACGCGCTGACGGCCGCATTCGCGAAGGCCGATGCAGATCCCGCGACCAGCGTCGTGCTGCTGCGTGCCGAGGGGCGCAGTTTTTGCGCCGGTTACGATATTGGCGCCAAGCCGGAGGACGAGGACGATTGGCGCACCGACGCGACCAAGGCGCACGCGCATCTCGAACCGCAGCTCGAATTCGAGATGGGACCGTGGCTGATGAAAAAGCCGGTCATCGCCTCGGTGCAAGGACATGTGCTCGGCGGCGGGTGCGAGCTGGTCATGCTATGCGACCTGACGATCGCCGCCGACAACGCGACCTTTGGCGAGCCCGAGGTGCGGTTTTCCGCGGTCGGTCCGGCGATCGTCATGCCGATGATCATCGGCTACAAAAAGGCCCGCGAGCTCTTGTATTTCGGCGACCAGATCGACGCGCCGACCGCACTGTCGCTCGGCATGATCAACCGTGTCGTGCCGCTCGCCGAATTGCGCGAAGCGAGCCTCAAATACGCCAAGCGGCTGTCGCTGATTTCACCCGAGGCGCTTTACGGCACCAAGCGCGCGGTCAACCGCGTCGCCGACGCGGCCGGGTTCCGTACCGCGCTTTATGCCGGGCTCGATGTCGTCGGTCCGCTCTACGCGACGACAACCGAGCTCGGCGCGCAATTCCGCAAGATCGCGACAACCGAGGGCGTGCCGGCCGCGGTCCGCTGGCGCTCGGCTCAGTTCAAGGAATAAAGCGAGCTTCGATGCTCAAAGTCTGGGGCAGGCGCAGCTCGTTCAATACCCAGAAGGTCTTGTGGTTCGCCGACGAGCTCGGCCTCGTCTACGAACACATCCCGGCGGGCGGCAGTTTTGGCCGGCGCGACGAACCGGGTTTTCGCGCGATGAACCCTCACGGCTGGGTGCCGCTGCTCGAAGACGGCGACACGGCGATATGGGAGTCGCAGACCATCCTGCGCTATCTCGCGGCGCGTTACGGCGGGCGCGAATTCTGGTCGGACGACCCGGCGGAACGGGCGAAAATCGAAGGCTGGATGGATTGGTCGCAGACTGCCCTGCAGCCCGATTTTCTCAACGGCGTGTTCTGGGGCTATTACCGGACTCCCGAGGCGCAGCACGACTGGCCGGCCATCTCAAAGAGCCTGTCGCGCTGCGCCCGTCACTTTGGGCTGCTCGACCGCATTCTCGCGGGTCGATCGTTTCTCGCCGGCGACCGCCTGTCGCTTGCCGATATCCCGGCGGGCACCGCGCTCTACCGTTATTTTGAGCTCGACATCGAGCACCCGGCGGTGCCGAACGTCCGCGCCTGGTACGAGCGGTTGCAGCATCGCCCGGCCTACCGGGAGCATGTGATGGTCCCGTTTGGCGAGTTACGCGGCCGCCTGGACTATTGATCGACTGGATTATTAGGAGGCAGAACATGGCCGATTATCCCCGCGATCTGGTCGGCTATGGCGCGACACCGCCGCACGCGCAATGGCCGGGCGGCGCGCAGATCGCCGTGCAATTCGTGATGAATTACGAGGAAGGCGGCGAGAACGCGATCTTCCACGGTGATGTCGCGGCCGAAGCCTTTCTCAACGAACTCGTCGGCGCGCAGCCCGTGCCCGGCCTGCGCAACCCGGTTATCGAATCGCTGTTCGAATATGGCAGCCGGGCCGGGTTCTGGCGGCTGCACCGCACCTTCACGTCGCGAAACGTGCCGATCACCGTCTATGCGGTGGCGATGGCGATAGAACGAAACCCGGCGGCGGTCGACGCGATGATGAACGCCGGGTGGGAGATCGCGACGCACGGCTATCGCTGGATCGACTACCAATACGTGCCCGAATCGGTCGAGCGCGAGCACATCCAAAAAGCGATCGAGATCCAGACTCGGATGACCGGCAGCCGGCCGCTCGGCTGGTACCAAGGGCGGTGCAGCCCGAACACGCCTCGGCTCGTCGCCGAGGAGGGCGGGTTTCTTTACAACGCTGACTACTATGGCGACGATCTGCCGTTCTGGGACACGCGCTATGCCAACCGGGCACAGCTGATCGTCCCCTACGCGTTTGACAGCAACGACATGCGGTTTGGCTCGCCGCAGGGGTTCAACTCGGGCGACCAGTTCTTCACCTACCTGAAGGATTCGTTTGATGTCCTCTACCGCGAAGGCGCAGAGCGGCCGCGCATGATGTCGATCGGCATGCATTGCCGGCTGCTCGGGCGGCCCGGCCGCACCGCCGCGCTCGAACGCTTTATCGATTACGTCGCCGGGCACGACAAAGTGTGGTTCGCGACCCGGCTCGACATCGCCCGCCACTGGATCGCCACCCACCCGTTCGCGGGATAGGCCTGGCTACGACATCAGGCGCAACAACCGCCGCACCGCCGCAGGAACCGGCGCGATAATCGGCGTCGTGAAGCGGGGCGCAAGCGCGACGGCCGCCTGCCCGAGCGGGCCGCCTCCGATGATGACTGCTCCCGCGCCGTCACACTCGATCGAGAGGCGTACCGCCCCGGCCAGCGCTTCGACGAGGCGCGGCGGGTCGGCGACCAACGCCAACGGGTCGCCCTGCGTCAGACGGATGCCGCTGTAGAGATCGGCCACGCCGAGATCGCGAACGCGAGCGGCGATTAAACCGACCAGCGCGGGAGTGGTCGTCGCGACGCCAAAGCGGTGCCCTGCCGCCGCGACCTCTAATATCGACGCCTCGGCGATACCGACAACCGGCGCACCGACCTTCTCGCGCAGCATCGCGAGGCCGGGATCGCCAAAAGCGCCAATGATGATCCCATCGACATCCGCTGTTGCGGACAGCCCCATGTCCACGACCACCGGCGCCGCGGCGGCAAGCTCGTCCGCCGTGAGGATCATCGGAACGCCAGACAGCGCGGTAGCCCCGATGACATCGACGTGCGACGGCGCGACAGAACCGGCAATCGCCACCATCTGCGCCGTCGTGGCGCGCGACGTGTTGGGATTGATCAGCAGGATGCGAGCGGGAGCGCGGATCACAAATCCCGCGCGGCTCGACGATAGGCGCGCAGCAGCCAGGCGTTGAACTGGACCAGCGTCGTCTCCAGCGGACCGTAAATCCCGTCCGGCATAAAGCGCGAGCGTTTGCCGGCCTGCATCGCGTTGTTGACCGGCACGTCCTGTGCCCAGATCTTGCCGGCGCCTTCGCGCACCGCAGCGGCGCGTTCGGCGAAATCCGGGAGCGCCACCGTCGATCGCGGCAGGATCCAGCCGCCGCCGGTGACCCGGTCGCTCGACGCATAGGTCGCCTCAACACCTTCCGGCACCAGGAGCGTATAAGACACCGCACCCGGCGCGAACATCAGCTGCAGGTTTGGCGGCACCATCACAAAGCTCAGCCAATTATGCTGGCGCGGCGACAGGCCGGCGATCGCCGGAAACATCGCCTCGGGGCCCCAGCCGTCACGCATCATGCCGCCATCGGGCGACAGCATCGGCACATTGCGCATGATCGCGTTGTCGCCGTCCGCCATGTCGGTGAATTCGACGCCGCTACCCGGAGGAATGCTCGGCGCGAAATCATGGGTTCCGCGATGGACGAATTCGGGATGATAGGCGTCGGTGAAATTTTCGAGCTGGATCTTCCAGTTCCACGGCACCGGAACCGTCGCCTGGACCGGCGGCACGGTCACCATGTCGGCTTCGGGATAATTCGCCCAGCACGGCTCGACCTTGGCGAGGCTCGGCGCGAGTTCTGGCGCCTTGCCATCGAGATTGACGAAGATAAAGCCGTGCCACAGCGCCGTGCGCACCGGGGGCAGGCGCACCGTGTCGCGCAATTTGGCCAAGGCATCGCCCATGCGCGGTGCGCCGACAAGCCGGCCGTCCAAATCGTAGGTCCAGAAATGCAGCGGGCAGCGGAAGAGCCCCTTTGGCTGGTCGCCGCCGCAGCTCAGCACATGGCCGCGATGCCGGCACACCGCGCCCATCGCCCGAATTTCACCATCCGTCCCGCGTGCGATGATCAGCGGTTCGCCGGCGACCGACATCGCGAACGCGTCGCCCGGTTCGGCAAGCTGGTCGACGCGGCCGACGCAGACCCAGTTGCGCGTGAACACCGCGTCGCGCTCGAACGCGAAAAAGGACGGCGATGTATAGCATTGCTTTGGCAGCATCGGCGCCGCCGCGTCGTGGCCCTCATAGGGCGGCAGCGTGTCGAGGATCGCCGCGAGTTCAGGGTTCATCGCTGGGCCAACAGATCGATCTCGACCAGAGCGCCGCGCGCGAGGCCGGTGACGCCGATGCAGGTGCGCGCCGGCAATTTTCCCTCGGCAAAATAGGACCGCCAGATCGCATTCATCGCCGCGTAGTCACGCTCGAAATGCGTCAGGTAGACCCGCGCGAAGACGACGCGATCGAGCGCACTGCCGGCGCCCGCCAGCACGAGCTTCAGGTTCTCGACCACGCGTCGGGTCTGCGCCTCGACCCCTTCGGGCAGCGGCGCGGCATCATCGGCGGGGTCGGTCGGCATTTGCCCGGTGACAAACAACCACCCATCCGCCGCAACCGCGTGGCTAAACGGCGCCACCGGTGTAGGCGCGCCCGCGACCATCAGAAACTCGATCATCGATGGCTCACTCGGCCGCGGGCTGTTGCATTGCCTGCTGTTCCGCGGCCGCGTGCCCGACCTCGGCGCGCCGCCGGGCGTGCTCGACCGCGTAGCGACGCCAGGCGATCACCCCGGCATCGGTGCGGGAGTAGATCTCCTTGCCCGGGATCACCTTTTCGAGGAGGCGCTTGTCCTGGTCGGAAAACAGCCAGTCATGCACCCACGATACCCAGAGAACCCAGAACAGCCGCTCGCGCAGCGTCCGCCACCAGCCTTGCCGACGGAACAGGCTCCAACTGTAGTAAAAATTGCTGCTGGCATCGATCGGCGTGACCCAGCGCAGCGCGAAGTAGTTGCCGTTTGGCCGGCCGATAAACGTCGCGCCCGGCATCAGCGACGACTGGCGATATTTGACGCCGTATTTGACGACGGCCTGTGCCTTGGCGTCGATCTCCTTGCCGCGCCCGGTCGGCTTCAGGAAGCGGTACCAAGTCTCGTTTTTTGGCGGAAACGTGCCGAGGCCGGGGTATTCGGCCGATGGGTGTCCATCCTTGGCGACGTAGCCAATGCCGTTATCCTCGTCGAGCGGGAAGGCCGCGAGGCGCGAGGCGAACGGAAACACCGGCTGGAACATCAGTTCGGGCGCGTTGCGATGCACAAACGGCGCATGCATATCGTGGCACAGATTGTCCTTCATGATGCGCCAGTTGCAGCGATAGGTGCGCCATGTCGAAAAGCCGTGCCAATCGCCGGTCGCAGCCAGGACTTCGGGAACCTCGTCTTCGAGCGGCGGCGCCTCGATGTCGCCGACAAACAGCCAGATCGCGCCGCGCAGCTCGCGCACCGGATAGGATTTGACCGCGATCTCGCGTACGGCCGACGCCTCGGGACCTTCCATCAGTTTGGCGACGCAGACGCCGCTCTCTCCGGAAAAAGTCCAACCGTGATAGGGGCAGCTCAACGTCCCACTGCCCGGATAGAGGCATTTCCCCTGCGACAGCCGCGCGCCGCGATGCGGGCAGCGTTCGCTGAGCGCGTAGAGCTTGCCGGCGTCGCGAAAGACGACGATGTCCTCGCCGAGCACCTTGACCGCCTTTGGCTTCTTGCGAAGTCGCCAGGCCGCCATCACCGGGTACCAGTAATTACGGAAGCCAAGCTCCGGGAGCCCGGTCCCCGTATAAGGATCGTCACCCGGGAACTGCGTAACGCTCATTCCAACTCCCTCGCCGAGAACGCGCCCACCTAGGCTTTCGGCCATCGGCGGGCGTGCACGGGATGTGCCACGGGTGCCCCCGTGAAATGGGGTGGCACGCTTCCTGCGAACCGCAACCCGTCTAATCCCCTGAGCACATTATTAGCCGGAGTCGAGGTTAATGAGTCTAGGTTGTCCCGTCACGCGCCGCCGCCTCTTGGGCGCGGCGGGTCTTGCCGCGGCCGGCGCCGGCAACCTGCCCTTCCCGCGGCTCGTCTTCGCGCAGAACGTAAAGCCGGTGAAGTTCACCCTGCCGTGGGTCTCCGAAGGCAGCAATCTCTTCACCTATGTCGCCAAGGGCATGGGGTTCTGGGAAAAACACGGGCTCGATGTCAGCATCGCGCGCGGCTCGGGGTCGGTCGCCGCGGCGCAAGCGGTCGGCGAGGCTCAGTTCGATTTCGGCATGGCCGCGCCACCGGCGGCGATCCTGCAGGCCGTCAAGGGCCTCTCGCTGATGGCGCTGGCCGCCTGCGCCTATGACGCGACGATGGGCATCGGCGTGCTCAACGATTCGCCAATCAAAACGCCAAAGGATCTCGAGGGAAAGCAGGTCGGATCGACGGTGACCTCCGGCGAATTCCCGTTCCTTCCGGCCTTCGCCGACAAAGCGGGCTTTGACTATTCGAAGCTTACGATCGTCTCGGTCGACAACAAGGTGCGCGACCGGCTGTTGCCCGAGAAGAAGGTCGATGCGATTTCGGGCTTCGCGTCGAGCGCGATGCCGAGCTATGTCGCGACCGGTGTCGCCGCGCATTTCATGCTCTACAGCGAATACGGCATCCCCAATTACGGCAACACGATCCTGACCCAGCCGCAGCTCGCTCAGAGCTCGCCGGAACTCTGCGCCGCCTTTGTCGACGGCATGATGGAAGGGCTGAAAGCCACGCTGCTCGACCCGGCCGAGGCGATAAAGGTGTTCTTCAAACAGGTTCCAGAATTGGCCTTGGCCGCCCAAGCCAAGGAACAGATCCGGGTCGGCACCGGCATCATGACCTTTGTCTCGACGCGCGAAACCATCAAGACCAAGGGAATGGGCTACATCGACCCTAAGGATTATGCGGCGATGACCGACCTCGTCATGAAATATGTCGCCAAGCCCGAGGACAAGCGACCCGAGATCGACAGCATGATGACCAACAAATTCGCCGGCTCGATCAAGTTCACCGACGCGGAATGGGAGCAGGCGCAGAAGAACTCCCAGGAATTCCGGGCTTATGTGACGTGATGTCGGGCAGCGTGTCAGACGGCGTCATGGAGCGAGGCTCGCCGGCCGGCGCGGCCGTGCAGTGCGTCGAGGTCGAAGAGGTCAGCAAAATCTATCGCAATGGCACGGCCGACGCGGTCGAGGCGGTCAGCTCGGTCAGTTTTACGGTGCCGCACGGCCAGTTCGTCGCGATCCTCGGCCCTTCGGGCTGCGGCAAGAGCACGCTGTTGATGATGGTCGGCGGGCTTGAAGCCGTCACCAAGGGCCGCATCGCGATCGATGGCAAGCCGATGGCGGGCCCTCGCACCAGCATCGGCATCATGTTCCAGGATTCGACGCTGCTGCCGTGGAAAAGCGCGCTCGACAACGTGCTGTTCCCGATCAAGATCCTGAAGCGGCCGGTCGACAATTACTATGACGGCGCGCATGCGCTGCTCGACCGCGTCGGGCTGCACGGCTTCGCCGGCAAGAAACCACACGAATTGTCGGGCGGCATGCGGCAACGCGTCGCGATCTGCCGCGCGCTGGTCTACGACCCTGACGTGCTGCTGATGGACGAGCCGTTCAGCGCGCTCGACGCGATCACCCGCGACGAGATGAACGAATTGCTGCTCGATCTCTGGCAGCAATACACCAAGACCGCGCTCTTCGTGACGCACAGCATCCGCGAGGCGGTGATGCTTGCCGACCGTGTGCTGGTGATGACGCGACGGCCGGCGACGATCGTCGAGGATCTGACGATCCCGTTCCCGCGGCCGCGCGAAATGTCGATCGGCGAAAGCCGCGAATTCAATGAGATTTGCGGCCATCTGCGCGAGCGCATCGAGGAGAGCCACTACCACGGGCGGCGCTAGCCGCCCGGAGCCAACGGAACCAAGCCGTGGGAGGAATTGCCGCGAAGGCTTGACTCGCATCCCGGACCGGGGTGCTGCAAGGAGGCAAGGCCATGCGGCGGCGCACAATTTCACGACGGGGTCTGTTCGGGCAGGCGTCGGGGCTCGCGATCGCGACACTGCTACCCTCGCCGGCGATAGCCGAAATTCGGCAGGTCAAATTCACCCTGCCGTGGCTCCCCGGTGGGCCCTATGCCTTTGTCTATATGGCGAACGCCAAGGGCTACATGAAAGAGCGCGGTTTCGACATGTCGATCGCCCGCGGTTTCGGCTCCTACGCCTCGGCGCAAAGCATCTCCGCCGGGAATTTTGATTGCGGCCTCTGCGCGGCGCCCGCCCTGACCCTCTCGGTGACCAAGGGCCTGCCGCTGATCGCGCTCGCTACCACCGAATATGACGCGACAATGGGCGTCGGAGTGCTCGCGGATTCACCGATCAAGAAACCGCAGGACCTCGCCGGCAAGAAGATCGCCTCGGTACCGACATCGGCCGAATTCCCCTTTCTGCCGGCTTACGCGGAGAAGGTCGGGCTCGACATCAACACGATCGAATCGGTGCATGTCGACAACAAGGTGATCGAGCACGTCCTCGAAGAGAAGCAGGTCGACGCGATCACCAATTTCGCGACCGGCAGCTACGCGACCATGATGTCGCAAGGCTTCCCCAGTCGCTGGATGCTTTACAGCGCCGCCGGCATCAAGAATAGCGGCCAGACCATCGCGGTCACCAAGACCACGCTGGCAAAGGACCCGGCGCTGTGCGAGGCGTTTGTCGGCGGGCTGCTTGAGGGCATCGCCTTTACGCTCACCAACCCGGACGAAACGGTCGAGCTCTTTCTCAAGCAGATACCCGAGATGGCACTCAACCCGAACGCCAAGGCGCAGACGCGGCTCGGGCTCGCGATCTGGCAGCACTCGGTCGAGCACCCCGAATCGCGGGCGCATGGGCTCGGCTGGTGCGATCCGGACGCCTTTACCGAGATGACCGATCTCGTGATGCAATACCTCGCCGAACCGGGAATGCAGCGGCCGGATCACGACGCGCTCTTCACCAATCAGTTCTCCGGCAAGATCAAGCTCGATGAAACGCAATGGACTCAAGTGCGCAACCGGGTCTCAGCCTACGACAAGGTTTTTGGCTGAAACCGCCACGGCGCGCGAATTGCTTGGGACAGCCGAGGCACGGCCAACGTGCCGGGTCGAGTAGTAGCGACGGAGGAAGAACATGCAGCGGCGTACGCTTTCGCGGCGGGGTTTGTTTGGGCAGGCGGCGGGCCTCGCCACCGCCACTCTTTTGCCGATGCCGGCGATCGCCGAGACGCGCCAGGTCAAATTCACCCTGCCATGGCTGGCGCAGGGCTCCTACGCCTTCGTCTATATGGCGAACGCCAAGGACTACATGAAAAAGCGCGGCATCGAGATGTCGATCGCGCGCGGCTTTGGTTCGTTCGCCACCGCGCAGAGCATCACGGCAGGCACGTTCGATATCGGCCTTTGCGCGGCGCCGGCTTTGACGTTGTCGGTCGCCAAGGGCCTGTCGCTGGTCGCGCTCGCCACCACGGATTACGACGCGACGATGGGCGTCGGCGTGCTCGCGGATTCGCCGATCCAGAAGCCGCACGACTTGGCAGGCAAAAAGATCGCCTCGGTGCCGACCTCGGCCGAATACCCTTTCTTTCCGGCCTATGCGAAGAAGGTCGGACTCGACATGAGCAGCATCGAGTCGGTGCATGTGGACAACAAGGTCATCGAGCGCCTGCTCCAGGAAAAGCAGGTGGACGCGATTACCAATTTCGCGGCCAGCAGCTATTCGGTGCTGATGGCGAAAAACGTCCCCACCCGCTGGTTCCTCTACAGCTCGGCCGGCATCAAGAACCACGGCCAGACGATCGCGGTGACCAAGGAGACACTGGCCAAGGACCCGGCCTTTTGCGAGGCGATGGTCGACGGGCTCATCGAAGGGATGGTCTTCGCCATGACCAACACCGACGAATCGGTGGACCTTTTCCTTAAGCAGGTACCGGAGATGGCGCTCAACCCGAGCGCCAAGGAGTTTGCCCGCCTCGGGCTCATCTTGTGGCAGCGCTCGGTCAATCATCCGGAGGCGAAAAACGGGCTCGGCTGGTCCGATGCGGCGTCCTACACCGAGATGACCGATCTCTGCATGGAGTACCTGATGGAGCCGGGCATGAAGCGGCCGGAGAACGATGCGCTGTTCACCAACCGCTTTACCGGCAAGGTCAAGCTCGACGAGAAACAATGGGCGCAGGTGCAGCAGCGCACCGCCGAATTCGACAAGGTTTTCGGCTGAAATCGTCGCGGCGAGCGCTGTTTGGGCATTTCCGGTTCATCTGACAAAAAGCGAAATAGGGAGGGACGGCACGGCTGAAGACGCCCGATGAGGCTGCTAACAAAGGAGGCAGACCATGCGGCGGCGCACGATGACGCGACGGAATTTGCTGGGCCGAGCCGCGGGACTCGCGACCGCGACCCTTTTGCCGATGCCGGCGATCGCCGAAACGCGACAGGTCAAATTCACCCTGTCGTGGCTGGCGACAGCCAGTTTTGCCTTTGTCTATGCGGCGAACGTCAAGGGCTTCATGCAAAAGCGCGGCATCGACATGTCGATTGCACGTGGTTTTGGGTCATTCGCCACGGCGCAAAGCATCGCGGCAGGCACATTCGATTTTGGCCTGAGCGCGGTCCCTGCTGTGGCGCTGTCGGTAGCCAAGGGACTGCCCCTGATCTCGCTCGCCACCACCGATTACGACGCCAAGATGGGCGTCGGGGTGCCCGACGCTTCGCCGATCAAGAAACCGCAGGACCTAGCCGGCAAGAAGATCGCCTCGGTGCCGACCTCCGGCGAGTTCCCGTTCCTGCCGGCTTACGCAAAAAAGGTCGGGCTCGATTGGAGCACCGTCGAATCCGTGCATGTCGACAACAAGGTGCTCGAGCGCGTGCTCGAGGAAAAGCAGGTTGATGCGATCACCAATTTTGCCTCCACCAGCTATGCGACCCTGCTCGTAAAAGGCATTCCGACGCGTTGGTTTCTCTACAGCGCGGCCGGGATCAAGAATCACGGGCTGACGATCATCGCCACCAAGGACACGCTGGCGAAAGACCCGGCGCTGTGCGAGGCGGTGGTCGACGGCCTCCTCGAAGGAAGCGCGTTCGCGCTGACCAATCCCAACGATACGCTGGAGCTTTTCCTGAAACAACTGCCCGAACTGGCGCTCAATCCAAACGCTAAACAGCTCGCCCAGCTCGAGCTCGGGCTGTGGCAGCACTCGGTCGACCACCCGGAACCGCAAGCGAATGGTCTGGGCTGGTGCGATCCGGCGGCTTTCACCGAGACCACCGATCTCTGCATGACCTATCTCGCCACGCCCGACATGAAGCGCCCGGACAACGATCAGCTCTTCACCAACCGCTTTACCGGCAAGATCAAGCTCGACCAGGCGCAATGGGCGCAGGTCCGCCAGGACGTGTCGGAATTCGACAAGGTTTTCGGCTGACGAGGCCATCATTCTTCGCGCGATTAGCGTGGGCGGAATTCCTAGTTCGCGCGTCAAGAGAAATGCACCGCGGCGGCTCGCCGCGCTTCCGCCAACCGGCACGCCAACAAAGGCGCTATGGCCCAGGCTTTGCACCCGAAAGCCGAGCGTCTGACGCTTAGCAGAGGGTCGCGCCATGACCGTCGAAACGACCGCCTCGGCCACGATCGTCCCGTCGGCCCGCCCAGCGTGGGCTGGTGTGATAGGCACCGCAAGCCTTCGCCAATTGCGTCCCGTGATCCTGCCGATCGCGACCGCCGGTGTGATGTTGCTGGTGTGGCAGCTGGCGTGCGGGCTGCTCCACATTCCCCAGGTGATCCTGCCGCCGCCGACGATGATCGCCGCGCAGCTCTGGCACATCCTGCCGGTCCTGCTCCAGCAAGCGGTGCCGACGACGCTCGATACGCTTGTCGCGTTCTTCGCCGCGACGCTGCTCGGTGTTGGACTGGCGATCGCCCTCAGCTGCTCGCGGCTCGTGCGCGACATGCTCTATCCAAACCTCGTGGCGTTTCAACTGATCCCGAAGGTCGCGCTGGCGCCGCTTTTTGTCGTCTGGCTCGGCATCACCAGCGAGTCGCGCATCGCGTTTTCGACCTTTGCCAGCTTCTTCCCGGTGGTGATTTCGGCGGTGCTGGGGTTTGCCGCGACCGACGCCTCCACTCTGCGGCTCTGCCGTTCGCTGACCGCGTCCGACTGGCAGAGTTTCACGCTGGTGCGACTGCCCTTCGCGTTACCGGCGATCTTTAGCGGCATGAAGATCGCGATGACGATGGCGATCATCGGCGTCATCATCGGCGAGTTCATCTCGGCCAAGGCCGGGCTCGGTTTTTACATTCTCTACGCCAGCTCGCGCATGGACACGGCAGCTATCTTCGCAGCACTGTTTGTCCTCTGTATGATCGGCGCTAGCTTGTTTGGCGCGGTTGCGCTCGCGGAGCGCTATGTGCGCCAGCATTACGGGCGGCACTGATCGAGATCTGGGAGGAACGGATTGTGGCGAAGACGGTTACCAAGCTGACGCCAGCATTTGACACTGTCGTCAAGGGCGGGCGGCTGATCGATCCGAAAAACGGCATCGATGGCATCCGCGATATCGGCATCGCCAAGGGCCGCGTCGCCGCGGTGGCGCCCACGCTCGATCCCGGCAAGGCCAAGATCATCGACGCGACCGGGCTCATCGTGACGCCGGGGCTGATCGATACCCACGCGCACGTCTACGAGCACGTCTCCGGCGATTTTGGGCTCAACCCCGACCTCGTCGGCATCCGCACCGGGGTGACGACGGTCGTCGATCAGGGCGGTCCCAGCGCGCTGACTTTCGACGGGTTCCGCAAATTCATCGTCGAGAAGGCTAAGACCCGCGTCCTCGCCTTCATCTCGGCCTATCTCGCGGGCGGGCTGCTCGGCCATCGCTATGTCGATCTTTACGGGCCGACCGGCATCAATGTGAAGGCGATCGTCAAGGCGGCGCGCGACAACCCCGATCTGGTGCGCGGGATCAAGGCGCACGCCGAGCCGGGCGGCTATTCGCGCTGGGGCATGAAGTCGATGAAGCTCGCCAAGGAGGCTTCGCGCGAGCTCAAGCTGCCGGTCTACATCCATCTCGGCACGCTGTGGCCCGAGGCCGAAGGCAAGACGGTCAAGCCGGCGAAGATCATCAACAAGGTCGTGCCCTTGCTCGATGCCGGCGACATCCTGGCGCATCCGTTCACCCGGTTCCCGTCCGGCTTTGTCGCCGAGGACGGTTCGATCCACCCGCTGGTCAAGGAAGCACTGGCGAAGGGCGTGCGGCTCGATGTCGGCCGCGGCGCGCATTTCAGCTTTAAGAACGCCGAGATCGTGCTGGAAGCCGGAATTCTGCCGTTTACGCTCGGCGCCGATCTGCACGGCTACAACATTCGCCTCAAAGATGGCGGACGCGCCTACCGCGGCATGTTCACCGGCGAGGGGGTCGATTCGATCATCGCCGAGGACCGGGCCTCGCCGTTCGAGCGGCCCTACAGCCTGCATCACGCGATGACCGAGCTCGTCGCGCTCGGCGTGCCGCTGGTCGAGGTCGTGCGCATGGCGACCGAGAACGCCGCGACCATGCTCGGCCTCGAAACCGAGATGGGCGCGCTGTCGGTCGGCATGCCGGCGGACCTGTCGGCGTTGCGGATCATCGACGGCAACTGGACGCTCGTCGACAGCGAGCAGATCACGCGCAAGGCGAAACAGCTGATCCATCCCGAATTCGCCGTGCGCGCCGGGAAGTTGCATCGTGCCGACTCACCGCTGCTGCCGAGCGTCGCGGCGATGGCCGCGTGATCGGGACAAACTGCATAGCCGGTGTCTCGTCCTTCGAGACGCGCCGTGCGGCGGTCCTCAGGATGACGAAAGTTTTGTGATGGCATCAAGAACGATCGTCATCCTGAGGAGACCGCGAAGCGGTCGTCTCGAAGGACGCAAGAGCCTTTCGGCCACGGAAAGGTGGTAAAGACGCAATGGCGGTCGTTCAGGACACCATCGCTGCCCCGACGAGTCTCCCCGGCATCGGTGAAACCGCGCTACGCTTCGGCCGGACGGTCGGGCTGCCGCTCGGTTTTGCGATCGTGTCGGTGATCGCCTGGGAGATTCTCTGCCGGGTCGCCAAGCTTTCACCCGAGCTGCTGCCGCCGCCGTCCGCGGTGTGGAATGTGCTGGTCGGCAATCCGGAAATTCTGATGGAGCAGGCGATCCCGACGACGATCGAGATCGTCGCCAGCTTTGTGATCGCGACCGGTGTCGGAGTCCTGTTGGCGATCGCGATCACCTTTTCGGCCGCTGTACGCGAGGCGCTCTATCCGAATATCGTGATGTTCCAGGTGATCCCGAAGATCGCGCTGGCGCCGCTCTTCATCGTCTGGCTCGGCGTCGGCAGCCGGTCCTGCATCACCGTCGGCGTGTTTATCGCGTTTTTTCCGATGGTGGTGTCGACCGCGACCGGGCTGGTCAGCGCCAAGCCTGATGTGCTGCAGCTTTGCCGCTCGCTGACCGCGAGCGAATGGCAGATGTTCCGCCTCGCCCGGTTTCCCTATGCGATGCCGTTTGTCTTTGCCGGCATGAAGGTCGGTGTGACGATGGCGATGATCGGCGTCATCGTCGGCGAGTTCATCACCGCGCAGGCGGGGCTCGGCTACATCATCATGTTCGCCTCGTCGGCTGGCGAGACCGCGACCGTGCTGGCGGCGATCGTCGTGCTGTGCGGCATCGGTCTTGTGCTATACGGCCTTGTCGGAATCGGTGAATTGCTAGTGCGGCGCTGGTATGGCGGCGAGATGCCGATCAGCGGCGTCATATGAATGTGCTGGCTGAGGCGCCGGCACTGACGGTCCATCGCTCGCGCAAACTCATCCCCGAATTCGATCTGCACCGACCCCAAACCACCGCCGAAGCCGTCGCAACGAAGACAGCGCTCGGCCCCGGCGCGGTTTTCATGGCCGGCGGAATCGATGTCGTCAACCGCATGAAGTTTGGCGTGCCGGTCACCGATGTGATCCATCTGGCAGGCCTAGCCGATGCCAGGCTTCACGAGATCGCTGAGGAAGCCGATGGGTTGCGGCTCGGTGCGCTCGTGACGCACGACAAGCTGGCAACCTCACCGCTGGTCGCGCGGCATCTGCCGGCGCTGACCCAAACCTGGAGCGAAATCGCCAATATCCGGGTGCGCTGCAAGGGAACGATCGGCGGCAATCTGATGGCCGGCGACCCAGCCTATGACTTTACCCTGACCGCGATGGCGGCGAACGCGCGCCTCGAATTCCTCGAAACCGGCGGCAAATCACGTTTTGTCGCGGCGGCCGACCCTGGCGCGCTGGCGAACGATGGTTTGCTGCTGGCGATCACCCTCCCCTCTGCCAACACCGTTCGGCTTTGGTTTGACCGGTCGCTTCGACCGGTTTTGACCTTAGTCCTGGGGCTCGACATGACCGATGGGCGAATTTCCGGTGGCAGGGTCGCGATCGGCTGCGCCTATGCGAAGCCGATCGCCGTACGCCTGCCGCTCGACGAGCCCTTGGCGTCGGCGGAGTTGGCGCGCCAGGCCGACAGTCTCGCACAGCGCGTCGCTTCCGATTTGCCCGAGCCGATCGGTGACCCTCTCGCCGGGTCGGCCTACCGGCGCCGCATGATCCAAGTGCTGCTGCGCCGCAATCTCGCTGCCGTCGCATGAAGGCGGTCGATCTCAGCCTTACCGTCAATGGCCGGCATTATCGGCTGAGCGTCGCGCCGCGGCGGGTGCTGGCCGATGTCTTGCGCGAGGAATTGTACCTGACCGGTTGCAAGATCGGCTGCGATCAGGCGATCTGCGGCGCCTGCACGGTGCTGATCGACGACATCCCGGTCACCGCCTGCACGACCTTTGCGTTCGAGCTCGACGGCAAGCGCGTGACAACGATCGAAGGCGTCGCCGAGAACGAGACGCTGCACGCGATCCAGCAAGCTTTTCTCGAACACGGCGGTTTCCAGTGCGGTTTCTGCACGCCGGGGATGGTGCTGTCGGTCAAGGCATTGCTGGCGCGTCATCCCGCGCCGGACGAGGCGCTGATCCGCTGCTGGCTCGCCGCCAATATCTGCCGCTGCACCGGCTACCAGATGATCGTCGAGGCGGTGCAGGCCGCGGCGAAAGCGACGGCCGCCTGATGGATGGCGGCTACCCGCCGTTTCGCGCGCCGGTCACCGCGCTTGACGGGCCGGCGAAAGTCACCGGCGCGGCGCGCTACACGTTCGACATCAGCATCCCCGGCATGCTGCACGCCAAGGTGTTGCGCAGCCCGCACCCGCATGCCCGCATCGTCTCGATCGATGCCAGTCGCGCCGAGGAACTGCCGGGTGTCGCGGCGATCGTCACCGGCGCCGACGCGATCAAACTGCCCGACCCCTATTACGGCGTCGCGATCCGCGACCAGCCGGTCATCGCGATCGACAAGGTGCGCTATGTCGGCGACATGGTCGCCGCCGTCGCGGCGATCGACGAGGAGACCGCGTATCGCGCGCTAACGCTGATCGATGTCGAGTACGAACTGCTGGCGCCGGTGACGACCATCGAGGACGCGCTGGCCGAGGGTGCTCCGGTCCTGTTCGATGCGCCGGTCGGCGGCGCGCCGACCAAGGTTGGCGACAAGGCCGTCAGCCTCAAGGAACCGCGGCCCAACATCCTCTACGAATTCGGCTATCGCGACGGCGACGCCGCTTCAGTGCTCGCAGCGTCCGACCATGTGTTCGAGGACCGCTTCGTTTTCTCGCGGATCAACCATTTTCATCTCGAACCCTACGTCAACATTGCCCAGGCGACCCGCGATGGTATCGAGCTGTGGTCGTGCAACCAGGACCCGTTTGTGCTGCGCAACGACATCGCGCGCATGTTCGGCCGGCCCGCGAACGCAGTGCGCATCCACACCGCCTTTGTCGGCGGCGGATTTGGCGGCAAGAGCTTCTGCAAGATGGAGCCGCTGGTCGTGCTGCTGGCGCTAAAGGCCGGGCGGCCGGTGCGGCTGTGCTTCAGCATGGACGAGGGCTTGCTGACGCTGACCAAGCATGCCGCTCTGCTCGTGTTGAAGACCGGCGTCACGGCGGATGGTCGCCTGACCGCGCGACATAGCGAGATTTTCCTCGATGCCGGTGCCTATTCCGATGCAAGCGTGACGACAACGATCAAGGCCGGCTACCGCATCGGCGGCCCGTATCGCTGGAAAGCGCTGGAGAGTCATTCCTATGCGGTACGCACGACAATGGTGCCGGCCGGCTCGTTCCGCGGTTTTGGCGGCACGCAGGCGAGTTTTGCGGGAGAGTCGCAGATCGACATGATCGCCCGGCGGCTCGGCATCGATCCGATCGAGTTCCGCCGCAAGAACCTGCTGACCCGTGAAGAGCCGTTCCAGCCTGGCGACAGCCCGATCGACAGCGATCTTCCGGCGGTGCTCGACGAAGTGGCGGCGCGCTCCGGCTACACAAGGCGCGCGCCCTTGCCCGCCGGTCCGAAGAAGCGCGGCTGGGGCCTCGCGATCGGCCTGAAGGACGGCGGCGGCACCGGCAATCATTCGCAGGCGCTGGTCAAGGTGCTGCCGTCAGGGCGGGCGATCCTCCATGCCGCGACGGTCGAGATCGGCCAAGGGGCGACCACCGCGCTCTGTCGGATCGCCGCGGAGGCGCTCGGCCTGCCGCTCGACTGGGTGCGCTATGGCGACATCGATACCGAGCACACGCCGCTGAACAATGGAACGCACGTGAGCTGCGCGACCGCCGTGACCGGCCTTGCGGTCGAGCGCGCCGCGGCGGACGCGCGCCGCCAGATCATGGAATTCGCCGGCAAGCAACTCGATTGCGGACCGGACGAGCTGGTGCTTGAAAACTGGAGCGTGCGGCGCGGCAATTATGCCCACCCGGTCGACCAGCTGATCGGCGATTACTATGGCGGCGCGGGCACCGAGTTTATCGGTCGCGGCACGGCCAAGATCGAGTTCGACCCGAAAGCGCCGATCGCCGCGCCCGCGATGTTCTGGATCCCGTGCTGGGTCGGCGCCGAGGTCGAGGTCGATACCGAGACCGGCAAGGTCGAGGTCACCCGGCTGGTGGCCGCGGCGGATTCGGGCACCAGCATCAATCCGCTCGCGTGCCGCGGCCAGGTCGAGGGCGCGGTGTTGCAGGCCTATGGGCAAAGCCTCTTCGAGGAATTGCGCTACAACGGACCAAACCCGGTCAACGCGACACCGCTGTCGTACCGCGTGCCCCTCGCCACCGATCTGCCAAAACATTACGAAGGGTTTGTCGTCGAGCATGGCGGGCCAGGCCCGTTTGGCGCGAAGGGCATCGGCGAAGCCGGTATGCTCGGTGTCGCCGCGGCGATCGCCAACGCGATCGACGATGCATGCGGTGCCCGGTTGACCCAAATCCCGTTCACCGCGGAACGCGTGCTGGCCGCGCTCGACGCCAAGCGAGGAAACCCGTGATGGAAGCGACCGCCAGCCTGCCGATGTACAATTTCCCCGAGATGCGCGACGTCAACGCGCGGTTTTGGGAAGCGTTGCGCGGGCTGCTGCGCGAGGCCGGCCTCGACGATGTTCCCGAGAGCCTGACCTTCGACCGGCGGCCGGTGCCGGAGCGGCTCGAAGCGCACATGCTGTTCTCGCAAACCTGCGGCTACCCGCTCGAAACCGTGTTCGAGGGACAGGCGATCCGACTCGGCGCGCCGGTCTACGATGCGCCGGGCTGCGATGGGCCGACCCATCGCGCGTTTTTCCTGGTTCGCGAGGACGGGCCGGCGCAAAGCCTCGCCGACCTCAAAGGTGGCGTGTTCCTGCTCAACAGTCTGGTCTCGAATTCCGGGATGAACCTGCCGCGCCGCGCGCTGTCCGAGATCGCCGGGCGCAAGCCGTTTTTCCGCGAGATCATCGAAACCGGCGGGCACCCGGCGAGCCTCGATCGCCTGTTGCGCGGCGAGGGTGATGTCGCCTCGATTGATTGCGTAACCTATGCTTTTTGGCGGCTCTATCGCCCGGAGGCGGCGGCGCGGGTCCGTATCCTCGCCGAGACGCCGCCAAGTCCGTCGATCCCGTTTGTGACCTCGGTCGCGACGCCGCCCAACATCGTCGCTATGTTGCACACGGCGCTGCATAAGCTTGGAAACGACCCACGCTACGCCGCCGTGCGCGCCGGGTTGCTGATCACCGGCATCGAGGATGTCCCCGACACCGCCTATCGCGGGCTGTTGGATTACGAATGCGAAGCCGCCGAGCTCGGTTATCCTCGGATTGTCTGATGTCGTTACCCCGAGGTTCACTACCTTCTCGTCACCCCAGCGCAGGCCGGGGCCCCACCCCGCCTGGATACCGGCCTTCGCCGGTATGACGAGTTGAGAGCTTCGGCGTAACTTTCTCGGTCAGACGCTAAGGGAGGATGACATCGATGGACACAATCGCCGCATCCACGCTGCGCGACAAGCTTGCCAACCGCGTCGCGCGTTTCGCCGACCGCCGTGAAGATTGGAGTGTCTTTGGCTTTGAGACCGCGCTCGACCCGCGCTATGCCCGGGCGCAGCGGCGCTATCTCGGCGCGTCCGGCTCGGTCGATCACGGCGACCTGCGCGGCTCGATCCCGGCCACCGCCTTTACCATGTCGATCCAGTCGATGCCGCCCGGCAACCAGATCCCGATGCATTGCCACGAGACGGAGGAGATTTTCTTCATCCTCGACGGCACGTGCCGGGTGCGCTGCTGGGAAGGCGGCGAAAGCTTTGATATCACGCTGGGGCGCTGGGACCTCGTCGCGCTGCCGCCCTTTCTCCAGCACGAAGTGTTCAACGAAGGCGCGGGCGATTGCCACCTGCAGACGATGCTCGCCAAGCCGCAGCCGCTGCGCCCGCATTACAACGATCCCGAGCTGCTGAAACTGCAGGCGGCGGAAGGCTGATCCGGACGGCCGGAGGCGGGAAATCGCCCGAGCCGGTTCTATTAGGCTGTTTGTGAAACGCCGTGAGATCGCTAAACCAAATAACCGCAATATTAACCTTAAGTTTAAACCGTGGCGCGCATGGTCAATTGATCATGTAATTTCTGCTAGGCAGGGAGAGTCGCCATGAAACCAACCACTTTCTTCCAGGCCGCGGCGATTGCCGCGGTCTGTTTCTCTTGGGGTCTTTCGGGCACGCCGGCAAAAGCCCAAGACGTGACCCTGAAATTTGCCACGATCAACGGCGAGTCGACACGCGCCTTCAAGGAAATTCAGGGCCCGTTGGCGCGCGCGATCGAGAAGGATTCCGACGGTCGGATCAAGATCGACATTCGTGGCCCTGGCCCGAATGGCTTTGGCAAGCCCGCCGAATATTTAGACCTGCTGCAGAAAAACGAGATCGATATCGCTTATACCGTGCAGGGTTATACGCCCGGCAAGTTCCCGGGGACCACTGTCGGCGAGCTGCCGCTGATGTATCGCAGTTCCGAGGACGGGACGCGCGCGCTGTGGGGCGTCTACAAGGAGGGCTTGCTCGATAAGGAGTACGCGGGGCTCAAGGTGCTGGCGCTCAACATCTCGGCGCCGTTCGGCATTTTCAGCGCCAATAAGCCAATTACCGCGATCAAGGATTTCCGCGGCCTGCGGATCCGCGTGCCCAGCCCGACCGTCGGTCTGGCCTTGGCGCGCATGGGTGCCGTTCCGATAGGTTTGCCGCTAAACCTGATCGGGGAAAGCATCTCCAATCACATGGTGGACGCGATCTCCTACGGCGCCGATCCGCTGGAGTCGCTGACCAGCAGTGACGGCAAGCCCGTCGCCGACCTGATCAAGGCCGCTTACGACTGTGGCTTTGCAGCGCCCGCGCTGATGATCGTGATGAATCAGAAGGCCTTTGACGCTCTGCCAAAGGATTTGCAGAAGGTTATCGACGACCATACCGGATGGGCTTTGTCGCTGGCCATGGCGAAGGACCGCGACACCAGCGAGGCCGCCGCCAAGCAGCGCCTGCAGCAAAGCGGCCGCTACACCCTGACCACGATGACGCCCGAGCAGCATGACGAGATGGCCAAGCTGATCGCCCCGGTCATCGAGGAGTGGAAGAAGTCGGTCGCGGCCCAGGGCCTCGATGCCGACAAGCTGCTGCAACGTGCGCAGGAGCTCGCCGCCCAGAAGACGGCATCCGCCAACTAGACTGGCAACGCGTCGGGTGGTGCAGCAGCGCCGCCCGACGCCGCCCCTCGGCTACGCCGCCAATGCCGCAGCGCGGCATTTCATCAACGGCTGGATGCGCTGGCCGAATTGCTCCATGCCGATCAGAAAATCGTCAAAGGTCAGCATGACGCCGCGCACGCCGGGCACGGTCGCCATCTCGTCAAGCATCTGCGCGACGGTGGCATAGGAGCCGACAAGCACACCCTGATTGGTCGGCAAATGTTCGACGCCCATCGTGCGGCGGCGATTTTTTGTCGAATAAGGATCCAGGTTCGGGTCGTCATAGGCTTGCTCGTCGCGGTAGGCCAGCGCTTCGATGTCGGTGCCGGCCTTGTAATGCTCCCATTTCGCCATCGCCGCCGCGTCGGTCTCGTCGGCGATGACCATCTGCAGGATCAGCGCGCCGCAATCGTTCCCGGTCTCGGCGTTTGCCGCCACCAGACGGGCAACGCTGTGCTCCACGGCGCGCGGCTGATTGACCCCGCCGCCGGTGCAGAAATTGTACTCGCAGTTCTTGGACGCAAAGAGCGTCCCCGCGTCGCTTTGCCCGGCGCAGATGATCGGAATGTTGGCGGTTGGCATGGGCAGCAGGCGGCAATCATCCATCTGGAAGAAGTCGCCCTTGAAGTCCGAGCGGCCGTTTGCCCATAACTCGCGCATCACGGTGACGTATTCGGTGCAATAGTCGTAGCGGCGGCGGTAATGCTCCGCGCCCGGCCAGATCCCCATCTGCGTGTACTCGCGGCGCTGCCAGCCCGAGATGATGTTGATCCCGAACCGCCCTTGCGAAATCGAATCGATCGTCACCGCCATGCGGGCGGCGAAGGGCGGCGGCATCGTCAGCACCGCGCAGGTCGCGAAAAGCTGGATGCGGCTCGTCACCGCGGCGAGCCCCGCCATCAGCGTGAATGATTCGAGGTTGTAGTCCCAAAAGCCCGAAGGGCCGCCAAATCCGTGCAGCTTGATCATCGACAACGCGAAATCAAAGCCGTAGCGCTCGGCCTTCTGCACCACCTCGCGGTTCAAATCGAAGGTCGGCTTGTATTGCGGCGAGGTCGTGGAGATCAGCCACCCGTTATTGCCAATGGGAATAAAGACGCCGACCTGCATGGTATCGCCTCTGCAAAAACCTGATTTGCCCCGAGCGACGCAAGACGGGTGCCAATAACGCTACGGTTTCTAGTTGCGGTCGACTTCACACCTTCTGCGCAAAGAAGCGGCATTGGCACGGTTCATGCTGGATAGGTGGTGGCTTCTCGTGGGAACCCCCAGATACGGGACCAGCCGAGATGAACATGCTCAAAGTTGCAGAGCTGACACCGCAAGCCTTCGCGCCGTTCGGCACCATCGGGCAGCCGCTGGGCGACGGCGCGCATGGCACGGGCGATGTGCCGCTCGACCTGTCGCAGGGCAAGCCGCGGTTTTACATCATGCGGCTCGAGGGCCGGGCCGGTCTCACATTCGAGCAGATGGCGCGGCACGATCGGGTCACGCAATGCCTGGGCACGATCGACGGGCGACCGTGGCTGATCGCGGTGGCGCCGGCCGAGATCAAAGAACCGACGATCGACGATATCCGCGCGTTCCGCATTCCCGCGCACGCGTTTATTTCGCTCGCTCGCGGCACTTGGCATGCTGGCCCGTATTTCACCGAGGGCCAGCGCGACTTCTACAATCTCGAACTCGCCGACACGAACACCGCGGATTACACGACCTGCCGGCTCGACGCGCCGGCCGTGTTCGCGCCGTGAGCCGCACGGTCGAGATCGCCGGCGGCGGCATTGCCGGGCTTGTCACCGGCCTTGCCTTCGCGCGCAAAGGGTGGCGCGTCCGCGTCCACGAACAGGACGATGATCTGCGCATCCTCGGCGCCGGCATCTATATCTGGGAGAACGGGCTGCGTGTGCTGAACGCGCTCGGCGTGCTGCATCAAGTGACCTGGGACGCGCTGCCGGCATGGCGTCACGAAAAGCGCGAGCGTGGCGAGGTGTTCGCGAAAAGTCGGTTGATGCCCAATTTCCGGCTTTACGTGCCGCCGCGCGAAACCCTGCTGGTAGCGCTGTACGAGGCGCTGATCGCAGCGGGCGGCGAGGTTGCGTTCGGCTCGCGCGCGATCGCCGCCGATCCTGATGGCTGGCTCTATTTCGAGGATGGTGGGCGCACGCATGCCGATCTGATCGTCGCCGCCGACGGCATCAACTCGCCGGTCCGCGACAGCCTCGGCCTGTTGCGCTCGCGTCGTCAGATCGGCCAGTTCGCCTATCGCGCGATGATCCGCCGCGAACCGGGCGAGCTCAAAAGCGATATCGGCCGCACCCATTGCGAAAACTGGAACGGCTCGCGCCGGCTGCTTTACGCACCGTGCACCGAGGATCTCGCCTATGTGCAGCTGACCTCGCTAAAAGGTGATGTCGCCGCCAACCGCACCCCGATCGACCGCGATTTCTGGTGCGATCTCTTTCCGCATCTCGACTGGGTCATCGAGCGCATCGCCGATGATGGACGCGGCGACTGGTTGGAAATGATCCGCACGCGAAGCTGGGCGGCGGGTTGCGTCGCGCTGGTCGGCGATTCGGCGAGCGCGCAGACGCCCTTTCTCGGCCAGGGTGGCGGCTGCGCGATGATGTCCGGCTTTGTGCTGGCCGAGGCGATCGATCGCGCCGATGACGTCACCGCCGGCATCGCCGATTGGCAGCACCGTCAGCGCCGCTTTACCGATTGGGTGCAGCGCGTTGCCTATTGGTACGGACAACTCGCGCTGCTGCCGCCTTCGCTGCGCATCGCCGTGTTCGACACGATCGGCCGCAGCGAGACGCTCCAGGCCGCGACCCTGTTTGTCGCGGCGCGGCGCGACCCGACCGCGCCCGAAGCCTGGCGCCCGCCGGAAGAAGTCCAGATCCCGATCCCAATCTTTCACTGACAATTCGCATGACCTCCTCCACTCACGACATCCACATGTCGCTGCGACCGCTGCCCGACGCCGAAGCCGCGCTGGCGCGGCTGGCCGAATAGGCACGGCGCGACCTCGCCCTCCTCTCCCATCCAACCGCGGAATGGGTGCGGCCGCTCCCCGAAGCTGCCGGCCAAGACGTGCAGGACGTCGCGATCGTCGGCGCCGGACAGGCAGGGCTAGTTGTCGGCCTGGCGCTGAAGCGTGAAGGCGTGCGCAACATCGTGCTGCTGGACCGCAATCCGGCCGGTTATGAGGGGCCGTGGGACACGTTCGCGCGCATGGAAGTGCTGCGCACGCCAAAGACCCTGGTCGGCACCGAGCTCGGCATCCCGAGCCTTTCGGCGAAAAGCTGGTTCGAGGCGGTCTATGGCGCCGAAGCGTGGGAGAAGATCACCTGGATCCCCCGGCGCGACTGGATGCGCTATCTGCGCTGGTACCGCACGATCGCCGAGCTCGACATCCGCAACAAGATCGAGGTCACCGGCATCGCGCCGGAGGGCAGACTGCTGCGTGTCAGCACCAGCGACGGGCCGATGCTCGCGCGCCGCGTCGTCATCTGCACCGGGCATGACGCCGGCGGCAAATGGGCCGTCCCCGACATGGTGGCCAATACCTTGCCGCCGGATGTCTGGGCGCACTCGAACGGCCCGATCGATTTCTCCGCGATGGCGGGAATGCGGATCGGCGTCCTGGGGCATGGCGGCTCGGCCTTTGACGCCGGGTTGGCGGCGATCGCCGCTGGCGCTACCTCGGTCGATCTGTGCTTTCGCCGCGCGCTTCTGCCGGTGGTCAACCCGCATCGCTGGCTCGAATGGTCCGCCTTCCTCGCGCATTACCGTGACCTCGACGACCGCACCCGCTGGAATATCGGGCGCTATTTCGACACCGAGGATCAGCCGCCGCCGCGCCACACCTTCGATCGCGCGCGCCGCGAGCCGCGCCTCAAAATTCATGGCAATTGCCCGTGGCGCCAGGTCGCCTGGACCGGTAACGCCATCGAGGTCACGACCGATAGCGGGTTGTTCACATTCGACCGGCTGATCTGCGCGACCGGCGTGCGGAACGGCCTCGAGCAGCGCCCCGAACTTCAGGGCATCGTCGACGAGATCGCGCTGTGGTCGGACCGCTATACGCCGCTAGCGGAAGAGGCGCACCCGGAACTCGCCAAGCTTCCCTATCTCGGTCACGATTTCGAATTTCTCGAAAAGCGGCCCGGCGCGGCGCCGTGGCTCGCCAACATCTTTGCGTTCAACTTCTCCGGCATGGTCAGCATGGGGCCGGTCGCCAGTTCGATTACCGGACATCGCTACGGCGTGCCGCGCGTGGTGCGCGGCATCACCCGGAGCCTGCTCCTCGAACAGGAGGCGGCGCTGCTGCCGAGTCTGCGCAGCTTTACCGAACCGGAAATCGACCCCAACGCGGCGACGATGTACAGCGCCGCGCCTGTCTTCGCCGCCGGCGGTCCCTGAGTGGCTTCTCATCGATAATTCCGGGTGACTTCCTCTTCGCCCTCGGCGTGCAGGTATTCCAGCAGCCGGCGGCGCATGATCTGGCCGGGCCGGTCGGATGGCATCTGCGCCTCGGCATGGCGCGAAATGTCGAGCGGCGCGTCGGGATCGGTCGCTTCGAGGATCGCGCGGTCCTCGGCAGTGACCGCGGCATCCCAGTCGATCAGCTTTTGCGCCGGGCAGTCGGCCTCGGTGTCGTTGCGGTAGAGGAGCTGCATCAACTGCATCTCACCGTCATCGATCGGCGTCGCGCAATTGATGATGATGTGCTGGAGGCCGCTCGGATAGGTGATGTCGAGGCGCCGGCTGAACGGCAGGTACCAATGGTTGCGCATGTCGCGCGTCGTCGTCGGCTCGGTCGTGCCGGTAACCTGATAGGCCGCCGGCGGATTGACAATATGGACGAGAGAAGCGGCAAAGAAGCCGTATTTGGTCTCTTCGACCGCGTAACTGTCCGGGCGCGGCCGCGCCGTGTCACCAAACGTGCCCTTGTGGACGAAGGAGAAATGCGCGTTGTCGAACGAATTTTCCATAAAGCGCAGCGGCGCCGTCTTCCACCGGTCATAGAACTGGAAGATGCGGCGATAGCCGGGCGCGTCGTCTTCGGGGATATCGAAGATCGGCTGCACCGGTTCGTCGAGCGCGACCCAGGCATAGCCATAACGCGCGACGCAGCGATAGGCTTGCACCGAGAGGCGCGGCACCGGCGTCTCG
>Ga0181537_10000239_pt1 | contig 51373 bp, 36 predicted proteins | sample PEATcosm2014_Bin_39_FD_119765 | JGI IMG/M metagenome (GOLD analysis project Ga0181537, IMG submission 119765) | Peatland microbial communities from MTU Mesocosm Facility, Houghton, MI, USA - PEATcosm2014_Bin23_10_metaG | ecosystem: Environmental > Terrestrial > Soil > Wetlands > Peat | place...
CGCCCCGTGAAATCCGCCAACGTCGGCGACCTCAGTGAGCGTGGAAGGCATCATGAAGACCCTGTAGGCGATGACCTCGGTCGAGGATTCCTGGTCGCCGCCCGTGCCGGGCAAAAGAAACATCTCTGGCTGGGTGTAATAAGCAGTTGGCGTGGCGCCGGTGAAACGGCCAAATTGGCCTATCTGCGCGCCATTGGCAAAAACCTGATAAACGTCGTCAATGTTTGCCGGGCCGGCGAGAGCGAGTTCCTCACCGGCGGGCGCCCGCACCTCGACGCGGATGCGATACCAGGCGTAGCCCCAATAGCCGGGGTGCCCATGCACAGTCCAACCGGGCACATAGCCGGTCAAGCCGGAGAGCGGATCGACGGCGCCCCCTGTGGGCGTGAGGTCAACTGTCTCCCACTTCGCGTCGTCAAAGCCGGGCTCGGACCAGAGAGGCTGGCCGGTCTTTGGGTCGATGGGCGAGTCGCCCACGGTGAACCGCCACGGGCCGTAGAGGGGCACGGCCGATTGACCGAGGGTGACGTGGACCGCGCCCTGAGAAGAGATTTGTGCGGACTGCGGCTGCGCCAGAGAGAAGGCGGCAAAGGCCAACAGTGCCAAACCCGGCAGGAGGACGCGGATGGAACGCACGATCACAGGACCTCGTTGGGGGAAGCTTGCTGATGGAACTATATATAGGCTGCGGGCGGATTTGAAGATTTGTTCAAAAAGAATCTGGGCAGGGGCGCGGGCTCAGTGCCGGAGCAGGAGTTGGAGGGCGAGACGGGCGGATTGGAGGCATTGGCGGGCTTCGTCCTGGCTGAGCAGGCCCTGATGGACGGCTTTTTTGCCGGTGTCGTTGACCTGGTTGGCGAGGCGGGGAAAGCCGGGGTCGATGCCGGTGAGCTGGAGATTGTTGTTGACCTCGTGGAGCAGATTGCCGAGGGTGGCGGCGTTGCGATAGCGGGACCGGATGAGGCGGGCGAGTTGCGCGGGGAGCTTCTGCTTGATGGCTTCTTCGAGGACCGAGCGGCACATGACCGCGCAGGCGGTGAAGAGCGAGAAGAAGTAGCAGCGGGTGGCTTCGTCGAGGTAGCGATCGGCTTCGTCGGAGCTGGACGAGGCAACGACGCACTCTTGCAGATGGGTGGCGCGACGGACGGCGGGCTCGACGAGGTCCAACAGTTCGAAGGCAAACGCGGCGCGGAGCAGATCGTTTTGCTGGGCATCGAGGGCGCGCTGAATCTCTTGCCATGCGGGCGTGGTGGCGGCGGGATCGGAGGTCTGCATGCGCGTGAGTGAAGTGAGACGCTGGCGGGCGTGGTGCAGGAAACCCTGATGCATCTGATGAGCCAGCTTGCGCCATCCGGAGACGAAGGCGGCGGGGGCCTGCTGATAATGCTGCAAGAGCTCGTCGTAGAGGATGGGGGGAAGAATGGCGCGGAGCTCAGCGAAACGACCTGTGCGGGCTAGCTCGGCGATCGATTCGCAGAAGCTGCGGCCCGGCGCATCCTTGGCGGAGGCGGCGAGAAGCTGATCCTGGAGCTGTGCGATGCGGATAGGCATGGCGTGCGGAGTCTCTGGATATAAGAGTAGGAGTGGCGCGGAGGTGTGGGGCGAAGAATGGGAAAGAATGCTGCGGGGGCATGCAGCAAGGGGAATGTGGTGGAGCGGCTGCCGGAAATGGAAAGGGAACGGCGAGCTGGCCGAGATTTGGTTAAAGAGAATCGAGGAACGCACGCAGGGCGGCGTTGAAGGCGGCGGGATTGTCGATGTGGAGGACATGGCCGCCGTCGAGAGTGACGAAGGTGGTGTTGGGGCGGCGCGCAGCCATCTCATCAAGATGATCCGCTTTGGTGACGCGACTCTCGCGTCCGCGCAGGAGGAGGGCGGGACAGGAGGTGGCGAGCCAGTCGCGCCAATGGTCGCCATTGAGATGAGCCTGAGAGGTGAGCATCTGCTGCGGCTCGAAGGCGAGACGCCAACCGTCGACGGTGTGTCGGAAGGAGTCCGCAAAAAAAGGGGCGAAGCGCGGACCGATTTTGTTGGCGAGATCTTCGCGCGTGGGATAAAGGCCAGCCCAGGGAAGGATGAAGCTGATGTCGTCGGAGACGACGGCGCCGACATCTTCAATGATGAGTGCGGAGACTTGAGCGGGGTGGAGTGCGGCGAATTGAAAAGCATTGACGCCGCCGAGGGAGTTGCCGAGCAGGATGGCGGATTGAAGTTTGAGGTGGGCGTAGAGGGCGGCAATGTCACCGAGGTAGTCGGCGCGCGTATAGCTGGCGGCGTGGCTGGAGTGGCCATGGCCGCGTTGATCAAGGGCGATGACTCGCCAGCCTGGAGCAAGATCGGCGGCAAGGCGAGTGAAAGTCGCGGCTTCCATGAGGTGAGCGTGCAATGCGATGAGGGGACGACCGGAGTCGCCGGAGTCGAGATAAGAGAAGTTCAATCCATCGTGCTCGTACTGGAAGCGATCGAAACTCATGGCGGGATGTATCCCTCTAAATAATGGTAGCTGTGGAATGCGGGTGCGTTGCAAGGTGTTGGATGGAGCGGCGATGGACGCGCTCTCCACAAAAGTCACTGGGTTTGCACAGGAGTTTTGGGGTGGGTTGTGGGAAGCGTGGGAAAGTGGGGGTGGGTGGAGGAGGGAGAAGACGGGTTTTCCTAATCTCCTGAATTGCACAGCGGAGTTTTAGAAAAGCTGCCTGCCTGTTAAACCCCTAAGGTGGAACAGGCTGGGATAGAAATCCACTTTTCCGACGTGAACTACGGGTACTACTAGTTCTTTTAATACTCACTCTTCCTTTTTACCCCTATCCGTCGCGGAGTTGGTGATCGAGGAAAGAAAACAGCGGGGCGGGTGAATCCAGGCGCCTATAGAATTCCCTGATACGCGATGCGCAGGTCTTTGATCCCCAAAGCGAGTTGGCACGGGAGAACCGTGGTGTGTGCGTTGGCGCTGATGTTGCGACTCACGGTCGCTGTGAATGCGCAGACGGTGGATGCGACTCAATTTCAATCTGGGACAGTGAACTTGGTGAAGGGATGGCGGGAGAAACCGGGTGATGATCCAGCCCGGGCGCAGCCGGGATTTGACGACAGCGCGTGGAAGACGGTGGATCTGAACGATGTGGGTGCGGCGCGGACGGAGTGGCGCTGGTTTCGGCTGCATGTAAAGCTGGGGCCGGGACATACGCATGAGCATTTGCTGATTGTGGGCGGGGATGGCGTTTATGCGGCGTATGTGAATGGGGAGCCGGTTGGGGACGCGCAACTGAAGCCGTGGTATGCGGTGAAGCGGCCGGTGGAGCTGGTTGTTCCGCTGCCCAATGATGCCAGCGATGTGACATTGGCGTTGCGTACGCACGCGCCGACGGCGTACACGCAGTGGCAGCTTCCGTTGTTTCTTACCGCGGCTGTGGGATCGCCGGATGCGATCGAGAACGAGCGGGCTTCATTTGAAAGCGGAAGGCTGTATGCGGCAGTGCTATCGATCGCGATCAACGTGGTGCTGGTGCTGGCTGGAGTTGGAGCGTTCGCGTTGTATCGCGGCCAGCGCGGGCACCGGGAGTATTTGTGGTTAGGACTGTATCTGCTGCTGCTGGGAATTTCAAATGGGCTGCTGAACTGCTCGACTTCAGGCATTCTTCCGCTGGCATGGAACAATCTGCTGGCTGATCCGCTGATCTACTTCATCACGATCGTGCAGATTCAGTTCACATTTTGCTTTGCCGGGCAGCGAGTAGGAAGGGTGTGGCGCAGTTACCAGGTTCTGCTTGCGCTGTCGGCAATGGTGAACTTGCTGGTGGATGCAGGCTGGCTGCTGAGCAGCACGTATGTCGTGTTTGAGTCCGTAATGATTTTGCCTGCGGCACTGTTGCTGCCGGTTCTGCTGCTGGTCTGGTACAGGAAGGGCAATCGCGAGGCAGGGTGGCTGATCTTGCCGAGCCTGCTGCCTGCAGCGACCGTGGCGCTCTTCAACCTGGGAATGGCTTCGGCTTTTACCGGCTGGGGCAAGCTGGATTTTCTCGAGAACGCCATCAACATCGGGCCGGTGCTGCTGCCGATTTCGGATCTGGGCGATTTTTTGTATCTGCTGGCGATTGGGGTGGTGATGTTTTTCCGGTTCACGCGCGTGAGCCGGGAGCAGGCGCGCGGCGCGGCGGAGCTGGAGGCGGCGCGGGAGATGCAGCAGCGGCTGGTGCCGGCGGTGCTGCCGGAGGTGGCGGGATACGCGATTGAGGCGGCGTTTTTTCCGGCGGCGGAGGTGGGTGGAGATTTCTATCAGTTGCTCGATCAGGGAAACGGCGCGCGACTGGTGGTGGTGGGCGATGTGAGCGGCAAAGGGTTGAAGGCAGCGATGACGGGCACGCTGGCCATGGGCGCGTTGCGCACTCTGGCAAATGAAGGGCTGGGACCGGCGACCCTGTTGATGCGGCTGAACCGGCAGCTTGTCGAGACCGCCGGGGGTGGTTTTACGACGTGTGTATGTGTGCAGATCAGGAGCGGCGGAGAATTGTTGGTGGCGAATGCGGGGCATTTGTCGCCGTATCGCAATGGCGAGGAGCTGGCCGTGGATGCGGGCCTTCCGCTGGGCATTGCGGCAGAAACTGCGTACACCGAGCAACGTTTCAAGATGGAGGCGGGAGACCGGTTGACGCTGATGTCGGATGGAGTTGTGGAGGCGCGTGACGCGACTGGCGCACTGTTTGGGTTTGAGCGGACGCGAGCGATCAGCGCGCAACCGGCCGAAGCAATCGCCGCGGCGGCGCGGGAGTTTGGGCAGGAGGACGACATCTCGGTGATGAGGTTGACGCGGAATTGACAGAAGTGGACGGGTTTTCCACGCCTAACAGATTGCGCGGATGACTACAATCGGAAGCAGAAGCGTCTGCCGTTTCGCGTGCGTTGTGGTGTGTTGTAGAGTGAGGGCGAGCGCGGATGTGCCGGGGCGCCGAGTCGGAACCTGAGGCGGGCGCGCCCGCAGGCGAGAGCATCTAACGCGAGGGTGGGGTTTATGGCGATCGTGGAAACCGAAGTAGAGAAGCCGGCCGTGCAGGGGGCAACGATGGAGATTACCGTAAGCCGCCAGGAACTGGTGAAGGAATTGACCGCGACGCAGAGCGTTGTGGAGCGCAAGACGACGATTCCCATTCTCTCGAATTTTTTGATCGAGGCCGACGGGGACCGGCTGAATATCACGGCGACGGACCTTGACCAGGCGATCAGGACATCCGCCGCGGTGAAGGTGAAGAAGCCGGGGGCGTGCACGATTCCCGCGCGCAAGCTCTACGACTATGTGAAGCTGCTGCCGGACGGGGACATCTCGATCAAGCTGCTCGATAACCACTGGGTGCAGATTCGCTCGGGGCGCTCGAACACGAAGATGGTGGGGATGGCGCGCGCGAATTATCCGCAGGTGCCCGAGTTTCCAGCGGTGACGGCGACCAGCATTCCCGCGGTGGCATTGAGGACGCTGATTGCGCGGACGATTTTTGCGATTTCAAATGAAGAGTCGCGCTACACGCTGAACGGGGCGCTGCTGGTGTTGAAGGCCGAGTCGCTGGCGATGGTGGCGACCGATGGGCACAGGCTCTCGTTTGTCGAGAAGCCGGGCGAGTCGCTTGAGGGGATCAGCGGCGAGAAGCGCGTGCTGATTCCGCGCAAGGCGCTGCAGGAGCTGCAGCAGTTGCTGGCGAACTCGGATGTGGAGAAGGTGGAGTTTGCGGACGATGAGCACACTTTATTCTTCAAAGTCGGACATCGCACGCTGAGCACGCGGAGACTGTCGGGGCAGTTCCCGAATTATGAGGCGGTGATGCCGCGCGACAACACGAAGTTTGCGGTGGTGCGGTCGAACGAGCTGTCGGCGGCGATCCAGCGCGTGGCGCAGTTTGCCGATGAGCGTTCGGGCGCGATTCGGCTGCGGCTGGAGTCGAATGAGCTGAAGATCAGTTCGCAATCGACGGAAAGCGGCGAGTCAGAAGACACGATTGATACGCCGTATTCGAGCGATCCGATTGTGGTGGGATTCAACTCGTCGTACATCATCGACTTTTTGAAGTCGCTGGGGAACGAGGGCGAGGTGCGCCTGGAGTTCAAGGACTCGCAGAGCGCGGGGCAGGTGAGGCCCGAGGATCCGGACGCGGAGTACAAGTCGCGGTATGTGTTGATGCCGATGCGAATCTGAGGCACCCCGTGGACGTGGACCTGTCCGTGGGGACCCCGCGCGTGACAGGGAATGGGCGGTAGGGAATAGACGAAAGGTCTGGGGCAAGAAATCAACGGAGGCAGAAAGACGAAGGTCCGGCGAGAAGCCGGGCCTTTGCTTTTGTGGGCGATTAGTTGCCGCGAGCGGCAGTGAGAGATTTGGATTCGGAGTGGGGAGTGATTTTGGATGCGATCTGGGCGACGCGCTGGTAGGAGTCGAGGCGCGCGGCGAGATCCCAGGTGTCGGTGACGACGATGACTTCGTCGGCTGCGGTGACGGCGATGAGGCGCTCGAGTCCGGCTTGAACTGTGGCATCGGAGCCAACCATGGCGGCACGGAGACGGCTTTCGACTGCGACGCGTTCCCACTCTGACCAGAGCGGAGTCATGGAGTCGACGGGAGGCAACAGCTCGACGGGCTGATTGCGAATGAGGCGCAGGAAGCGCTGCTGCGGCGTGGTGAAAAGCTTTTGCGCGGCAGCATCGGACTCGGCAGCGATGATCTGAGCGCCGATCATGAGCCAGGGCTGCTGCAGAATCGCGCTGGGTTGGAAATGTTGACGGTAGAGGCGCGCAGACTCCTCAAGCATGTCGGGGGCGAAGTGAGCGGCGAAGGCAAAGGGGAGTCCAAGGGCAGCGGCGAGGCGCGCGCTGTAGTCGCTCGAGCCCAAAAGCGTGATGGGGACGCGGGTGTCGCGGCCGGGAATGGCTTTGACGACCTGGCCGGGCTGATCGGGTCCGAGATAGATGCGGAGCTCTTCGAGCAATTCTGGAAAATCGTCGCCGGCCTGATGAAGGTCGCGGCGCAAGGCGCGCATGGTGTGAAAGTCGCCGCCGGGCGCGCGGCCGAGGCCAAGGTCGATGCGGCCGGGATAGAGAGTCTCAAGCGTGCCGAATTGTTCGGCGACCACGAGGGGAGCATGGTTGGGCAGCATGACTCCTCCGCTGCCGACGCGGATGGTGCGGGTGGCGGCGGCAACGTGGCCAATGAGGATGGATGTGGCGGAGCAGGCGAGGCCCTCGATGGAGTGATGCTCGGCGAGCCAGAAGCGGCGATAACCCCCCTGCTCGGCGTGTTGCGCGAGATCAACGGAACGGGCGATGGCGGGAGCCGGGGTTTCGCCGGGGCGCATGGCCACGAGATCGAGGACGGAGACGGGCAAGCTCATGGAGATTAGATGTGGCTTGCAGAAGAGCGATTCATAGCGACGATCAGTTTGGGTTCGTTGCTTTCCCAGGTCTCAACATCGAGACCTGGGGCACCCGGCATCTGCGGTGGGGCAGCCGCGCTGCGCGCCGGGGGAGGACTACCAGGTGAGGGTGACGGTGATGGTTTGAAAGCCCGTTCCAGGGGGAAAGTGGAACGACAGGATGGAGCCGATACTTTCCGGGTTCGCGCCATAATCCCCGAGCGTCATCATCTCAGCCACGGGATTTTTTGGGTCGCTGGAGACCGGTGAATCGATGGTGAGATGCGGTTCGTGCGACTTCTTGGTCCACCAAGTCACGTCGATGCCGCCATAAGTGCCGGCGAGCCCTTCAACTTCGATGGTGACCTTGCGGTCTGCATAGGTTTCGTTGAGAACTCGAAACATGGCTGTGCGCGAACCGGGTAGCGGCGGCCCTTGCGGATAGACAGCGAGGTCTACGGGAGGATAGGGAATGTCTACCTCAGCCTCGATACTTTTGGTAATCACTTTCGCCCCGGAAGCATCAGACTGCAACTTCCAACTGCGGTCACTTCCCGTATCGAGCAAGACCCTCAGAAATCCATCTTCGCGACGGAAGAGAATATTTCCTTGCATCCCCGCGAGGGCGAGATGTTTCACATCCGCGCCCGGCCAGATCGGCGGCAGGTGGGGATTGACGGTGATGGTTTTGGATTGGGCATCGATGGAGATGCCGAAGAGGCCGCGCAGGGTGGGCGTGATGACCATGGCAGAAGACCAGAGCTGATGCGAAGTGCTGCGGCCGAAGGGAACGAAGAAATCGCCGGAGAGAAGTTCAGTATCGGCGCCGAGATCTTGCGCGCGGGTAAGGTTGGCGTTCTCTTTGAGGAGTTGATAGCCGGCGAGAGGCTGGTTGCCGCGGTATTCCGCGAGCGCGGCCCAGCCAGTGAAGAGCGGCCAGACGGAGCCCTGGTGGTAGCTCATGCCGTCGTAGATTTTTTCTTCATTCGATACGTCGCGGAGACCCCAATCAGTGTTCAACGACGCGGAGGCGAATTGGCGCAGACAGGCGTCTGGGTGGACTAGCGGCTGGGCACTACTTCCGTCCCACCACGCTAGAGCTGGATAAACGGTCGTTGTCCGGTCTTGCGAGCTATCGGCATTGTGGCTGAAGGCGTAGCAGCCCTTTCGCGGATCGTAATATTCTTTTTCGATTTTTGAGGCGATATCGCCGGCGCGGTGCTCCGCGCTTTCTGCCTTGGTGGAGTCCTTCAGGCCGCGTTCGATGTAAGCGACCGCGGAAGACGCTTGCTGGTCGAGGAGGGCGAGATAGATCTCCTGATGGGGCATGCCGCCGGGCCAGCTCTCGACCCATCCGGTGCCCTGCGAGTTGTCGTAGATGCCGTCGTGGTCGGTGTCGTGGGCGGGGTCGGTCTCGAAGGCCCAGGCTTTCTCGATCGCGTCGCGATGGGCAGTGAGGAAGGCAGTGTCTCCGCTGGCGCGAACGTAGTCGGCGACGGCCATGAGGAAGAGCGGAGTGGAATCGGCCGCGGCATACATATAAGGAAAGGCCTGCCAGTCGACGGCTGCTGCGGTCTGCGAATACTCGTGCATGATTTTGCCGTCGGCGCGCTGGCGGTGGATGAGGAATTCAAGCTCGGATTTGCTGAGAGAGAAATCGCCATAGCCGTTGACGGCGTAGAGGGTGTAGAGGGCGTCGCGGCCAAAGAACCAGCCGAAGCCGGGGCGCGCGGAGTCGGCGGAGGTGTAGTAGCCGGCGACGAGAGCCGTTTCCCCAGTTGGCCGCAGAGAAGAGCCTTCAGGGGCTAAAGCCCCGCTGATTGTTTGGCCGCCAGAATGTACGGGCTGAAGCCCGTACCCTCCAGAGTCCCGCTCAGATGCGGACGCGAGGCCCATTGGTCTTGCTTTCAATTGCTCGATGGAGACGACGGCCCACTGGAAGGCTTCGTCGAGGGACTTGTCGGGGGTCTCGATGGAAACGGAGTTGGCGAGGAGCTTTTTGTAGGCGTCGGCGTGGGACTGGTAGAGCGCGGGGATGGCGGCGTTGAGCTGAGCGAGGGTGGCGCCGAGAGCGGCGTTGGTGGCGGAGGCCGGGCTCATGCCGGCGGCCATTAATAGAGGAAAGAGTTTTCTGTGATCGCGTGCGGGGTCGATGTGGAGACGGAGCTCGACGGGGTGGGATTGCGGCCGCTCCTGATAGGGCGCGAGGATGCCGGGCTGGGCGCCGGGGATGGTGATGGCGCCGGCAAGGTCGGGGTAGTCGGTGTGGAGAACATAGAAGCCAGCAGGTGCGGCGGGGTTGTGAGGATCGGACGCGACCCATTCGGCCCCGGGTGTGCCTTCATTGCGCTCGGGCCACATCCACTTGAGCTCGGGAGTGAAGCGGAAGGTGAAGTCGGTGGGATGGAGGCAGTCGAATTCGAAGAGGACAATCGGGCCGGATTGAGCGAGGCCGGAGCCGGCGGGTGCAGTGTCGGGCGAAAACATGATCTGGCGGACGGTGAAGCCGGGATGGGAGTAAGTAATGACGGTGCGGTCGGGGTGGACCTCAATGGTCGCAGAGTATTGATTGAGGTCGATGGGGACTCCGTAGCCCTCGATGTTGGCCTCGATGGTGAGGTGTGAGAGGAGCTTGACGGGAAGGACCCAGGACTCGAAGACGCCGTTTTGCTGGCCGAGGAGGACGCCGCGCTGGCCGGCAACGGTGAAAGGCTTTTCGATTTCAGTTTGGGCGTTGAGAACGGGGCCGGCGGTTTCGAAGGCGATGGGAGCGACGGAGGTAAAGGTGGAGTTGGTCTGGGCCGGGATTGCGGAAGATGCTGCAACGAGCAGGGCCAGGAGGGCCGAGCTCGAGAGAAGTGTGGAACCGGACATTGTGTTTGCCTCGGACTACGAATCGAAGGCAACAGTTTAGCGCCTTAGAGAAAGGTGGCGCAGAAGTGGGCAGATACAGATTCTCATCGATTAATATGCAAATCGGGATAATTGGGCAAAAGTCGTCAAAAAAATAGCTAATCTAAAGAGAAAAATAGGGTTAGACTATCGGCAATTGAATTGCATCCAGATTCACATTTAGCCAGGGGGCGTTCCAAATGCGAAAAATCTTCTCCTCAGCGCTGGTCGTGATGTTCATGCTGGTTTGCGCGTTCCAACTCAGGGCGCAGGATATTGCATCGATCACCGGGATCGTGACCGATCCCACAGGCGCGGTGGTGCCGGGGGTGAATGTCACCCTGGAGAACCCGTCGACGGGCGCGAGCTTCAAAACGGTGACCAATCGCGAGGGCGCCTACACAATTGAGCACGTGCAGCCGGGCCCCGGGTACACGATTTCGTTTGAGGGCGCGGGCTTCAAGAAGGTGGTGTTCACCGGCATTTATTTGAATGTGTCGGCGACGCGTACGCAGAATGCGAAGTTGGTGCTGGGCGGAATGAAGGAGACGATTGAAGTCTCGGCAGACGCCCAGAACGTGACGCTGAATACCACGGATGCGACGATCGGGAACAACTTTGAAGTGCAGATGATGAACAGTCTGCCCGTGCAGGACCGCGATACGCCGGGAGTGCTCTTTACGGCGCAGCCTGGCGTTGCAGGCGACGCCGTGACCGGCGCGCGCACCGATCAGACGCACGTGACGCTGGACGGGCTGGATGTGGACGATCGGGGGACCGGCGAATTTGGAGTGGTGACCGGAAACGCTCCGGTGGACTCGATCCAGGAATTTCGCGGAGTAACCGCTGGCGAGACCGCCAACTTCGACTCGGGCGGCGGCGGCCAGTTCCAACTGGTGACGAAGGGCGGCAGCAACGGATTTCACGGCGCGCTTTTTGAGTATCACAGGGACACAGCCACGGAAGCGAACTACTGGTTTAACAACAACGCCGGAATCGGCCGGCCGCCACTGATCCGCAACCAATTTGGCGGGAATGTGGGCGGACCGATCAAGAAGGACAAGGCGTTTTTCTTCTTCGAATACAACGGCCGCCGCGACGATCTGGCCGACAGCGTGGAGCAGACGGTGCCGACGGCGTCGTACCTGGCGGGAAACATTTCATATATCAACGACAGCAACGATAACGGTTGCTCGTCGCAGAGCACCTATCTTTCAGCTCCGAGCTGCATCAGCACGGTGAGCGCCGCGACTATCGCATCGCAATACGATCCGCAGATGGTGGGCCAGGATGCAGCGTTGGCGACGTTCATTGCAGGGCGCTATCCGGCGGGCAACGATCTGACGGGCGGCGACGGCATCAACACCGAAGGGTTCAGGTTTAATGCACCAGTGAGCCTGAAGGAAAACGACTACGTAGCCAGGGTGGACTATAACCTGACGCAGACTCAGAAACTGTGGGCGCGCGGCAGCCTGCAGAGCCAGCGGCAAGGGGACGATATCAACTACGCCTCGCCGATCCAGTTCCCAGGCGACCCGACCACGCGCAGCATCGATATCGCGAGCTATGGATGGGTGGTAGGACACAACTGGGCGATCGGTTCGAACAAGACGAACGAAGCGAGCTATGGCGAGACGATTGCGCGACTGAATTTCCCGTCGCTCTTTAACCCGACGGGCGCATTGCAGTGGGGATTTGGTCCTATTACCGCTCCCTATTTGGGCAACTATAACGCGCAGGGGCGCGTGGATCCGGTTCCTCAGTTCCGTGATGACTTCTCATGGCAGAAGGGGACGCACACGTTTCAATTCGGCGGCACATTTAAATACCTGACGGCGTCGGACCACTTCTATCTGAACGACTACACTCCGTCGCTGGGATTGGGCGGCAATCTGAGCCAGCTCGATGCTTCGCTGCGTCCGTCCGACATTCTGAACAACGGGAGCAGCACGCCGAACAACAACTGGGATAGCGCGCTGACCTTTGACCTGGGCCGATTCTCGCAGATCGGTGCGACGTTTAACTACAACGCCGACGGCTCGACCGCGCCGATGGGCGATGGCGCAAGCCGGAAGTATCGCAACTACGAGACGGAACTCTATTTTGGCGATAGCTGGAAGGTGACGCCCTCGCTGACAGTCGGCTACGGCGTACGTTATCAGCTCTACTCAGTGCCTTACGAAATGAACGGCATTGAGTCAGTGCAGGTGAACGCCAACACGGGCAAGCCGCTGGGATTTGACGAGTACTTCTTCAAGGACCGCGTGCCGCAGAACCAGTCGAGCATGACGGGGAACGATGTGATTCCCGATCTCGAATATGTGCTGGGAGGCAAGGCGAACAGCCACGCAGTAGCGGGATATTATCAGCCGAGCTACAAGGATTTTGCGCCGCGCTTCTCGTTTGCGTGGAACCCGTCGAACGACCGCAAGTCGGTATTCAGCGGGAGCATCGGAATTGTTTATGACCACACGATCGTGAGCGCAATCCAATACTTCCAGGATCACAGCTCGTATCTGTTCCAGGCGGACAACAACGTATTGTTTGGCGACGGGACAGATCCGGAAGGATCGCTGGCAGACGATCCGCGATTTGGATCGATCAACTCGATTCCTTCGCCTCCGCCCGCTCCGGCGTTCTCGCCTTCGGTGATTCCCTATGTGGACGACACAGGCACGCCGTATGGCGCGGCCATCAACACGTTCAGCACGGCGATCGATCCGAGCCTGAAGACGCCGTATTCGATCATGGTGGATGTAGGATTCCAGCGCGATCTCGGAGCCGGCTTCCTGATGAAGCTGAACTATGCGGGTCGTTTTGGCCGGCGGCTGTTGGCGCAGGTGGACGCGAGCCAGATCATCGACTTCCCCGATCCAACGTCGAGCCAGCTTTACTCGAAGGCGTTTGCGGATGTGACCCAGGAGATTCGTGCCGGAGACAATCCGTTGAACCTGCCTGCGGAGCCCTGGTTTGAAAACCAGGTGACGTATCAGGGGATGCCTCTTGGGCCGCTTTTTGGATTCGCTAACACCACAGAACTGCTCGCATACTACGAGGGGAACTACTTCTATAACGGCGACATTGCTGATTTCAGCCAATCGCTGACCGGGCCGTTCGCTGGGGTTCCAGTGATCGGCACCAATGCGGTGATTCCGTCACAGTTCTCGAGCAACGACTACTACACCAACAAGGGCTTCTCGAGCTATCACGGGCTGCTGTTGACCGTGCACAAGAACGCGGGTCACGGCCTGCAGTTTGATTTGAACTATACGTGGTCTCACTCGATCGACAACTTCTCGCTGGTCGCCAACGGACAGTCGAACTACGTGGGCGAATTTATCTGCGATGCGTTGCGGCCGCGCGAGTGCCGCGGCAACTCGGACTTCGATGTGACGCAGGTCTTCAACGGCAACTTCATCTATAGCCTGCCGATTGGCCGGGGCAAGTCGCTGGCGACGAGCGCTCCTCTCTGGTTGGACGAAATCATCGGCGGATGGCAGATCGGCGGGTTGCCGACCTGGCAGACGGGGGCACCCTACTATGCGAATACGACCGCATATGGAGCCGGATACGCGACCCTGGCGCCGGCGATCCTGACCGGTTCGCCCGCGTTGCTGAAGAGTCACACGTACAAGGATTCCAGCTCGGGCCTGGTGTATGGATATTCGAACCCGTCGGCGGCACAGGGGGCTTTTACCGGGCCGGTAGGTTTAACGCTTGGCGAGCGCAACGAACTGCGCGGGCCGCGCTACTCCAATCTCGATCTGGGGGTGGGAAAAACTTTCCCACTTCATGGCGACAGCTTGAGGCTGGTGTTCAGGGCGGACGCATATAACGTTGTGAACCATGTGAGCTTCAACACACCGAACTCCGACGTCATCTCGACGCAGTTTGGCGTGATCTCAAGCCAATCGAATACGCCCAGAGTGCTGCAGGGCGCGCTGCGGCTGGAGTTCTAGATCCAGGCACGCACGACAAACTAGAGGCCCCGGCGATTGCCGGGGCTTTTAATTTTGGTGGAAGGAAACGGGAGTCTCCGACTGAGAAGATTGCGAGCGGGACGGTTCGCTACTGAGGCCGCATGAAGTCGAGGGCGCGGATGAGGTAGGTTTTCAGTTCGCGGCGGGGTACGACGGCATCGAGGAAGCCTTTTTCGAGGAGGAACTCTGAGCGCTGAAAGCCCTCGGGGAGTTTTTGGCGGATGGTCTGCTCAATAACGCGGGGACCGGCGAAACCGATGAGCGCGCCGGGCTCGGCGATGTTGAGATCGCCCAGCATGGCAAAGCTGGCAGTGACGCCGCCGGTGGTGGGATCGGTGAGTACGCAGATGTAAGGGACTTTGGAATCGTCGAGCTGGGCCAGGGCGGTGGAGATTTTGGCCATCTGCATGAGGCTCACGACGCCCTCCATCATGCGAGCGCCGCCGGAGGCAGCGACGACGATGAGGGGATGGCGGCTGATGCGGGCGCGATCGACTGCGCGCGCGATGGTTTCGCCGACGACTGCGCCCATGGAGCCGCCGATGAAACTGTACTCCATGGCGCTGACGACGACGGAGTGGGGGCCGAGCTGGCCGGTGGCGTTGAGAATGGCATCGTCGAGGCCGGTTTCCTGCTGGGCCTTGCGGAGGCGCTGCTTGTAGGGCTTGGTGTCGACGAAGCCGAGCGGGTCAGTAGAGCGGAGTCCGCCATCGACGATTTCGTAGCCGGGCTCAAGGAGCAGCTCGAGGCGCTGGCGAGCGCCGATTTTGAAGTGATGCTGGCACTTGGGACAGACGCCGAGGTTGGCCTCGAGCTCGGGCTTGAAGATGGTCTGGCGGCAACTTGGGCATTTGACCCACAGGCCCTCAGTACGGACTCGCTTTTCCTCTGAGTCTCCGTTGCCCTCGGGGTCGGGCTCGGATTCGTAGTCGCCGTTCTCTCGCTTGAACCAGGACATAAGGCTTCAGTCATTGTAAATGGACTGGTTGCGGCGGGAGATTGCTGAGGATGTCGATGACGGGCTGCTGGCCGATCTCGCGGGCGTGGTCGAGAGCAGTGCGATTCTGTTTGTCGCGGATGGAGGGATCGGCGCCGGCGCGAAGCAACAGATTGACGATATCTGCCTGGCCCGCGGAGGCAGCCTGCATCAGCGCGGTAAGCCCCTCGCTGGTCTGGACGTTCAAAGGAACGTGCGCGGCGAGGAGGATCTTTACAGTCTGGTAGTGGCCGAAACTCGCGGCGTTCATCAAGGGCGTGACGCTGATGCGGTCGCCAGAAGTGGTAAACACGCCACGGGCAACGAGGCGGCGGACAATTTCGGGATCGTCCATATAGATAGCGGACTGGAGGAGGGCGGTCTCGTGTGCGACGTTTTCGAGGGTCGGATCGGCTCCGGCGTCGAGGAGCGCGAGGACGGTCGAGGAGTGCGCGCCTTTGATGGCGTACATGAGCGGCGTGTCATGAATCTCGTCAAAGGCGTCGAAGTCGGCGCCGCCGGCGATGAGGGCTTTCACCGCGAGGGTCTGGCCCTGCTGTGCAGCGGCCATCAGTGGGGTGACGCCGCGCTCGTAGTGCCGGTTGATATGAGCGCCGGCGGCAAGCACGCGCCGGATGCCGGGGACGTCTCCGCTGCTTGCGAGATAAAGCAGCTCTTCATCGGGAGTGTTGAATCTGGCGCCGTGATCCTGTAGGAAGCGGACCATCGCGAGGTCGTTATTAGTCGAGGCGATCATGAGCGGCGTGCTGCCGGCTTTGTTTGCGAGGTTGACATTGGCTCCGCCATCAATGAGCAGAGTGAGGATCTCGAAGTTGCTGTGGTTCATGGCGGGGATGAGCGCGGAATCGCCGAAGGATGGGTCGACGTTGTTGGGCAACGCACCATGGGCGAGAAGATAGCGAACGATGTCGGGACGTCCCCACTCGGCGGCTGCCATGAGCGGAGTGCGGCCGCCGCGAAAGAGGAGATTGGGGTCGGCGCCGGCCTTGACGAGCGCCGAGACGGAGTCGAGGTCGCCGATCATGCAGGCTGTGCCGAGAGGAAAGCCGAGGTAATGACCAAAGCCGCTGGGCGAGTCGCCGGCGTCGAGGAGAGACTGAAGTTTTGCGTGATCGTGAGTGATGACGGCGGCATAGACGCGCCAGTGCGGGTCGGCGCGAAGCTGGTCGAGGGGATGAATGAGCGGAAGGGCCAGCCAGTCGGGCTTGTTGAGGTCGGGCTGGCTTTGGTTTGTCTGGTTTGGGTCGGGCTGATTTTGGGCGGAGACGATTGAAGGAACGAGAAAGAGAGCCGACAAGCACGCCAACTCGAAGAGCCCGAGAAGCGGAGGACGAAGAGCTCTTCGAAGTTGATGGCGTACGTTCGGAAAAAGTTCCATGCGGCACCTTTGAACCCGACCGGAGTTGCTACCAGGTATAGCGCACGGAGTAGGTCAATGTGGTTTCGCCTTTGGCGGGAACCTGGATGGGAAACTGCACGGTGTGGCTGTCGAGCTTAGTGTAGTCGGCGGATTTGTCGTTGATCTCCCAGTTGTCGCCGCGGTAGAGGTGTTCAACCACGTTGACGTTGACGGGCTGGGCCTTCTGATTGGTGAGCTTGATTTCAAAGGTCTCATCGAGAACGCGCTTCCGATCGTCGATATGAAAGTCGGTCTGGCGGCGCGCACCTTTGATGTCGAAGGCACTGCCGGTGGAGATGCCGAGCATTTGTTCGGCGGGCGTGTGGTTGATCATGCTCTCGCCAACGAACTCCATTTGGCCGTCCGAGTCGCGGCGATAGAGGCGGACACGGCCCGCGGGCAGCGGCATGCCGAGATGGTTTGTTTCGCTGTTCTTGATCTGCTCGACGACGTTGACCTGGGTGCGATCGCCATCGAGGCCGTAACCCTGTTGTTGATTGACGTTGCCGCAGCAGTAGGGTTGGGGCTGGATGGAAGTGCCGTCGTAGATGTAGCTGCGGCGGACGGTGACATCGGAAGCGTCGATGAACTGGACCTGTTTGGTTTCGTCATCGCGGAGAGAGACGGTGCGGTTGAGGTCGTAGAGGTGGAAGTCGTCGAAGGGCTTCTGGGTGACCTGCGGTGCGAGGACATCGGCGCCTGAAACGGCCACCATCTGGGTCATCGCGTAGGCGCGGTTCTCGGGGCGAAGCTTGGCGACGTCGCCGGCCATGAGCTTGATACGGGCCTGGGGAAATTCTGTGCCGCTAAGGTTGTGGATGGTGACCCAGCCGAGAACGTCAGCGCGTTCGTCTCCGGTGACGTCAGCTGAATTGGGGACAACGACGTTGTAGGTTGCTTCCCAATTGAGGCCGCCGGTGATGTAGGCGAGCTCAGCGGTGAAGCGGTCTGCCTTGTCCGATTGAATCTGCCAACGAAGGGTGGGCTTGAGAAGCAGACCGTCAGTCGTGGCGGGAAAGAGGGGCATGCCGGGAAGCTGGAATTGCATCTTGCCGTTGACCTCGATGAGAGGCGTTGCGTATTGGCCGTTGAGCTGCTGACCGTCGAATGAATATTCCTGCGGGCGCTGGTAGCCGGCGCGGATGATTTTGCCCTGGACGACGGTGCCGGGGCTGATTTGAAAGTCGATGGCCTTGCCCTCGTATTTGTCGAGGAGCCACTCCTGGCTCACGACGGCCGCGTCGTAATTCTGTTCAATGATGTGAACGACGCGCTTGCCGGAGGGATCGCGGAGGACGACGGAGTCGGGCTCGATACGGCCGGTGACGTCGGCGGTGGTGATTTCGTTGAGGCCGGGATGGAGATCGAGGTCAATGAAGGCGCGGGCGACGGCGAAGTCCTGGTTGTAGATGGTGAGGGCAACTGGGCCCGAGCTGGGTGGCTGGGCGAGAGCGATTGATGCAGCGAGAAAAGCGAAGGCAGAAACGAGAGTGATCCGCATGAGGGTCCTCCTAACGGACTTGCTGACCTTAGGAACGCGGAAGAGGAATGAACTTGCAGTTGGACGGGAGAAAAAGTGGAAAGAAAGAATGGCGGGGTTGAAACGAGGTGTGACGCGGTCAGAATTTAATCGGCAGCTCTAATATTCAATGCCGCGCTGGGCGACCACCCCCGCAAGCAGAGACCGCTTGCCGGGGACCCCGGCTGGTTGCGGTGGCGGCGGTGCGCACTCTAATCGGCAGCTCTAATATTCGATGCCGCGCTGGGCGAGGATGCCTTTCTGGTAGGCGTGTTTGACCTCGCGCATCTCGGTGACAGTATCTGCAAGCTCGACGAGCAGCGGGTGCGCGTTGCGGCCAGTGAGGATGACGTTGACCATGGGCGGCCGGGCGCGCAGAGTTTCGGCGACGGATTCGGGACTTAACATGCCGTAGCCGATGGCGTAGTTGATTTCGTCGAGGACGACGAGATCCCACTGGCCGGAGAGGATGGCTTCGCGTGCTTCAGCCCAGGCAGCCTCGACGAGGCGGATATCTTCGGGATCGGTTTCAGCACCGCCGACTTTGACGAAGCCGCGGCCCATTTGCTTGAGGACGAAATTCTGGCCGAAGGGCGCGACGGCATCGAGTTCGCCATAGTGCCAGGAGCCCTTCAGGAACTGGAGCATGAGCACACGCATGCCGTTGCCGACAGCGCGCAACGCAGTGCCGAGGGCGGCAGTGGTCTTGCCCTTGCCGGGGCCGGTGTTGATGAGGATCAATCCCTGACGAGACTCAGACATAAAAAGACAGAAGACAGAAGACAGTGATTTGACATCAGTGGCCGGAGTGGTAAGGGTGGCCAGTGAGAATTGTAACTGCGCGATAGAGCTGTTCGGCCATGACGAGGCGGGCGAGAGCATGAGCCAGGGTGAAGGGCCCAAGCGAAAGGAGCAGCTGGGCGCGGTCGCGGGCCGCGGAAGACCAGCCATCTGCAGGGCCAATGGCAAAGACGATGTGCTGCGCACCCTCATTGCGGCGCGCGCCGAGCCACTCGGCAAAGACGCCGGAGGTCATTTGGCGGCCGCGCGAATCGAGCAGGACGGGAATGACGGGCGTTCTGCCCTGCTGTTTTTGGAGCCAGGCGAGCAACGCATCTTCGGTCTTGAAGGACTGATCTTCTGCAGTGACGAAGGGAGAACAGCGGCTGAGGTAGTTGCGGGTGGAAGTGTCAAATTCATCTTTGGGGCGCGGGGCCACATAGGCGAGGGTGAGTTGCATCGAGAGGAGGATACGACACTTAGGGCACGGAGTGAAGAGGGACGTTTAGAACTCCCCAAAAACGAGAGGGATAGCCCATTTTTGGAATAAATAGCGCGAGTTCTTCTAAAATCCATAGATTTCCAGTACTTATGTACCCGGAGACCATCTGGCAAACGGTTTGTTTTCAGAGAGAAGCGGTTTAATCGAGGCGACGCGGAGATTGGCATCCGTCATGCATTCTTAACATGGGCAAGTAGCCCCTCGTCTTTTTGGAACGCGTGAAGTTATACGCTCTGCAAGAGATGACGCTTACCCTCATTTCTTCATCATTCGTTATCTAAGACTTACCGAAATTCAGCCGTATTCCAGCTTTGCCCCCAACGCCGGAATGCAAAGCAGAAGTACTCAAAACAGCACCAAGAACCTTTGGAGCGCCCAACCCGGGGCTTCAGGTTTCACTCATCTGGAGGAGTTCAATGCGAGTTTTCAGTGTGAAGAGAGTAAGCGGGCTTCTTTGCTGCATCGTGGCGATTTTTGCCCTTACATCTCTGCCTGTCGCTTTCGGACAAAATGCTGCAACCGCCGGCATGGCGGGCCTTGTGACGGATTCGTCTGGCGCGTCGGTTCCGGGGGCCACGGTGGTTCTGACGAATACGACCACGGGCGCGACCTTTACGACGACGACAGGGGCGCAGGGGTTTTACCGGTTCTCAGAAATTCCACCGGGCGAAGGTTACTCGGTGACGTTCACCGCGACCGGTTTTGCTCCTTTTGAAGTGAAGAGCATCTATCTGACGGTTTCGACGGTCCGTACGCAAAATGCGACGTTGAGTGTTGGAGCCCGCGCAGAGAAGGTCGAAGTCACCGCATCGAACTCCGAAGTCACGATCGATACATCGGACGCCACTGTGGGCCTCACAGTTGACGTGAAGAAACTCAACAACTTGCCTGTGCAGCAGAGAAGCGATCCGACGGCGCTGTTTACACTGCAGCCCGGCGTCACCGACTCAGGAGCTGTGACGGGCGCACGCGTCGACCAGAACGACGTGACGCTGGACGGCCTGGACGTGAACGATTTAGCGACGGGCGGCGCAGTACAAAACAACACGGGCGCTGGAGTTTTCTCTGGATTTAGTTCGGGCACGATCGTTGCACACGCGCCGGTGGATTCAGTGGAAGAGTTTACGGGCACCGTGGCCGGCTCTCAATCAAATACCGGCCCGTCGAGCGGCGGACAATTCCAGCTCGTGACCAAGAGCGGCACCAATTCGTTTCACGGCAACCTCAATGAGTATCATCGCGATCCTGACCTGGTGGCCAATAGCTGGTTCAGCAATAACTCGATTCCGCAAGTTCCGCGCAATCACCTGATCCAGAATCAATTTGGCGGCGATGTGGGCGGTCCGATCCTCAGGGACAAGATGTTCTTCTATTTTGATTTCGACCAGAATCGGATCATCAGCGGCCAACTTGTACAGAGGACGGTTCCGCTCGATACGTTGCGTGGCGATTGCTCTGGCTGCTCCGGACCTACGGTCGGGTACCCGGTTTCCGGGGGCGGCACGAACTATGTAAATGCTGCCGGAATTCAGGGATTTGACCCGGCAGGCATCGGTATCGACACGAACTGGGTAACCGGCTTCGATGCACGCTTTCCTCACTCGAACAACTCGAACAGCGGCGATGGTGTGAACTCGGGCGGCTACAACTTCAATGCTCCGGACAACGATAACCTGACGACGTATGTTGGCAGAATTGACTACAACCTGAACCAGTCAATGAAACTCTTCGGTCGCTTCACTATTTCGCGCGAGAACGCGGTGGAAGCCCCGAACGAGTTTGCGGGCGATCCGGTGTCGAATCCTCTAATCGATCGCAGCTATGCTGCCGTGATCGGTCATAACTGGGTGATCGGCGCCAACAAGACCAACCGCGTTTTCCTGGGTGAGACGGTCCAGAAGCTGTCGTTCCCGAACGCCTTCAATCCGGATGGATCGACCTTCTTCACCTTTGGAGATGGTGCGGATCAGGCGTTGGCTTCGAGTCTGTATCTCAATCCTTCCTCGCAGGCGCGCCGCATTCCAGTTCCGATTGTGGGCGACGATTTCTCGTGGACGAAGGGGACGCACACGTATCAGTTTGGCGGGACCTTTAAGGACATTCGGGCGCACGATACGACGGTAGGCGATTACAACACCGTCTATGAAGGTCTTGGTGGACACGTGCTTGGTCTTTGCGGGCCAACCGCCGGAGCATGCGGCACGGGCAACCCCAGTCTTCGTCCCTCGGATATCGACCAAAGCAACACGATCGTTTGGGACGAAGCGTTCGCATTCATGCTCGGCCGCATCGGGCAGGTGAACAGCGATTACAACTACAATGCCCAGGCCCAGGTGCTCAAGCAACTGTCGGGCGATCAGCGGAACTACCAGTACTACCAGACTCAGCTTTATCTTCAGGATTCCTGGAGAGTCTTACCGAGCCTGACCCTCACCTATGGTCTGACCTACCAGTGGTTCACCGTGCCCTATGAGATCCATGGTCTTGAGAGCGTTGAGCCTATCGGCTTTGACGACTACGTGAGGGCCCGCGTGCAGCAGAGCGACCTGGGCGAGTCAGGCCCCGGAGCGGTTCCATTAATCGCGTACTATCTTGGCGGAAAAGCCAACGGCAGCAGCGCGCCACCGCTCTACACGCCCGAATACAGGAATATCGCTCCGCACTTCGGCTTTGCGTGGAACCCAAGCTTCGATAAGAAGCTGGTGGTCAACGGCTCCGGAGCGATTGTTTACGACCGCACAGTAATTTTTGCGATTCAGTCGCTTCAGGACGCGTATTCCTATCTGTTCCAGCAGACGAAGACGACGTCGGAGGGGAATTCGCAAGATCCATATAACTCCATCAGGAATGACCCGCGTCTCGATGCGAGCAACGGGATTTCGACGGTGGCCCTGACACCCCCGGCAACGCCGACGCCGCCCTATGAGCCATTTGCGACGACTGCATATTGCGATGCTCTGGGCTTGCCCACCCCCTGCGGTTTGCAGGATGGCGGTGCATTCAACGAAACCATCGATCCCACGCTCAAAACGCCATACTCCATTCTCTACAACTTTGGCGTTCAGCGTTCCATTCCCGGCGATATGGTGATCAAGGCCAGCTACGTGGGCCGCCTGGGACGCCGTCTGCTGGCTCAAGCCGACGCAGAGCAGGTTCTCGACTTCCCGGATCAGGCTTCTGGCCAGCTGCTTTCGCAGGCCTTTGGCAACGTGGTAACTGCGATCAGGCAAGATCCCGATCCGACCCATCTCGCAGCGCAGCCATGGTTTGAAGATATTGTGTCGCCCGGACTCGGAGCGAGCCTGGGATATGCGAACAATACGCAGTTCCTCGCCTCAACCGGTCTGAACATTCTGTTCCATCGAGGCGACTTCGCCGACACGATGCAGGGCATCTCCAGTCTCATCCCGGCAAACGTGGGAATGGCCGCACAGTACTCTGAGAATTCGTTCCATACCAACCTTGGATTCTCAAGCTACAACGGCTTGCTGCTGACCCTGCAGAAGAACGCTTCTCATGGCCTGCAGTATGACCTCAACTACACGTTCTCTCACTCCATCGACAACATCTCGTTCTTCGCCAACTCTCAGGGAGACACGGGCATTGGCGGTGGCGGCCTGATCTGCGACATCATTCGTCCGCGTGAGTGCCGCGCCAACTCCGACTATGACGTGAGGCAGTATCTCACCGGCGACGCTACCTACGAGCTTCCGTTTGGCAAGGGCAAGGACTTCCTCGCCAACTCGGGTGATATCGCGAATGAAATCGTGGGTGGCTGGAGCCTCAGCGGCATCGTGGGCTACCACACCGGGTTCCCGTGGCAGACCTCAACGCTTGCATTCGTAGCCAGCTACTCCAACGACGCTCCCGCCATCCTCACAGGCTCGAAGTCGCTGGCGGCTGAGCATCTGACGAAGACGCCGGGCGCCGGGGTGAATGAGTTTGCCGACCCCGTCACAGCGACCGAGCAGTTTTCGGGACCGGTAGGATTCCAGATCGGCCCCAGAAACGGCGAGCGCGGCCCTGGGTTCTTTAACCTGGATTTGGGTCTCGGCAAGAAATTCCCCATCGTAGGGGAAAAGGTCAATCTGACATTCCGCGCCGACGCCTTCAACGCTCTCAACCACCCGAACTTCGAAGTTCCGTCGCAGAACGAGTTCAACGGATACGACAATACGGACATCCTTGAAGGTCCTGGTTTTGGACAGATTGCCTTCACGGTTTCTCCGTCTGGAAACCTGAACAACGGAGCTCGCGTGCTGCAACTTGCCCTGCGCCTGGAGTTCTAGAGCGTAGCCGCAAACTGAAAATCAAAAAGGGACCGCTGCAGCGGTCCCTTTTTGATTTTGAAGATTGCGAATTGCGGGAGTAGCAGGTGTGTTGGAAGCAGCGGGACGGGCGACAGCAGGACGACGCGCGCTACTTTTTGGCCGATGGTTTCTTTGTTGCCGCTTTCCTGGGGGCAGCTTTCTTTGCTGCGGGCTTCGTCCGCGCTTTGGCGGCTGAGCCAGCCTTTGCGCTGGACGCACGCTTGCCGCGGGCTGCGCGGGTTTTTGCGGCGAGCGCGGTCTTGAGCTCCTCGTCGAACTCTGCCGGGGTAAGTGGGCGCGCAGATTTGCGCAGGCGCTCGATGTCGTAGAAGGCGCGGCGCTCAGTCAAGAAGACATGCACGACAAAGTCGACGTAATCGAGCAGAATCCATTCGCCATGGCGGCGGCCCTCGACCGAGGAGGGCGTCACGCCGTAGTCGCGCTTGAGGGTGATCTCAATGTCGTCGGCGATGGCAACGGCCTGACGGTCGTTGAGCGCAGAGGTAATGAGAAAGAAATCGGACAGTCCGGAGTCGACGGGATCTAGTTCGAGGATGCGGGTGTCCTGGCCCTTTTTGTCTTCGCAAATTCTGGCGGCGATCTGGACCAGGGTGCGGGTGTTCTCGTGCGACTGCAAGTTGGTCATGCGAGGGAAATGGTCTCCAACGCAAATGGTAGCAGGGGAGAGAGAAACAGAGAAGCGGTGGAACAGCGCTGAAGGGCTACTGATAGAGCGCGTGTGCAGCAATGTAGGCGACAACGGCAGGCGGCAGATCGGGACTGGAGCCGGATTGGCTGCGCGCGGCACGGATCTGTTGGCGGATCGCAGTGGCGCTGAGGTCGATGTGGAGGCCGGGGAGCAGATAAAAAGGCGCGGCGGCGCCGGCTGGGGTGCGCAGCGTGTAGGTGCGGAGGTCAACTGGGCCGGTAGATTCGGAGGGTTCGGGATCGAGATCGAGGCCTGTGGGCAGAACGTCGGCCAGTTCGTCGAGGGGCTGGCCGGGACGTGAGGCGACGATGAGCGGAGCGACGAAGGGAATCTCGGCGCCCCGATGCCAGCGACGCAAGCCAATAAAAGAGTCGGCTCCCATGAGACAGAAAAGCGCGCCGCCAGCGGGGAGCTGAGAGCGCAGGGTTTGGAGTGTGTCGATGGTGTAGTTGGGTGCTCCTGTGGGGGTGGGCGCATCGAGGAGCGAGATCGCGAAGCCGGGCACACCGTCGATGGCCAGGCGGGTCATGGCGAGGCGATCCTCGAAGCTTGCCGTCGATCCCGTGGGCTTGAGGGGCTGGGCACCGACCGGCGCGAAGAGTACGGTGTCGAGTTGGAGCGCGGATAACGCAGCCTGTGCGATGGCGAGGTGGCCGCGATGCGGCGGGTCGAAACTTCCGCCGAAGAAGGCCACACGCGAACCTGTTTGATTGCCCCCATCAGGCATGGGTTCATGGTAATGCCTTACGGCAAGGCCGGCTGGAATTGCGCGTCTATTGTCATGGGGTACGATCAGGAATATGCGTTATGTGATTGCGATTCTGGCTTTGGCCGGTGCGGTGGTTTCGGGGCTGGCCCTGCAGGTGCACTACTCGACCGCAACGGAACCGTGCTCGATCAACGAGAAGTGGGACTGCGGTGTGGTGAATCACAGTCCATTTGCGATGGTGGGGCGCATTCCGGTCGCGGCGATCGGCATCGCCGGCTACCTGGTGCTGGGCGGGCTGGCGCTGGCGCGGCAGAGATTTCTGCTGCATGTGGTTGGGCTGATCGGATTGGTTTTTGCGTTGCGGCTTACATTTATCGAGCAGTTTGATCTGCTGGTGTGGTGCTTGTATTGCGTGATCTCGCAGACCATCATCGCGCTGATCGTGCTGGCGAGCCTGGGCTGGCTGGGGGCGGAGTATTGGCGTCTGAGGCGAGCAGCGACTCTGAATTGATTGCAGATCAAGAGTGTGCCTACCGTCATAGCTTAACGTGCACTCGCTGATAAAATTGATATGAGCTCATGTTGAAAGAAAAGTACGCGCGCTGGATGTATGACTGGGAAACGCGGTTGACTACGCGCGATGAAAATCGCGTGGTGCGGCCGCTGGAGTGGGGCTTTGAGTGGATCGAGCCTTTTCTCGAGTCGCATGGATTTGGCGCGGCGATACCCTCGCCGGAGGTCGAGCGCGACGACAAAGCCGCTGAATTGGCGATGGTGCGCATCAATCAACTGCTCATCCGGCACAGCGATGTTTTCTTTGGCTACGAACGGCCCACGGATTTCAGGCTGGAGGAGCGGCACCCGGAACTCTTCCCGACCAACGTGCGGCCGGAGACGCTGGCGGAGGAAGCGGAGATTCTCCGGCTGGGCGAGGAAGGCAAGATCGCGAAAGCGCAATTTTTGCGTTTCACTTCTCCGGAGCGCACGCCCTACCCGGAAAACGACCAGGTGAATGCACGGTGGTATCCCGCGCCCGCGCACAAGAATCCGAAGCGGCCGAAGCAGGCGATCGTGGTGATGCCGCAGTGGAATGCGGACGCGTTTAGCCACAACTCGCTGTGCGCGATTTTTAACAAATTTGGGGTGTCGGCGCTGCGGCTATCGAAGCCGTATCACGACATTCGCCGGCCCAAGGAGCTGGAGCGCTCAGACTACGCGGTGAGCGCGAATATCGGGCGGACTATCTCGGCGTGCCGGCAGGCGGTGGTCGACATTCGCTGCTGCATCGACTGGCTCGAGGAGCAAGGCTACGAACACTTCGGCGTGCTGGGGACGAGCCTGGGGTCGTGCTACGGATTCCTAGCCAGCGCGCACGACAAGCGGATTCGGGTGAATGCGTTCAATCATGCGTCGACGGCGTTTGGCGATGTAGTGTGGGCGGGGCAGAGCACGCGGCATATTCAGCAGGCGCTGCAGGAAGCGGGACTCACACAAGATCGAATTCGCGCGCTGTGGTCGGCGGTGAGCCCGGTGAGCTACTACGACCGCATCATGAGCGACGCGGTCGACGGACCGGCGAAAAGAGTGCTGCTGGTTTACGCGAACTATGACCTGACGTTTCCTAAAGAGTATTCGCTGAAGGTGGTGGAAGCTTTTGAGCGGGTGGGCCTGAATTTTGAGGCGCGGGTGCTGCCGTGCGGCCACTACACGACCGGCGAGACGCCCTACAAATATATCGATGGCTGGTACCTGGGGTCGTTTGTGCATCGCGCGTATAAAGAGCTGCGCGAGGAGAAGGCCAGGAAGACGAGCGCGACGGTCGAGTGCGCAGAAGACGTGGAAGAAGTGGCGTCGCGGTAGGTTGCTCGGCTTCGTTTATGCCGACAAGAATCAGCGAACGGCGCTAAGGTTGAGGCGCAGGAGCTTGGCGGGGTCGAGGTAGGCGCCCTGCCAGCGGACGGCCCAGTGCAGGTGCGGACCGGTGACGCGGCCGGTCGCGCCGCTGAGGCCGAGGCGGTCGCCTGACGCGACGTGCTGACCGGTGTGCACATCGATGCGGCTGAGGTGCATTGAAATCGTAAAGAGTCCGAAGCCGTGGTCGATCACGACGCAGTTGCCCTCGAAATAGAGGGGCTGAGCAAGAACCACGACACCGCTGTTCCCTGCCCTGACGACGGTGCCCACGGGCGCGCGAAAATCCATGCCCTTGTGAATGCTGGCGAGCGTGCCGTTGAAGGTACGGCGGGTGCCGAAACTGTCAGTCGGTGGAGCGCGAACGGGTGCGCGAAAGCTGCCCCGCCAGAGGGGCTCCGCGGCGCTCGAGGCAAATACGCTTTCTTTGATTTGCTTTTCGGTCTCGATCTGTTTGAGTTGATCGGGGCCGGGCTCGATGAACTTGGGTTCAACCGAGATGGTTGCGGTGCGGTAATGAGCGGGATGGATGTCGATCGCACGATTCCAGGTGATCGCGGGCCCGCCGGAGGGAAAGGTGGCATGAATCATCAGTGCTGAAGGACCGACCGGCGCCTCGACGTCTACGCCGGCGAGGGCAACCCAACTTCGGTGATTGGCCTCGCGAAAGAATTGGAGTTTGCGGCCGAGCCATTCGCCGTCGAGGCTGGCGTTGGCCGGACCGTCAACTCTAATCAATTCTGGCGAGCCGGCAATGACGATGGCCGGCGTGACGTTGACGGCAGATGCGGGCGGTTGTGCGCGCAGCGCGGGTGAACCCAGCAGGCAAAGCAGAGCGGCAACCTCAAGAGCGAGGAATTGGCAACGAGCACTGGGCATGGATTTCAGCATAACGGCAACGGGGTTCAGGCTGGCTGGCGGGAAGAACACTGCGGCTTCGACTGGTCAACAACCGGTACTTTGGAGGAGGAACCGGATTAACGGCAATCCTGGCCGGAAATCTGTGAAACCCCGCGGCCAAGCCCGGTATCCTATAGGTGTAGTACTTTTTCCCCTTTGATGCGATTGTTTCGTTTACAGAACATAATCGGCGTTTCGGTTTTCTCCTGCTTTCTCGTGCTGCCGGCTCCCAGCCAGCAACCGACGCAGGACGCAGCCTCGCCGCGCCAGCCGGTGCTGGTGGAGCTGTTCACGTCGGAAGGCTGTTCGGATTGCCCGCCCGCGGACGAGGTGTTGAAGGAACTGGATTCGACCCAACCTGTTGCTGGAGCGCAAGCGATCGTGCTGAGCGAGCACGTGACTTATTGGGATCATCAGGGATGGCGGGATCCTTTTTCACTGGCGCAGATGACGGAGCGGCAGCAGGAATATGTTGATCGCTTTGGGCTGGACGATGGCTACACTCCTCAGGTGGTTGTGGACGGTGCCGCGCAGATGGTAGGCAACAACTCCGCAGGGGTGACACGGGCCGTGGCAGTTGCAGCCGCGGTGCCGAAGCCGGAGCTGGTGATCAAAGATGCGCGATGGCAGGATGGCGTGGCGCGCTTCTCAGTGCAGGGCACGGCGGCGCCAGTGGCGCGACTGGTTGCCGTGCTGGCCGTCGACGCCTCTCATTCTGAAGTGCTGGGCGGCGAGAACCGAGGCCGGACATTGCACCACGTGGCGGTCGTTCGCGTCATGAAGGACTTTGGCGGAGATGCGGCCGACGGACGCGCACTGCAACTGGCGGATGGGGAACTCGATCGCGGCATTGAAGCGACGGCTCCTGTACGGCTGGTGGTGTTCCAGGTGGATCACTATACCGGTCGCGTGATTGCCGTGGCAGAGCAGACACTGAGCCGACCCACGCAGATGCATGGGGCAGGCGTCTTCCACAGTCGCTGAGAATGCCGGGAATGCCCTAAAATCTCTGTATGACAGACCGCATGGCACTTTCCCTCGCCCAGGCTGATCCCGACATCGCAGCCGCCATTGACCACGAAACAATTCGCCAGAACGACGGGCTGGAGATGATTGCCAGCGAGAACTTTGTGTCGGAGGCGGTGCTGGAGGCTGCGGGCTCAGTCTTCACCAATAAATATGCCGAGGGATATCCGGGGCGGCGCTACTACGGCGGGTGCGAGTATTCAGATCTGGTCGAGAATCTGGCGCGCGATCGCGCCAAGCAGCTCTTTGGCGCAGAGCATGCAAACGTGCAGCCCCACTCTGGATCGCAAGCCAATGCGTCGGCGTATATGGCGGTGCTGCAGGCGGGCGATACGATTCTGGGGCTTGACCTGGCTCACGGCGGCCATCTGACGCACGGGCACAAATTGAGCTTTAGCGGGAAGCTCTACAAGCCGACGTTTTACACGGTGCGGCGCGACACAGAAATGATCGACTACGACGAGCTGGAGACGATTGCCGAGCGCGAGAAACCAAAGGCAATTATCGGTGGGGCCAGCGCGTATCCGCGGTTGTGGGACTTTGCGCGGATGCGACAGATCGCGGACAAGGTGGGCGCGGTTTACATCTTTGACATGGCGCACATCGCGGGCCTGGTGGCGGGCGGCGCGCATCCCTCGCCGGTGCCGCATGCGCATATCACGACGACGACGACGCACAAGACATTGCGCGGGCCGAGAGCCGGATTGATTCTGTGCGGCAAAGATTATCAAGTGGGCGCGAAGCCCGAGCAGACGATTGGCAAGGCAGTCGACATGGCGGTATTTCCCGGCCAGCAGGGCGGACCGCTGGTGCACATAGTGGCTGCGAAGGCGGTGGCATTTAAGGAGGCGCTGCGGCCGGAGTTCAAGGCCTATGCTGCGCAAACTGTGGCCAACGCCAAGGTGCTCGCGATCGCGCTGCAAGAGGCGGGCTACCGGCTGGTCTCGGGCGGTACGGACAACCACCTGCTGCTGATGGACGTGTTTCAGAAGGGCATTTTGGGATCGGAGGCCGAGCTTGCACTGGGCAAGGCCGGCATCACGGTGAACAAGAATGCGATTCCTTACGACACCAATCCGCCACTGAAGCCATCGGGTGTGCGCATTGGGACGCCGGCGCTGACGACACGCGGGATGAAGGAAGAGGAGATGCGGCTGATCGGCGCGTGGATTGCGAAGGCGCTGGAACAGCGCAACGACGATGCGGCGCTGGAGCGGATTCGCGGCGAAGTGGCGGAGTTGGCAAACCGGTTCCCGTTGTATGGATGGCGACGGGCACAGGCCGCGGTGGTGGCTTAGTCGCCGGGGTTAGTGACGGATAAGTCAATCTCCTGTTTATAACTTGGGAATATCTTGGGTTACAATTCGCAGTGCGCAACTTGCGCACTGATGCAGGGTTGCATCCAATGAAGTTGGAAATTCCCGACCCAAGGGTAAGTGCGGGGAGCCTGCAACCTTGAGGAAACCAGGAGGAAATGATGAAATCTCTTCAGATTGCATTGGCAGCTTTACTTGTTGTGAGCGTGCCGGCATTCGCGCAACACCGCCCCAGCGGTCATCCTGCGCCACCGGCGCACGGGCCTGCTCCGTTTCATGGAACTCCGGCAGCACCAGCAACCAAGGATCAGCCACGGGATTTCAGTCCCAAGCCCGGCCACCCGAATGCGCCGCACGTTGACGGAAAAACGTGGGTAGGTCATGACACCGGCCCTAACGACGCGAACTATCATCTCGACAAGCCGTGGGAGCATGGCCACTTCACCGGCGGCATCGGTCGCGGACACGTGTGGCATTTGGCAGGCGGCGGTCCGGGACGATTCTGGTTTAACGGCTGGTATTGGAGCGTGGCGCCGGCAGACCTCGCATTTTGCGACGGCTGGTTGTGGGATTCGGATGACATCATCATTTACGACGATCCGGACCACATTGGCTGGTATCTGGCCTATAACGTGCGGCTCGGCACGTATGTCCACGTGATGTATCTTGGCGCGTAAGCAGTCAGGTCAAGCAGCAACGCGGAAGGGCAGGCCATCAGGGTCTGCCCTTTTTGCTGCAAAATTGGAGCGCGCACTAAATATACAGGCACCTATGCAAAGCGATAAGATGGCCGGTCTGATCGAATCGGAGCGCAACGAGATTGAATTGGGCAGCGCTCAGGATCGTACCTTCAACTGAGGAGGATCTGCCATGAAGTTGTCGTATGCCGACGCGCGAGCACGCTTCACCTCGTCGACTGTCCACAGTGCTTTTATCGCCGTGATGTTTGCAGTGATCGCCGCCTCAGCGCCTGCGCAGGCGACCTCGGGAACAATTGTGCTGACCGGCGCGGACCGGCGGCCTGCGACTTCTCTGAATGGTGAGTGGGCCTCAATTGTCGACCCGTTCTTCGCGGGGCTTTTCAGTTTTCACCATGAAGAAAAGAAGAATGGTTGGTTCCTGAATCAGAAGGCGAAGCCAGATGATCCATTTCCTACGGAGTATAACTTTGCCACTGCCCCCAAGCTGAAAGTGCCGGGCGACTGGAATACGCAGCGCGCGTCGCTCTTTTTTTATGAGGGTCCGATCTGGTATGAGCGCGACTTCAGTTATCAGCCGAAGGAACACACGCATGTCTTTCTTCATGTAGGTGCAGCGAATTATCACTCCTGGTTCTGGGTGAACGGCAAGAAAGTGTGCGAGCACGAGGGTGGTTACACGGCCTTCAACTGCGAGGTTACCGAGGCATTGCACGCAGGCAGTAATTTTGTGGTGGCTGCAGTGGATAACACGCGCCACGAAGACAATGTGCCGACACTGGAGACGGATTGGTGGAACTATGGCGGGTTGACGCGCGAAGTTTCGCTGATCGAGGTGCCGGATACATTTATCGATCAGTATGACGTACACCTGAGCCGGACTGAAGACTCGGTTATTGAAGGCTGGGTGCACGTGACCGGTGGCGATGTGGGTGCGACGGTCGGTGTTGATATTCCGGAGTTAGGCGCGAAGACAACTGCAACAACCGGTGCGGGTGGCATCGCGCACTTTCAATTCAAAGTGAAGGGTCTGGAACACTGGTCGCCCGAGACGCCGAAGCTGTATAAGGTCGTGCTGCGCGCGGGCGATGACTCAATTGACGAGCTGATTGGATTCCGCACCATTGAAACGAAGGGGACCGAGATTCTGCTGAATGGTAAGCCTATCTTCCTGCGGGGCGTCTCGATTCACGCTGAAGCGCCGTATCGCACGGGACGCGCTTACAGCGACAAGGACGCGGAGACTCTGCTGGGCTGGGCGAAGGAACTAGGTTGCAACTATGTGCGGCTGGCGCACTATCCGCACGATGAAACGATGTTGCGAGCGGCGGACCGCATGGGGATCCTGGTATGGTCGGAAAATCCGGTCTACTGGGCGCTGGAATTCGATAACCCGGCGGTGCTGGCGAAAGCGGAGCAGCAGCTCGACGAGGAGATCAATACGTCGAGGAATCACGCGGCGATCATCTTATGGTCGATGGCCAATGAAACGCCGAACAACCCGGCGCGCACGCAATTCATCGAAACGTTAGCCGGGCGAGCGCGGGCACTGGATGGGACGCGGCTAATTACAGCGGCATTGTTAGTGCGCGCACAGGGAAATACGAAGATAGTGGACGACCCGCTGGGCAGGGCGCTTGATGTAATCGGAGTCAACGAATATATCGGATGGTATGAGCAACGTCCCGAGACCGCAGATATAACTCAATGGCAGATTGACTATGAGAAACCGCTGATAGTGAGCGAGTTTGGCGCGGGTGCAAAGGCGGGGCTGCACGGTGGGCAGAACGAGCGCTGGACTGAGGAGTATCAGGCCAACGTATTTCGACACCAACTGCCGATGCTCAACAAGATCGCGCAACTTAGAGGCATGAGCCCGTGGATCCTGATGGATTTTCGTTCTCCGAACAGACCGCTGGCGGGCATTCAGGATGAATTCAACCGCAAGGGGCTAATTTCCGACCAGGGACAGAAGAAGCAGGCCTTTTTTGTTTTACAGAAAGCGTATCGAGGCAAGACGATCGGGAAGGCCGACTAATTCTGGATGGTTAGCAGTTACGTGGGCTCAGAAACTCAGCCTGCACGAACACCATGGGCTTGAAAGTGAGATATTCTCAACGTATGGGTATTGATTCGATTATCGCTCAACTTGACTCGGAGATTGCACGGCTCACGCAGGTTCGCTCCCTGCTGGCCAGCTCCGGCAAAGTCACCGCTAAATCCACAGAGAGCAAAGCCCCAAAGGCAACCAAGAGGCGGAAGAAACGCGTTTTAAGCGCGGATGCACGCAAGCGCATCGCCGACGCGCAGCGCAAACGCTGGGCCGCGCAGAAGGCCAAGTCGAAGTAAATTTTTCTGCAGCAGTTTCGGGGCGCGCCTTGCAGAGCCGACAGGAACTCAGGGCGCGACACTTGGCGCACCCGAGCGCTTTCCTATTACCAGGTTTCAACGGCGAGAATATTCGGGGGTCCCGAGTGACCCTGAATGACCTGCGTCTCAATAACCGCTTCCATGTTCTTCTGCTCCCAATCCGGCGGAGCCTTGGCGAGAAGCGTATCGAGATAGACGGGGTTATAGAGGATTTCGCCGGCGGCCTCAGTGCCCTCTTCTGAGATTCCGGCGGCGATGATGACAGGCTGCCCCGTGGTGCTGTCGTGGATGCGCGCCACAATCGCATAGTCGCGGGAGAGCTTCTGATAAGGCAGATCCCACGCGGTGGCCCATGCGGTCGCTTTCTGGCTTTTGCGGTCGACAAGCAGCGCAACGCCGTCCTTCGATTCAAATCCAAATCTAAGCTTCTGTGTGACGCGCAGAGTCCAGATGTTATCGAACGCGCCGATCAGGACGATGGGGCCTTCGCGCAACTCGGAGAAGCTGGCCTCGGAAGCGGGAACGACGCGAAAGGTTTTGTGGCGGCTCTCGAGCGCTGCCGCGGTGCGGGTAAGCGTGATGACATCGGCTAGGGCAAGATTGCCAGAGTAATGCAGGCGGACGTAGAGCTTCTCTGGGACCGGAGGAGTGAGGGGAGCCTCAAAGTCGTTGATCGAGGCTTCATCGAGATTCTTTGCGGGCTCGCCGAGGCAGAAGGTAGCCGGGTCGGCGCTGGAAGTGACGGGCTCCCAAAAGCGATCGAAGTTGGAAGGTGGTGGAGGCGGGACGACGGGATGATAACGCCGGCCGATGCCGACACCAAGGGCGCCCGCGAGTGCAACAAGCACCGTGACAAGCAGCCACCGCAATCGAGCCGGACGCGCAGTGGGCGCATCTGCGGTGGATGGGAGCACGGAGGGTCCGGATGCTTCAGGATCGGCGGCTTGAGCGGGCACATCGGCGGGATGGAAAATCGGGATGTAAGAGCCGATCGGCAACTCGATCACCAACTCCCCGGCGTGCGAGGGGTCGTAATAATACTGCGAGAGGCGCTTGCGCACCTCGCCGGCGGTGATGCGAACGACGGGGTCTGCGTTGGCATCGTAGCTCGGAGAACGGCCGAAGACCTCAATGCCGATGCTGCGCTCTTTGAGATCGGCCGAGGCGCCCAGGAGTGTCTGCTCCACGACATAGCCGAGCAGGGCCGGATAGCGCTTGCTGTTGGAGAAGAGTGAATGAGTGAGCAGACGATCGAGTTGCTCGCGAATCAGCACCGGGTCGAGGGCGGGCGATGCCTGCTCCAGATCTTGCATGGATTTAGGCGCCACCGGCATGTCCAGAACTCCTTGATCAGGCTCCACAACAACAATGGGACAAATCGCTCGCGTGCCGCGCGAAGCGCAATGGTTCGATCGATTTCGAAATGTAAGACGCGGACAACTGAGAGCCAAGACGGGCCGGCTCCCAAGGTCGCGATCGGCCAACGCCCTTGGATCTCGCTACTTCATCGCATGTGGAAATCAGCCCCACACGCCCCCCGATCGAGCTTTATTGCGTATCATACGTCCCTGTTCATCGCTTGTCCATCGAAGATTAACCCGCTTGAGATAAAAGGTTTAACTAAGAAATATGTCCGTGGTACCCGATGGAACCTATTGGCGCCGTCAGAACCAAAATATATTGAACCCCGGTCCAGAAGATGTCCTTGGAGTGTGTCTGAACGCTGGCGAAAGTCACGTGACCGGACGCAACATTCAAGAGCGCATTTTCTTGTGATTGCGGCTCCTCGCCCCTCCGGCTTGCCAGACCTGGATTGAATCCAGGCAGTGACTTGCCGGGGGGCGCTTTTTTTGTGCCTCAGGCCGCGGCGGCGCGCAGGATAGGGAGCGCAAAGCGGGCCCTGAGGGCAAGCGTCCACAGTCCATTTTGGCAAGAGAAAACCTCCGACAGAGCGGCGCTGCAAGTGCACTTTCAACTACCACATAAGTAACGTGACGGGGGTGTTACCGGGCGGCCATAGAGCTGTGGGTTGCGCAAGTGCAACCACGGTACCATGTTGAACACATAACAAGAGTTCTTAGAGCGCTTTGGAGCACACACGTGAACGCATTTGAAGACACGCAACGCCGGCGGAGCATCGTCTCTGACACTTTGCAGAGCCTAACTGAGCAGACCAGGCAGTGGCACAACACGATCGATTTGCTCGAAGCGGGACAGCAAGTTGATCGCGCGACAGCCGTCGCCGACCTTGGCAAGCTGTTGGATGTGTGCCAGAATCTGCGCGACGCGATCCTCTCGGAAGACTCCGGCGCAACGTGGAAGAGCAAAAATGAACTGGATTCTCTAGTTGCGCGACTCGACGAAGTGGCCGCCAAGCGGTGCCGTTATCTTGACCTGGCGCAGTGGCTGGCAGCTGGAACGGTCACGCACCGGCGTGAACGGACAAAGCAGGAGCGGTTGCGACAGCGGGATGCGGCAGTAGCGGAATTGATGGAGATTTCGGCTTTGGCAGCGCCGCCGGAGTTGCCGGGTCCCGAAGTCGATAAGTGGCTGGATTGGGCGTGCAGCCTTGACGACAGCAGTGAAGATCCCGATCTGAAAAACCTGAATACGAATTTTCCGCGGGTCGACGACTTTGTACGCCAGTTGGAGATTGAGCTGTGGCACCAGGAGCCAAAAGCGGCGGCCGTGGAGGAGACAGGCTCAAGCAACGCGGTAGAGAAGGTTGCAACCGGTTCGTTGGCAGGAAAAGGGTCGAAGGGACCGAATGGCAATTCGAGCGGAACCGGCGTCGCGGGCAACCTGAAGCTGCTCAAAGAGTCGGCATCGGAAAAGAACCTGCCCAGCGCGTATTCCGATGCGGCTGGGGAGATGAGCGAATCGTCGACGATCTGCGCGACAGAGGAAGCGCCGGTCGAGGAGATGGCGAAGGAAGAAAAGCCGGTTGCAGCCGCGATCAAGCCGCCCATTGAAGTGGGAAGACTCAGCTTTTTTGCAGCCGACGATTTGGATTGCATGCGGCTTTATCAGGAGAAGGCGAAGACCGAGTCGAAGGATGCGCGCAAAGTGCGCGCCATGGTGGCGGTTTCGCAATGGCTGACGCCGCGCGATCAGAACCCGGTGTTGCAGCCGCGGTGCGGGATTCGCGCGCAGATTGGATATGAGGGCAAATCAGATTTGATCGCGGTGACCCCCGAGGAAGCGGTGAAGACGATCGAGAGCGAGAGCGGGCTGCCGCTCTTGACGGGTGGAGCAGACCTGCTGCGCTGGAGCCTTTCGCAACCGGCGGAAGACGGTTTCGATGCGATCGCAACCGTGCGCAGATTATCGACCGAGCAACTGAAGGCGTGGTTCGGCGACCTTTACAAGATCGAGCTTGCCGAGCCGCAGGTGCAGGATATGTACCGGCTGACCTACGGAATTCCACTACTGGTGGGCGAGTTACACCGGCGCGTGATCCTGGTGCCCGAGGCGCCGCCGACGTGGCTGGGCTACGCGATCTGGACGAAGGTGAAGGCGAGCTTTGAAGCGCGGATTCCCGCTCTGGCCGAGGAGCTGCACAACGGACCGCCTGCGGTGAAGCTGACCGATCGAGAGATCGCGGTTTTGAAAATGGTGGTGATCGCGAGCGACGACTCGACGCCAGAGACGATCGCAGAAAACCTGATGGAGAAGTGGCACAAGTTCCATCATCCTGAGCATCAGGCGCTGAGTTCGTCAGATGAGAGCACCGTGAAACTGCTGCAAAGCCTTGGGCTGCTGCCGGTGAGTAAAGAGCCCGGGCTGCGCCCGATCAAGGCGATTGTGCCTGTGGAAGCGGACGATCCAATCCGGCTGGTCGTCAAGCACCTCTAAATGAATCGCGTGGCCAGATGAGCCACGCGAGTTCGTTCCCATTCCTAGTTTGCTCTGAGCGCGACCATGGGGTCGATGCGTGCGGCGCGACGGGCTGGCAAGTAGCCGGAGACAGCGGCGACCACGAGCAGAGCGAGAGCCATTCCAAGATACGTTGCGACATCCCACGGTGATGTGGCGAAGAGCAGCGAAGCGATGAGCTTTGCAGCCGCCAGAGACGCCGCGAGGCCGATAAACACCCCGATGATGGCGAGGCGCAGCGTACCCGCGAGCACCTGGCGCTCGACGCGGCCCGCGCTGGCACCGAGGGCCATACGAATGCCGATCTCCTGTGTTTGACGCGTAACGGTGTAGGAGATGACGCCGTAAATGCCAAGCGCGGCGAGCAGCAGGCCGAGAGTGGCGAAGGACGCGACGAGGATCATAAAGAAGCGGCGCGGTGAGTTGGCGTGATCGACGAGCGTCTGAATGGGACGGAATTCGGCGGCAGTCTGTTTGGGGTTGAGTGCGCGCAGCGCGCGGAGCACGCTATTGGCGAGCACGGGCGGAGGCAGAGTTGTGCGCAGGACGAGTTGTGCGCCTGCCGAGTCGGCCTGGGATTGCGGATAGTAGATCTGCCAGCCTGCTTCTCCCTCAACGGCTTCTTCATGGACATCGTCGACGATGCCGACGATGTGGAGATCCTGCTTACCACTGGCGAGGACCTGGCCAATCGCGTTCCCATCCGGCCAGTTGGCGAGCGATGCGAGGTAACGCGCGAAGCTTGCACTGATCAGTACGACGCTGTCGCTTCTGGCCCCGTCGTCCCAGGTGAAATCGCGCCCTCGTATCCGCGTGCCCATAGCGTGCAGATATCCGGGAGTGATGACATAGACCAGTGGACTCGACGCATTGTCAGGAGGCTTGATTCCCTTGGGAAACGGTGTGCCCCAGGCGCGGTTTTGTCCGAGCGGAAGATAGTCGGATATGCCGGCCGCCTCGACGCCGGGAATCGCACTGACATGCGCGAGGATCTGCTGGAAGATCACGGTTCGCTTTTGCGTGGTCAAGACGCCGGTCTTGTCTCCCGGCACGTTGTCGTCGTAATCGACTTTGATTGCGGCGGCGCGGTCGGGTTGGAATCCTAGATCGACGTCGAGGACGTGAAGGAAGCTGCGCAGCAGCAGTCCCGCGCCTACCAGTAGAACGCAGGCGAGAGCAACCTCGGAGACGACGAGGATGGAGCGAATGGACTCGTGTTTGCGGCTCTGTCCCGAGCCGAGGCCGGAGTCTTTCAACGACTCCTGCAGATTGCCGCCGGCCATGCGTAGTCCGGGAACAAGGCCGAAGAGTACGGCAGCGGTGATGGCGATCAAAAATGTCCACGCCAGAGCCGCACCGTCAATGTGCAGAGTACTGAGCAGCGGCAGAGCGATCGATCCCTGATGAGCGAGCCAGAAGACGAGGACATATGCGAGGCAAAGGCCGAGGGCCGAGCCCGCGATGGAAAGGACTAGGCTCTCGGTGAGGAGCTGGCGCACGATGCGGCTGCGGCTGGCGCCGAGAGCGCCGCGCATCGCGAACTCTTTGCTGCGCGCGGCAACGCGTGCCAGCAGCAGGTTGGAGAGATTGACGCAGGCGATGAGCAGGATCATGCCGACCGCGGACCACACCACAACCAGCGAACGGCGCAGACGGCCGCTGATATAGTCCTTGAGCGGGACGGGAACCACCTGGTCTTTGTAACTGCCGCAGGATTGCGGTTGCTTATTGTTCCAGCACATCGATGGCGCAACGCGGGCCGCGTCCTGACGAGCCTGCGAGAGCGAGACTCCGGGCTTAAGGCGCCCGATGAAAGTGATGATGTTGCCCCAGTCGCGCGGCGGTCCATAGAGATCGAGGGGGGTGATGGCGTCGACCTTGGTGCCAGGCGCAAACACCGCGCCGAAGTCGAAGCTGGCGGGAAGCACGCCGATGACGGTGGTTTGTTGGCCACCGATATCGAATGCCTTACCAACGATGTTGGGGTCTGCGTTGAATTGAGTGCGCCACCAGGCGTCGGAGAGCACGATGACCGGCGGCGCGCCGTGACGTGCGTCCTCAGGCCTGAAGAGGCGGCCCCTGGCCGGCTGCACGCCGAGGACGTTGAAAAAATTGGCGATGACGTCGATGCTTGTGGCGGCGATGGGCGCGCCACCGCTTAATTTGAGGCTGAGATTGCCTGGACTCGAGAATGCGAAATAGCCGGTAACGTCTTGATAGGAGCGGCTGTTCATGCGAAATTCGTCGTAGGCGTCAGTCGAGTAGGTTGCGCAGGAGAGGCCGCACTTAGTGGGCGGAGGCGCAATCCAGACCAGCTGATGCGGGTCAGCAAAGGGCAACGGGCGCAGCATGAGAGTGTCGACGACGCTGAAGACCGCGATGTTGGCGCCGATGCCGAGAGCGAGAATGAGGAGCGCCACAGCAGTGAAGCCGGGATCGCGGCCCAGCGTGCGGAGGGTGTATTTCAAATCGCCTAAGAGGATATCGAGTTTCATCAAACCACGCGCCTCCCTTTGGATTTCTCTTGCCTGTTGCACGCTGCCGAAGCGAAGAAGCGCCTGACGGCGAGCCTCGAACGGCGACATGCCCCGCTCGATGTTTTCTTCAATAGCCATGTCGAGATGGGCAGCCATTTCGGCTTCGAGATCCACGTCGAGCGCGCGCTTTGAGAAGTAAGCGCGTATGCGACCGAACACTCGAAGCAGCCAACTCATGCGAGATTGCCTTCCTCGTCTGGGTCTTTGCTCATGCCGAGAACACGGTCCATGACGCCGGTTAGACGCTCCCAGTGGCGGGCATCGGCAGCAAGCTGGCTACGGCCGGAGCGAGTAATGGAGTAGAACTTTGCCTTGCGATTGTTGCCAGAGACGCCCCACGATGAGGCGATCCAGCCGCGTTGCTCCAATCGAACCAAAGAGGCGTAGATAGTGCCCTGGTTGAGCAGAACCTGATCGCCCGAGACCTGCTCAATGCGGCGAGCAATGCCGTAGCCGTGAAGCGAACCCATGGCGGCGAGGGTGTTGAGCACCATGAGGTCGAGCGTGCCTTGTAATAGGTCGAGTTTCGGTGGCGTCATTGCGTCCCTGTGGCCGTACCACATGAGCATATACCGGGACGTGTGGTCATGCCACAGGAAAGTATTGAGTTTTTATCAACATGGATTGGCGCGTTCAGTTGCCCTGCGCTTTGGCGGCTTCAGCTTCGGCGAGCCATCCCCGGCGCAGTTTCTCTGCCGGAATGCTGGACATATAGGGCTTGATGTCGAGAATCGGCGTGCCATCGAGAATGTCGAGGCCGCGGACATGAAGCGAGCGGCCGTCGCGATGCAGAAGTTCGATGATAGTAAGGCCGATGGGATTGGGGCGGCGGGGCGAACGCGTGGAGAAGACGCCATGGGGGCGCTCGTCGATTGGCGTGCGACCAAAAAGATCGTAGCCGTCGGAGCGATCGAAGACCCACAGCACGAAGAGGTGTGAGAAGCCTTCGAGGTCGGCGAGGCCTGGCTCAAATTCGGGAAGAATCTCCAGCACGCCTTCGGCGTCGTGTTTGGCTCCGAGGCCCTTGGGAATGAGGGATGTTTCTTTGTAGGGGCTGCGGACGAATCCTATCGGCTGCGGGACGAACATGGCAGGACACACCTCTACCGGCCATGGTACGTCCGCAACAGATGCGGCGTCGCACAGAGTTTTTCGATTACGTGTCGGATCGCAATTGAACGCGGCCTCGTTAGCCGCGGAGCCACGTTCCGCGATGGTCGATCAGGATTGGCCGCCGCAGTTCGGGTGGTTGCAGTGGCACATCATCTCAGTCTTGTTGGCCATGCCCTCGCAGTGAGAGCTGCAATATTTCTGTCCTGCGGGTGGAGTACAGGTACAAGCTGCATTTGCGCATTTCTTTTGTGGGGTCATGGGGGTACCCTCCAGCAGGTCGCGGCGAGCGCCGAGCCATGCTCAGGCGATTCTGATGCCGTGTTGTGCAGAAGGGATGGCCGACATGACCATACATCTGGGCCGTGCGTTCAAGTGAGCGCGCGATCGAGATGCACGTAGCCGCCATCGACGATGATGTGCTGGCCCGTGGTGTGTGCGGACTGTGTGGGTGAGAGCAGAAAGACAGTGGCTGCGGCGATCTCTGATGACAAAGTCATGCGATGGCCCAGAGGTATTTTTGCAGTGATCCGGTCGAGTTCAGCATCGGGGTCGCCCAGCGTGTCGAGCCAGCGGCGATAGAGCGGAGTCATCACTTCGGCGGGAAGCACGGCGTTGACACGGATGTTGTGGGGAAGTAACTCGGCGGCCCATTCGCGGGTGAGCGCAAGCTGTGCACCCTTGCTGGCTGCATAGCCCGATGTATTTCCCTGGCCTGTGAGCGCGACTTTGGAACTGATATTCACGATCGCTCCCTGAGTGCGCTTAAGCGAAGGCAGCGCGTAATGGGCGAGCGCGTAATAGTGGTTCAGATTTTTATTCAGGCTTTGGACGAAGCGCTCGACGGAGCCGCGTTCAAGGCCTGCTCCATCGTTGACGCCGGCATTATTGACCAGACCATAGATTTCGCCGAATCGCTCCTGAATCTCGGCTATGGCAGTTCTGCATCGATCGAGGTCTTCGAGATGGGCCTCGACGAGAAAGCAGTCGGCGTGAGCAGATTCCATTTCTGCAATAAAGCTCTGCACGTTTTGGGAGCTGCGGCTCAGCACAACCACGCGCGCTCCCTCATCGAGGCAGGCGCGGGTGATGCCTGCGCCGATGCCTGCGCCCCCGCCGGTAACGACGATCAATTTGTCTTTGAGTCCGAGATCCATTCTACGGCCTTGAAATCCGTGACGTGACTTCGAGCGCAAGTATAGACGGCGACGGGCAGAAGGCGCAGCGACTCAGGAGGGAACCGGCTCAATCAGCGAGGGATCGTTGTTGCGTACGTTGCCGACGCGGTCGCTTACGCGCCACGCCTTCAAGTGCTCCTCGCCGATTGGCCTGAGCAGGTCAATCGGAGGGTGCGACGGCTCTCCCGGCTCGAGCCATCGCTGATAGTCTTTTCGCTCGAGGATTACGCCCATGCGATCGTGATAGCGTTCCATCCACTCATGCGGCTCGGTAGTAACGATCGCGAAGCTTTCGACGACATCACCGGTGATCTTGTCTTTCCAGCGATCCCAGAGTCCGGCGAAGGCAAAGAGGCTGTCATCGAGCAAGCCGAACGCGTAGGCTTGTCTTTTGCCGGCGAAACCGGTCCACTCATAAAACCAGTCGGCCGGCACCAGGCAGCGGCGGCGTTTGAACGGTTCGCGCCACACCGCGCTCTGGGTAAGGCGGTCGGCGGTCGCGTTGATCGTGCTGTATTTGAGTTTGCTGCTGTCGGACCAGAAAGGGACCAATCCCCATTTCATGAGGGCGAGCTGGCGCTGGCCGGTATCTGGATCGAGCCTGACAACGGGCTGCAAGCTCTGCGGCGCGGCGTTATAGGTGGGCGCAAGATAGGAGTCATCGAAGACGCTGGTATCGTGGGTCTGCATCCACTCTGCGATGCGCTGCTTATCGGCCCGTCTGCCATATCGTCCGCACATGGTGGCAACATCCTACATCAGGCGGAGTCTCAGGTGAGACCGGCCATGACCAGCATGCGCGGCTCGGTCATTTCTTCAATAGCCGAGCGGACGCCCTCGCGGCCGAGGCCGGAGTCTTTAACGCCACCGAAGGGCATGGGGTCGAGTCGCCAGCTTGGGGTGTCGCCCACGATGAGCGCACCGACTTCGAGTTCGCGATAGGCAGTGAGGATTCGGCCGGCGTCGCGTGTCAGCAGGCCAGCCTGCAAGCCGTATTTCGAATGATTGACGTCGGCGAGGGCCTGCTCGAAGTCCTCGTAGGGCTCGATGAGAACGACGGGACCAAAGACCTCTTCGTCGCGAATCTTCATGCCTGGCTGAGTCGCGGTGAGGATGGCGGGCGTGATGAAGGCCTCATTGCGTTCGCCGCCAGTGACGAGCTTGGCGCCCGCAGCGACCGCTTCCTTGATCCACGCCTCGACACGCTCGGCCTCGCTCACGCGGATCAGCGGGCCGACCTCAGTCGCTTCGTTGGAGGGATCGCCTGCGACGAGACGCCCGGCTATTTCGACGAGCTTCCAGACAAAAGTCTGAAAGATGCGGCGCTCAATAAAAACGCGCTGCACGCCGATGCAGGACTGGCCGGCAAAGCCGAATGCAGCATGCGCGGTGCGAAGCGCGGCGTCGTCGAGATCGGGCCAGTCGCCGTGAATGATGAGTGCGGCGTTGCCGCCCATCTCGAGCAGCACGCGCTTGCGGCTGGAGTGGGCCTTGAGTTCCCAGCCAACTTTGGCGGAACCGGTGAAACTGATCAGTTTGATGCGATCTTCTTTTTCAGCGAGCCACGCGGTGTCGGCGTTGGAGAGCGGAAGTACGGCAAGGGCCTCTTCAGGCCATCCTGCTTTGAGGATCACCTCGCCGAGCGCCAGAGCGGTGAAGGGCGCTTGGGGCGCGGGCTTGATGATGAGCGGGCAACCGGCAGCGAGTGCGGGTGCAGCCTTGTGCGCCACGAGGTTTAGCGGAAAATTGAACGGCGTGATCGCAAGAACAGGGCCGACGGGAAAGCGCTGCATCAGTCCCCAGCGGTTTTCGTTGCCCTCGGTCAGGTCGAGCGGAATGGACTCGCCCCCGAGACGGACGGCTTCTTCAGCAGCGGTCTTGAAGGTGAGGACGGCGCGGTCGACCTCGGTGCGCGCCAGGCGAATGGGCTTACCCGCCTCGGCGAGTATGAGCTGCGCGAAGCGTTCCTTCTGCTCAATAAGCGCGGCGGCGATGTCTTCGAGGATCTCGCGGCGTTTCCAGCGGGGCAGAGCGCGAGTGCGGCGCAGGCTGGCCGCGGCGTGATTGACCGCGGTGCGCGCGTCGGCGCGGGTAGCCACCGTGACGCGGCCTACGAGGCCCTGATCCCAGGGCGAGCGCACTTCCATCGCTTCCCCGTCGATCCATTCTTTGCCGCAAAGCAAAAAGCCAGTCTGCGTTCCCGGACGCATCTTCATAGTGCAGGGTGCTCCTCGTTGTCCATCAAGACGATGGTACTAGGTCGTATCGGCAAAAGTGGAGTTTGTGCAGGTCCCGCCGATGGCGGGTTCCGAAACGGTTCCCGCGATACACTGGTCGCCTATGATTCACGACGGCAAGAGCCGCAAACTTCCCTTTGACCCTGAAGAAGCTGTGGCGCATCTAAAAAAGAACGATGCGAAGCTGGGCGGGCTGATTGATCGGGTGGGCGAATTCAAATTGCGCCTCGATTCATCGCCGTCGCCGTTCGAGTCGTTGCTCGAGTCGATCTTGTATCAGCAACTGCACGGCAAGGCTGCGGCCACGATTCATCGGCGCGTACGGGAGTTCTTTGGGGGCGATCCGACGCCACAGCAATTGATTGCCGTACCCGATGAGCCACTACGGGCGGCCGGGGTTTCAGGAAACAAGATCAAGGCCATGCGCGATCTGGCAGCAAAGGTATTGGATGGCACGGTGCCGACCCATTCCGCGATCAAAAAGATGCCGGACGCGGATATTGTGGAGCGGCTGACGGAGGTGCGAGGCATTGGCCCGTGGACTGTGGAGATGCTGCTGATCTTCAGACTGGGCCGCCCCGATGTGCTGCCGGTGACCGACTATGGCGTGCGGAAGGGGTACGCATTGACGTTTATGAAGGTGCCGAAATCGCGCGCGATCGAAGCCACCGACCTGCCCAAGCCGGATGTACTGTTCCGGCGAGGACGCAAGTGGGTGCCGTTTCGATCGGTGGCAAGCTGGTACCTTTGGCGAGCGTGCGACCTAGCGAAGGAGACGCCGCCGAGCGGGCGGGCCTAAAATGATCTAGTTCGCAAGAAAATCGATTGAGGCGCAAATGAGCGCCTGGACTCTTTCATGCCACCTACTAAAGGTTATGTCTGCATCCACGGCCATTTCTATCAGCCGCCGCGAGAGAATCCCTGGCTGGAGACGGTGGAGACGCAGGACTCAGCCGCACCCTATCACGACTGGAACGAGCGCATTTGTGCCGAATGCTACGCGACCAACGGAGCAGCACGAATCCAGAATGTGAAGAACGAGATCACGCGCATCGTAAACAATTATGCGCGGATCAGCTTCAACTTCGGACCGACGCTGTTGAGCTGGCTGCGCGATAACGCTCCGCGCACGCATCGCATGATCGTGGACGGAGAGCGTCGCAGCCGCAGGGCGTATAAAGGCCACAGCTCGGCAATGGCGCAGGTTTACAACCACATCATCATGCCACTGGCCAATCGGCGCGACCGCATTACCCAGATTCGCTGGGGCATCGCCGATTATCAATATCATTTTGGCGCGCCGCCCGAGGGAATGTGGCTATCAGAGACAGCGGTGGATGCGGAGACATTGCAGCTGCTGGCCGAGCACGGCATCCGCTTTACCCTGCTGGCTCCTCACCAGTGCAAGCAGATCAGGTCGCTGGGCACTGCGGGAGCCGGCGAGAGTGCAGAATGGGTGAGCACGGCAGATGCGAGTGTAGACACATCACGGCCGTACTTGATGCGGTTCGACTCCGGCGTCTCGATTGCGGTCTTTTTTTATGACGGGCCGACCTCACGCGCGATTGCGTTTGAGGGTTTGCTGAATTCAGGCGAAGGTCTCGCCGCGCGGTTGAAGGCTGGATTGAGAGATACTGCAGAACCGCAGTTGGAGCATGTGGCGACCGATGGTGAATCGTACGGCCATCATCACAAATACGGCGAAATGGCGCTGGCGTATGCACTGCGCCTGTTGGAACGGGACCGAAACGTCAAGCTGACAAACTATGCAAATCATCTGGCCCAGTTCCCGCCGGAGCATGAATGCGAAATCGTCGAGGATACTTCGTGGAGTTGCGTGCACGGGGTGGAGCGGTGGCGCTCGAACTGCGGATGCAACGGCGGCAAGGCCGGGTGGAACCAGGAGTGGCGCACCCCCCTGCGCGACGGTCTCGATGCGATGCGCGATGCACTGGTGCCGCTCACCGAGGAGGAAGGCGCGAAGCTCTTCAAGAATGTGTGGGAGGCGCGCGATAGTTACATCGACGTGATATTGCATCGCAGCGACGAGACCACCGATCGATTTATCAAGGAGCAGCAGAACCACCGGTTGAGTGAAGACGAGCGGGTGCGCGCTCTGCAGATAATGGAGATGCAGAGGCATGCGCAGTTGATGTACACGAGCTGCGGCTGGTTTTTCGACGATATTTCGGGGATTGAAACCGTGCAGGTGATCGCGTATGCCGCAAGGGCTCTGCAGTTGGCGCGGCAGGTTTTTGGGGAGCGCGCGGCAGATATCGAGGCTTCGTTTGTCACGCGACTGGCCGAGGCGAAATCCAATGATCCTGCCGCCGGCGACGGGGCACGCATCTACAACGAAAAGATCAAGCCGATGGAGCTGGGCCTGGAGCAGGTGACCGCGCATTACGCGATTAGCAGTGTATTTTCGTCGTTCGCTGAGGAGACCGAGCTCTTCTGCTATCGCGTGCGGCGCATCTCCTATGACATTTACACATCGGGCCGAGGTCGGCTGGCGCTGGGGCGGGCGCGTGTTGCCAGTGCCATTACAGAGGAGCATCAGAATTTCAGCTTCGCAGTACTTCACTTTGGCGATCAAAACATCACGGCAGCGGTGAAGGCCTATGAGGAGAAGGACAAGGCGAGCTTTGAGGCGTTTGCAACCGCGGCCTCGGAGCATGTGCAGAAGGCCGATTTTCCCGAGGTGATCCGGCTGATCGATGGCTACTACGGGCACGTGGATTATTCGCTCACATCGTTGTTTACCGACGAGCAGCGTCGCATCGTGCAGCTTATTTTGAATTCGACGCTCTGGGACATTGAAAGCTCGTTAAAGAGTATCTACGAAGATCACGCCAGCCTGCTGCATTATCTATCGCAAGCCGGGTTGCCCAAGCCGCCGGCACTGACGCTGGCAGCGGGGTTCGCAATCAATGCTGGCCTGCGGCGCGCTCTCGAGGGAGAGCCAATCGATCTGGCAACGCTGCGCTCGTTCCTGCAACTGGCGAAAGCAGACCAGGTGCCGCTGGAGACCGCAACGCTGAGCTATATCTCCGACCAACGTATGAAGCGCGCGATGGTGGAACTGCAGTTGAGCGCCGGTTCGCTGGAGATGCTGGACCGTGCACTGGCGCTCGGTCGTACGCTACGGGAGATGCCGTTTGAACTGAACTTATGGCAGGCACAGAACATCTGGTACGAGATCTTTCGCAGCTCGAGCTATGCGCTGACCGCGCTGCCCGACGAAGAGCGTCCGCAGTGGGATAAGGACTTCGGCGATCTTGGCAAATGTCTCTTGATCGATACCGAAGCGATCACCGCGCAAGAACAAGTGGTGGAGGCGACGGGGGACTGACGTGCTCCGCTTGTCGCGTTCTCTGCTAGCTTTTTGAAACGATGCGAAGGTGCAGTTCTCGTAATTGTTGCTCAGATACGGTCGTGGGTGCTTCGGCCATGAGGTCGATGGCCTTTGCTGTCTTGGGGAAGGCGATCACTTCGCGCAGGCTGGGCGCGCCGGTCAGCAACATAACGATGCGGTCGAGGCCCAGCGCTATGCCGCCATGCGGAGGCGTACCGTATTCAAGGGCGTCGAGGAAAAAGCCGAAACGCTTGCGTGCTTCTTCGTCGCTGATGCCGAGCGACTGAAAAATCTGCTGCTGCACATCCTTGCGGTGAATTCGGATGGAACCCGAGCCGAGCTCGAGGCCGTTCATCGCGAGGTCGTAGCAGTCGGCGCGGACCGAAGCCGGATCACTGACGAGGTTGGCCATGTCGGCCTCGTAGGGCGCGGTGAAGGGGTGATGTGCGGGCACCCACTTGCCGCTGGCCAGATCGTATTCAAACATGGGGAAGTCGACGATCCAGATGGGATGAAACGCGGCTGAGCCGTCGATAACCTTGCCGCTCCGCGGATCAGCGTTTTGGACGGCTTCCTCAGTGATGTGAAACGCACCATGCTTGTCGGCGTATTTCTTTGCAAGCTCGGTGCGGAAGTTGCCAGCCGCGGAGTAGACGTTGATTTCGCGTTCGCTAAGGCGGCCAGGAAACTTGGTGTCGCTGGCTTTGACGGGATGTTTGGGATCGCCGGCTACGACAATAACGAAGTCAGCATCGGCAGCGCCGGCCAACTCACGCACTTTTGCCGCGGACTCGGGGAAGCTCTTGGCGAGGCGTTTGAAATCGTCGATAAACTTCGCGCCCTTTTTCTGATCGAAGAGCGGGTGGTTATCTTCGCGCTCTTTGCGGCTGAGCTCGCCGACATTGGGAATGCGCAGCGCAACGACGGGCAGCGCTGGATCGATTTGCAGCGTTGCGAGAGCCTCGTCCGCGAAGGCCTGGCGTACATCAGTCAGCCCGGGCAGGCGCAGGTCTGGCTTGTCGCTGCCAAACTGGCGCATGGAGTCGTCGTAAGTGATGCGCGGGAATGGCGTGGGCAGAGTGACGCCAGCCGCGGCGAATGCGGCCGCGCAGAATTTCTCCACCACGCCGAAAACATGCTCCCGGCGCGGGAAACTCATCTCCAGATCGACTTGCGTGAATTCAAGCTGGCGATCGGCGCGCAAGTCTTCATCGCGGAAGCAGCGGGCAATCTGGAAGTAGCGGTCGAAGCCGGAGATCATGAGGATCTGTTTGAAGATCTGAGGCGACTGCGGCAGCGCGTAAAATTCGCCGGGGTGTACACGACTTGGAACCAGAAAATCGCGCGCTCCCTCGGGCGTGGACTTGGTGAGAATGGGCGTTTCAATCTCAAGAAAGCCTTGTTGCGACAAGCTCTCACGCACGGCCAACGTGATCTGATGGCGCAGCCAGAAATTGCGCTGCATTTCGACGCGGCGCAGATCGATGTAGCGATATTTGAGGCGGACCTCTTCGTTCTGGATCGCTTCTTCAGAGGGCGAGAAGGGCGCGAGGCGCGTGTCGTTGAGAATGCGCAGCTCGGTGGCTTCGATCTCGATTTCGCCGGTGGGCATCTTGGGATTGATGGCGTCGGCGTCGCGCAAGGCCACTTTGCCGACTGCGGCGACGACATACTCGGGGCGAACCTGCTCGCCTTTTAAGTGGCCGTCAGGGGTCAGCTCCCTATCGAGGACGACTTGAGCGATGCCGCTGCGGTCGCGCACATCGAGAAAAATGAGGTTGCCGTGATCGCGGCGGCGATTGACCCAGCCCATGATCACTACATCCTGCCCGGCGTGCGCGGCGCGCAGGTCACCGCAGAGATGCGTACGTTCAAGATTGCCTAAGAAGTCGAGCACTGCTCGTGTCCTTACCCTTCAGCGGTCGCGGCAAGATAAGCAGCCAGCTCAGTGCGCGGGACCTTGGTTTGTGTGGATGTGGTGAATTCCTTCACTGTAAGGATACCGGATGCCAGCTCGTCTTCGCCCAGGATGACGATGCGGCGCGCGGTCTTGTCGGCGGCTTCGAAGGACTTTTTGAGGCGGAAAGAGCCGTCTCCCAACTCGACACGGAGGCCAGCGCGGCGCAGTTCACGGGCCAGGGCGAGGGCTGCGGGATTGACATTCTCGCCGAGAGGGGCGATGTACGCGTCGACTTTTTCCGTCGCAGCAGATTCAAGCGCCTGCAGCGTGAGGACGAGACGGTCTTCGCCCATCGCGAAACCAATGCCGGGCGCTTTCGGGCCGCCGACGGCCTCGCTGAGGCCGTCATATCGTCCGCCGCCGAGCAGCGCATTTTGCGCGCCGAGCCCGCCGTGAGTGAACTCGAACGTGGTTCGGGTGTAGTAGTCGAGGCCGCGCACCAGGCGATGATTGCGCGTATAAGGCACGCCGGCAGCATCAAGGGCCGCGAGCACCGCAGCAAAGTGAGTCTTCGAGACGTCGTCGAGCGAGTCGACGATTTTGGGCAGTGATTCGATAATGGGCTGGTCTTCTGGCACCTTGCAGTCGAGCACGCGCAGTGGATTGGCGACAGCGCGCCGCTGGCAATCCCCGCACATTTGAGATGCAACAGGGATCAGAGCGGTACGAAGTATCTCGTTGTAGCGAGCACGGTCAGCGGCCGAGCCGACGGAGTTAATCTCGAGCGTCCAGCCGGTGATGCCGAGCTCGTCGAGCAGAGTGGCCAGCATTTCGAGCACTTCGGCGTCGCGCAGTGGCGACTCGCTGCCTGCCGATGGCGGCCCAATAACCTCGGCGCCGATCTGCGAGAACTGGCGGTAGCGGCCTTTTTGCGGACGCTCGCGGCGAAACTGCGGGCCAATGTAGTAAAGCTTCTGCAACTGGCCGGTCTCGCCCAGTTTGTGTTCGATGTAGGCGCGGACGACGCCGGCGGTATTTTCAGGGCGCAAGGTGAGAGACTGCGGCTTTTCAGATTGCGCGCGGGCACGGTCCTCCCACGTGTACATCTCTTTCGAGACGATGTCGGTTTCTTCACCGACGCCGCGGGAAAAAAGGCCCGTGTCTTCGAAGATGGGGGTGCGGATTTCGCCGAAGTTGTAGCGCGCGAAGACGGCGCGGGCGGTGGCCTCGATGCGATTCCAAAGCGCCGTTTCCGGCGGCAGCAGGTCGCGCGTGCCACGCACGGCTTTCAGGGTGCTCATGACTTCTCTAGTCTAAATGGGCCAAGGACTCTGATCCCGACGAGCCTCGGCTCATGATGCGCGCCCGGCTTAGATTCCCAGCACCGACTTGGTGAAGCCCAGCCACCAGGCAGGCGCGGCCACATACAGGTAAACCGTGAGAGCTTGCCCAACGAAGAGGAGCGGCAGCGCGTAGCGGTAGACCTTATTGACACTATGGTCGACAAGCAGATCGCGTCCCACGCCGAGCAGGATCACGAGGTCGAGGCAAGGGAAATAGAGATTGTTGTTGAAGATGAAGTCGAATCGCCCAAAGGGCGCATCCAGAAGGCAACAGGTCGCGATGAAGAGGAGGGGTCGATGCAACGCGGGCCTTTTGCGCCAGACGATGGCGAGCGAAACGAGCGTCCCAAAGGCCGCCATGTCCCACCAGGGAATGCTTAAGAACGCCGGGGTCGGTTGATGCAGCGTCACGGCGTCAAAGTGGCCCA
>Ga0181537_10000241_pt1 | contig 51060 bp, 44 predicted proteins | sample PEATcosm2014_Bin_39_FD_119765 | JGI IMG/M metagenome (GOLD analysis project Ga0181537, IMG submission 119765) | Peatland microbial communities from MTU Mesocosm Facility, Houghton, MI, USA - PEATcosm2014_Bin23_10_metaG | ecosystem: Environmental > Terrestrial > Soil > Wetlands > Peat | place...
GAGCCACCACCGCCCTTGACACTGCCCTCGACCACGTCGAGTTTCGGTTCGTTGGTAATGTAGCGGATCACGCCGGCCTCGGCGCCGGCACCAAACAGCGTTCCCTGCGGGCCCTCCAGTACCTCGATGCGATTGATGTCGGCGGCATAGATGTCGAGATTGCGATTGGGCAACTGGCCGGATTGATTGTCGAGGTAGATCGCGACGTTCGGGTACGGGCCGGTCGAGCCGCTGCCCTGGCTAACCTGCGAACCAGAGCTCAGGCCGCGCATGAACACCTCGTTCTGGCCCGGTCCGTTGTTGGCCGAGGTGACGTTGGGCAACTGCTTGATGTAGTCGTCGAAGGTCGCGACGTTCAGCTGCTGCAGCGTCTCTGCCGTCAGAGCCTGCATCGAGATCGGCACGTCCTGGATGTTCTGCGTGCGCCGCTGTGCGGTAACCGTGATCTCGGCGAGCGTATCGCCCCCCACTTCGCTGCTATCTGCCGGCGGCGCATCGGCTGGGAGCGCGGCGAAGGAGGCGCTGCCGAGGATGGCTGCGACCGCATAGGAGACTTTTGAGTTCATTGACTGATCCCCTTCGAACTCAGAGCATTAGATACAACGTCGCCGGTGCACGATTGAACGGACGCGTCATCGGGTTTGTGAGTGGACGCCTGCGACCGGAAGGGCGGTGCGCGCGCATTCGCGGGCCGGCCCGCTCATTCGAACACGCGGGCGCCCGCGGCCTCTCCCAGCAGCGCACGCGCCGGTTGCAGCCGGCGCGTGGAGGGCGACAGGCCGTAGGCATCCTTGAACTGACGCGAGAAATGCGCGCAATCGGCAAATCCGGCTTCAATCGCGATTTCAGTGACGGAGCGGTCGGTATTCTCGATCAGCCAGTGCGCGTAACGCATCCGCAGCTGACGATACAGCGTCGCCGGCGCGACCCCGACCTGCTCGCGGCACAGCCGCTCGAGCTGGCGCACCGAGACGCCTAGCTCGTGCGCAATGGTCGCGATCGCGACCGGGCGCGCCAGATTCTGCTCCATTAGCAGCAGGGCGCGCCGCACCCGCGGTTCGCGCACCGTCTCGGGCAAGGGTGGGTGCGGTTGCGCCTCGCTGCCGGCCCGGGGCCGTTCGAACAGCAGCACCTGGCTCGCCTTCTGCGCTACCGCGCGACCGAGGTGACGCTCGATCAGGTGGGTTGCCAGCGCCGCCGCGCCGGCGCCGCCGGCGCAGGTGATGCGCGGCCCATCGGCAAGGAACAGCCGATCTGCGACCACCTCATGATCCGGGAAGGCTTCCAGGAAGTCCTGATAGTGGTACCAGCTCACGCAGGTGCGTCGTCCCTTCATCAGTCCGGCGCGGCACAGCACAAAACTGCCGGTGCAAACCCCGATCAAAGGCACGCGAGCGGCGGCGACTTCGCGCAGATAGCGCGTGGTGGCCTCGTCGATCTGCGGGCCGGCGTGCAGAATACCGCCGACCACGACCAGATAATCGAACGCTTCGGGCGCCAGAAACTCGCTGGTCGGCTCGATACGCACGCCGCAGCTGGCGAGTACCGGTTCGCGGCCGCTGGACATGATCGACCATTGGACGTGCATTGGCCGGCTGCGATCGCCTTCGTCGGCGGCCAGCCGCAGGTGATCGATGAATACCGCGAACGCCGAAAGTGTGAAGTGATCGGCCAGGATGATTCCGACACGCAACGGCGTGCGCTTGCCCTGGTGCGCAGAATCTGGTGACTGAGTACCCGCCGGTTGGGGCATTGAATAGCCGCTCAATATTTTTGACCCCCCGACTCGGCTATAATCCATGAAGGGATCAGGCGATGCAACAGTTACAGCGGCAAAAACGGTCGACCTAGCTAAAACATGCCGTTAGCCAATTTTCGTGTCATTGCCTCGAGCGAGCTGCGCCGCGCCGGCTATTGAACGTCTGTTCAGAGGCGCGCTGCCGGCGGCGGATCATCCGCTGGCTCCAGGCCGGCATCCGCTGCGGCGGCCTGCGAGCGGTCAAGATCGATATCCATGCTGCGGCAGGCGATGAAATACGCAATGCCGGCCACCGGCAGACCGACCAGCATTGCCAGATCCGCGCCGCCGAGTGCACGCGCGACCGGCCCGGTGTACATCCCGGTGCTGAAGAACGGAATCATCACGGCAAATCCGAGCCCATAGGCGCCGAGGCCGCGCCAGTTCCAGCGCCGATACATGCCGCGCGGGTTGAATATCTCGCGGATCGAGTAGTGGCCGCGGCGCACCAGGTAGAAGTCGACCAGGTTGATCGCGGTCCAGGGCGTGAACAGGTACAACAGCACCGCCAGCAGATCGCCGAATCGGGTCACGAAGTCGCTCGAGGAGCGTAGCGCGATTGCGGTGGCCAGCAGTGCCGTGATCAGCAGCGTGGCCATGCGCTTGCCGACGCTGGACCTGAGCGGCCTTACGGTGTCGGCGACGCTCAGCAGCGTCAGCGACGCGCCGTAGAAATTCAGCGCCGATATGGCCACCAGCCCGAGCAGGGCGCCTAGCAGCAGTACCGCACCAAGCCCGGGTGCGATCGCATCGGCGGTGCGCTGCATGGCGGCCGCCACGTCCAGGCTCGGATCGCTGGCGGCGGCGACCGTGCCGACCAGCATCATCCAGGTGCCCCCGATGAATGCGCCCAGGTAGGTCCACCAGAACGAGGAGCGAACGCTGACGTCACGCGGCAGGTAGCGTGAATAGTCGGACACGTAGATCGACCAGCTGAGCTGGTAGGAGGCGGCAGCGAACAGCTGTGCGATGAACGGCACGGCGCGAAAGCCGGCCAGGCCCCACTGCGCCGATGGAAATTTCAGCATAAGGCAGGCGCCGACCGAAAACACCGACAGGATCACGATCATCAGGTAGGCAATGAGGCGCTGCGCCAGGTGAATGCTGTCGTAGCCGATCGCCGCCACGGCCAGCGCAGCGATCGCAAACAGGACGATCGCCAGCGGCGAGGCCGCCGGGATTGCCGGAGACAACTGGTGCAGCGCCTGCACCGCGAGCACCTGGTTGAAGGCGTTGTAGCCGATGTAGGCGACCAGCGCCACGGCCCATACCAGCAGCGCGCCCTTGTAGCCGAACTGCGGCCGTGACTGGATCATCTGCGGTAAACCCAGCTGCGGCCCCTGGGTCGAATGAAACGCCATGAAGAACGTTCCCAGTGCGCAGCCGACCACTACCGCCGCCGCGGTCCAAAGCAGGTTGCCGCCGAGCGTGATGCCGAGCACGCCGACCGCCAGCGTAGCCAGATTTGCATCGCCGGCGAACCATACCGGCCACAGGTGCCAGACCTTGCCGTGCCTTTCGGTCAGCGGCACGTAATCGATCGAGCGCTTTTCGATGAACCGGCTGTTGACCATCGAGCGCCTACTGCCATGCCGCGGTGCTGTTTGTTATATTATTACGGTGACATTATAAAAGCTAACCGCAGGCCTGCGATGAGGATGGCGGCAATGAGACAGGTGAAGACGCTGGGGCTGCTGGGTACCGGGGTGATCGGCGGCGGCTGGGCGGCGCGCGCGCTGCACTTCGGCATCGACGTGCTGGCCGCCGACGTCAAGCCGGAGATGGAAGCCTGGATTCGCGGCGCGGTCGACAACGCCGAGGGCGCGTTGTCGCGGCTGACCTTTGCGCCGCTGCCGCCCAAGGGCGTGCTGACATTCACAACCGATCTGGCCGCGATGGCGCGACAGGTGGACTTCATCCAGGAGAACATTCCGGAACAGCTTGAATTGAAGCAGCGCGTGCTCGCGGACGTCAGCCGCCACGCGCCGCCGGATGTGCTGATCGCCTCGAGCACCTCGGGACTTACCCCCTCGGACCTGCAGCGCGACATGCAGGCGCCCGAGCGCTTCCTGGTGGGGCATCCGTTCAATCCGGTCTACCTGCTGCCATTGGTGGAACTGGTGGGCGGCAGCCGTACCTCGGCCGCGGCGCTCGATGCCGCCGGCGATTTTTACCGCTACATCGGCATGCACGCACTGCGCGTACGGCGCGAAGTGCCGGGCCACCTGACCGACCGGCTGCAGGAAGCGCTGTGGCGCGAGATCCTGCACATCGTCAATGACGGCGTCGCCACCACCGGCGAACTCGACGACTCGATTGTCTACGGGCCCGGCCTGCGCTGGGCGGCGATGGGTACCAACCTGATCTATCACCTGGCTGGCGGCGAGAGCGGCATGCGCCACATGCTGCAGCAGTTCGGCCCGTGCCTGAAATGGCCCTGGACCAGGCTTGAGGCCCCGGAACTGAGCGAGCAGCTGATCGACCGCATGGTCGAGGGCACCCAGGCCCAGGCCAATGGCCGCTCCATACGCGAACTCGAGCGCCTGCGCGACGACTACCTGGTGGCGATCCAGCAGGTGCTGCGGCAGTTCAACATCGGCGCCGGCTCCACGCTGCGCGCGCTGGAGGAGCGGCTGTACCAGGACAGCGGTGCGGCGGCCCGCACCGCCGTCGGCAATCCGGCGGCGCTCGATCCCGGCAAGCCGCTGCGTCTGGTCGAGACCTGCGTGCGGCCCGAATGGGTGGACTACAACGGCCACATGACCGATTCGCGCTATCTGCAGGTGTTCGGCGACGCCACCGATGCCCTGTTTAGGGCGGTCGGCGTCGACGACGCGTATCGTGAGTCCGGCCGCGCGTTCTACACGGTCGAAACTCATGTGACGCATAGCGCCGAAGCCATGGCGCTCGAGCCGCTGTACGTGACCACCCAGGTCCTGGGACTGGATGACAAGCGGGTACACCTGCTTCACAACCTGTTCCGCCGCCGCGATGAGCGCCTGGTTGCGAGTGCCGAGCAACTGTACCTGCACGTGAACCGCAGCGCGGCGAAGGCGGCACCGATGGATGGCGCCGTGCACGCCCGGCTGCAGAAGATTCATGCCGCCCATGCGCGCATCGAGCCGCCGGCGCGCAGCGTACGGCACCTGAGCCTGTCGAGGAGTTGAAGGCCAGCCATGCCCAAGATCGTTGATCACGACCAGCGGCGCGATGAAATAGCGCTGGTCGCCTGCCGCGTGGTGGCCGATTACGGCTTCGACCAGGCCACGGTGGTGCGCATCGCGCGCGAGGCCGGCTACACCACCGGCATGGTGGCGCATTATTTCGACACCAAGCAGGACATCATCATCGCCGCGCTGCGCCTGATCCTGCGGCGCATCGATGAACGACTGACGCGGGCAGCGGGCCAGGCCACGCCGGACCTGCTGCTGCTGCTCACCGAGGCGCTGCCGGTGGACGAGCAACGCTATACCGAATGCGCGTTCTGGATCGCGTTCTGGGGCCAGGTGTCGGCCGACAAGCGTCTCAAGCGTATCAACGGCTGGGTGCATCGCGAATACATGCGCCTGTTCGAGCGCTGCCTGGCGCGGGCGTGGCCGGAGTGGTCGCGCTGGTCCCCGGCAACACGCGATCAGCTGCTGCGCTCGATCGTCACCTTCATCAACGGACTGACGGCTGGTGCCGTGGTCAGCCGCAGCAACTGGCCGGCCGACAAGCAGATCGAGCAACTGCGGCTTCATTTGCAGCTGCTGCACGCGTCGGCCGGTACCGCGGCCGCGGCCGGATCCGACAAGGGCAGAAAAGCCGATAAGGCCTCGGCGCCCGGATCTTCGGCCGCCTGAAACGGTCAATGGGGGTACTCATGGAATTCGCGCTCACCGAAGAACAGCAGCTGATCATCAAGTCCACGCGTGACTTCGTCGAGCATGAGCTGTATCCGCACGAGCAGGAGGTGGAACTGAGCGGCGAATTGCGCCCGGCACTGCTGCGCGAGCTGAAGGCGAAGGCCATCGATGCCGGCCTGTATGCCGCCAACATGCCGACGGAAGTCGGCGGTGCCGGTCTGGATGCAGTGACCTGGATCCTGTACGAGAAGGAGCTGGGCCGTGCGAGCTACGTACTGCACTATAGCTGCGTGGCGCGGCCGTCGAACATCCTGCTGGCCTGCGCCGGGCCGCAGCGTGAACGCTATCTGCTGCCGGCGGTGCGGGGCGAGCGCGCCGATTGCCTTGCCATTTCCGAGCCCGGCGCCGGTTCTGACATGCGCAGCATGAAAACCAGCGCGCTGCGGCAGGGCGACGAATTCGTAATCAACGGCACCAAGCATTTCATCAGCCATGCCGATCATGCCGATTTCGTCATCCTGTTCGCGGTCACTGGCGAAGAGGACGGCGCGCGCGGCAAACGCAAGCTAATGACAGCCTTCCTGGTCGACATGGGCACGCCAGGTTTCGAGGTCAGGCCCGGCTACCGCAACGTGTCACATCGCGGCTACCACAATAGCATCCTGCAGTTCAGCGACTGCCGGGTGCCGGCCTCCGCGGTGCTGGGTGAAGTGCACAAGGGTTTCGAGGTTGCCAATACCTGGCTTGGAGCGACACGGCTGCAGGTCGCGGCCAACTGCCTCGGCCGCGCCGAGCGCGCACTCGATCACGCCAAGCAGTGGGCAGTCGATCGCGTGCAGTTCGGTCAGCAGATCGGCAAGTTCCAGGGCGTGGCCTTTAAGCTGGCCGACATGGCGATGGAACTGCGCGCGGCCGAGTTGCTCACGCTGGAAGCGGCCTGGAAGCTCGAGCAGAGGACCGCCACCGACATGGACATGGCGATCGCGAAGCTCAAGGCTACCGAGATGCTGGCAATGGTGGCCGACGAGGCGCTGCAGATCCATGGCGGCATGGGGTTGATGACCGAGTTGCCGCTGGAGCGGATCTGGCGCGATGCGCGCATCGAACGCATCTGGGACGGCACCAGCGAAGTGCAGCGGCATATCATCTCGCGCTCGCTGCTGCGGCCGCTCGGCGGCTGAGCAGCCATAGCTCGAGAGCGAGGCCGTCGAGATAGCGCCGCTGGTCGCTGTGCGTCGCCATGTGACCGGCGCTCGGACAGAAACCCGCAGATTGCGGTTAGCGAATGTCAGCTCGCCTGAACACACACGTACTGCCAGGCGTCGTGACACAGGAAGTGAAAGCGGTAGAGCCCCCCACCGACTGCGGCAGGTGCCTCAATCTCGTACTCGACCTCATCGCAGCGGATGACCAGATCGCACAGTGCGCAGGGCTCATTGCTGCCGCGGCCACCCCAGGTGCGATAGTGCGTGACACACGGTAGCAGGCGCTCGCGTATGCGCTGGCGCGCGCGCTGCTTCAGTTCTTCTTCGTTCCATGACATCGGTCCGGCCTCGCGGCATGGTGATCTCCGTCAAATTCGAAGTTAAGTAATTGCAACTGAACGTTGACTGAATCGCGGTCGAGCCGCAGGTACCAGGTGCGCGCGGGCCGCCGGAGAATTCCTACCACGTAATGGGTGTCGACTGCTGTCAGGCATTAACCGACTCAGGGCTTGTTGCCGGGCGCCTTTGCGCTATCGGGCGGTTTTGTATCCTCGGGATGCAGGATGTTGAATTTCATTCCATTGGCACCGACAAAATCTCCCGGCACCATGCCGGTCGGGCAGGCGCCGATATACTTACTGTCGCTGGTCACCGTCACGGTGCCGTCGGCCTGGTGCATCTCGGTATGCACCAGGGTGTCGCCGGTAAACGTGGTCACGCTGGTGCTCTTTCTGACCTGGCCGCCGATATTGCATTCGGTCTGCTCGGTGTAGACAGCACCGCTGTGGGTCATGCTGGTGATCTTGCAGGGTTGATCGCTGGCTTTCTTGTGCGCATCGATGACGCTCTGCATGACCGCGGTGCTGTTGCACATGGTGCCGGATTGCGGCGGCCGCTTGGCATCGCTCATGGTGGTCGTGGTCGACCACAGCCCCTCCCTGATATGCGGATAGTCATCACCGGCCTGCACTGCAGCAGCGGCGCAGGCGCAGGACATCATTCCAAACAGCAGCGGAATCTTCATCGGCAAACTCCCCCAATCGTCTTTAACTGGTGTCTGACCGTACCGGCCGCGTGCGCGGACGGCCGGAATTATCATCGATAGCGCTGCGCGCAGGAAGGGCGCTACGCGGCCGCGGCGGCTTTATTTACCCTGCCACACCGGCGGGCGTTTCTCGGAAAACGCTCGTGCGCCTTCCTTGAGGTCTTCGGATCGGATCACCTGCTGGACCGCGTTGAGGCTGTCGTGCAGTTCGAACGCCTGGTGCTCGGCAACCATTTCGGTGTGGCGCAATAGCTGCTTGATGGCTGGAAACAGTAGTGGCGGCCCGGCCGCTAGCTGCAACGCAATCTGTCGTGCGCGGCCCAGGCTCTCGCCCTTGCCGACCACGTGATTGGCAAGGCCCCAGTGCTTGGCTTCGGTCGCATCCATCCAGCGGCCGGTCATCAGGAACTCCACCGCGACGTGGTAGGGAATGCGGCGCCGCAGTTTAATAGTGCCCGCGTCGGCCAGAACGCCGACGTTGATTTCCGGCAGTGCAAAGCGCGCGTGCTCTTCCATCACGATGATATCGGTGCCCAGCACGATTTCGAAGCCGCCGCCGCAGGCGATGCCGTTAACCGCGCTGATGATCGGCTTATCGAGATTGCGCGGGTAGTTGAGGCCGCCGAAGCCTCCCGCGCCCCAGTCGGCATCCGATGGCTCGCCGCCGGCAGCGCCTTTCAGGTCCCAACCGGCGCTGAAGAAACGTTCGCCGGCGCCGGTGATGATCGCGACGCGCAGTTGTGGATCGTCGCGAAACGCGCTGAACACCTCGTTCAGGCGTCGACTGGCCGCCAGATCGATCGCGTTTGCCTTCGGGCGATCGATGGTTATCTCGAGCGTCGGGCCATCGGTGGCCGTCCTGATACCGTCAGACATCACTATGCTCCTGTGGCAGCAGACGAATCAGCGCATCAACTGCGACCGCACCGTGGCCGCGCGCCCGCACGATGACCGGGTTCATGTCGAGTTCCACCAGGCGATCGAGATGGGCCTCGGCATAGCGCGTGCACGCCATGGCGGCGTCCACCAGGGCGGCGACATCGGCCTGCGGTCGGCCGCGATAGCCACCCAGCAGCCGGCCGATCGCCAACTGCGCTAGGGCGTGCTCGATCGCCGCCGGCGAAAATGGCGGCAGCAGGCTGACGCTGTCGCGCAGCAGTTCGGTCAGTACGCCGCCGGCGCCGAGCACCAGGACCTGTCCGAACTGGGAGTCGGCGGTCACGCCGATCAGAATCTCTGCGACGCCATCCCGCACCATTTCTTCCACCAGCATCGTGTCCGAGAGTATAGCCAGACGCGACATCGCCACTGCGACATCGGCCACCGAGCGCACATCGATGATCACCCCGCCGACGTCGGACTTGTGTTCCAGGGAGGCACCGGCCGCCTTGATGACTACCGGAAAGCCGATAGCTTCTGCCGCTGCCACCACAGCGGCGGTCAGATCGGCGCCGTCCGCGGCGCTGACGACGCGCGCGCGCGGCACCTGCACCCCGAACCTCGCCAGCGCGCGCTTGCCCTCGTACTCAGGCAGTGTGCGAGGCGCGCCAGGTGGCCGCGGGCGCGGCACCTGCAGTTGTACGCCGCGGCCGGCGCTCCAGGTCTCGCCGATCGCGCCGGCAAGATCGAGCGCCTCGAGCGCTTCCCGCTGCCCCTGTAATGGAGCGATGCCAGCGGCCAGGCACTTCTCGCGGGTACCCGGGGAGAGCGATTCGGGCAGCGAGCAGATCAGGGCGGCGCGGGTAGCGGCGCCCGCCGAGACACTGATGTATTCGTCAATCACGTCCAGGTAGCTGGTCGGATCAGCCTGGGCTTCGGGCGGGCAGTCCACCATCAGGCCGACTGCGTCGAAGCCGGCGCGCTGTATCACGGAAAACATCGATCGCAGCGCCGGGCGATCGAACCAGATGTGGGTGTGGAAATCGAACGGATTGGCGATCGTGACCCGGTGACCCAGAATGGCGCGCAGCTGCGTTGCCGCCGCCTCGGAGAACGGCGCAAACTGCAGGCCCAGCTGGCGCGATGAATCCGCACTCATCGCCATATCGCCGCCGGAAGCCCCCATCACCAGTACGCGCCGGCCCGGCAGCGGGCCGCCGGCGTGGAATATCTTCAACGTCTCGCACAGCGTCGCCAAAGACTCGCAGCGCGCGATGCCGGCCTGCCGGCAGAAAGCATCAAATACCACATCGGCCCCGGCGAGCGAGCCGGTGTGGCTGTGCGCCGTGCGGGCCGCGGCCTCGGTGCGACCGGCCTTTACCACGGCGACCGGCTTGCCGGCCGCGCGCGCCTTGTCCACCGCGCGCGCAAATGCCGGTACATCTTTCAGGCCCTCGATATAGATACCGAAGGCGGTCACGCGCTCATCCTCGGCCAGCAGCGCGATCATGTCCTCCACCGCCAGTCGGGTCTGGTTGCCGACCGTCAGCACGTAGCCGATCGGCAGTGAACGATCGTTGAACAGCAGGTTGAGCGCGACGGTACCGCTCTGGCAGATCAATGCGACACCGCGCTCGGTGCGCCCGCCGACTACCTGGTCGGGCCACAAGGCAGCGCCGTCGAAGAAATTGATCAGCCCGTAGCAGTTGGGGCCGAAGAATGGCAGCCCGGCGGCATCCAGCAGCAGTTGCGCGGTGAGCTGCTGTCCCTCGATACTGCCGGTTTCGGAGAATCCGGCGGCGAAACAGACAAAGCCGCCGGCGCCGGCGCGTGCCAGCGCGGCGGCAATGCCCGGGACTTCGCGATTCGGCGCGGCAATGAAGGCTGCATCCGGCACGCCCGGCAACTCATCGATTGAGCGGTAATAGGGTGTCTCGGGCGAGGACGGTCGCTGCGGATGAATGCGCCACAGCTTGCCGTCATAGCCGATCGCGCGGCTGGCCGCGACCGCCGCATCGGCCCAGGCGCCGCCGATCATCGCGATGCTGCGTGGCGCCAGCAAGCGCTGTATTGCCCCGCGTTGCATCTAGCGTGGGCGCAGTTGCATGCGCCGGGAGCCGGGGCCGGGCCATGGGCCAGCGTCGGCGGCGGGAGCGAATGCAGCGATCGCAGCGGCGATCTGCGGCTCGAACGCCGTCGTGGTCGCGGTCGTGCCCTGGTGCACGTGCAGCAGCATCAGTTCCGCGGTCGCGGCCAGAGCGGCTTTGCCCTCGCAGCCGATGTCGAATGCGGCATGCAGGCGCTTGTGATCGGCGCCGAGCAGGCTCGCCCCCACGATGACGCTATCGCCGCGATGGATCTCATGCAGATAGTGGATATGAAGCTCGACCGTATAGAGCGTATTGCCGCTGGCGGCCCGATAGGCCGCATCCATGCCCAGGCGGTCCATCAGTGCATCGCTGGCGTAGCTTAGTATCAGCGCGTAGTAGGCATCACGCACATGGCCGTTATAGTCGATCCACTCCGGCTGGACCGCGGTGCGATAGATCGGGGCTGCCGGCACGAGGCACTGCGCTTCAGTGCAGCTGCAGCCGCTCGCGCGTCTGCGCCGGTGTCAGGATGCGCGCTCCCATGGCCTCGATGATGCCGCGCGCCTTCTGCACCAGCTGCGCGTTGCTGGCATAGACACCGCGGCTCAGGTACAGGTTGTCCTCCAGTCCGACGCGCACGTTGCCGCCCAGCAGTACCGACTGCGCCACCCACGGCATCTGCATACGGCTGATTGCGAAGGAGCTGAATACACAGTCCGGCGGCAGCGAGTTGACCATCGCCAGCAGATGGCCGGTATCGGCCGGCGCGCCGTACGGAATGCCCATGCACAGCTGGATCAGCACCGGTGCGGGCAGCAGCTTCTCCTTGATCATCTGCTTCACGAACCACAGGTTGCCGGTGTCGAATACCTCCAGCTCCGGCTTGACGCCGAGCTCGCGCAGGATCTCCGCGCCGCGCCGCAGGTAGTTCGGAGTCGACACGTAGGCACGGTTGCCGTCGCCGAAATTGAGGCTGCCGCAGTCCAGGGTCGCAATATCGGGCCGATACAGGCCTTCGCTGCACAGGTCGATCACATGGCGCATGCGCTGTTCCTGGCTGCAGAAGTCGCTGCCCGGCGCCGGCGTGTTGGCCAGCCCCTGATCGCCGACCACGATATAGCCGCCCATGCCGCAGGTCAGGTTGACGATCACGTCCGTGTTGCTGGCGCGGATGCGCTGCACCACCTCGCGGTAGTGCCGGGTTTCCATGCTGAAGGCACCGGTCTCGGGCTCGCGCACATGTATATGTACCACAGCCGCACCGGCGGCGGCGGCATCCAGCGCCGCGGCCGCAATCTGTTCCGGGGCGATGGGACAGTGCGGGCTCTTGGTGACGTTGGTATCGTCGCCGGTAATGGCACAGGTGATGAAGACATCCTGGTTCATGACGGGGCCCGCATCTGGTAAATATTATGCAGTCGATAATATAATAATCGAGGACACTGCGGCAAGTCGCACGATGCCGTGCCTGGGAGGGGAGCGATGCAGACAAAGCTGTTGATCGGTGGCCGGCTGGTGGCAGGCGAGGGGCCGGTCGAGCAGGTGCTGGATGCGGCCAGCGGCTTATCAATCGCGGCCATCGCCGCTGCCAGCACGGCGCAGGTCGATGCAGCCGTGGCGGCTGCGGAACAGGCTTTCGAGCGCTGGGCCCAGACCTCGCCCAAGGATCGCGCCGCGCTGCTGCTGAAGATCGCCGATCGCATCGAGTCGCAGGCGCAGGCGTATGCGTCACTGGAATCGCACAATACCGGCAAGCCGCTGCAGGCCATGTTGAACGATGAGATTCCGGCGATCGCCGACGTGTTCCGTTTTTTTGCCGGCGCGGCGCGCACCCAGCACGGCCAGGTGGCCGGCGAGTACCTGCCGGGCCATACCAGCTTCGTGCGCCGCGATCCGATCGGCGTCGTGGCGTCGATCGCGCCGTGGAATTACCCGTTGATGATGGCCGCCTGGAAGATCGCCCCGGCGATCGCAGCCGGCAACACGATGGTGCTCAAGCCGTCCGAGCAGACGCCGCTCACGGCACTGATGCTGGCGCAGCTGTTCGCTGAACTGCTGCCGCCCGGCGTCGTGAACGTGGTGTGCGGACTTGGCGATCCGGTCGGTACTACGCTGGTGGCGCATCCGCGCGTGCGCATGGTGTCGTTGACCGGATCAGTTGCGACCGGCCAGAAGGTGCTGGCGGCAGCGGCCGGCAACCTCAAGCGCACGCACCTGGAACTGGGCGGCAAGGCACCGGTGATCGTGTTCGACGACGCCGACGTGGCCGACGTGATCGCCGGCATCCGCGGATTTGGTTACTACAACGCCGGCCAGGATTGCACCGCCGCCTGCCGCATGTATGTGGCCGAGCGCGTCTATGAGCGCGTAGTCGCCGACCTGACGCAGGCGGTAGCCAGCATCAAAGTCGGCAGCCAGCAGCAGGCCGGCGTTGAAATGGGACCGCTGGTCTCCAATGCGCAGCGTGAACGCGTGGCAGGATTCGTCGCGCGCGCGGCCGCCGAGCCGCACATCCAGATCACCACTGGCGGCAAGTCGCGCGCCGGCGCCGGATTCTTCTTCGAGCCGACCGTCGTTGCCGGCGCACGCCAGACCGATGAGATCGTGCAGCGTGAAGTGTTTGGTCCGGTGGTGTCGATCACGCGTTTCACCGACGCGGATGATGCGGTGCGCTGGGCAAACGACTCGGAGTACGGGCTCGCCTCCTCGGTCTGGACGCGCAACGTCTCCCGCGCCATGCAGGTGGCGGCCCGACTGCAGTACGGCTGCACCTGGATCAATACGCATTTTGCCGGCGTGAGCGAGATGCCGCACGGCGGCTTCAAGCGCTCCGGCTACGGCAAGGACCTGTCGGTCTACGCGCTTGAGGATTACAGCGTACCGCGCCATGTGATGGTGAGGCTATAGCGCGTGGGCGCGCGCCCTGGCTTGTGCGCGGCGCTGCTGCTGGGCACGGCCGCGCTCGGCGGCTGCGGTTCGGGCCACAAGGCTGCCGCAGCGCCGGTGGTAAACATCTACAACTGGGCCGATTACATCGGCAAGGACACGCTGGCGCAATTTGAACGCAGCACCGGCATCAAGGTGGTCTATGACACCTACGACGCTGATGAAACCCTGGAAGCCAAGATGATGGCAGGCGACTCGGGCTACGATGTGGTCAGCACGTCGACCGATTTCTTCAGCCGCCAGATCAAGGCCGGCATCTACCAGAAACTTGACCGCAGCAAGCTGCCGAACTGGAACAACCTGGATCCCCAGGTGCTTGCGGTCGAGGCCGCGGCGGATCCGGGCAATCAGTATGCAATGCCGTACCTGCGGCACGTGAACGGCTTCGCCTACAACGTCGACATGATTAAGGCCCGCATGCCCGATGCACCGCTCGACAGCCTGGACATGATCTTCAAGCCGGAGATCATCGCGCGCTTCGCCGACTGCGGCGTGTCGTTCCTGGACCAGGCCGAGGACGTGCTGCAACTGGCGCTCAACTACCTGCACCTTGATCCCAATTCGACCAATCCCGACGACTACAAGCGCGCCGAGAAGCTGCTGCTCGCAGTGCGTCCGTATATCCGCGCCTTCGACTCGAGCGAATACATGAACGGGCTTGGCAACAGGGAATTCTGCATCTCGATGTCATGGTCCGGCGACTATGCGGCGGCCAAGGCGCGCGCCAAGGCCGCCGGTGTCGAGGTGAACCTTGCCTTTACGGTGCCGAAGGAGGGCGCCAATGCCTCGTTCGATGCACTGCTGATACCGGTCGATGCGCCGCACCCGGAGGCGGCGCACCGGTTCCTCAATTTCATGCTGGAACCGCGCGTGATCGCGGACATTACCAACGAGATTCACTACGGCAACGACAACCTGGCCTCGACACCGTACGTTGATCCGAAGATCCTGAACGATCCGGCGATCTATCCGACCGCGGAGATGGCGGCCAGGTTGTACGAATCGGCCGAGGTCAACCCGGCGCTGGAGCGAATCCGCACCCGCACCTGGACCCGGATAAAGACGGCGCGTTGATGCCATGAAAGATGATGCCATCAAATCAGAACCTGCGATCGGGCGGCTGCACATCGGTGCCGCCAATGAACTCACGATCGAGCGCGCGGACGGAGCGCGCTTTGCGATTCATCCGATCTGGTTGCGCGAGCGCTGTCAGGATGCGGCAACGATCGATCTGCGCACCGGCCAGCGGCTGCAGGATCCATCGGACCTGGACCTGGATCTGGCGCTGAACTCGGTGACACAGGTCGGGCCCGGAAAATTTCACGTGCAATTCAGCGACGGACACGCGGCCGATTTCCTGGAGCGCGACATCCTGGCCGAGGCTGCGCTGCTGCCTGGCGACCACGACCTGCCGGCGCCCAGGCTCTGGAACGCGACGCTGCAGTCGAGTGAGCGCTTTCGCTGGAGCAGCCACCCCGATGATGAAGAGCTTGCCGCGTGGCTGGCGCGGTTCCTGGAGCTCGGATTTGTCCTCTTCAGCGGCGTGCCGACGCAACCGGCACAGATACTGCGCGTCGCCTCGCAGTTCGGATTCACCCGCGAAACCAATTTTGGTGCGCTGTTCGACGTGCGCTCGACGCCGCAGGCCACCGACCTGGCGTACACGGCGGTGGCGCTCGATCCGCACACCGACAATCCGTACCGCTGGCCGGTGCCGGGCGTGCAGCTGCTGCATTGTCTGGTAAATGAGACTACCGGGGGACTGTCGACGCTGGTGGACGGCTTTGCGGCGGCCGAGGCGCTGCATGCGCGCGATGGCGAAGCCTTCCGGCGGCTCTCTCAGACGGCGCTTCGATTTCGCTACCGCGATGCGGTGACCGAACTGGTGGCGAGCGCGCCGCCGATCGAACTCGATGCTGCCGGTCGGGTGCAGTCAGTGCATTTCAGCCCGCGGCTGGACTTCGTGCCGCTGCAACCGCCCGGTGAGCTTGCAGCATACTATCGCGCGCGGCGCGCATTCGATCACCTGCTGCGCTCGCCAGAGTTCGAGATCCGCTTCCTGCTGGATGCCGGCGAACTGATGATGATGGATAATCGGCGCCTGCTGCACGGGCGCACCGGATTCGATCCAGCGCAAGGGTTGCGGCACCTTCAGGGATGCTACATCGACATCGACGGACCGCGCAGCCTGTATCGGGTGCTGCGACGCCGGCGGGCGTCGAAGGAGAATGAGCTATGAGCGAGATGGTCAGTTTTCGCAGGATGCAGGACGGTAGCCGCGAGGACTACCTGCTGCTGGACCGATCGGAGCGCGACTATGCCGCAGGATTGCCCGATCGCGTGCTCGAGGCGCTGCGCCGGCTCGATCATTCGCTGGCGGGTTATCCGATCAGCCGGCTCGGCCATTGCCTGCAGGTGGCGACCCGCGCGCTCAACGACGGCGCCGACGATGAGCTGCTGCTGGCGGCACTGATCCACGATATCGGCGACGAGCTGGCGCCCTACAATCACGCCGAATTCGCCGCCGCGATCATCCGGCCGTACGTGCGCGCCGAAGTGACCTGGATCGTCGAGCAGCACGGCCTGTTCCAGAATTACTATTACGTGCACCATCTCGGTGGCAACCGCAACGCCCGCGATCGCTTCAAGGATCACCCATGGTATGGCGCCTGCGCGGCGTTCTGCGAGCGCTGGGACCAGGCGTCATTCGACCCGGATTATCCGACGCAGCCGCTGGAGCGCTTCGAACCGCTGGTGCGCAGCATCCTCGGTCGCCCGGCGCACGATCCGCGCTACACGGCCGAACCGATCGCCTGAACGGCCGGCGCATATCGGCTGCCGCGGTTTAGCGGTCCGCCATCTGCATCTCCAGCACCCGGCGCTGATCGGCGCGTCGCATCAAGTAGCCAGCGGCTATTACGCAGGCGCCGACCGCGCAGATGATCAGGCTGGCGAGCGCGTTGACATCGGGGCTGACGCCGAGCTTGACCTTGGAATAAATGACCATCGGCAGAGTACTGGCGCCCGGACCGGACACGAAGCTCGAGATCACCAGGTCGTCGAGCGACAGGGTGAAACTCAGCAGCCAGCTCGACAGGATCGCCGGCGCCAGAATCGGCAGGGTGGTCTCCAGGAACGCGCGCGCCGGACCTGACCCCAGATCCATCGCCGCCTCCTCCAGCGAGCGGTCCGCGCTCTGCAGGCGCGACTGCACGGTGATGGTTACATAGGCGGAACAGAAGGCGACGTGCGACAGCACGATGGTGGTGAAGCCGCGGTGCGGCCAGCCGAACATCTGCAGCATCGATACGAACAGCAGCAACTGCGTGATGCCGGTGATGATCTCCGGCATCACCAGCGGTGCGTTTACCATCCCGGTCAGCAGCAGCCGGCCGCGAAAGCGTGCAAAGCGTACCAGCGCTATCGCCGCCATGGTGCCGAGTATTACCGCGGCCGTGGAGGCGGTGAAGGCGACTTCCAGCGACAGCAGCGCCGCCTGCAACAGCTGGCGGTTGTGAAGCAGCTGCAGATACCACGCGGTCGAGAATCCGCCCCAGACGTTGACCAGCGGCGATGCATTGAACGAGAACGCGATCAGCACCATGATCGGCAGATACAGCACCGTGATGCCGAGGCACAAAATCGTGAACAACGTCGGTGAATAGCGGCTTTCCATGCCGTTCAGGCCTCGAGTTGCTTGACGTTGTAGTACTGGTAGATCGCGATCGGACCGGCGAGCAGGAACAGAAACGCGATTGCCACCGCCGAGGCGACCGGCCAGTCGTGGTTGCCGAAGAATTCATCCCACAGCACGCGGCCGATCATCAGATTGTCGGGTCCGCCCAGCAGCGATGGGATGACGAACTCGCCGACTGCGGGAATGAATACCAGCATCGAGCCGGCAATGATCCCCGGCATCGACAACGGCAGCGTGACGTCGAGAAACACCCGCCATGGCGGACTACCGAGGTCCGACGCCGCCTCCAGCAGTGAGCGTTCGAGTTTCTCGAGCGTGGCGAACAGCGGCAGCACCATGAACGGCAGGTAGGAGTAGATGATGCCGAGGTAGACCGCCAGCGAAGTGCGCATGATCCTGAGCGGCTGGTGGATGATCCCGAGGTGCAGCAGCACCGTATTCAGGATGCCGTTGTCGCGGATGATGCCCTCGAGCGCATAAACACGCAGTAGAAACGAAGTCCAGAATGGCAGAATGATGATCAGCAGCAGGATGTTCTGGGTCGACTTGGACGCCCGGGCGATCGCATACGCCATCGGATAGCCCAATGCCAGACAGATCAGGGTGGAGAAGAATGCCGTCTTGAGCGAGTACAGGTAGGCTACGCCGTAGACGTCGTCGGTGAACAGGTACTGATAGTTCCCCAGGCTCAAGAACAACTGCAGATGATGATCCGGGGTGCTCGACAGGATGTCGGTGAACGGCGGCACGCGCGCGGCCGTGTCCGCAAAGCTGATCTTGAAGGCGAATACGAACGGGATGAGAAAGAAAATCAGCAGGAACAGCAACGGCGGCAGAATGATCAGCCAACGGCCCGGACGCTCGATCGGTTTCATCAGTCGCGCAGGAATGTGCCCTCGGCGCTATTGTGCGCGATAAACTGGGCCTGGTGTACTAATTTCGCCGGTTCGCGGCAATCGGAGCCCGGGTAGTCATCGTGGCACGCGCAAGACCAATCAATGATCCGGCCGTCGCGGCCGGTACCAGTGCCGAGACCGGCAGCGTGGCCGGCGGCGCGGCCGGCACACCCCGGTCAAGTCGCAGCCGCAGCCGCCAGCGCCAGCGCCTGATCGACGCCTGTATATCCGCGCTGCACATACACGGACCGTCGCGCACCACGGTGGAGAAGGTGGTGGCCATTGCCGATCTGTCGCCCGGTATCGTGCGCTTCTATTTCGAGTCCAAGGCCGCGATGCTGGTGGCGTCGCTGGAGTACCTGGCGGCCGAATTCGAGCAGCGCGTGCTGCTGCCGGTATCGCAGCTCAGGCACGCGCCGGTGCAAGCACTGGAGTTGCTGGTGGATCTGTATCTGGATGCGCAGATTGCCAGCCCGCGCAAGGTATCGGTGTGGTACTCGTTCTGGGGGGAGGCCAGCTCGCGCCAGGAGTACTACGACATTTGCGGCAAGAAGGACGAGGATTTCGCCGCCCTGGTGCGCGAGCTGATCGAGCGACTGATTGCCCAGAGCGATGCCGTGCACCTGGATGCCGACGGCATCGCCCTGGGGCTGATCGGGGTGCTGGAAATCCTGTGGCAGACCATCGCATTCCAAAGCGAAGCGAGTATCGACCGCACCGCTGCCAGGCAGCGCTCGCTGGCCTACCTGCGTTCGGTCTTTCCCGGACAGTTCGCAGCGGCCGGCGCGGCGGTGGCGCCCGCAGCCACAGCCGCAGAATCGTCTGCAGCTACTGCCGCTGCCGCGGCCGCGGCCTTGCCGGGTGCGCTGGCGATGGCTGCCGCGCAACGCGCGCCCATGCCGGGGGCACGACTGCCGGCGTGGGCCTATGCCAACGCCGCGCTGCTCGCCGCCGAGCGCGATCGGCTGCTGCGGCCGGCCTGGCAGCTGCTCGGACACGACGCTGAAGTGCCGGCAGCGGGGGATTTTCTAAGCGGCGATCTTGCTGGCGAGCGGGTGCTGGTGGTGCGTGATGAGCGCGGCCGGCTGCGCGCGTTTCGCAATGCCTGTCGCCGCCGGCCGCACGCTTTGGTGATCGAGCGCGGCGGGCATTTCGACGGCGCCATCCACTGTGCGCCCCATGGCCTGAGCTATCGGCTCGACGGACGACTGGTGAATGGCGACACGCCCGGGGATCTGAGCGCGCTCGAGCTCAGGCGGCTAGGCCGGCTGGTGCTGGTGCGGGCCGCGGCCGCGACCGCCGCGCTGCAGTTCCCGGGCATGGCATCCGAATTCGACTACAGTGCCTTTGATCGCATGCTGCCGGCGGGCATGCAGCAGATTGAGGTGGCGGCCGACTGGAAACTGATCGTCGAGCGCTGGCTGGAGGCACCGGCCTCGCAGCGCCAGTTCCTGGCCCCAAACCAGTTGCTCGAACTGCGGCGCGATGCCGCGCTGATTCTGCAGGTGATCCCGGTGGCGCCGGGCCGCTGCCGCATCCAGCGCTTCGACTACCTGCCGGCTACGAACAGCGGCGCGCGGCGCACGCGCGATGTCGGAAGCCGCGGCGGGCAGGGTCGCAGCGCGGTCGTGGGCTGGCAGCGACAGGTCAACGCCTGGCTGCAGCAGGAGATCGCGCTGGCCGAGTCAACGCAGACCGGGCTGGCCGGTGCGGGCGATGAATTCGAGGACAGCGTGCTGATCAGCGGGCCGCTGGCTCAGTTTCGCCAGTCGATCACGGCACTGTTGCCGGCCATACCGACGCTGCCGGAGCGACCGGCCTAGGGACGCACGCGATGAATCGCGCTCTGGAGCGGCTAGCTGAAGCGCGCCGGCGCGCTCGCCAGCCGTGCTTCCGGTATGCGCTCGCGCAACAGCTGGTGAAACTCGAACATGCAGTTCTCCAACCGCGACAGCGGGCCCGGCTCGTAGCTGCCCGACGCCAGCCCGAGCTGCACCCGCCGGCACAGAAACTCATCCTCGCGCTGCACCTGGCGATTGATGCGAGCGCTTAGGTAGCGCACTACGCGCATCTCGCGGCGCTCGTCCGGCAGCGCGAAAGAACCGCCGCGGATGGTGCACTTGCCCGGGCCGCGCGGCAGCACCTGGAAAAAATCCATCTGGTCGGGGAATACATCGATGCCGAGGTTCGGCAGCATGCTGTAGAAACTCCAGCGCTTGCGGTGCGCTTCCGGCAGCTGCTGGCTGACCCCTTCGATCATGCGCTTGTACATACGCTCGCTCCACTGCGACGACTCGCGTTCGCGCAGCCAGCTGATGCCGCGGGCGACACCGCTCGGCAAGTTCAGCTGATCGTCATAGTCGGGCGTGAACATCCGGTTCAGCCCCGGATGTCCGATCGGTACGTGGTAGGACTCGAGGTAATTGTCCATTGCGACCTTCCAGTCGCAATCCCAGTGCTCGATGTAGAACGGGCCGAGCGGCTGCATGTCCTCGAAGCGATGCGGTGCAAATTCTGCCAGAAAGCTGCCCCAGATCTGCTCCAGCGGCGGCGGGTTGCCGGCTACACAGACGAACACGAAACCCATCATGACCTGCGAGCGCACCGGCTTCAGACTGAACTGCGTGCGATCGAGTCCCGGAAAGGTTTCCCGCGCCGGCACACCGACCAGCTCGCCCGACAGCCGGTACGACCAGCCGTGGTACGGACAGGTGATGTGAGCGCGGCAATTGCCGCCGCCCTCCAGCAACCGCGAGCCGCGATGGCGGCAGACGTTGTGAAACGTCTGGATCGCCCCGTCCGCGCTGCGCACTGCCACGACGCTGTCGGCGCCCAGATCAAGCGTCACGTAGTCGCCGGCCTTGGGGATCGAGCTGACGTGGCAGACGATCTGCCAGCTCGGCTTGAGGATGCGCTCGTACTCCAGCCGCGTCATTTCGGGGTGGTTGTAGGCCCAGGCCGGCAGTGCGCGCGGCAGCGGGGCGACGGTGGGTGCGGCCGATGGGACGGCTGAGGTATTCATCGGACCCTCCGGCGATTCGGCAGAGTTTATATGACCGTTCAATTCTACACGAAATTTATATGTTCATATAGACTGGTGGCGGGAGTGGTGCTACCGTGCCGTTCAGGCATCCCTGTACCCGAGGAGCGCAGCCATGCCCCGTACCCTGACCAAGAATCACGCGCATTTTCGCCGCGCCGTACAGCGCATGCCGCTCGGCGTCGCGTCCAATTTCCGCTTCTGGGGTGAGGAGCGCACCATCTACGTGAAGTCCGGGCGCGGCGCGCGCATCACGGACCTGGACGACAACGTCTACGTAGACTACCGCATGGGCTATGGCCCGGCGATCCTCGGTTATGCCGATCCGCGGGTCGATCAGGCGGCGCGCGAGGGCATGCAGGTCGGCGGCGTGTTCGCGCTGTCCACCGAGTGCGAATACCGCGTCGCCGAACGGATCGCAAAGATGGTGCCGGCCGCGCAGCTGGTGCGCTTCTCCAATTCCGGGACCGAGGCGGTGATGGCGGCGCTGCGGCTGGCACGCGCCTATACCGGCAAGGATGATTACGTGATCCTCGAGGGCAGCTACCACGGGCTGTTCGATGCCGCGATGTGGTACACGCCAATGGACAAGTGGGCGCAGGTCGGGGAACCCGACGTGGTGCCGTACAGCGAGGGGGTGCCGCTCAGCTCACGCAACTTCGCGCATTTTGTTCAGGCCAACGACGCCAATCAGCTCGAAGACGTGCTCAAGCGCCATGCCGGCTCGATTGCCTGCCTGCTTATCGAGCCGATCATGGGCAACTGTTTGGGGATTGCGGCCGATCCGGCCTATATCCGCGCCGCGCGCGAGCTATGCGACAGGCACGGCGTGGTGCTGATCATCGATGAGGTCAAGAGCGGCTTTCGCGTCGCCCGCGGCGGCGTGCAGGAGCTGTACGGCGTGCAGGCCGACCTGTGCACATTCGCCAAGGCGATCGCCAACGGCTATCCGATCTCGGTGCTGGCCGGCCGCGAGGACATTATGCGCAAGATCGGCCGCGGCGTGGCGCACGGGGGTACCTATACCGCGCACCCGGTGTCGCTGGCGGCGGCAGAGAAGACGCTGCAGATTCTCGATGAAACCGATGCGCTCGAACGCATCGCAGCCTATGGCACCCGGCTGCGCGCCGGCATGAGCACCATATTGAAGGCGCGCGGCGTCGCGCACAGCTTCGTCGGCCACCCGTCGATGAGTGGCCTGTACTTCGCGCATGAGCCGCCGCGCACCTATCGCGACTGGAAGGGCAGCGACTACACGTTCTACGATGCGGCGGCTAAGGTACTGCACGACGAGCGCATCCTGTGCGAGCCGGATTCGCGCGAGCCGTGGTTCGTCTCGGCGGCGCACGATGATTCGTGTCTGCGCGACACGCTGGCCGGCTTTGAGGTGGCGATCGACAGCACGCTCGAGACGCTTGGCAAGTCGCGCCGGATGCCGGCTTAATCGATATTGAATGAGAGGCAGCGGCATGGGGAGGGGCGGCAGCGCGCGCCACGATGCGATCATCGTCGGCGCCGGCCATAACGGACTGGTCGCCGCGTGCTACCTGGCGCGCGCCGGGCTTGATGTGCTCGTGCTGGAACGCAACGCGTACGTCGGCGGCGCGGCTGTGAGCCGCAGCCTGTACGAGGGCTTCACCTACTCTAATTGCTCCTATGTCTGCAGCCTGCTGCGCACCGAGATCATCCGCGAGTTGAACTTGCCGGGCTATGGCCTGCAGATCATCCCGTACGAGGGTGGCTGCACCATGATGCGCGATGGTGGGCACCTGGCGCTGTACGACAATCACGATGCGCTGCGGCGTGAGATTGCCCGCCACTCCAAGCGCGATGCCGAGAGCTATGAGCGTTACCTGCGCGACATGCTGCGCCAATGCCGCTTCATCAAGCCGCTGCTGTTGCGCGAGCCGCCCGACCCGACCTCGTTCAAGCCGCGCGATATCATGGAATTGCTGTACCTCGGCAAGCATTTTCACCGCCTCGGCGAGCAGCGCATGTACGACACGGTGCGCTTCTGGACCATGAGCTGCGCCGATTTTCTCGACGAGTATTTCGAGAGTGAGATCGTCAAGGCGCACCTGGCCGGCAGTTCGATCATTGGCACCGCGCTCGGTCCGCGCTCGCCGGGCACGGCGTATGTGCTGCTGCATCACTACATGGGCAACATCGACGGTACGGTCGGCGCCTGGGGCTTCGCCCGGGGCGGCATGGGCGCGGTCACCCAGGCGTTGGCGGCCTCGCTCCAGGCCAGCGGCGGCGCCATCCGCAGCGGCGCGCCGGTGGACCGGATCGTGGTGCGCGATGGACGGGCGCGTGGCGTGGTGCTGGCCGGTGGCGAGGAGCTCCAGGCCGGCATCGTGGTCTCCAATCTGGACGTGCGCCGCACGTTTCTCGACATCATGGATGTGGGCGACCTGCCCGGCGAATTCGTATCGCAGGTGCGCAACTTCAAGATCCGCGGCTCATCGGGCAAGCTCAACATCGCACTCGACGGGTTGCCGCACTTCCCCGCGATCCCGAATGGATCGCCCAGCATCCGCGGCGACCTGCATGTGACCGACAGCATTGAGATGCTCGAGCGCGCTTACGATGATTGGAAGCAGGGCCGCTGGTCGCGCGCGCCCTACATCGATATGCTGATCCCCTCGCAGATCGATCCGACCCTGGCACCGAGCGGCAAGCACTACATGTCAGTGTTCGTGCAGTACTGTCCCTACAAGCTCGCCGATGGCGCATGGGACGCAGTCAAACGTGCGGCTTTCGGCCGCACCGTCATAGATACCATCGCCGAGCACAGCCCGAACTTCAAGGACCTGATCCTGCACGCCGAAATCCGCACACCCTGGGATCTTGAGAACGAAGTCGGGCTGACGCAGGGCAATATTTTCCAGGGTGAGCTGACGTTCGACCAGTTGCTGTTCAACCGTCCGATTCCTGGCTACGCGCAGTACCGAGCGCCGGTGCGCGGTATGTATATGTGCGGCTCGAGCACCCATCCGGGCGGTGGTGTAATGGGCGCGCCCGGCGCCAACGCCGCCGGCGCCATTCTGCGCGACCTCAGACGGACGCACTGACATGGCAGCCACTGCGGCCGGGGCACCGGACTACGATTGCATCGTCATCGGCGGGGGTCACAATGGGCTGGTGTGTGCGGCTTACCTGGCTCGCAGCGGCCGCTCAGTGCTGGTGCTGGAGGCGGCCGGCCAGGTGGGGGGCGCCGCCGTTACGAGCGAATTCGCGCCTGGCTTCAAGGTGTCGGCTTGTGCGCACCTGCTGCACCTGATGCCAAGTTCCATCATCGGGGACCTGGGCCTTGCCAATCGCGGACTGCAGCTGGCCGCCACCGGCATGCCGACCACCGCGATCGATCCGCATGGACCGCCGCTCGCGATCGATCCGGATAACCCGGCGGCGCTGGCAGCCCGTTCGGGCGCCGATGCCGCCGCCTTTCCCGCCTACCACGCGCGGTTGCGGCGGCTGGCCGAGGCGCTGCATCCGGTGCTCGATACGATGCCGCCGCGGCTCGGGACCGACTCCTGGCAGGCCCGGCTGTCGTGGCTGCGCCTTGGATGGCGCATCCGCCGACTCGGACGTCGCGACATGCGTGAACTTCTGCGCATCGGCGGCATGTGCGTCCAGGACCTGCTCGATGAACACTTCGAGACGCCGCTACTCAAGGGAGCGCTGGCGTTCGACGCGGTACTGGGGACCTGTGCCGGCCCGCGTTCTCCGGGCAGCGTGTTTCCATTGCTTTACCGCATGGCCGCCGAAGTGCAGGGCGGCGGCGCGCTGGCACAACCGGTGGGGGGACTGGGGGCATTGTCGGATGCGCTGGCCCGTGCGGTGCTGGCAGCAGGAGGTGCGATTCGCACCGCCAGCGCGGTGCAGCGGATCCTGGTGCGCGGCGATCGCGCCGCCGGTGTGGTGCTCGCGTCAGGCGAGCAGATCAGCGCCGCCAGCGTGATCTCCAATGCCGATCCGAAGACCACGTTCCTGCAACTGCTGGGCGCGGAGCACCTCGACACCAGATTCGTGCGCCGTATTGCGCACCTGCGCGCGCGCGGCGTCACCGCCAAGCTGCACCTTGCGTTGGACCGGCTGCCGGCCTTCACCGGCCTGTCCCAAAGCGCACTGGTAGGCCGGCTGTTGCTGGCGCCGTCGCTGGATTACATCGAGCGCGCATTCAATCACGCCAAATACGCGGAATTCTCCCCGGCGCCCATCGTGGAAATCACCGTGCCGACCGCCAGCGATGTCAGCCTGGCGCCCGCCGGCAAGCATGTGCTGTCAGCCGTGGTGCAGTTCGCCCCTTACCGGCTTGCTGCCGGCTGGCAGCAGCAGCGCGCGCGCTTTACCGAGTTGGTCATCGATGCGCTCGAGCGCTGCGCGCCCGGACTGCGCGCCAGTGTCAGCGCCTCGGAGCTGCTGACTCCGCCGGATATCGAGCAGCAGTTTCGCATCAGCGGCGGGCACTGGCACCACGCCGAGCTGGCGCTCGACCAGTTCTTCATCGTGCGGCCGGTTCCAGGCGCGGCGCAGTATCGCGCGCCACTGGACGGATTGTACCTGTGCGGGGCCGGCAGCCACCCCGGCGGCGGCGTCATGGGTATCGCCGGCCGCAATGCCGCGCTGGCACTTATGCGCGAGGCGGCCTGAGATGCTCACCGAGAGCGAGCCGCACTATCGTCAGCCGTTGCTGAAGACCCCGTTCCACGAGCGTGCGCGCGCGCTCAGCCAGGTTGACAGCTTCATCGCCTGGGCCGGTTACACCACGGTCGATGTGTTCACGTTCGTCGAGCAGGAATACTTCGCTATCCGCAACGCGGCCACGCTCTATGACCTGACGCCGATGGTGAAGTACCGGATCGCAGGACCCGACGCGCTGCGTTTCCTGAATCGAATGATGACGCGCGATATCGGCAAGCTCAAGGTTGGGCGGGTCGCCTACAGTGTCTGGTGCAACGACGACGGTAAGCTGATCGACGATGGCACGGTATTTCGCCTGGGCGAGTACGAGTATCGGTTGTGCACCGGTGAGCGACAGCTCGACTGGCTGCTGTACTCGGCGCTGGGCTTTGAGGTGCAGATCAGCGAAATCACCGAGGAGAGCGCGGCGCTGGCGGTGCAGGGGCCGACCTCGTGCGCAGTGCTGCGGGCCTTTGGTTTATCCGGCATCGAGCGCTTGAGACCATTCGAGCTGGCTCATTTCGCACTGCCGCCGGCGCTCGGCGCCGCCAGCCAGATCATGGTGTCGCGCACCGGCTTTACCGGCGATCTGGGCTATGAGCTGTGGATGCATCCGGAGGATGCCGAGGGCGTATGGGATGCATTGATGGATGCGGGCCGCGAGTGCACCATCCGTCCTATCGGGTCGCGCGCCTTGAACATTGCGCGCATCGAGGCGGGCTTCGTGCTGCCGAACGTCGATTTCGTGTCCGCCGAGCACACCGTGCGGATCGGCAGCGAGCGCTCGCCGATCGAACTCGGACTTGCGTGGCTGGTCGATTTCAGCAAAGGTCACTTCAACGGCCGGCGCGCACTGCTCGAGGAGCAGCGCCGCGGGCCGCTGCGGCAACTGGTGGGGCTCGATATCGAAGGCACCAAGCCAGCGCACAACGCGCTGCTGTATTCGGACCAGGCAGGCAAGCGGCAGGCCGGCAGCGTCAGTTCCGCCACCTGGTCGCCCACCTGCAAACGCAACATCGCGCTGGCGATGGTCGATGCGCCGCACACCCAGATCGGCAGCACGCTGTGGGTGGAGATCTACCTGAACCGCGAACTGGTGTGGCAGCGGCGCATGGCACGCGCCAGGGTGGTGGAGCGACCATTTTTTGCCCCGGAACGGCGCCGCGCCTCGCCGCCCGCGGACTACTGAGGCACGCCGGGCATGATCGCAAACCAGCTCAAACCGGTGGTCGATCGTCCCTGGCTCGATCCCAATGCGATCCCGCAGATCGTCATCGATGGGGTCAGCAAGACCTACGGCGGCTATACCGCGGTGGATAACGTCCATCTGGCGATCTACAAAGGGGAAATGTTTGCGCTGGTGGGTGCCTCCGGTTGTGGCAAGACCACGCTGCTGCGGATGCTGGCGGGATTCGCGCGCCAGAGCAGCGGCCGGATCTCGATCGACGGCGTGGAGATGAGTGAGGTGCCGCCGCACGAGCGCCCGGTCAACATGATGTTCCAGTCGTACGCACTGTTTCCGCACATGAGCGTGGAAGCCAATGTCGGCTACGGGATCAAGCGCCTGCACCTCGATGGCGCCACCCGGCGCAAGCGCATCCAGGAGGCGCTCGACATGGTGCAACTCGGGCCGCTGGCACAGCGCAAGCCGCACCAGCTTTCCGGAGGCCAACGACAACGGGTGGCACTGGCCCGGGCGCTGATCCGCCGGCCGAAGCTGCTGCTGCTGGATGAGCCGCTGTCAGCGCTCGACAAAAAGCTGCGCGAACAGACGCAGTTCGAGCTGATGGATCTGCAGTACCAGCTTGGCATCACCTTCATCGTGGTCACGCACGACCAGGACGAGGCGATGGCACTCGCCACTCGCATCGCGGTGATGGAACGCGGGCAGGTATTGCAAGTAGGCACTCCCTCGCAGATCTATGAATTTCCGAGCAGCCGCTACGTCGCGGATTTCGTCGGTACCACCAATCTATTCGAAGGTACCGTTATCGCGGCCGAGCCAGGACTGATCACGGTGCACTGCACCGAGACCGGCTGCGACCTGCTGGTCGATGACGTCGGACGCTTCAGTATCGGCCAGCGGGTCTGGGTGGCGCTGCGGCCGGAGAAGATTCGACTGAGCAAACAGCCGGTCGGTGCCGCTCGCGTGAACCAGCTGCGCGGTACGGTCTGGGAGCTGGGTTACCTGGGCAACCGATCGACCTACCGCATCAAGACGGCGACCGGTAAAGTAGTTACGGTATTTTTCCAGAACGAACGGCGAACGTCTGAGTGGTCGATCGACTGGAGCGATGAGGTTTTTGTCAGCTGGGGCGCCGACGCTGCGGTCCTGCTGCATTCATAAGAGCATGTAAAACCGGATGACCATAAGGGAGAGCCAGTCATGACACCGAACAATTTTGCAGCGACACGCAGGCTGGAGCGGGTGCTGCTGGCCGTGGCAATGGCGCTGTGTATCTGCGGCACGGTGCAGGCGCAGAACGCGGCGACGGCGGATGAGAATGCCGTCGACACCTCCGGCGCACTGAAGGAGATTGTGGTCACTGCTACGCGCCACGAGGAGTCACTGAGCAAGGTGCCCGAGAGTGTCAGCGCCTATACCCAGGAGGACATGGACCAGAAGGGCATGAAGGATTTCACCGACATCGTGCGCTTCACTCCCGGCGTGTCGATCGATCAGACCGGTACCAATGCCATCTCGATTCGCGGCATCTCGTCCTCGGGCGGTGCCGGCACCACTGGAATCTATCTCGACGACACGCCAATCCAGATGCGCTCGCTCGGTTTCAATCCGGACGACACGCTGCCGAAAACCTTTGATCTGGATCGTGTAGAAGTGCTGCGCGGACCGCAGGGCACACTGTTCGGTGCCGGTTCCGAGGGCGGCACGGTGCGCTACATACTCACCCAGCCGAGCCTTACCACGGACAGCACCTACGTGCGCACCGAGGCCTCGTTCACGCAGTATGGCGAGCCCAGCTACGAGGCCGGTGTCGCGCACGGTGGTCCGATCATCGACGGCACGCTGGGATTTCGCGCCAGCGTCTGGTTCCGGCGCGACGGCGGTTGGATCGATCGTGTCGATCCGACCAGCGGTGCGGTGGTGGACAGCAATGCCAATCACCAGCAGACGCTGGTGCTGCGCCTGGCCGGCATCTGGAAGCCGCTCGATGCAGTGACGGTCACGCCGAGCATCTTTTATCAGAATAAGCAGGAGCACGACGTCTCGACCTACTGGCCTTCATCCTCCAATCCTTCCGCTGGCGTTTTCAATAACTCCGACCCCGATCGGATACCGGTGCCCGACCGCTTCTATCTGCCGGCATTGAAGATCGACGTCGATCTGGGCGGCACGCGGCTGGTGTCGGATACCTCGTACTACGTGCGCGACGAGCTAACCGGCTACGAGGGCACGGATTACAACCTGAGCTACTACCAGGGCATCGGCTGGCCGGCTTCCCCGGAAGCTATCGACGTACCCCCGGCCTATTACCCGCTGATCGACTCCGCTGGCATTCATCTCCCGCCAGGTTTGACCAACTATCAATCCCCTGCCACGGTGAAGAACCAGCAACGCAGCTTTACGCAGGAGATCCGTCTTCAGTCCAACGACACCACCAGCCGCTGGATCTGGACAGTCGGCGCCTTCTTCCAGGCCAGCCGCGAGTTGAGCCTGGAGGAGATCCACGATCCGATGGCAGATTCGCTGCTGGAGGCCCTCTATGGCGAGGACCTGGCGGACATCTATGGTTTCCCGCTGCTGTCGAATGGTGATTCCTATTACAATCTCAACATCTCCCACGACCATCAGTTCGCCGGCTTCGGCGAGGCCACCTACGCGTTCACCGACCAATGGAAACTGACCCTGGGCGCTCGCGTGGCCAGGACTTCGTTTGATATCTACAATTTCAGCAATGGACCGCAGAATTACGGTCCGGTCGGCCCGAACAGCGCCAACCAGAGCGAAACCCCTTTTACCCCCAAGGCGAGCGTGTCCTATCAGTTCGACCAGAGTCACCTGTTCTATGCGACCTACGCCAAGGGGTTTCGGGTCGGCGGCGCCAACGCGCCACTGCTGCCGACCTGCGCTCCGGATCTCATAGCCGATGGCTATTCCAGCGGGCAGGCGCCGCAGACATACAAGTCGGACTCGACCCAGAGTTATGAGATCGGCGCCAAGGACAACTTCAACAACGTGCTGAAGCTCGCCAGCAGCGTTTACTACATCCGCTGGAATCACATCCAGCAAAACGTTTACGTGGCCGGATCCTGCGGCCTGCAGTTCACCGACAACCTGGGCACGGCGGTGGCCAAGGGATTCGACCTGCAGGCCGACGCTGCGCTGGGCCCGGTCACGCTCGAGGCGGCGGTAGGCTTTACGTCTGCGCGCTACGTTGCGGATTCTGCGCACGGCCTTGCGTTCGCCGGCGATGCCATCTCCGGACAGGCCGCCATCAATGCAAGCCCGGGCACCAACCCGCCCTGGAATGTCGCCATCGGCGCACAGTATAACTTCCTGCTCGCCGACCATAAGAGCTACGCGCGTTTCGACTATGAATTCGAAAGCCGCAATCCGTGGCTAGCGGCGGTTCAGGATCCGCGATCGAACGAATATGCGGGGGGCGTTGGCGGCGGCACGACGACACCGCTCTCCTATACGCTGCCTTCGACGACCTTCGTGCAATTTCGAACCGGCACGACACTCGGTGCCTGGGAGGCATCGTTTTTCATCGATAACCTGCTGAACTCGCATACCACCACGAATTACGAGGCTACTTTCGTCGATAGCAATAATCCCAACCCGCCGCCGGGGCCGCAGTACAACAACTATACTTTCAGGCCGCGCACCTTCGGTATCACGGCCACATTCCACAGATAATCCCGCCCCGACGGGCAGGCACCGGTCAAGCGGCGCTGCAACAGCAGCGCCGCTGCCTGCCGCCAATCCAAGACAGCGGCGGAGCGCCGCCGTCGGGCGTTTTAGTGCAATAGCGCCGCCGGCGCGGCGCCCTGCTTGCGGCACACCAGCAGCACCTCATCGACCGGCGCGGCATCGATCATGCCCTGCGCCAGTGTGAGCTTCGCCTGGAAGCGGACCCCAAGCGGCATCAACACGCGGTTGTACCACCACATCGCACGTTCGCGATGGTGCGTGAGCCACCACATGCCTAGATCCAGCAGTTTCGATGAGCGCGGCTGCATCCCATAGACACCGCTGCGCTCCACCGACAGGCCGTGCCGTGCAAGCTTCGCCAGCAGCTCCTGCGGCTCGTAGCGGCGGCGATGGCCGACGAAATCGTCGAATGGTGTCCAGCGCGACGGATGCAATGGCGCCGACAGTAGCAGCACTGCGCCCGGCGCCGCGACGCGCGCAATCTCAGACAGCGCCGCATCGTCGTCGTCCACGTGTTCGACGATGTCGAGCGTGCATACCAGGTCGAACGTTGCCGCGGCGAATGGCAGCGAGGACACCAGGCCAAGCATCACGCTGGCGCCGCGCGCACGCAGCGTCGCCAGCGCCGGTGCACTGATGTCAACGAACTGCGTGGCCTCGATCGGCAGGCGCGGCCGCAGGCCGGGCGCAATTTCCAGTTGCCGCTGCGAGCGCGGCAGCACCGAATTCACCAGCGGCCAGGTATTGAAGCGCTGTGGCTCTACCAGGCGCGCCCCGGACCACAGCAGATCATAGAAGCGACGATTGACATCGAGCAGTTCGCGGTCGCCGCGCACCGCAGGGGAGGGGGGCGTCAATGCCGCCTCTTCAACATTCCGGCACGTTGACAGCCAGGCCGCCGCGCGATGTCTCGCGATATTTGGACTGCATATCAGTGCCGGTCTGGCGCAAGGTCTCGATCGCCTGGTCGAGCGACACACGATGCGTGCCATCGCCATGCAGCGCCATCGAGGCGGCGTTGATCGCCTTGATGGCACCGAAGGCGTTGCGCTCGATGCACGGAATCTGCACCAGCCCGCCGATTGGATCGCAGGTCATGCCCAGATGATGCTCCAGCGCGATTTCGGCCGCATTCTCAATCTGCTCGTTGCTGCCGGCGAGTGCAGCCGCCAGTCCCGCCGCCGCCATCGCCGCGGCCGAGCCCACCTCACCCTGGCAGCCCATTTCGGCCCCGGAAATCGAGGCGTTGCGCTTGATGATGCCGCCGATCGCGGTAGCGGCCAGGAAGAAATTCGCTACTCCCTGGCGGTCGCAAGGGGTGCAGAAGTCCCGGTAATAGCGCAGCACCGCCGGCACCACTCCGGCGGCGCCGTTGGTCGGGGCGGTCACCACGCGCCCGCCGCAGGCGTTCTCCTCGTTGACGGCGATCGCGAATGCCGATACGTAGTTCATCGCGTCAAGTCCGGCGCGATTGCTGCTGCGCCGGGCGGCTTCCGCCTTTTCGTAAAGACCCTTGGCGCGCCGCTTGATCTTCAAGCCGCCCGGCAGCGGGCCTTCGCGCGACAGGCCACGCTCGATGCAGGCGTGCATCACGCTGGCGATGCGCTCGATGCTATCGAGGACATCGCTCTCGGGACGCCGCGTGCTCTCGTTGGCGAGCACCAATGCCGGGATCGACAGGCCGCTCGATCGCCCTATGGCCAGCAGCGTGTGCGTGTTCTCGAAATGATACCGGGCCGGCGGCTGTGCGGCGTCGTGCGGATCGGAGTTGTCCTGCTCGACGAATCCGCCGCCGATCGAGAACCACAGTTCCCGCAGCAGGCTGCGGCCGGCGGCGTCGAAAGCCTCGAAGGTCATTGCATTCGGGTGGCGCGCAAAGCTCTGTGCGGTATCGAACACGATGTCGCTGGCCGGGTCGAATGCGATCAGCCTGCCATCGGGTAATTTCAACTGGCGACTAGCCAGCATTGCGAGCAGTTTCTGCTCCATCAGGTCTGGATCGATGGTGTCGGCCTTCTCGCCGGACAGGCCTAGCATCAAAGCCTTGTCGGTTGCGTGCCCCTTACCGGTCCAGGCAAGCGAGCCGTATACCGTCGCCACCACGCGCTGCGCCAGACCGTAGCGGTCCGCAAGATGCTGCAGGAACAGTCCGGCGGCTTTCATCGGCCCCATCGTGTGGGATGACGAGGGGCCGATGCCGATCTTGAACAGATCGCCGAGCGCCACCGGAGGATCTCGATTGATGGCCCGCGGCGACGGCGGCGCCTCGGGCGGGTGATTCATGATCGTATCCAGACTCATCGGCGCATTTCCTTCAGCTCACCGGGCTACTGCGCGGCATTCAGCAGCGAGCCGGCGCCCGCAATATAGCGTACCGCGAATGGCGCCTCGAAATGCGACATCGCGCCAGATCAGAGCCGACCCGGGCGGTAACGCCAGGCGGTCGCCATGATTCGAGCCAACGGCTACCATGTTGGAAGGAACTCGTGCCCGGCTCACCTTTTCGAGGGACCAGACGATGTGTGACAACGACTCGATCGACGATATGAATGACTATGCGCGCCGCTCGGCGGACCTGACGCGGCGCCGCTTCGGCGCCCTATCACTGGCCGGCGGCGTATCGATGCTGCTGCCTGCCTTCGCCGGCGCCGCGGAGGTGACCGAGACCGAGGTCGAGATCAAGACGCCCGACGGCACCGCCGACGCCTACTTTGTTCATCCCGCCAGCGGAGCGCACCCCGGGGTGCTGATGTGGCCGGACATCATGGGCCTGCGACCGGCCCTCAGGACGATGGGCAAGCGACTCGCCGCCGCAGGCTACTCCGTGCTGGTGCCCAATCCGTTTTACCGCACCAGCAAGGCGCCGGTAGTGCCGGAAGGGGCGAGCATGGCAGATGATGCGACACGCCAAAAGCTGATGTCGTTGATGGGCACATTGACTCCCGAGGTGCAGTTCACGGACGCGAAGGCCCATGTCGGTTTCCTGAGCGGGCAGGGCGCCGTGGACCGCAAGCGCAAGATGGGCACCGCCGGTTTCTGTATGGGCGGCCCGATGACCATGCGGACCGCGGCGACATTTCCTGATCGAATCGGCGCCGGCGCCACGTTTCATGGTGCCAATCTGGCTACCGATAAGCCCGACAGCCCGCACCTGCTGGTGCCGAAGATGAAGGCACGCTACCTGATCGCAATCGCCGAGAATGACGATCAGCGCGACCCGCAGGCCAAGACGCTGCTGCATGATGCGTTTGCCAAAGCCAGGCTGCCCGCGGAAATCGAGGTGTATGCCGGAACGATGCACGGTTGGTGTGTGCTGGACTCCGCCGTCTACAACCAGCCCCAGGCAGAAAAGGCCTGGAGCCGGATGCTTGAGCTGTTCAAGACGGCGCTGGTGTAGCCACGACCGACGAAAGCGTCATCGCCGATGCGACGCGACGGCTGATGAAATACATCATCGCCAGCGTAATTAGCGTAGTGGCGACCAGCATGTAGCCGACGGTATCAAAGTGCTGCAAAGCGCCACTGCTGCTCTCAGTGACGATCAATCCTCCAATCACCGCAGCGATGCCGCCGGAGATCTGTTGAATGGAGCTGCTGATCGACATGTACGAGCCGCGGTCGGCCGGCTGCGGGATCGCCGAGATCAGCGCCGAGGCGGAAATCATGCGCGAGGTCACGCCGACGAACAGCAGGCAATTGACCAGGATCACCAGGCTTATCGGCGTCACACCCAGATGGGTATAGATGATCACCATGATGATGGTGGCTACGCAGCCGAGGCAGAACACCCGATACTTGCCGATGGCGTCGCTGGCGCGCCCGATCAGCGGACCGGCAATTATCGAGGACACGCCGGTAATCATGTAGACCAGCGGCAGACGTTGCAGTGAAATGCCCAGATTGTGAACGCTGAAGGCGCTCATGTAGGGCATCAGCAGGAACCCGCCGGTCGACAACAGCGCGGTAGTGGCGAATCCCTGCAGATAGCGCGGCGTTGACAGCGTATGGATGAAGTGGCGCAGCGGAGTGCGATCCTGCTGCAGTTTCAGGTGCGCGTCGATCGGGCGCAGGAAGCGGATCATGACCACGCCCACCAGCATGCTGATGGCCACGATCAGCAGGAACGGCGCATTCCAGCCCCAGCGGTTGGACAGGTACAATCCCATCGGGATGCCTGCCACGCTACTGGCGGCGAACGCAGTCTGGATGATGCCCATGACCCGACCGCGCAACTGGAAGGCAAACAGGTCGGTGATGATCGCGAATATGGTCGAGCCGATCACGCCGGCAAACACTCCGGTGATCATGCGGGCAAACAGCAGGAAGCCATAGCTGTGCGCCAGCCCGCACAGCAGCGTGCCGGCCACGAAACCACAATAGAACAACAGCAGCAGCTTTTTGCGGTCGTAGCGATCGGCGAAACCTGCCGCCAGCAGGCCGGATGCTCCGGCGCTGAATGCATAGACCGATACCACCAGGCCAAATTGCGCCGGCGTGATGCCGAGCGTCGGCATCAGCATTGCGCCCAGCGGCGAGATGATCATGAAATCCAGAATGAGGGTGAACTGCAGAAAGGCGAGCAGCGCCAGCACGCCTTTTTGATAGCGCGATAGCACGCTCTTGGCCGGCTCCGCCGGGGTCACGATTGGCATCGAATCTCCTGCTTCAACGGCCACGGATTTCCTCGATGGTGCGCCGCAGAATTGCGAGTACGCGCTGCTTCTCTTCCATCGAGGCGTGCAGTTTCTCGAACAGCGCGGCTTTGAACTGGTGCTTCAATTCGTGGAATTCCGCCTTGAGTTGCCGCCATTCCTTCTTTTCCTGATCGCGCGGGCTGCCACCCCATTCCTCGCCGGCCACCTCGTCCTCGATGAACTGGCGTTGGAATTGAGCCATCTTCTGGCCGAACCGCCCGAGCTGTTCGAGCATTTCATCCGCCTCGGCGCGGTGTTGGGCCAGATGCTCGACGCCTGGAGCGGCAATCCGGTAGAGCTTCTTGGTGCCATCGGTCTCCGACACCGCAAAGCCAGTCTCTTCCAGATAGGTGAGCGCCGGGTAAACCACGCCGGGACTGGGGGTGTAGATACCGCTGCAATGTTCCTCGATGGCCTTGATGATCTCGTAGCCATGCCGGGGCTTGTCATTCAGCAGTGCCAGGATGATCAGTTGCAGATCGCCGGATGCGAGCATCTTGCCGGCACGCATACCGCGGCCAGCGAACCCATCGCCGAAGCCGCCCATGAAACCGCGCCTGCGGCCAAAATGGCCGTGGCGGCCGTGTTCGCCAAAATGCGGCGCCTCGTGTCGATGTCGTCTCATTACGTATACCTGTTGGAATCAATATCGGTAACTATATCGTAAGATATGTCTAAAGACAATAGGCGCACGCAACAGCGCTTCAGAACTCGTCACGGGTAGTTGACCGGCGGGGTGCGCAGCGTGGGGCTGGCGGGCAGCGGAATGTACTCCGCATCACCCGGCACGCTGCCGAGCCGTCCGTCACGCCAATCGAGCTTCGCCTGCTCGATGCGGTCGGGGGAACTGGAGACGAAATTCCACCACACATGGCGCGGGCCGTCCATCGGCGCCCCGCCGAGCAGCAGCAGCTGTACCCTCTCGAGCGCGCGCACTGCGATCGACTGCTTCGCACGTAGCACCACCAGCTGGCCGACCTCGAACTGCCCTGCATTGAACCTGTCGGCATCGATCTCGATGCGGCCGCTGATGATGTAGAGCGCGCGCTCTTCATAGTCGCTCGCCAGCGGCAGTCGCGCACCGGCGGCCAGCGTGACGTCGGCGTAGAACATGTCCGAAAGCGTCGCCACCGGGGCACGTGCGCCATACAGCGCGCCGGCGATCAGTCGTACCGATGCGCCATCGTCCTCGAGCAGCGGCAACTCGACGGCGGCATGATGACGAAAGCTGGGAGCGCGCTCTTCCTCTTTCTTCGGCAGCGCGATCCAGGTCTGGATGCCGAATAGCGGCGAGGGGGCGGTGCGTTTATCCGCTGCGGTGCGTTCGGAATGCACGATGCCACGGCCGGCGATCATCCAGTTGACCGCACCTGGCCGAATTGCCTGCGTGGTGCCGAGACTGTCGCGGTGGATGATCTCGCCCTCGAACAGGTAGGTCACGGTGGCCAGCCCGATGTGAGGGTGCGGCCGGACATCAAGCCCGGTCCCGGCACGCAACACGGTCGGCCCCATCTGATCGAAGAACACGAACGGACCGACCATGCGCCGCTGGCTGCTGGGCAACGCGCGGCGTACATGAAAACCATCGCCAAGATCGTGCGTCGGCGGCACGATTACGACGTCAATCGCTGGATTGGCGCTCATCGTCGCCAGTGTGCAGGGCGTGCAGGCGCGAGTCAAAGACCCCCACAGCGACCGGTTGCGCTGCGCCGTGGATCCGCGGCCGCGTTAGTCAGCTCGGCATCGGCCGCGCAGCTGCAGGCAGATCGTTTCCAGCTGGATGATCGCCGCCGCGACGGAGTTCAGCCCGGGCGGCAGCCTGACCCGGAGTTCGATCAGCGAATTCACCTCGTCCTGCAGATTCAGGATGATCAATCCCCTGGTCGGCAGGTCGGACATCTCGAACAAGCCCTCAGTGCCTAGTCCGGTGTGATTTGGAGGCGTGAAAAATTCCACCAGTCGATCGCTCAGGTATTGCAGCTGATCGTCCGGATAGGATTCAGTCTCGAAAGAGGAATCCGCGATCAGATGCTCGTCGCGGATTCGAGCGATAAACTCGGCGCCTACGACCGGAAAAACCTGAGCAGCCATCACGGCGACGTGAAAGCGGCCGGAGCTTCCCGCATCGGAGGATTGCATCGTCACAGCGGGCCCGGTAATGACCGGCAGTGGAAAGTAGGGCGGAGGTATGCGGCGGGGTGTCACGACGAGAATGGTTCCATTCGATCCCTCCCAGGTCAGGCAGTACCAGCCCTTGGGTGCGTAAACACCCGGACCGTGTGCAGCTCGGTAGTAGGCGATCAGAGCGGCCGCGCGCGGGTCCGGCGTAACCGCCAGCGGCTGGACCGGCCCGGACTTCGTCGGGCCCATTTCCCCGTCGGCGCGACACCCGACCAGCGGTACTGTCGGTGCGTTTGCATCGGGTTCGGCGGCGCGAGGGGCCGCAAACCATAGCAGCAGGACCGATGCAACTGCCGCCAGTGTTCGAGTCGTCAGTGGGCAAGTCATCGCGATCGGTAGCGAACGTTGTTCCTGGCTGATGAATCCGGTTTCATTTCTGCTCGGCATCAAGTTTATCCTCGCCGCCACCACTGTACAGGCGTCAGTTGCGCGCGCGTGAGATGATAGAGGGTCGGAATAGCGCCAAGGGCGCGTACCAGGAATAATAATCGATGCATCGCCCGATCCCGATGCTGCGTTCGAACGACCGTCTACCCGATCGAGAGCGACACCGGCCGCTATTGATCTACGATGGCGATTGCGCGTTCTGCGGCTACTGGGCGGGGTATTGGAACAAGCTCACCGGCGATGCCGTGTGCTATCGGCCGTACCAGGAGGTAGCGGCGCAATACCCCGAGATCCCGATTGCTGATTTTCAGCACGCAGTCCAATACATCACATCCGACGGGCGTCGTGCGAGCGCCGCCGAAGCCAGCTTCCTGACCTTGAGCCATGCGCCTGGAAAGGGATTGTGGCTCGCTCTCTATAGAAAACTGCCAGGGTTTGCTGCCCTCTCGGAATTGACTTACGCCTTCACGGCCGCGCACCGCGCCGCCTTCTATCGCATCAGCCTGCTTCTGTGGGGCAGGGGCTTCGAACCGCCGCGATACGACCTGGCCTCATCGGTGTTCCTGCGCCTGCTAGGACTGATTTATCTGTCAGCCTTCATTTCCTTTGGCGTTCAGTGTCAGGGGCTGATCGGCAGCCACGGCATCCTGCCACTGTCCAGGTTGGTCGATGTGCTCGGTGCCCGTTTTGGCCCGGAGCGCTTCTATCAGATGCCGATGGTGTTCTGGTGGAACGCCAGCGATGTCGCCATCCAGGCGGTCTGCTGGACCGGTGCAGGGCTGTCACTGCTACTGGTTCTGAATCTGCTCCCGCGCCTGAGCCTGCTGCTGCTTTATGTGCTGTATCTATCGCTGCTCTATGGCGGGCAGGATTTCATGACCTACCAGTGGGACACCTTCCTGCTGGAATGCGGCGTACTTGCGCTGGTGCTGAGTTTCGCTGCGAGGCCCGGGATCTGGTTGCTGCGATGGCTGCTGTTTCGCTTCCTGTTCATGTCGGGCATGGTCAAGCTGCTGAGCGGGGATCCGAATTGGTGGAACCTGTCGGCGTTGTCCTATCACTTTCTTACTCAGCCGCTGCCCACCGCCTTGGGCTGGTACGCCGCGCACCTGTCGCCGGGAATGCTGAGGCTGCTGACCGCAGGTACGTTCTTTGTCGAGCTGTTTCTGCCGATCTGGATCTTCTGCCCGCGTCGGCTGCGATTCTTTGCTGCCTTTGGCATCCTGGCGCTGCAAAGCTGCATTTTGCTTACCGGCAATTACAATTGGTTCAATCTGCAGACCATGTTGCTGTGCCTGCTGTTGTTTGACGACGCAGCTCTGAAAGAGATATTGCCGGGGCGGCTGATCCCGCCGCTGGCGCTACGTGCGCACCAGAGCACGCCCCACCGGGTGATCAGCTTGATCGTCGGCGCATTCGGCCTGTTGATTTTGTTCTGCAGTCTTGTGCAGATGGACACGCGCTTCGGCGGCGACCCGCCGGCGCTGGCGCAAGCCGTCGATCGACTCATAGAACCGTTTCACATCGTCAGCGCTTACGGCTTGTTCGCCGTGATGACTACCGAGCGTGATGAAATCGTCATTGAAGGCTCCCGCGATGGCGCCGAATGGCGCGAGTACCAGTTCCGGTACAAGCCTGGCGATGTTTCGCGTCGTCCACCCTGGAATATTCCATACCAGCCGCGCCTGGACTGGCAGATGTGGTTCGCGGCGCTCGAGGACCCAGGTCGGCTGCGATGGTTCCCGAGCTTTCTCCAGGCGTTATTGGAGAACAGGCCCACGGTGCTGGCACTGATGCGGACAAACCCCTTTCCCGACCAGCCGCCGGCGTATGTGAGAGCACAGTTCTATCGCTATACCTATTCCAGCAGTGAGGAAAAGTCGAAGGGTCTATGGTGGGATCGCCGGTTGCTCGGACTGTATTACCCGGAGGTGCAACTGAAGGGCGAATCAGGCGGAAGATGACTGCGCCGCCCGGGAGCGGCAGTTTCTCCGCTCAATATGCGTTGATCGCAATTGTCATTGCCCGGTGCAAGCCTGATGGGTTCTATAATCAGCTACAGCGCCGGCTGGGTCCGCCGCCACCGACTCAAGGAGCTACAAAGTGGAATTTCGAAGACTCGGAGCATCCGGATTTAATGTCCCGGTGCTTAGCTTCGGCGCCGGCACCTTCGGTGGAAAAGGGGAATTCTTTCAGGCCTGGGGGGCGAGCGATGCGGTCGAGGCGCGGCATCTGGTCGATATTTGTCTTGAAGCCGGGATCAACATGTTCGATACCGCCGACATCTACTCCGCCGGTGCCTCGGAAGAAGTGCTTGGCAGTGCGATCAAAGGTCGCGCGCGTGATGGGCTCATTATTTCGACCAAGGCTACTTTTCGCAGCGGCTCCGGGCTCAACGAGGTTGGCTCGTCGCGATATCACCTGACAGAGGCAGTGGAAAAGGCCCTGGTACGACTTGGAACCGACTACATCGACCTGTTCCAGTTGCATGGGTTCGACGCGCTAACGCCGACCGAGGAAGTGCTGTCAACGCTGGATACTCTGGTGCGCGCGGGAAAGATCCGTTACGTCGGCGTCTCGAACTTTTCCGGCTGGCACCTCATGAAGTCCCTGGCGACGGCCGACCGCTATGGCTATCCGCGCTATGTCGCCAACCAGACTTTTTATTCGCTGGTTGGCCGGGACTATGAGTGGGAGCTGATGCCGCTTGGCCTTGATCAGGGCGTAGGCGCGGTCGTGTGGAGCCCGCTTGGCTGGGGACGCCTGACCGGCAAGATTCGGCGCGGTCAGCCGCTGCCGCAGACCAGCCGCCTGCCAAAGACCGCGGCAGCCGGACCGCCGGTAGGCGAGGATTATCTGTTTCGAGTGGTCGACGCGATCGACGAGATCGCCGCCGACACAGGCAAGAGCGTGGCGCAGATCGCCTTGAACTGGCTGCTGCAGCGTCCGACGGTATCCACAGTGATCATCGGGGCCCGAACCGAGGAACAGTTGAAGCAAAATCTGGGGGCCGTTGGTTGGAGCTTGACGACAGACCAGATGCAGCGACTTAACGCCGCCAGTGAAGTGACCCCCGCCTATCCATACTGGCACCAGCGACAGTTTGCCGAGCGAAACCCGTCTCCGGTTTGATTCCCCGGCTTCCCGCCCGTTACAGTTGTGCCAGGTTTACCGGGAACTTCCTGGATGAGAACATGAAAAAGCCGGTCGCGAACGAAGGCGCTTCGGCGTCGGCACTCATCTCGAAGAGAATCGCAGAACTCGGGGACTGGCGCGGGAAAACCCTCGGCAGAATGCGCAAGCTCATCAGGCAGGCGGACCCGGATGTTGTCGAGGAGTGGAAGTGGAGGGGCACGCCGGTCTGGTCGTACGACGGTATCATCTGTACCGGCGAATCGTACAAGACTGTCGTGAAGCTTACCTTCGCCAAGGGCGCCTCGCTCAAGGATCCGGCTCATCTCTTCAATTCGAGCCTCGAAGGAAATGTACGCCGGGCAATCGACATTCACGAGGCTGAAGTAGTGGACGAGTCAGACTTCAAGGCGCTCGTTCGCGAGGCCATTGAATTCAACCGCTCGGGCAAGTCGAAAGTTTCCAGGAAATCGAAGTCCTAAGGAGATTCCATGTCGCACAGGCGCATGACTGACATCGCCGGCGTGGTCGTCGGCGCGTTATTGCTCATCGCGCTGACTCAATCTGTCAGCGCAGAAAAGTCGCTCCAAGTCATCGACAACCCCGCTGGGGGCCAGGTCGTCTATGGTCCGGTAGACCAGGACACGCCGCAGGCAGCGATGGCCGGTGTCCTGCGCTACGTACACACCCATTTCGGCGAAGCCCCCACGGTCGGCAAGGTGTTTCAGTCTCGCGATGGACAGAATTTCGGTGCTTTCTTTACGGTTAGTGCGAAGACGCAGGGCAACAGGAAAACCGCCGGGCTGGTCATCGTATCGCTGGCGAGCGGCGCTAAGCCTGGCGCCGCGGTTCTGTACGACGACTCCAGCCGATTCGCTAAGAGCGAGCCCGCGCTGCTGCGCGCGCTGGACGATGCATGGAGGAGTGCATCCGCACCGGCTGCCTCATCCGCTGGCACTTCCCGCCCAGGGACTGTCCCGCCACTTACGCCCACCCGCTTTCCTGATGGCAGCGGTGCGGTCAATCTGCCGGCTGGTTGGCGGATTGCATTTGCGTCGCATGGGGCTGCGAAAATCGCCGGCCCGCACGGAGAAGCCGTGCTGCTTAGCAATTCCGTCGGCCCGATTTACGACGCGAATAATCCCCAGGTGCAGGCACGGCTTCGCTACGCCAACCCCAATAACCGACCGATACTGTGTCCTAACAGTGACGCGCTGCATACCTATCTGTGCATCCTGCAGCAGCACGGTGCGCAGCCCGCGTTTCAGGTCAGGAATTCCCGCGCGCTGCCCCCTCAAGGCCGGGCTGTACAGGCGGTGCTGATCGACGCCGACCTCGATCTGCACGACGGCAGGGGAATGATGTCCTGTGAACTCGGACTCAGCATCACCGCGGCCACCGCGCTAGGGGATCGAACCCTGGGTATCAACGGCACCTGTGCCCCTCAGTCGTCCGCCGCGCAGGAGCAGCCAACGCTGAAAGCCATCTACGACAGTTACAGCATCAATGGGCAGGTGGTCGCGAACGAATACGCTGGAGACGCACGCCGCAGTCGCGAGGCCGGAAACAACGCCCGCATTCAGGCCAACAACGCGCACGCTGCAGAAGATGCGCAGAGCGCCGCCTACCAGGCCCACATGGACAACATTGACCGCTTCAGTAAGAGCTTTCAGAACTATCAGCTGGACCAGACCGAGCTGCAGGACAATGATCAGCATGCGCGCGGCGCGATTCCCAACTCGCTTGCCGACGCCCTGATCAAGGCGGACCCTGACCGCTTCCAGGTAGTACCCACGCAGAACTTCCTGAAGGGGAACGACTTCTAGGTCGCTCGACTCACAGAGCGTATCAATTCGAATCGGCGTACACCTTTACCAGGTCGGTCAGAAAATCTCGACCGACGAACACCGAGCGGATGCTCCTGCGTTCGTTCAACCCATGTACGCCATTGCCGTCGGGATCCCCCCAGCCTCCGGGCGCCCCATAGACCGGAATGCCGATCGCCTCCAGAAAGATGCCGTCGGTGGCGCCGGTAGACATGGTGGGAACCAGCGGCACGCCGGGAAAATATCTGGCGACCAGTTTTTCGGCCGGCCCGATAATCGCGGCGTCCAGCGGCGGCGGCACGGCGATGGGACGTACCGGGGGAACCAGAGTTACCGTCACGCCTGGATCGCCGATTACAGTCTTCAGGACCGCCTGCGTACCCTCTACCGTCTCGCCCGGAAAGATGCGGCAATTGACATTCGCCGCGGCACGCTGAGGCAGCGCGTTATTGGCATGACCACCCTCCACCAGGGTGGCGACGCAGGTGGTGCGCAGCATGCTGTGATAGCTCCGATCCTTCGAAACAACGGCTTCGGCAGCCGCGTCATCCGGATTCTGCGACAGCGCTACCATCGCATGCCCCAACTCATCGCCGCGGGCGGCACCCGCCTTGGCGAAGAAGGCACGTGTGGTGTCCGAAAGCTTCAGCGGAAATTCGTAGTCACGCACCTTTGCAAGCGCATCGGCCAGCTCGTAGATAGCATTGTCACGGACAGGAATCGAGCTGTGGCCACCGGCATTGATGGTCTCCAGCCGGTAATTCTGTGCCGCCTTCTCGCCGACCTGGATCGATTCCACCACGAGTCTTCCGTGACCATCGGTGCGGCCGCCTCCGCCTTCATTCAATGCGAACGCCGCGGCGATCAGCTCAGGCCTGTTCTTCGCCAACCATTCCGCGCCGTTGAAGGCATAAGTGGTCTCCTCGCCGCAAGTCAGCGCCAGCTTGATCGTACGCCTGGGGTGGTAGCCGCTCTGCTTGAATCGCATCAGCGCGTCGACCCAGGTGGCGTCCATCGCCTTCATATCGGATGCGCCGCGCGCATAGAAATAGCCGTTTTCCTCGATCAGGGAAAAAGGATCGCGCGTCCAATCCTCGCGCTTGGCCTCGACCACATCGAGATGGCCGAGCAGCAGTATTGGTCTGGCGGTCTTCGACGTGCCATTCAGAATGGCGACCAAGCCGCCTTCCTTTGGGTGCTCCGGCACAGAGAACAGCGTGACATCCGTATCGGTATAGCCCGCTGCCTTCAAATGCGCCGCCATGCGCTCGGCGGCCAACGTGCAGCTGCCAGCCGACAGCGTGGTATTCGTCTCGACCAGTTCCTTGTAAAGGGCTAAGAACGCCACCTGATCGGGTCGAAGGGGCGTCATTGGCGCCTCCTGCGCGACCAGCGCCGATGCCAGCGGCACGGCCAGGGCAATCAGGCTGAGCATACGTTTGCGCATTATTTTCCTCTGCGGTCGTGGGAGCTGCGGCAATCATAGCGCGCAATACGGACTGCAGCAGAGGCAGCTGCCGGCAGTTATGGCTCCTCCGCGCCGATGGCCTCCTGCTCCAGGGCGGCCAGGAACTCGCGTACCTCGTCGCGGCTGCATAGCTGATCGTCCACCATGGCTCGCAGCAGCGCAGCCAGGTGTATCCGCAGCGCCATGGCGATGACCGAGCCTGGATGGTGATCCATCGTTTCGATGAAATCATCGATCTCGTCCACGCATTGTTCAAGTGCAGACGCCGTGGCAGTTCCGAAGCGATCCGGCATGACGGGTCTCCGATTGGCCTGTACGCGCACGATAGCGCAACACGCGGCCACAGGCTGCCGTGCAATAGCATTTTCGAGCGCAATTTCTGCCGCAAACAATCCTAAACGGCTGAACCAATAGCGCTGGCAGACAGCGGGTAGTTTCTGCACGAACGCGTATCTTTGCTGCGCAGGCGCACGCAGTCCTGCTCGCTAGACTCCTTCCCGCCTGGCGAGTCAGGCGCCATTTAAACCCAAGGGGAAAAGCAATGAACAGTTTCCAAGTGACCGCGATCGGCAATCTCGCCAAGAATCCGGAGCTGATCGCCAAGGGCGATGTCAGCTATACGCGCTTCTGCCTGATCGGCAATGACTACGCCGGCAAGGATGAGGACGGCAGCGCCCGCGAAGTGGTGACCAGCCTGTGGTTCGTGGCCTTCGGCGGCCTGGGCGAGGCGCTGGCCAGCAACGCGCTCAAGGGTGATCAGCTGATTGTCGAGGCACGGATCCGGGCCAACAACTGGACCGATCCGCAGGGCGAGAAGCAGTACGACTATTCATTCATCGTTGACGGATTTCGCTTCGGGGCCCCGGGCAGGGCCAAACGCGATGAGCTCGAACAGCGGCGCGACGGGGAAGCTGCCCACGGAGCTGTCTCGAACGCGGCCTGAATGCGTGCGGCGCAGCAGCGCGCCGCGCGGCTCGAAGGCCCCGACAGTCAGAGGCGGAAGGAAAGGTCATGCCCTTGAACCAGATCGATCGGAATCGACAGCAGATCACGCGGCATGGCCACGGATTCGCGCTGACGGCGCTGCTGCCCGCCCTTATCCTGCCGGCACTGGCAGCGGCGCAGAGCTCGCCCTTTCTGACCGGCGCCACTGCGCTCCAGAACAATATCCTTGCATGGCTGACTCCGATCGCGGTGATTTTGGTGATGATACTCGGCGCCATGGCCATGGCGTCGAGGCTTTCCTGGGGTTGGTGCCTGGGTGCAATCCTGGGCATAGCGATCGCCTTCGGGGCGCCGCAAATCGTTGCCTGGGTACGCGGGATGTTCGGAGTCTAGGCGATGCAGGAACGCAATACCGGACTGGTTGCCGAAACGCTATTCGTCGGCGCCACGCGCCCACCGATGCGCTGGGGCGCGACCTATGCGGCGATTCTTTTCAACCTTATCTTCTCGCTGGAGACATTTCTTCTCACGCGAAATCTGCTTGCTCTTCTGTTGTGCGTGCCGATCCATGGCTTGTGCGTATTGCTGTGCGCGCGTGATGCCAGGTTCTTCGACCTGCTGCTGCTATGGGGCCAGACTCGCCTGCCGGCACTGCTTGGTAACCTGCGCTACTGGAAGGCCAGCAGCTACGGTCCGCTAAGCATCGATCCGCCCGATCGACATGGTCGGCGGCGAGGTACCGATCTGGTACCGAGGCTATGGCACAGCGCCGGATGGCCGTCATGTTAGCGCCGGCACTGCGGCGCGAGCAGGCGCTAGCCGCTCGGGTGCCATACAGCGTGCAGGTGACGGGGCATCTGCTGAAAACCACATCCGGGCATTACCTGCAGGCGTTCCGGCTCGGCGGCGCAAGCTTCGAGAGCGTAGATGACGCGCAGCTCAACAACTGGCACGAGCGGCTGAACGTGTTGTGGCGAAATATCGCCAGTCCCGACATCGCGCTGTGGGTGCATGTGATCCGCAGGCGCGAGGCAGCCGGCTGTAAGCCCGGGCCGGCGCGCGGCTTTGCGGATGAACTGCACCGGCAGTACTGCGTGCGGCTGAGCGGCGAGACCCTCATGCTCAATGAACTTTACCTGACGGTGGTGTATCGGCCGACGACCGGGGTGGCGACCGGACTTGCCTCAAGACTGCTGCAATCGACGCGACGCGACGCCGGTCAGCAGCTCAGCGCCCAGGCAATCGAGCATTGCGACAAGCTGGCACAGACACTGGCAGCAGCGCTGGCACGTTATGAGCCGCAGCGCCTCGGCGTTTATCGCGACGGGGAGATCTGGTGCTCGACACTGCTGGAATTCCTGGGCGTGCTGATCAACGGCGAATGCCGCCGTGTGCCGCTGCCGCGCGGACCACTGGCAGCGTCGCTTACCAGCTCGCGGCTGTTGTTCGGGGCCGAGACCATTGAATACCGCACTCCGACCACGACACGGGTCGCAGCCATATTGGGTATCAAGGAATACGCCACCCCGACTCTTGTAGGGACATACAATCGCCTGCTGTCAGCCCCGTTCGCGTTCGTGCTGTCACAGTCGTTTGCGTTTATCTCCAGGGGCGCAGGCCAGGGGCTGCTTCAGAGGCAGATTCACCGCATGGCGAACGCCGGTGATTTCGGCGTGTCGCAGGCCGAGCAGCTGCACCAGGCGCTCGACCAGCTGACCGGCAACGAATTCGTGCTCGGCGATCATCACTGCTCGCTGCAGGTGCTGGTGGATATCGCGGCTGATGAAATGCAGTCTGCGCCCGCGACGCGGCTGAAGGAGTTGAACCACCACGTCGGCCTGGCCCGCAGCCTGTTGGCAGACACCGGCATTACGGTAGCGCGCGAGGACCTGGCGCTGGAAGCCGCGTTCTGGGCGCAGCTGCCCGGAAACTTCGCATTGCGGCCTCGCAAGGCGCCGATCACCTCGCGCAACTTCGCCGCGATGTCCGCGTTTCACAATTTCCCGACCGGCCGTGCAACCGGAAATCACTGGGGCGAGGCGCTTGCGACGCTGGTGACCAGCGCTCGCTCGCCCTATCACTTCTCGCTCCACGCCAGCGATCCGACCGCAGCGGACGGTGGCAGCCGCCGCGATACCGGGCACACGTTCATATGCGGGCCCACCGGTTCGGGAAAGACGGTATTCATCGGTTTTCTGATTGCGATGCTGAACCGCACCGGGGTCACGCAGGTGGTGATCGACAAGGACCGCGGCCTCGAGATCCTGGTCCGGGCGCTGGGCGGGGAATACCTGGCACTCGGCCACGGCGTTCCGACCGGCTTCAACCCGCTGCAATTGCCGCCCACACCCGCCGATGTCGAATTTATCAAGAGCTGGCTTTGCACCCTGGTGATGCCGCCGGGCGGCGGCCCATTAAGCGTGCGTCAGCAGGCTGATCTTGAACAGGCGCTACATGGCACGCTGGCGCTGCAACCTGCGGCGCGGCGGCTGTCGCGGCTGATCGAATTTCTCGATCCCACCGATCCGGAAGGCATGCATGCGAGACTGGCGCGCTGGTGCGCATCGACCCGGGGCGATTACGCCTGGGTTTTCGACAATGCCGAAGATCGGGTGGTGGCGCGTCTGGCCGCTCAGCCGACGATCGGCTTCGACGTCACCGAATTCCTGAATCACGATCTGACGCGAACGCCGATGACGCTGTACCTGTTCCACCTGATCCGCCGGCTGCTCGACGGCCGCCGACTGGTGTGCTGGATGGATGAGTTCTGGCGCCTGCTGGCCGATTCGGCTTTTGAGAGCTTCGCCAAGGAGGGCCCAAAGACCTGGCGCAAACTCAACGGTGTGATGTGCCTGGCCACGCAGAGCGCCAGCGACGTGCTCGACAGTCCGATCAGCCGCACGATCATCGAGCAGACGCCGACCAAGGTGCTGTTCCCGAATCCGGACGCCAACTACGAGGAATATACCGCCGGTCTTGGCTTGAGCGAACGCGAATTCCGGCTCATCCGCCAACGACTGGAGCCCGGCTCGCGCATGTTCCTGCTCAAGCAGGGACATCATAGCATCGTCTGCCAGCTCGATCTCAAGGGCTTCGATGCGCAACTTCGGGTGATATCCGGTCGCGCCACCGAGGTCGAGCGCATGCACAAATTGATGGCGCGCTTCGGTGTCCAGCCGGAGCAGTGGCTGCCGTCGTTTAGCCAGGGACAACAGGGGAGTGCCAATGATGTCGTCGCATAAACTCAGGCTATTGGTCGGATCGCTGGTGTTGCTGATGATGGCAGCCCCGGCAGCGCGGGCGCAATTTGCGGTCATCGATGCGGCATCGATCGCGCGGCTGGTACAACAGGCACAGACCCTCGGCCAGCAGCTCCAGGTGGCGCGCGCGCAGATTCTGCAGGCGCAATCCCTCTATCAGTCGACCACAGGCAGCCGCGGCATGCAACAGCTACTGAGCGGAGTCCAACGCAACTACCTGCCGTCGGACTGGTCGCAGCTCAACGCCGCCATGCAGGCGACGGGCCCCTCTTCGGGTGCGCTGTCACAGGACATACGCGTGGCAACAAGCAGTAACGCGGTGCTATCGGCGTCACAGATAGCCGCGTTGCCAGCTGGCGGGCAATCGCAGATCGCCAATGCCCGACGGGCGGTGGCGCTGCAGCAGGCCGTGGCGCAGGAGGCGCTGGCCAACAGCAGCGGCCGCTTTGCTTCCATCCAGCAGCTGATCACCACGATAGGATCCACCACTGACCAGAAGGGGATTCTTGAGCTGCACGCCAGGATCGGCGCCGAGCAGGGCATGCTGCAGAATGAGCAAACCAAGCTGCAGGTGCTGTATCAGCTGGCCCAGTCACAGTCAGCCGTGGTCGCGCAACAGGCACGCGAGCAGGTCATCGCCGGCCATGGCAGTTTCGCGTCGCGCTTCCAGCCCGTCCCACGCTAGCGACGCTGATCGGTGCTGTCATGGGTTTCTTCCAGACCTTCTGGTCCTGGCTCAGCTCACAGCTAGCGGGCTACATCGGCAACAACACCGCGCGCGTGGCGACGGCGCTGGAACCGGCGCTCGTTACGCTGGCGGTGCTGTACGTAATGGCGTGGGGCTACCTGCACCTGCTCGGCCGCATCGAGGAGCCGTTCGCGACCGGGCTCAGGCGCATCGTCGTGCTGGCGCTGGTGCTCGGTGTCGCCCTGCACCTGTGGCTCTATAACGCGGTCATCGTCGACACCTTCTACCAGGCGCCGGCGCAACTGGCCGCGGCCGTCATCGGCAGTTCCGATCCGGTGGCTACCATCGATGCGATCTGGGACCGCGGCGGGACGGTAGCCCAGCAGCTATTTGGCAAGGCCGGCTTGTGGAACGGTGACTTCGGCTTTTACCTGATGGGCGGGGCAGTGTGGCTGCTGATCGGCATGCTGTGCATCTACGCGATGTTCCTGATTGCACTCTCGAGCATCGCCTCGGCGCTGCTGCTCGCCATCGGGCCGCTGTTCATTGCGATGCTACTGTTCGACGGCACGCGCAGGTTCTTCCATGCCTGGGTGGCGCAGTTGGCGAACTATGCTCTGATCACGATCCTGACGGTACTGTTGGCCGCCCTGCTGCTGCAGGTGGTGGAGTCATATGCCGCCCAGACGGCCGCCCGCGGCGCCGCGCTGTTGACTGTCGATGCGCTCGACATGGTGCTGATGGCCATGCTGGTCTTTCTGTTGCTGCGCCAGGTGATGCCGATCGCATCCGGCCTTGCCGGTGGGCTGTCACTCAGCAGTTTCGGACTTATGAGCCGCACCGTGGGACGGGGCGCCGGTCTTGGCGGCGCGGCGGGCATCCTGGCCGGCAAGGCAGCCATCGGCCTGCTTACCCGCGCCTGGTTCAGCCACGGCAAGCAAGACAAACCTGTCGCGGTGATGTCGTGGCGGGACTAATAGCAATGAAGACATCCGTACTCGCCTGCCTGCTGGTGCTGCTTGCAGCATGTGCGGCCCGTGAACCGCGTTGCGACGGCGCGCTGCGACGGATCGGTGCGCCGGTAACGCCGGCGGTCGCCGGCGCGGCGGATCCAGGCCGGCCATGAACGGTCCCGAGCACAATGCCGACCTCGATGCGTACTTCAGGGAGGCCGCCAGCTGGGATGGCGACCGCGCGCTGCAGGCCCGGCGCGTCACACGCATCGCGTGGTGGAGCGCCGCCGCCGCGGCGATCTGTGCACTCGGCGCCAGCGTGGCGCTGGCATTGCTGATGCCGCTCAAGCGCGTCGATCCATTCGTGATTCGTGTCGACAACAGCACCGGGATCGTCGATGTCGTACCGGTGTATCCAGGGCAGGCGCCAATGGAGGAGACGGTGACGCGCTATTTCCTGACGCACTACATAGATACCTGCGAGCGCTTCAATCTTGCCACC
>Ga0181537_10000242_pt1 | contig 50842 bp, 23 predicted proteins | sample PEATcosm2014_Bin_39_FD_119765 | JGI IMG/M metagenome (GOLD analysis project Ga0181537, IMG submission 119765) | Peatland microbial communities from MTU Mesocosm Facility, Houghton, MI, USA - PEATcosm2014_Bin23_10_metaG | ecosystem: Environmental > Terrestrial > Soil > Wetlands > Peat | place...
GGATAGAACACCGGATTGCAGTCGGAGCCGTTACAGCTGGGCGGCGTAAAAGCACCGCTATCGCCCGTGGCCACAAATAGATTCTGCCCCTGCGCGGCAAATTCCTGAAAAATCGGCTCGTCGGACGAAGGGTCAGCCGGCAGCCAGCCCACTGAAGCGCTGAGCGACTTCGCAATGTTGTCCGTCGCCATGCGGTTAAAGGTGTCGGTATCGTCCTGCGACGCACCGTACTCAATCACCGCGCCCAGGCCGGGCGCCATCGAAACCGCTTCTGTAATGTCGATCACCGGCTCGCCATCATCGCATCCTAACCCGCAGGATGTGTCCACGCCGACGATCTGCACAGTCACGACGGGCACCTGCAACGGCTGGTTGACGGCGCTGTTGTTGAAGTAAGCCGCCACGTCGGTCATTCTGAAACTCAGTCCAAACAGACCAACCACTTGTCCGGCCCCGGTGAGCGCGCTCCCGCCGTAATACGCCGCGCGCCGGTCACTGCCGAGGAACACGCCGCCCGGTCCTGAACCGGTCTGGTTGGTGCGCAGGTTTTTCCCCGTCGAATCTCGCTTCAGCGTCCGGGGACGCGGAGGCGCGTAGTTGTTGAGGCCGTTGATCCCCAGCACGGGAATGCCGGCGTCGACCGAAGGTTCAACATCCGGCGCATAGTAGGTCCGATTTTCCGTCGGATGCTGGTAGAGGTGCATGGTCACGTGGAAAGCCCGTTCGATGTTGGCGACCGTTCCACTCACATCGAGCACAACGCGATTCGGAGTGGTGTTCACCACGGTTAGGCCGTAGGACTCCATCGTGCCAATGACCCGCTGGTAATCAACCACACTAGGACCAAATTGATCGGTGAACTGTTGCACCGTCAGAAACTGACGATACTTTGGACTCGCCGGATCATAAAGCTGCTGCAGCAATGTATCGAGCTGGTCTTCATTGTTCAGCGGCAGCGTAATCGCCAGGTTCAGTCGCTGGGAGCCCGGCATCGGGCCGATCACCTTTGCACCTGCCGCGGCCGATACATGGGTCTGGAGCACTTGCCGCTCCTGCGCCTGCGCCGTCGCCGCTGCCAGCAACCAGGTCAGCAGGACACACCACGCCTGCACGAAAACAAGAAATCTGGCGGAACGGTTCATGGTATCCAGTCTCCGGAATGCACCCTCACCAAGAGAGCGAACCCAGACAGCGAACTAAGAGAGCGAAGTAAGACAGCAAACTTAATTTTCCATTACCGTCACGGTGACCGTGTTGGTCGTGCCCGAGGGATTGCTCGCCTGACTCAGTCCGTTGGAGTCGAGTCCGGTAACCGAAACCGTGTACTGCCCCGGAGGAGTTCCGACGTTGCCGAGATGCTTAGTGCTAACGCAAGCAGGAGCAGCAATCAGCCCCGTCAGCAGCAATCCGAGCAGCAAGAATCCCCACAGCCGTTTCCGTCGTGAACTTCGGGATCGCAGCCCGACTCCGACCAGCGCGAGCCCCGGAACCGGCAGCCACAACGCATAGAAGATGTTCCTCGGCAGCTGCAATGCCGCTCCCGCCGCTTTGGCGGAGGTGAAAGTCAAAGTCGCTGTTGGGGGCGACGTCTCGCCGACAGTCACTTGCACGGAAGTCGGGCTGAGGCTGCAAGTGGGCGCCGTCGCCGCTGCCGAAGTCGTAATCGTCGGCGAAATCGAACAGGCAAGTTGAATCGTTCCCGTATAGCCGGGCTGCGGATTCACGGTAACCGTAGCCGAGGTCGAACTCCCTGCGGTGATGGATGATGGGCTGGCCGTTCCTCCGTCAATCGTATAGGTCGGTGGCTTCAGCGTGATGGCCATCGCAAACATCGCGCCCGAACCATCCAGGTCCGTCAGTGTGAGCCCCGTCAGAGTCTTGGTGAAATCCACCGGATAGGTGTAAGCGTAGAGGTTGCAACTCGCGCCGTTGAGCGTGCCGTCTGAATTGATTCGGTTGACCCCGCCGACCGCGACCGATTCGTACTGATTCCCTCCAAATCCGCACCAATCGCTCAACGTCTGATTGAACACCGTACTGGTTCCATCCAAGTAGCTGGCCGTAACTGACCCCGCGTGGTGACCATTCACGGCAGTCCCCAGGATGATCACGGTGGAGTAAATCGATTGTTGCGCCACGGGAAGTGTGATCGCCACTCCAGACGAAGTGTAGTTCACCGCGTCCACGATGCACGAAGCTGAAGTTGATGGCCCGCAGTTGACCGTGTTCACTGTCCCAAAGTTGAAGGGGACGTTCAGCGAAGGCGGCGTCAGCGTCGGAGGTGTACTCGTCGACAATCCCAACTGATTTGCGGAGTATGCGTCCGGGCAGTTCGTGTACGGCGCGGTGGGGGTGCAATTGTTGCCGTTGTCCATGCCGGTGGTGCCCAGAAACTGTACTCCGGTATTGAACAGACCCGCCGTATTGAAGCATTGCTCTCCGTTGCAGAGCGCCGAGGTAGAGGACAGATCGACCTGCACATTTTGCGCGCGCGCCGTTCCTGGCATGAAGAGCAGCAGCAGAACCAGCGCCGCCACCGGCAGAAGCAAACCGAAACCAGCGCCTCCTCTTGTATTCATGCTTCCTTCCTCCCGCTTCGTTCGAAGGTATAAGTCGCGCATAATCGAACTCTCCATTCGTCACTGCCCGCTGCTAGAAAATGATCTTGCCTGACACGCGCAGGTTCCTCGGAAAATTATTCTGGTTCGGGCCGATGGTGCCGAAGCCCGTCCAGTAAGACTTCCCCGTCGTGGTGTTGGTAAACAGACTGGCCGCTCCATCCGTTGGAGAGTTGTCCGGTCCTCCCAGCAACACGGAGTTGAGCGAGTTGAACGCCTCCCCGCGCAGCGAGAAGCTGATTCTTTCCGTGACCTTGAAGCTCTTCTGCAGCGAGAGATCCAGATCCGGAACCGTGGGATTGCGCACCGCCGTGGTCCAACCCGGAGTGGTGTTGTAGGTAAATCCCGAGCCCCCGATATGCGGCACGCTGCTGAAGCAGGTCGGCGACGTAAGCTCAGGATTGAGCCACTGCTTCACCGAAGTGCCGGTCGGCGACTTAAACGGGCAGGTATAGTTAAAACCGTTGTTGATACTGAGCGGCGAGCCATCCTGGGCGGCAAATGACCAGCCCAGCGTCCACCCACCGAGCGCGTAGTCCAGGAATTTCGGGGCGGACGAAAGGAACGTTCGACCGATTCCCACCGGCAAATCATAAACCCCAGTTACAGCCAGCACGTTCGTATGATCAAACTGCGAAATCCAGTGCACCTCATTGGCGTCCTGGTATGGGTAGCCGTTCTGGTACCCGCTGCCATCCACGTTCTTCGACCATGTGTACGCCAGGTTCACGGTCAACCCGTGGGACGTGTGTTTGGTGAGCTTCACCTCCAGGCCGTTGTACCAGTTCTTGCCAATGGGCGCGTTGTAGATTCCGACCGGAGGGGCGCTTCCGCCGTTGCCGCAATACTGCGACCAGGGCAATAGCAAAGCCAGTGCCTGAATGGTGGTCGACTGCCCGCAGCCGCCGGGAAACGATTCCGAGTAAACGCCATAGTAGGGGTTGGGCAGCTGCTTGCTATAGACCGAGCTGCCTTGCGCCAGTGCATACTGCAGCTGAGGATAGGTGATGATGCCGTTATCCCACAGCGTCGCGCGCAAACGGCTGGTGTAATTGGCGGCAAAATGCACGTCGAGCGCAATTTGACCGGGCAGTGCGCGTTGCACGCCGAACGACATGACCTGCGTGCGGGGAATCTTGCGCAACGGACTGTCAACCTGCAAGCCACCGCTGCCCACACCGGCCAGCGCCAGACCAGCCTCGCCCACAGGGGGCTGCAGTCCCAGCGGATAGCCGGGACTCGCGGGGAACGGAGTGCCCACTCCATACGGCCCAGCGGAAGCTGTCCCGGGTGCGGCTCCGCCCTGGTTCGGATCTGGGTTCCCATTCGTGGATGCCAGGTAACTTGTTGTCTGTTGGTATCCGATCGGCGAACCACCCTCGAGTCCGCCTCCGTACATCAGTCCCCAGCCACCGCGAACCACGGTGTTGGGATTGATCGCATACGCGAAACCAACCCTGGGGGCAATATTGGCCCAGTCGGTGTTGTAGGCGCTCTTGGCGTGTCCGTTCTGGCCGGCGGGAGCAATCGTGCCCAGAACCTGAGACAGAGCGCCGGTGTTGATTCCCGCAGCTTGCCAGGCCGCAACGTTGCCGGCATTGGCGATGTTCGCCATATAGGTTCCGTCCGAGGTGATCGGGTTCACGCAGGTCTCACAGAAGCCGCGAGGCAGTTCGTTGTAGCGCTCCTTTAGCCCCACCTGCACGTCATAACGCAGACCAAGATTGACAGTGAGCCGATGGTTGATCTTCCAGTCATCCTGAAAATACAGATTCCAAATCGGCTGGTAATCAAACAGCGAATCGTTCCAATTGACGTTGCCGCTGCTCGGCAAGCCCAGCAGAAAATCCGCCCATCCAAAACCATTGGGAGCATAAGCGCCGCTGCAAGCTGCACTGGGCGTGAGGCCGAGGCTCGTGGGCTGATAACAATTGGCGTTCAGTGGATCGAAACGCGTCCACTGGCCGCTAAAAGCAAAAGCTCCGTTGGCATTATTGGTAACCGTACCGTTGATGGGGTTTCCGTAGGTGTAGTAGGAAATCCCGCCGCCAAAGTGGAGATTCTGAGCTCCCAGCGACTTGGTAATATCCGCGTCAAACGCCAGGTTCGTGGATGCTTCCTTGTCGTTCGAGTTCCCGAAAATTGGCCCGTTGCCATTGCCGTCGGGGTCCGGGAAGCCGTTGATGCGAATCTCGGGTACGTCCTGCAGATTGGTCACGGGCGGAGGCGTAATGTTGATTCCGATTGTGCTCCCTGGCTTCGCATCCGCGATGATGCCGTCCGGATTCTGGTTTTGCAGCCGGCTAAGAGACAGCTTGAAGTCGCCCAGCAATGTCGGCGAGAAGATGTGCGTCATGTCCTGCGTCGCCGTATAGCTGTCCCGCTTAAAGTAGACGCCGTTGGCCAAAAGTCCGGGCAGGCCATTCTCATTGCGGTCTTCATGGCCGCGCTGCATGCCAAAAAAGCTGTACCACTTTGTTTTGTCGCTCGTGTTGTAGTCCACCCGGATCATGTGCTGGTTGTAGGTCGTAAAATCCGGAGCCGGCGCAAAATAGTTCGCGGGTTCACCGAATCCGCCGATGTAGTTCTGTGCGCCTCCGACGTTGGGTAGCGGAATGTACCCAGCCTTCAACATCAGCGCGGCCGTGTTGTTGATTTCGGACGCCGGGATGAGCGGACCGTTGCCCGTTCCGCCGGTAAACGGAAAAACGTTCTGGACTAGGTTCGCGGCCGACCCGCAGGTGCTCGGCGGACCGCCGGTCGAGAAGGTCGGGGAGCAGATCGCGTTGTAGGGATTGCCTGGATTGGTGCTATCGCCCGGCTGATACAGCGTTAGACCATATAAAAGATAAGGGTCCGCTTGCACACCGCCGCTCGTGAAACCCGGGTCCATGGTCTGAACCAACCCAAAATCAACCCCCGGATTGCCGTTAGGGTACGCGCTAGATACGTAGCCCGGGCGCAGATAGGCGGGTGGCACGTCGCCGGTCACCGTGCCTTGAATCGACTGGCGGTAACCTTCAAAACTATAAAAGAACCACATCTTGTTCTTCTTAATGGGTCCGCCCACCAGCCCGCCAAACTGGTTCTCCACTTGCTGTTGCGTCGGTATCCCTGTGATAAAGACATTCGTCAGGGTGTTGGCGTCGAACAGGCTGCCGTCTTTGTAGTTCTCCACCAACTCGCCGTGAAAATCATTGGTCCCATTCTTCGTCACAACGTTCACGGTACCGCCGGTGGTTCGCCCATACCGGGCGTCGTAGGTGTCGGTCATCACGTTGACTTCTTGCACCGAGTCCAGCGTGGGAGACACGTTCCAGGTCCCGGCTCCCTGATTGCCGTAACTGATCTGCTGCGTGATGTTGGTACCGTTGAGCGTGAATTGATTAAATCCGCCGGAGTTGCCGGTGTTGTCCTGTCCCGTGGGATCGACTCCGCCGCCCATGATGTAGGCGTTGTCGTTGTCCCATCCTCTGCGCTGGGAACTGCCCGTATATTGGCTGCCCGGCGTGGTGCCGATCAGGTTATAAACCTGGCGGCCGATGACGGGAACATTCTGCAGAGTTTTCTCATCCAGAATCGTTCCACCTGATCCGTTCGCCGTCTCCAGCATAGGTGGCGCTGCCGTCACCTCCACTCTCTCGGCAGTGGTGCCAACCTGCAGCGTAAAGTTCTGCCCGAAATACTTGCCCGCGAGCAACAACACTTTGTCCTGAATCGCAGTCTTAAAGCCCGCGGCGCTTGCCTGCACGGTATAGGTGCCGGGCACGACATACGGAATGTAATAAACCCCGGCGTCGCTGGTCTGCGCCGTATACGTCGATCCCGTATCGACGTTGGTAGCCGTAACTACGGCCTTCCCCACCACCGCCCCTGAGGCGTCGGTGACCGTTCCGGTGAGCGTGGCACGGAATTCCTGGGCCAGCGAGCGCTGCGGACTGACCAGCAGCAGGCACACGACCAGCCCGAGCGCCGCCCCGAACCGGTACATCCCGCGACGATCACGAATGCTGAAACTCGCCAGAACCTTCATCGAGACCTCCTCAGAACTTCAGGGTGCTTAGTCGTGCCGTTGTCTGGGGCGCTGCTAACCGTTTGCCGCAGGACATGTCGCTGTTTCTGCGCGCCGGACTGGATGGTCCCTTGCACCTCGACCAACCCGAAAATCGGCGCGATCGTGTCCGTTTCAATCACGAATCCCTGCGAACCATTCGCCAGGTAGAAAGAAACGTTCTCCGTGCCGGGCGTTGTATTCCCGACCGGCGCGAGGGGAAAGGCGGGCGCCGTTGTAATCGTCCCGGTGAACCGCCCAGGATTCGCCGCATCCGCCGTGAACGTCCCAGAGAGCGGGCCCACGATTGGAGTGGCGTTGCTCGCTCCCTGGCCCTGGAAATCTCCTTCGCCGGCAAACGTTCCAGCATTGGTCGTGCTCACGGTGAATTGGCCGGTATAGCCGCCGTCGTAGTTGCAACAGGAAGCCAGATTGTCCTGATCCGAAAGCAGAATTGCGTTTCCATCCGCCAGGTTTGCGGTCGTGTCGGTCTGGGGAATCACAACGCCGATGGTGTCCGCCACATCGGTCTCCAGCAGCAACGCGCCCCCCGCTCCACTTGGGTTATTGGGGTCGAGAAGGTTCAGCGTAGGGTCGGTCAAATAAATGTTGTAGGTTTGACCAGCCGGCCCAATCACCGTTCCTCGAGGACTGCCGGCAATCGAGTAAGTAGACCCTGCCATGGAAATGGTCGACGGCGTCCCGAAAGCATTCAGGTCCATGATTCCCGCAGTGATGTTACCGTTGCCGTCGGTGGTGAACTGCCCCCCGGCTGCTCCTGACTCTCCGCCGTTGGCATCGCTGGTGAAGCCGAAGTCGCTAAAGATGAAACTGCCTGCGAGAGCGGCTGTCGTAGTGCCGACCGATCCCTGACCGAACGCCGAGCCCGTATTTCCGGCGCTGCCCACCGGCGACACGGTGGTGAGCCGCAGAACCTCCGGCGTTACCAGGTAGTATGCGTATTCAGTCGTGGTGCTGGTCGTATCAGGCGTAGCGCTGAAGATGATCGTGCCCCGGCCATTGGCATCAGGCGCCGTGAATGTCCCAATCACAGGGTTAGGGGACGCAAGATTGGGGACGGATTGATAGCCGGTCCCACCCCCGAAATTCTCGTCAAAAATGCCGCCGCTGATGTTGCCCACTCCATCGGCGGTAAAGATGCCGCCCCAGCTCGCGTTGGCACTGTTGGCCCCGCTATATCCCGCCAGCGTGAAGGAGTACCCTCCCGACACCTGCGACGCGGTGAAGGCCGGTCCCGCGGTCTGCAGGTCCATGCTTCCGACTCCCCCGATCGTCAGCCCGTTGAACTGATCGTCTTCAGCCATCACCAGATGCGAGTTTGAGGTAGCTGTAATCCCGTGCGTCTGTTGCAACGTTCCGCAACAGCTGGTGTTGTTCAGGCTCATCGAGATGTTCCCGTGTCCGGTGGCGTCTAGGGTGTAGGTTCCAGTGATGGAAGGAATGGTCGAGTAGAAACCATTCGCGGAGCCGTCTGCTTCTCCACTGACGATGTTTCCGTTTCCATCCAGGGTCACGCTGCCCACCATGCCAAACGATCCATTGCCCGCCAGCACGAACGCGTATTGCTGCGAGATCGAGATGGTCGCGCTGGCGCTTTGCGAACTGTCTGTGACCGAGGTTGCCGTAATCGTGACGCTGTGGCCGAGATTCGGCGTGACCGGCCCGTTCACGTTCGTGGGCGCCGTGTACTGCGTCCCAACGTTGTAGGCCGTGGTCGTAGGATTGAATGACCCGCATTCTGCGGCCGGCGTGCAACTCCAGGTCACTCCGCCATTCTTGCTGTCGTAAAGCACATTAGCGACCACGGCCGCGCTGCCTCCCGCCAGAAGACTGGCTGGCGGCGATTGCACGATCTGCACCGTCAGAGTTCCGGACGAGGTGCCGGCGGGGTTGTCGTAACCGCTGCCGCAGCCGCAAAGAAAGGCGAGGGCAATAATAATAATGACGAGACACAAGAGCCGGACTCTGCAGTTCATAGTTCACCTCGCAGTTCACCTCGAAGTTCACCTCGGATGGAAGCAAAGAGGAAGACGGAGAAGGAAGGCCCGAACTCTCCGCCGGACCCACCGGTCGGGTTGAGTCTCAACCCCTTGCGGCGAGCCTCCAGGATCCTTCCCCAACACTGCAGTGGACTGAACTCCCGATTCATTGTGGTCTCCTTCGGGCTTGCTGCCGGCCAGTCGAAACTCTCCACCCGAGCAGTTCTCAATTCACCTTAACGATATTGTTGCCAGTCTTCTTGCCTAACATCATTGGACCGCTCAACTCCGGCCCTGATCAGTGTTTTCAAGGGTGTTACTGTGCAATTCGGTTGGCAAGTATCGTGGATGAGGACGCTGGAAGGATATAGTAGACATTTAACATTAATTGCACTAACGTAACTTTCGAACGAACCCTTGGCCGCTCGAACAAAAAGTACAGCGCTCCCTCCCAATCGCATCATTCTTCGCGAACTGGAAGAGTATCTCCGCGGCGCGCGCATCCGGCAGGTGCATTTTGGCGATGGCAGCACGCCGCCGCCAGTGCTGGCTTACGTCACGAATTTCCCGCGTCTTTCGGTTCCACTCAAGGGCTGCCATGCCATGGAGATCGCGCGCAGTGGGCGCGTCGAAACCATCCAGCCGGTTCGCGGCCACGCCGTGTTTGTCCCCGACCACGCGTGGAACAAGCCGGACTGGTCCTCGCATGTTGAAGCCCTCACCTTCCTGTTTGGCGCCAAGCAGATCGGCGTCAGCCTGGTGCGTCATAAGGGAGGAACGCAGTCGCCCTCCGCGGCTCTGAAGACCAGCGTCCAGGGCGGCTACGATGTCCCCACCCACAGTATTCTTGCCGCGCTCATGGTGCTGGCGGCGGATCATGCCAAGGGACCGCTCGCCCGGCTGCTCACTGAATCCCTGCTCCACGCCTGCCTCCGGCTGCTGAAATCGCCGCAGAAACATCCCCCGCGCAAGGCCATCCGGACCTACGAGTCGCTTTGTTTGTATGTACAAGAGAACTTTCAGAGCCCCATCACGCGGGAGAATGTCGCCCAGCACTTTGGCTTGGCTCCCAACCATGTCTCGCGGTTATTCCGCAAGGAAGGCTTCATGCGGTTTAACGACTACCTGAACCTGGTACGGGTGAACCGCGCCAAGTTCATGTTGCAAACCTATAGCCTGACCTTGAAAGAGATCGCTTTCGATTGCGGCTACAACGACACCGCTTACTTCTGCAGAGTCTTCAAGAAGACCTGCAACATCACTCCGACCCAGTACCGCATAGAAAGCACGTCGGGAGGATAGTGAGGAAGGGTAGCGGGCTGACGGGGGCGACCGGGCGCACTTGCGATATTTGCGGGGCCGGGTCGCGGCAGGCAGGTATTCAGGCCGTTCCGCCTTTCGGCAAAGGTTACTTGAGTACAATAAACGTTCTATCTCTCCTGTTTCGATATTAGGACTTATCACACATACTACAAGACCGTGTCTTGCGGGACTTGGTGCTGTACATATGTTGTCGAGTGGGGGCAACCAGCGCCCGCAGATGCAACGGAAGATGCATCCAACGCGAACAGATAACCCGTTTTTGCAGCTAGAATGCACCCAGTTCTCTTCGTAACACCGGAGTTCGATGCCTGAATTGCTCAAGAGTCTTCGGCAGCACTTGTTGACGGGGGTTTCGTATGCCATCCCCTTCATTGCCTGCGGAGGCATTCTGATTGCAATCGCCATCGCCTTCGCACCGATGACGCCCGCGGGACCGGATTTTTCTCAGGCGCCCGTGCTCAAGCTCATCTATGACATCGGGTCGATTTCTTTCAAGTTGATGTTGCCGGTGTTGGCCGGCTACATCGCCCACTCCATTGCGGGGAAGCCGGCGCTGGTCCCAGGATTTCTTGGTGGCTACTTTTCCGACCAGGTAAAGGCAGGATTCCTGGGAGCGATCCTGGCAGGTTTGCTGGCTGGTTATGTCGTCGAACTACTCAAGAAAATTCCGGTATCCAGGCACTTTCGCCCGATCATGCCAATTCTGGTGATCCCCATCCTTTCCGGCGCCTTCATTGGCGCAGTGATGCTCAAGGTGTTGGGAGTGCCGATCGCCATTCTGATGTCGCACGCCAACGATGCGCTGCGGGCCATGAGCACCGGGAACAGTATTCTCTTGGCATTGATCCTCGGCTGCATGATCGCCTTCGATATGGGCGGGCCCATCAACAAGGCCGCATTCTTTTTTGGCGCTGCCATGATCGGTGAAGGCAATACCCAAATCATGGGAGCCTGCGCCGCAGCCATTTGCACGCCGCCGCTAGGCATGGGTCTAGCCACGCTGTTACAGAAAGGCCTGTGGAGCACCGAGGAGCGCGAGGCGGGCGTTGCTGGAATCATCATGGGCCTGACTGGACTCACCGAAGGTGCGATTCCCTTTGCCGCCGCGGATCCCGTGCGAGTCATACCCTGCATCATGACCGGCTCCGCGGTAGCGGCGGTGATCGCCATGATGGGCAAAGTAGGCGATCGCGCTCCCCACGGTGGCCCCATCGTTTTATTCGTGGTCGATCACCGGCTCGCGTACATCGTGGCCCTTTTGACCGGGACAATCGTGACCGCGGTTTCGATCAATCTGCTAAAAGCACGCAGCCGGCGCATCACGGAAGCCAAGGAGGAAAAAGCCGCATGAAAGTTGTTGCCGTCACCGCATGCCCGACCGGCATTGCGCACACTTATATGGCCGCTGCTCGCCTGGAAAAAGTCGGCAAGACCCTCGGTTTTGAAATTAAAGTCGAAACCCAGGGTGCCATGGGCATTGAAAACAAACTGACCGAGCACGACATCAGTCAGGCTGAGATTGCCATCTTTGCCGTCGACATCGCAGTGGAGGAACGCGAACGATTCAACGGAGTTAAGGTTATTCAGGTCCCCCTGCAGGAAGCGCTCAAGGATCCCCATAGCATTTTCGCCAAGATTCAACGCTGATATGACTCAGAGGAGTGGCACGTCGCTGGAGTTTGATTTTGTTTGCACTTTGTCTGACGGCTTGCATGCCCGGCCTGCAAGCCAGTTAGCCGAGGTTGCGATCGAGTTCGCCTCCGAGTGTCTCTTGACGAATCTCCGTACCGGCTCAGTTGCCAGCCTGAAAAGCGTTCTCGCTATTCTCGCCCTCGACATTCGACAGGGCGACCGCTGTGTTGCGCAAATCAGGGGAACGGACGAACAGGCAGCGCACGCCGCTCTGCTTCGCTTCGTGGAGCAGGTTCTCCCCACATGCGATGTGCCTCTCGCGGTATCGCATACGGCCACTGCGAGCAACAAGCTTCCCCGCACTCTACAGACAGCCGGAGTGAAGGGCTGCTTCGGAACTCCGGTCAGCGCAGGCATCGGCCAGGGCAAGATCGTACCGGTGAGTGGAATGGCCCTGCCGCGGGAATTGAAGGGACGTGCCGCAGCCGATCCGCGATCGGAACTGGCTCAAATCAAACGCGCCATTGCGGCGGTTCGCGGACGAATCCAGGAAAAGCTGGCGCATCCGCAATCTCCCACTGAGACGGCGGTGCTGCAAGCCGACCTGGCAATTGCCAGCGACGTGTCTCTCGCCCAGAAACTGGCGGAACATGTCATGCAGGGCAAATCGGCGGGCGAGGCGATCATGGCCGCTGGCGAATACTTCATCAACCTCCTGCGTCACTCAGAAAGTGAGTACATTCGCGAGCGCGCCCTGGACATTGAGGAAATCTGTCTGCACCTGCTGCAGGAGATCTACGGCGTCGATCTGAAGACCGCGGCCATCGAGTTGCGCGAGCCCTCGGTCGTCTTGGCCGAAACGCTGGCTCCGCAGCAACTTCTTGGGCTTGACCGGCAATGGTTGAAGGCGCTTGTGCTGGAACATTCCGGTGCGACCTCGCACGTCGTAATTCTCGCGCGCTCGCTCGGCATTCCAACTCTGGTCGGCGTCAAGAATGCCAGGAGTGTGCTGCAGCCTGGGCAGGAAGTTGTAGTCGATGCCATGCGAGGCTTTATTGTGCCGCAGAGTTCGCCGGCGGTCCGAAAGTTTTACGAGCGCGAGCAGAAGACACTCGAACTCCGCCGCGACCTCTTGCCCGCGCAGACTACCGGGCCGGCGATTACGACGGACGGCAAAACGCTGGAAGTTGCGGCGAATGCTTCCTCCTATGAGGAGGTCGCACTGGCTTTCGAAAAAGGCGCAGACGGCATCGGATTGTTTCGCACCGAGATGGCCTATCTGCAGCGCCAGCGTCCGCCTTCCGAAGAGGAGCAGTTCGCCGTCTATGCGGAAGTTGCGCGAGCCGCAGCCGGGCGGCCGGTGATTATCCGCACCTTCGACTTGGGCGGTGATAAGGCTGCGCCCTATCTGAACCTGACGGCTGAAGGAAATCCCTTCCTCGGCTACCGGGGTGTGCGCATTTACGCCGAGCACCACGAACTTCTGCAGGCGCAACTGCGGGCCATTCTCCGCGCCTCGGCATATGGCCAGGTTCGCGTCATGGCGCCCATGATCTCTTCGCTCGATGAAGTTCTGCAGTTCAAAGCAGCGATCTCCCAGGCAAAACAGGAACTTCTCCGTAAGGGAGTCGCTTTCCACTCCGACGTGCCGGTCGGCATCATGATTGAAGTGCCTTCGTCCGCTTTCATTCTCGATCAACTGTGCGCCGAGGTGGATTTTTTCAGCCTGGGCACGAATGATCTCAACCAGTATTTCCTCGCCGCCGATCGGGACAATCCCAAGACTGCTGAACTTTCCGATGTGTTGCATCCCGGCTTCCTGCGGTTTCTCAAACGAATCGTCGAAGAAATTCGCGGAGCCGGAAAGTGGGTGGGCATGTGCGGCGAGATGGCTGCAGAGATCCGGCATCTGCCCTTGCTCATCGGATTAGGATTAGACGAGATCAGCCTTCCCGCGGCCGGCATTCCAGCCATGAAGCGAATGGTTTCGCGCCTGTCTTCGGCAGAGTGCGAGCGCTCGCTCGCAAAGATCCTGGCGTGCCGCGACAAAGCGGAAATTGAAGAGCTTCTGGAGCGCGCTCAACCGCCGCGATCCGCACAACCTTTGTTAAGCCCGGAACTGGTTCTTCTGGGCAGCCAAAGTAAGAACAAAGAAGAGGCGATGCAGGAAATCGTTGACGCGTTCTACATCGCCGGCCGCACCGAAGATCGCCAGCGGCTCGAGGAAGCTTTGTGGTCTCGCGAAGCCGTGTACGCGACCGGGTTGGGTTATGGCTTTGCCGCCCCGCATTGCAAATCGGACGCGGTCCTGGCCGATTCGATCGGCGTTTTGCGACTCAATCACGCCATCGACTGGGGCTCGGTCGATACCAAACCGGTGAACATGATTATTCTCATCGCGATGCGCGAATCGCAGAACAGCAGGCACATGAAGGTGTTCTCAAAACTCGCGCGCAAACTGATGAACGATGAATTCCGCGGTCACCTTCTCGCGGTCGAAAATGCGCACGAGATGGCGACCTTCCTGGCCCAGCAACTCGAAATTTCTCTTCATTAGAAATGTGCACGTCATCTCAGTTCATACCCGCCTTGCGGCGCCGCCAACGCGAGCTGCGCCGCCGAGCCTTCCTAGGGGCGGGGGCATGGAATTCGGAGTCCTCTTTTCCCTTGGCGAGTTATTCTATTTAAATGTAGGCTTTCCTATTTTTGCCAGGAACCCTTTTCGCTAATTGTCAGATTTAGCAGCCGGGGGCGCTTCTCCAAGTTTCGTTGTGCCGGGGACAGGCGCGGGATAGGGTTCAATGTCCGGCAGGATCCGGACAGCAGTTGTAAAATGAAGTGGATATTTCTTCTCCGCGCCCGGGTAGATTAACTCAACAAAGAATGCGGTCCATCCTTTCGGCGGCTCTCCGATGTGCGCCACATAAACTCCAGGTTCTGCAGGACGAAGGACGCTACCTTTGTAAAGCGGCCCCACCCATTCCACACGAAAATCCCGGCGATTCGGGTTTGTAGCTTGCCACAACTTCACCGCAATCGGCTTTGCTGTTGTGGTCACCCGGATGTCGCCGTTATCCTCAAACTTCCATGCGAATTGCGGGCGTTTCAAGCGATCGATGATCGACAAATAGAATGCAGTGACATTTTCGTCGACATCCGTGCCATCCAGCGAGTGGTCGGCATCGGGCATATACCGGAGATACTTCTCGCCAGGGAGCTCGTCGAAGTAGAACCGCGATGAATCCGGCACAAAGAACGGGTCCCCGGCTGCGTTGACGATGAGCTTGGGCATCTTATAGCGATCGCGATAAGAATAAGGGTCAACTACGGACAATAACTGACGAAAAGCAGGAGTATTGATCTCGTCCATTAGCCCCATGTTGTAGTAATCCGTCACTGCCGGCGACCAAAACCCATACGACCGGTAGTGGTGCTCAAATGAAGGGATGACATTCAAAACATCGATCACCATTGGAATGATCGCCACAACGCGGGGATCGACCGCCGCTGTGGTCCAGGTCGTCCAACCTCGTTTTGAAGCGCCGGCAACAACAAACTGGTGGACCGTCAGGTTGCCACCCTTCGCCGTCGCCATGAAAGAGGTCACGCTATCCATTGCCCGGACCGCGGCCTTCGTCATCGGCAGACGCGCCAGCCAGGTCGCGTCACCCGTTTCAAGATATTTTCTCCAGGTGAAGGCGATAATTTCGTCCTCACCGCGCGGGCCATGCGCATCGTTGCTAAAAGTGAGTGGCTGGTTGGGAACATCGAACACCGCGGAAACTACAGTGTGCGACGTAGTGGCGAGGGATGCAAGCATTGGGTCCACCGCTGGATCCGGGAGGTGTCCATCGTTGGAATATCCGGTGATGAGCAACATTCCTGTCGTGCTCTTGACCTTGGTGGGCCTGTAGATCGTAATCCAGTGTTGCCACAGTGTCCGGTCCACCTCTCCAGCACTACGCCACTTCTGCGATGTCATCTGCAACAGATACAAGGTGTATCCAGGATGCCTCGTCTGCTGGATCAGTTCATAGTGGTAGTTACTATCTGAACCGTGAACGTATGCGTCGAGAGCAGTGGGCCCGTCGCCTGCCGACAAGGGTGAGACGGCGAGTAGAAAGACGACAACCGAAAGAAATCCGAACGCAACATCGAGCGACCAAGTCGCGATCAAACTACGATTCGTGCTAGCGAACTTCGGCGTGGTTTGCTTTCCAGAGCAGTTCATTGCATCTCCGTGGTTCACCCATTCCCGTGTCGATAAGAACAGATCGGGATGGTTGGATTCTTAGTCTAATTCCAGCGGTGCTGCCGGCAACTCCTGCAGATCAGAGACAGCTACTGTACAGGAAGGTCGCTCGGAACGGCCTCATTAAACTGGGAGCAGGCCACTGCATTCAGGGCGAAACCCGCTCGCGAGGCTGTCTCAGTCTGTTCGACCGGAGCAGCGAAGGCAGCGCTGTTGTGGCAACATGATTTTGTTTCCCTAACAGCAACGTGACAAATGTCAGCCTGGCGAAACCAGAGTGTGTTGCAGGCGAGCTTCGCCGTAAAGCGAGACGCGTCCGACTGCAAGGAGTGAACATGCGGTAGAGTGATGCAGGACGGAAACCAGGATATGTCAACCAGTACAGCGCATCGCAGTTCGTGGCTGCAGGCTTGCAGGGCGGAGTTCACGACCAGGGGCCGCCCCAGGCAAGGTTGGGTTTGCGTGGCAACGGCTTTGAGCTTCTGTTTTGGTTCGCTCTTGCTCAATGCGCAAGTCGCGCTGCAAGTCGACCCTTTCCTCGGCACGGAAGGAGGAGGGAATACCATTCCAGGTCCCTCGTTGCCCTTTGGAATGATCAAGCCGGGGCCCGACGTTGGCTCCGACCAGTCGAACGCTGGATGGGAACCCTCGGGCAAGATCAACGGCTTCAGCCAGACTCATGTCAGCGGAACCGGCGGCGGTCCGAAGTACGGGAACATTCTCGTGCAGCCGACGGTAGGAGCGCCAACCGCAAGCGGCTATGGCTCAGAAAGGGAAAACGAACAGGCCGCTCTAGGTTTTTACCGGGTGGGACTTCAGCGGTATCGCGTCCAGGCTGAGATCACTGCTGCCCGGCGCACCGCTCTCTATCGGTTCACGTATCCGTCGGCGCCGCAAGCGAATCTCCTTTTTGATGCCGGCCACTGTCTTACTTGGATCAGCAAAGAAGGGGAAGGACAGTTTGTTGTCGCCTCGAGAGCATCGGTGCTGTCTGCGACTGAAGTCAGCGGATTCACCAGCGTTGTTGGTGGCTGGAACAAGCAGACAAAACCTTATACCGTCTATTTCTACGCCGTGAGCGACACGCCAGCGCAGAGTTGGGGAACGTGGCGGAATGGTCGCCTGAGTCCCGGAGTGAGGACGGAACCGGGGGATGATGCCGGAACATCGGGCGCGTGGATCTCTTTCCCAACCAAGGCGGGACAGCAAGTAATGCTCAAAGTGGCCATCTCCTTCAAGAGTATTGAGCAGGCGAAGCAAAACGCCGCCAGCGAAATCCCGGATTTCGACTTTAATCGGGTTCGCGCGGATGCGGTTGCCGCATGGGAAGACTTCCTGGGGAAAATTGAACTGACGGGGGCAACCACCGATCAGAAGCAGATGTTCTATACCGCTCTGTACCACACCTTGTTAATGCCCGTCGATCGCAGCGGGGAAAACCCGGCGTGGCAATCCGGGGAGCCTTATGGGGAGCCTTATTATGACGATTTCTATGCGATTTGGGACACGTTCCGCACGTCCGGCCCATTATTGACACTCATCGCCCCCGACCGGGAAGTCGGCATCGTGCGTGCGCTGATTGACATTTATCGTCATGAAGGCTGGCTGCCTGACGCCCGGAGCGGAAACTCCACCGGACGTACGCAGGGAGGAAGTAACGCAGAATTTCTGCTTGCCGACGCTTTTGTGAAGCATCTGACGGGCATTGATTGGGCCGATGCGTATGAAGGCATGGTGAAGGACGCCGAGATTTCACCTCCAGATCAGACCATGGAAGGCCGCGGAGGGCTTGAGGACTGGAAGCGCCTGGGTTATGTGACCATCGAAGGCGTCGATCGTCCCGGGTCGAAGCAGATGGAGTACGCAGCGGACGACTTCGAGATCGCTCTGGTAGCCAAAGGGTTGGGGCGCCAGGCCGATTTCACAAAGTACTTGAACCGGTCAGAGAACTGGAAAAAGCTGTGGGACGGAAATTTCAAGGAAGGTGGAATTCAAGGCTTTATCCGTCCCAGACACAGCGATGGCAGCTGGAAAAAAAGCTTCACTGCCGAGCAGAGCTGTTCTTGGGGCGGTGACACATTCTATGAGGGCAATTCATGGACATACTCCCAGTTCGTCCCCCAGGATGTGGGCGGACTCATCCGGCAGTCCGGAGGCCCGCAACGCTTCGTGGAGCGCTTGGACGCCTTCTTTGATAGGCCCGGGCGATACGATGTCGGCAATGAGCCCGGTTTTCTCAGCCCGTATCTCTACATCTGGGCAGGGCGACAGGACAAGACTGCCGAACGCCTCCGCCAAATCATTGGAAAGTACTTCCACGTTGGGCGGCAAGGCCTTCCCGGGAATGACGATTCGGGCGCAATGTCATCCTGGCTTGCCTTCGGCATGATGGGATTTTTCCCGAATGCCGGACAGGATGTTTACCTGATTGGAAGCCCATTGGTACCACAGGTAACGATTCACCTCGCAAACGGAAAGAACTTTGTAATCGAGGCGGAGAATTTCTCTCCAACCAAACTCTATGTCGTCGGCGCGGAATTGAATGGCCGGACGCTGGATCGTGCGTGGTTCCGCCACGAGGACATAACGGATGGTGGGCGCCTCGTATTAAAGATGAGTGCGACGCCAGGATTATGGCCATCAGGGGATCCCCCTCCTTCCAGTTCGGATCGCAGGTAGTGGTTCGTGTTTGCAACACACTGTGCCCGGGTCAACCCTTGGACGACGCGGAATTGCAAAACAAATGGATAGGCACGCGACATCACGGCGCCGTTTCTTAAGCACCGCCGCCAGCGCGGCGGTAGCCGGGTTGACTTTACCCGGCATCGTCCTCCGGGCGAAAGCGTCAGACCCTTCCTGCGCTGGAGACGGCTCGCAGCCTCAGACCTCGCCCTTGATTTCTAAACCAGTCGATGAGGTGAACGTTCTGTTTGGCACGGCGTCGTTGGACGACCGCGCATTGATCGGAAACGCCCCGCCCCCGGGCGAGGAACTCTATACCGGCATGGTCTCCCCAGGCGCTGCTTTGCCACACGGAATTGATATTGGGCCGATCAACAAAGACATCAGCCTCGCCTATCCTCACGGCAATTTGTATTCCTATGTGTACCCCCGCAGAACCATGGTCGGCTTCTCGACGATGGTGACCGACTCGCTTCTAATGCCTTTGGTGGGAGACTGGACAACCCCTCCGGATCGCATCCGATATGCCTCGGTTTACGACAAGAATACCGAGCGCTCCACGCCCGGCAATTATCACGTGTATCTCCCAGACCACAGGATTGCCGTCGATCTCACGGCCACCGCTCTCGCCGGTCTCTATCGATTCTCCTTCCCGGCAACCGATCGAGCCACACTGCTGTTCGATCTTGGTCCGCCGGAAAGTTCCAGCATCGAAATTGTTGGCGACCGAACCATTCGAGGCCTGGCCGATGGCGGCAAGACTTTCTTTGTCGCGGAGTTCTCCAAACCATTTCAGTCATTCGGAACTTTTTGCCGGCGCCCTCCTTCTCCCGGGGTGACGGGTGATGGCTGGTTTCTCCTGGGCATCGACACAATCCGCTATGGTTCCCGCGCACAAACTGGCAGTTTCGCCGGTTGTTATCTCAACTACGGCACTGAGCAGGACGAGAAAATACTGGTCCGCATGGCAGCCGGCGCGAGCTTCGACCAGTCTCGAAACAGGCTTCGAGCGGAGATGCCTGACTGGGATTTTCAAAAGACCAAACAAGCCGCGGTTGAAATTTGGAACAGCAAACTCAGCTCGATTGAAGTGCAGGGCGGCACAAAACGCCAACGGCAAACCTTCTACTCCGCTTTTTATCACGCCTTCGCCAGTCCCACGATGATCGCGAGAAAGGGAGAGCAGTTTGTCGGCAAGGACAAACAGCTCCATGTGGCTGACCGCGATCGTTATGACGAAGTGCCGTACTGGGACACTGGGCGAAATCAAGTCGTGCTGCTAACTTTGCTCGATCCCGATCGCAAATCAGACATCCTTCGTTCGCAGTTCGAGATGGCGAAAGAGTCGGGCTGGATGGGAACTTCGTTCCATGGCGATCATGCGGTTGCCATGTTTCTCGGCGACTGGGAGCGCGGTCTCTCTTTCGATTACGAGGCTGTGTACTCCTACTTGCGCAAGAACGCCCTCGACATTACAGGTCCGCGTGCGAATTTGGCTGAGTACCTGGCAAAAGGTTGGATCCACGACGACGTTGTTGCTTCCCCTAGTCCGCCTTACGACGAGGGCAATGCGGGTGTCTCGAAGACTCTCGAGTACTGCTATGACGATTATTGCCTGGCGATGTATGCCAGGAAACTTGGCAAGTACGACGATTACCGGATGTTCCTGGCGCGAGCCGTTAACTACAAAAACGTCTGGGATCGCTCCACTGGTTTCATGCGAGGCCGAACTAGCGATGGATCCTGGATCACACCATTTGACCCCATGGAGCCCTATTACAATTTTATGTACAAGGAGAGCAATTCCTGGCAGACCTCGTGGTTTGTACCCCATGATGTCCAGGGATTAGTCTCCCTCATGGGCGGACCCAAAGCCTTCCTCGACAGGCTCGATCAGTTCTTCACCATCCCGTACCGTCCGGCCGGCATCGCCCGGGACGTCACCGGCCTTATCGGCCAATACTGTCATGGCAACGAGCCCGATCACCATGTTCCTTATCTTTACAATTGGGCGGGTGCGCCCTGGATGTGCCAGCAAATGGTGCGCAAGATTATGAAGCTGATGTATGGCACCGACAAGGACGGCCTTGGACTGGCCGGAATGGACGATCAGGGCGAGAACTGTTCGTGGTATGTGTTGAGCGCTTTGGGTTTTTACCCGGTGAATCCTGCGCGCGCCGAATACATCATTGGAAGCCCCCTCTTCGAGAAAGCTATCCTGCACATGGGCCACGGCAAGGACCTCACCATCGTCGCCCGCAACAACTCTGACGAGAATGTGTACATCCAATCTTCACAACTCAACGGAAAGCCGCTTGAGAAACCGTGGTTCCGTCATGCGGACATTGCGAACGGCGGCGAACTGGTTTTCCAGATGGGGCCGAAACCCAATCGGGAATGGGGATCCGCCCCCAATGCGGTCCCTCCTTCCATGTCACAGGTTTAAGAGAGCAGCCCACTACGGAGCGTGGCGGCCCCGCACGCTCGTCGGCGCCCGATTTCTAGGTGCCAGTTCCGGTCAACTCAACGATCTGCGGGCTGTCTCCGGCATTGTCGGTGATGACCAAGGTTCCGGGCATCGAACCGTTTGACGTGGGCTTGAATTCGACAGAGATCGTGCAAATCGATCCCGCCGCCAATGATGTGCCACACGTGTTGGCCGAGACCAGGTAGGGACCTGTGGCGGCGACACCACTTATCGTCAATGTCGCGTTGCCGTAGTTCTCCACCGTCACGGTCTGCGCCGCGCTGGTGGTTCCGGTGGCCACGCTGCCGAACGCTAAGGTCGTCGGCGACAGGTATACGGCCGGTTCCGCGCCGTTGCCCGTGATCGGTACGGTTTGCGGGGAGTTGGCAGCGTTGTCCGCGAGCGTGACCGTCGCCGTCTGATTCTCGAAGGTTGACGGCGTGAAGCTCACGGTAATCGTGCAAGTCTTATTGACGGCGACACTGGTTCCGGCGCAGGTATTGGTCTCGGAGAAGTCCGACGACACGGTGCCGGTGATCGTGATGCTGCCGCTCGCGAAGGTCAAGGATGCGGTGCCGGTATTCGTCACCGTTACTGTCTGTTGGCTCAAGGTGTTCAACGGGACATTTGGAAATGCCAGACTCGTGGGCGACAGCGTTACCACCGGCAACGAGCCGGCCTTGCCTGTGCCCGTGAGAGGAACGGTTTGCGGACTTCCGCTGGCGCTATCGGAAGCGGTCACGGTTGCCGTGCGGCTTCCGGTTGCAACCGGCGAGAAAGTTACCGAAATGTTGCAGCTGAAACCGGCCGCCAGGGTAGTGGGACAGTTGTTGGTTTGCGCATAGTCGCCCGGGTCCGCGCCCCCCAATCCAATGACCAAGCTGGTGATGTTCGCCTGTCCGGTGTTAGTCAGATTGATCATTTGCGCGGCACTGGTTGTACCTTCAGCCTGGCTTGCGAACGTCAGGCTTGCCGGGTTGAAGCTGACTTCCGGCACGGCAGAGCTGATTCCGGTTCCGGAGAGCGATACCAAGCGGGGACTTCCTGGGTCGGAGTCAGTAATCGTTAGAGTTGCGGGCCCACGCGCTCCCGCCGCCGCCGGCGTGAACGTAATGCGGTAGTAGCAGTAAGACTCCGCAGGGACCGCTCCGGCGGTGGTGGTTGGGCAACTGCTGCTGCTTAACGAGAAATCCGTTGCATTGGTGCCGCTTATGGCAGCAGTGCTGATGGTCACAGCCGTGTTGCCCTGGTTGTAGTAATAAACCAGTTGCACCGGACTCGCCGTCGCCACAGTCTGCGCGTCAAACACTACTGCAGTTTGCGAAAGCTCGATTTCCGAAGTGGTTGCAATTCCCAGTCCCGACAGCTTGACCGTCTGCGTGCCGCTGCCCGAGGTGGCATTGTCTTTAATGGTTACGGTGCCGGCCTTCGGAGTCGAGCTGGCGGTAGTCGGGGTGAAGGTCACGCCAATGGTGCAGGAACCACCCGGCGCCATCGTTCCCGTGCAGCCCTGGCTGGAAAGGGCAAAGTTGCCGGTGATGGTGACACTGGTGAAGGTCACCGCAAAGTTGCCGGTGTTGGTAACGGTGATGTATTGCGTGGTCGCACTCGTGGTTTCGGTTACCTGAGGCTCGAAGCCCAGGGTAGTCGGTGTAACCGTCAGCAGCTTAGTGTCGGCGACTCCGGTTCCGCTGAGGTTGACCACGGTTGCCGTCCCCACGTTATCGGTAATAGTAACCGTAGCCGTGTAAGCGGCCGCCGCCGCGGGCGTGAAGGACACGCCCACATCGCAGGTGTTACCGATTGGCCCCTGCGGTAGGGAGGCGGGACAGCCATTACTGATGGCAAAGTCAGCCGGGTCGGCGCCGCCCAACACAATGGAACTGATCGTCACTGGCGACGTGCCCGTATTCGTAAGCAGAATGTTCGGGCTGATTGAACTTTGGGTGCCGGCGACAGTTGGCGGAAACTTAATGGTGGTTGGAGAAACCGTCAGGCCCAGCGTCCCACTTACGCCCGTGCCCGAAAAGCTAACGGTCACAGGGCTGCCGCTGGCGCCGGTATAGGCAATCGCAGCCGTGGCGGTGCGTTTGCCCGCTGCCGTCGGCGTGAAGGTGGCGCTGACCGTGCAACTTGTAAAGGCGGCGAGCTTGGTGGTCGTCGGACAACTCGTAGCGATCGCGAAGTCGGAGGTGTCTCCCGCGGGCGTGACGCTGGTGATAGTCAAGGGCGAGTTGCCGGTGTTGGTGAACGTAGCGGACTGGTTCGGGCTTGTGAAACCGATGGTCTCGGTCGGATACTGCAGCAAGCTGTCGACCAGCACCGCCGAACTTGTGGAGGTAACGCCATAGCCGGCCAGTTGAACGGTTTGTGTCCCGGCGCTGTCGGTAATCGTAATGGAAGCCACGCGCGAACCGGCCGCACCTGGCGTAAAGCTCACATAGAAGCTGCATCCCGTAGTAGCTGCGAGTGACGTAGTGCAACTATTGCTGCTGATGGTGAAGTCGCTCGCATTGGTCCCGGACGTGGCTATGGCAATGCTCGTCACCGTCGACGCCGAGTTGTTTTCCACCGTAATAGCCTGATTGCTGCTGGTAGTGCCCACTACCTGGAACGGATAAAACATTCCTGCCGGCTCCAGTTGCATGGTGGCCAAAGCGGCCGCACCGCTGCCGTTGACGGTGATGGTCTTGGCGCCGCCGGTGGCGTTGCTGTTCACGGTGAGGGTGGCATTGTCCGTGGTAGTCACCGTGGGCGTAAGGCTGATGCCGAAATAACAGCTGCTATTGGGCTGGATCACAACCCCGTTACATCCGGTTTCCCCGGTGTAGTCGGTGCTGCTGGAGGTGACGGTGGAGATGGTGAGCGGAGCGGTTCCCGTGTTGAGGAGATACACATATTGAGCCGGCGACGCAAGGTGCTCCTCCTGCGCCTGGAAGGTTAAGGTGGTCGGAACGGTGACCAGCGAATAGGTAGCGGCGATTCCGGTTCCAGTCAGGGCGACGGTTTGCGTACCGGCGGCATCGACGAAGTTCAATGTCGCGCTTTGCGCGGCAGCCGACCCAGGAGTGAACGTGACATACACGGTGCAAGAGCGGCCGGGACTCACGACGACTTCGAGGCAGCCGTTGTAACTGATCTGGAAGGCGCTTGGATCAGTGCCCGTGAAGTTCGTGCCTGTGATCTCGAACGGCACATTCCCGATGTTATACAGACTCAGCGAAAGTTCACTCGTGGTGGTAGCAACCGCCTGCATTCCGAAATCGATGGCGTCGGGGCTCGCAACGGCTGCTGGGGCCGCGGCCACCCCGGTCCCAGAGAGAGAGACGCTTTGCGGGCTCCCGGTGGCGTTATCGTCGATGACCAGCGTGCCCGTCAGTGATCCGGTGGCGGCTGGAGCAAACTCCACATAATTGGTGCAGGTATAGCTGACTCTCAAGGTGCCGGGGCAGTTCGTCGAGTACAGCCGGAAATCGCCAGTTGTGTACGCCCGCTCAATGGTCACCGAAGCGTTCCCGGTATTGGTGACCGTGACCGGGAAGTAGGCGCTCTCCGCCCCCACACCCTGTTCGGCAAACGCCAGCGACGTTGGATTGATCGACACAGTGAGCGCTTCGGTTGCGCCCGTGCCGGTGACGGTGAAGCTGTGCGTGCCCACCGTGGTGCTGTCTGCCATGGTTACGGTCGCCGCGCGCGTTCCGCTGGTGGTTGGGTCGAAGGTCACCCTTACCGTGCAAGATGATCCGGGCTGCACGACGGTCGCAACGCAGCCGGTTGTTGTGTAGTCCGTACTCGCCGTCCCAGTGATCGAGATGCCAAAGATCGACACCGGCACGTCGCCCGTATTGGTGACGGTTAAGCTTTGGGCCGAACTCGCGACACCTACCGTTTGTGGATTGAATACGAGACCGGCCGAACTCAAAGTCAGCGCCGGCGTCCCGATGACGCCGTTCCCAGTCAAGCTCACGGAGTAGTTGGCGACCGACCCGGTGTTGCTGTTTACCGACAGGGATCCGGAGAATGCACCGCTCTCCGTCGGTAGAAACGCGACGTTCACAGAACAGGTTGCGCCTTGCGCGAGCGTCGCTCCACAGTTGTTGGTCTGGGCAAAGTTGGCGCTGACGGTAAACGCCGGATTGCTGAATGTCAGGGCGGTCTTGGCACTGTTGCCAACCGTAATTGTCTGGTACGGACTGGCCGTGTTCACTTGCTGGTTCGTGAACGACAAACTGAGTGGATTCAGCGTCAGGGCGGGCTGGGCCACGCCAGTTCCCGTTAGGGTCACGGTGTTGGGTGAGTTCGTGCCGCTGGAAGCAATGGAGAGCGTGCCGGGGATCGATGCGGCCGAGGCTGGGGTGAAAATCACATTAATGGTGCATTCCGCGCCCCCGGCCAAACTGGTGCCGCAGGTGTTCGTTTCTGAATAAGACGCGGGTGAAGGCGTGATGCTGTCGATGGTCATGGCCGTACTGCCAACATTGCGCAGCGTGACCACCAGCGGAGTGCTGGCCGCGCCCTCTTGTTGATTCGTCGGAAAGGCCAGCGTCGTCGGATACACCAGTCCCTCAGCCGCTGCAGCAGCCCCGATTTCCAAAGCGAAACTATTTCGGAAGGGAGTCGCTGTCAGCGTTACCGGGAAATTGACAGACCCGGCTTCGCCAAACACATAGGCATCCCCGGTTGCATCTACCACGATATTCGGGGAGTGCGCGCTGTTCTGGGTGCTGTCATAACTGGTGCCGCCAATGTAGGTCGAATAGACGGCCGCCGTCCCTGTGCCGTTCAATTCAGTGACAAAAACGTTGTCGCTATTGTAACCATCTAACCAGCTGGCATTGAAAGCTTGAATCGGATCGGTCAACACGAGGTCGTCCTCTCCCGTGTACCCCGTGATGAATGCATCGCAGGCGGAACTGCATGCCGATTCAATCGCGATATCCGTGGGATAGGTCAATTCCTGCGCTCCGCCGAGGAAGGTGGAATAAATCAGCGCAGTTCCGCCGGGATTTAACTCGGAGACAAATCCTGAAGGGTAGGTGATCTGGTAAGCGCCAGCAGTAGTGGGAAAGTCTTCCACGCCAACCGTTCCGGCAATGTAAGCATCCCCTGACCCATCGACGGCGATGCCGACAGTTCCGTACGAGCCCTGATATCCGAGATAGGCAGAGTACGTCGCAGCCGTCGCGGTCGAGTTTAATTTGGTGACGAAGATGCCGCCGTAGGAGTCATCTTCGCCGTTGTAGGCGAAAGCGCCGGTCGTCACTGGAAAATCCGATCCGCCAATTCCCGCGACGTAAGCATTATCCGATGCATCCACCGCGATGCTGTTCTCGCTGGTCGAGGTGGTGGGGCCGCTCAGGTAGGTGGAGTAAAGCAGTGAGGCCGCGCCCGACAATGTCGGATTCATCTTGGTGACAAAGCCCCCGTAGCTGCTCGTCAGGGTCGTCTGATAAGCGCCGGTCGTCGTGGGGAAGGTAGTGGAGTAGGTGTAGCCGGTAATGTACATGTTCTTCGCCGAATCCAGGGCGAGGCCATTCGCCTGGTCCGGATAACTGCTGGTGCTGGTGGCTCCCGCCAGATACGTGCCATAGGTAAGCGTGGTGCCAGCCGCGTTGAGCACCGCGGCAAACGCATGGTTTCCGCTGGTCACAGACTGCAGATATCCGCTGGTCGTAGTCGGGAAATTCGGGTTCGAGTAACCCACGATGTAAACGTTGCCCGCCGAGTCGACTTTCACGTCCTCCGGGTAGGCGTTATAGGTCAGCGGCGAAGTAATAGTCAGGATGGTGCGGTAAACCAGGGTAGCGCCAGCAGAACCGATTTTCTCAATCACAACTCCGCTGCTGTTATGCCCCACCACATAAACATTGCCGCTGCCATCGACAGCTCCGGCATAGAAAGTGTCGCTGGTGGTCGAACCATTGATGAACTCTGACCATAGAAGAACCGGATCGATGATCAGCGGACGGCTATGGTCCCACTTCGGAATGTCGAAACCAACTCGTCCCGGGCCCCTCATTACATATCCGCCAGCCACCAGTTCCCGCGAGCCGTCTGCCGCAGTCTGGTAGATCAACGGCCTGGAGAAGCGCAGTCTGGCGCCGTCGCCACTGATGTTCAACTCGCCTTCGGCATTGATGCCGATGCCCTGCGCTCGGCTGATGTCGAGCGTGATCGCCCTTGGGTCATGCTGCGGGGCCACCACAAAGTCATATTCCAGTTGTCCGCGATTTCCGTAGTACACCAGATCGACTCCCGGATAGATGCCCGTATAGCGCAGGCCGGACCAGGTGCGTAAACCGATTCGCGAGTTGCGCCCGTCAGCGGAGACGTAGTTCACAACCCCCGGCAATGGTCGTTCCGGTGAAATGCGCTGCGCACGATTCGCTCCCGACAGGCTGAGACGGATCGGTTCGCCGGCAGATGCGCCCACCGGAGAAATGTCAATCGCCGCCTGGCGTTCATAGAACTGAAAATCGAGGCCAGACACGGAAGACTTAAATGCCGCGTCACCCCTTCCTGCGCGATCGCCCGTCTCTTCGAACCTGAGGGTGTCGTTGCCCAATACCTTGACCGCAGGTGTTTGTGCGAGAGCCGCAATTGCGAGAAAAATGGAAGCCATCAGCGCGGCGAGTTGGAAGCGAGGGCGGGCACACAGCATACATTTTCTCCTGGTCGAGAATGAGAAATCACGAGAGCCGATCAGTCGGAATGAACTTAGAACGCAGAATCTCGCCCACTGGCGGGCTCGATAATGCCAGATCGTTTCCTTTATCAGTCCGGGGGGAGGAGTGAAATGGGAAACTACGTTGCGTCGCCGGGTATGAAATCCACAGTGAGTTCGTGCCCCAAGCGAAAGGCGCGGGGAGTATACACCAATAGTTGCTTCTCGCAACGTCAATATTTTCGTCTAAAGCAGCCTGGCTTTGCCGGCCGACTGCAGACTCGCCGGTTTCGGCGAACTAGAACGTCAGCCGCAACGCAAACTGCCCGATGCGAGGTGTCGGCCCGCGAAAGCTGCCGGTTGTGGTGATCTGGCCAAAGGTTGGTCCTAATAGGTTGGTGGCGTTGTTGCCGAGCGTCGGTTGCGCGAACTCGGGATGATTTAAAGCGTTGAAGAACTCGGCCCGAAGTTCCAGTTTGATCTGCTCGGTGATTAAGGTGGTCTTGGCTAACGCGATGTCGAGATTGGTCAGAGTTGGGCCGCGCAGAAGATTGCGAGCTACGCCGTAGGTCCGGTCGGCCGGGTTGTGCACGGGATCGAGCTGCGGGAAGCAGGGATTGGGATAGCCTCCATCGAAGTAGTTATTGTTCTCGAGCGGCACGTTGGAAAAACTATTGGGGTTGAAGATGAAGTTGCCGGTGACCGGAGTGGTGCTGACCTCGCAGATCGTACCTGTGGGGTCGGTGCCGTAGGTGATCTCGTTGATGGTCCGAGTTTTGCGGTAGTCAAATGTGCTGATTGGGGCGACCGCCGCCGCACGCGAAATTGCCGGATCGCCCGCGCCGGAAGAACCGGGGTTGGCAGGGTCAGTGTAATCGGGCAACTGGGCCGGAATGTCGAATGGGAAGCCGGTTCGATAGGTGAAGATAGGATAGAGACTCCAGCCTTTGGTGAGGCGCTTCGGACCCGTGGCCCACGCGCGGTCAAAAGGCACATCCCATCCCCCACTGAGGCTGATGCGATGGCGGACGTCGGAGTCACCCGAAGCGTAGAAATGACGCGGGCTGTATGTCGGCACGGCGTAATTGCGTTGTTCGAAGCCGGAGGCATTGTCCAGGTTATGGCCGTAAGTGTAGGCGAGGGTGTAGTAAACCGTGCCTAGCTTTGAATCCTTGGGTTGCCTCGTCAGGCTGGCTTCGAGTGCGTTGTAGTTCGCCTGCGAGACATTCTGGAATTCCGGAAGCGAGCTGTAGCAGACAACATTCAGGCTTCCGCAGGTTCCACTGCTGCTATTGAGCACTCGGTTGGTAGTGCCCAGCACCATGGGGTTGATGTCTGCCAGCGACGTCAGTCCGCGCCCCGTGCTGCCTACATAATTCGTTTCCAGAACCATATCGGCGAAAATATTCCGTTGCACGCTCAGGTTGTACTGGTAGACGTAAGGCGTGTGCAGGTGCGGGTTGACCAGGAAAATTGCGCCCGAGGTATTGACCGGCAGGAACGGCGTGAATTCAATATTCGAAGCGGGTGGCTTCGAGGGAAAACTGTTGGGAACTCCCAAACTGGCGCAGTTGCCCTCCGCGTCATAATTGCAGGCGTTCTGGAAAGGCTGGCTCATATACGTCAGCGGCGCGGTTACAGGACAACCGCTGGCGCTCTGGCAACCTGGCAGGAAGTTCGGGGAGTTGAAGTAGAGTCCCGCGGAGCCTACGAACGGCGGTTGGCCGTTGAACTGAAGGTTATCTTCGCCTTTCAGGATGTCGTAGAAAATGCCGCCGCCGCCGCGCACGCTGGTCTTGCCGCTTCCAGTTGGATCCCACGCGAAACCGAAGCGGGGAGCGAAGTTTTTCTTGTCGGGGAAGTTCACGCCCGTCGGAGCTCCGGCATCGCCGGGAAACACTAATCCCGGCGGCGCGTTAGGAAAGCGTTGCGACTGCAGTCCTGGAATCACTGAAAATGAGCGCCCCTCGGTGTCATACTTGGGCGAGTTGTATTCGTAACGCAACCCCAGGGTCAGCACCAGGTTCTTGTTCACGTGCCATTCATCCTGACCAAACACATCCGTGCTTTTGCTGCGAATGTTGGAAGGCGCCAGCGCATTCTGGAAGAAGGCGTCAGGAACGCCGAGCAGGAAATCCGCAAAATCATTTCCCGAGGCCGTGCAAGCACCTATTACTGAGCACCCCGTGGCCGAGTAGAAATCCAATTCTCCGTTCAAGTAGTAGCCGTAGACCAGATTTTCCTGATACGGCGAGAATCCGGCCCCGAACTTCCAGTTATGCTTTCCCCGCGTCCAGGTAAGCGCCTCGGTCCAGGAGAACGTGTTCTCGATGTAGCGCGTCGGGCCGTTTTCGCTCGGGCCGATATCGAAGCCATTGTCCATATAGATGTTGGTCGGCCCGGTCGCCAGATCGGGAGTGACACCGGTGACGCCAAGTGCCAGTCCGGTGGGCTGATGGCTCAACGTGATATCCGACAGGTAATTGCTGCGGTGGGTAACGAAATGGAATTCATTCACCATGGTTGGCGAAAATATCCGCGTGTAGCCCAGGTTGAAAAAGTAGTAATTAGCAACGCTGCTGCTGGGATATCCGGCCACGGTGGCGAAAGCGAGAGGAGAGATGCCGTTCGTGCGGTTGAAACCAAGAGTGACGGAAAATTTATCTTTCGGGTTCAGGTTCAGATCAAGTTTCGCAGTCAACTCGTTCCGATCATCCACTGCCGGCAGCGAAGCAGAATACAAACCATTTGCAGAGGTTGGGATTAAGCCGGCGTTGATGTAATTCTTCGCTACAGGATCGAAAGCCGCAGGATTAATCTGAGCATTACGAGCGCCCCCGTTGGTAGACGCCGCAAAGTATGGATTTGCGGTCAGGAAGGCCACAACGCCCTGGTCAGGTGAGCCTCCCGTGGAAGCATTGGAAAAATCTCCGTTCAACTCCTGCGGCGTGTAAACCGGGACGTCGTCGTCCGGTATCGCTTGCACCTGCCGTTGTCCCTGGTAGGCAAGAAAGAAGAAAGCCTTGTCTTTGCGGATGGGCCCTCCCAGCGTCGCTCCGAACTGGTTCCGCTTAAGATCGAGCCGCGGAAGTCCCAAACGGTTGTTGAAGTAGTCGTTGGCGTCGAAAGCCCGGTTCCGGATGTATTCGAACAGGCCGCCATGGAACTGATTGGTACCGGACTTGGTCACGATGCTGATGATCCCCCCGCCATTGCGTCCGTACTCAGCCGTGTAATCGCTGGTCAGAAGCCGGAATTCCGCGATGGCATCGGGATTAGGATCGAGCAGGTTACCGTTGCTCAGCAGGTCGTTGTTGTTTCCGCCATCGAGCAGAAAGGTCACGGAATCAGTGCGTCCGCCAGCGATGCTGTAGTTGCCCGCGCCCCCATTGTCGTCGTTGCTTTCCGTGACCCCGGGCTGAAGCAAAGCCAGGTCCAGCATGTCCCGTCCGTTCAGCGGCATGTTGGTCAGCACTCGTCCCGTGATCGACTGGCCCAGAGTTGGGTTGACGGTTTCCACCGGTGCAGCCTCGGCCCCAACATCGATCGTCTGACTCTCCGCACCCACCTCCATCTTGAAGTCGATGCGCAGTGCTTGATTGATCAGCAACTTCTGTTCCGTGCTGCTCACCATCTGAAAACCGGCGTGCTTTGCCGTAACCTTGTAAGTGCCGATGGGCAGCGCCAGCAGCTGAAAGGATCCGTCTCTGTCGGTAGTTGCGGTGCGCACGTTTTGTGTAGCCGTGTTGGTTACTGTAATTTCTACCTGTGGGATGACCGCTCCCTGCTGGTCGTAGACCGTGCCAAAGATCCTTCCAGTGGCGTCCTGCGCCGAAGACGCGACCAGTGCCACCATCACAAACGACGCCAGCGAAACCATCCGGTAAAATTTCATTGCGATTCTCCGTGGTCTACCAACGCACCCGCCTAAGATCCTGACGATCAGGATTCTGCCGCGATGGCCAATCAAGATTCTGCCAATCAAATTTCTACTCACCACTCCATGAAAAAACGGGGCGGGCGTGGCAATCGCGGCCACGCCCGGTCCGATTTTTTCAGCTACGGTTTCGACTTGGCTGTCGGCGCGGGCCTTAACGCGGCGGGGAGTTCGCTCAACAACCCTTGCTGCTCGAACTCTCCCAGGAACGCGCTGCCGTCGCTGTCTTCCTCGTCCAGCCAGAACAACTGCCCGCCTTCAGCCTGGTAGATGACCGTGGTGAACTTCATGGGGTCGGCCGCAACCGAAATGCTGAGCTTCATGGTGTAGCGCCCCGCGTTGACCGGATCTGGTATTGCCGTTCCCGAGTACCCCGCGGTATCGGTCCCGTCCGGCGCGGTGGGGTCGAAGATGAAGAAGGGATCGCTAAGAAGTCCAGTGGCTCCGTTCAAGGAACCAGCGCTAACCGATCCCTGCCCCACAAAATCGAATTCCCAACCAAGGTCGGGACCGCGGGGGTTGTTGTAGACCTGCGCCCCAAAGGCATAGTTGCCGGAAAAACTGGCCGTGGATGTGTCGGTCTGCGGAATGAGAATTCCCGTGCCGTTGAGCCCGGCGTCAGGATTCGCGCCATCCAGATCCGCGATCAAAGCGCCACCCAATCCCGTTGTGGTGTTATTCGGATCGTTCAGGTTGAGCAGCGGGTCCGTCATATAAATCCCCAAGACGCTGACGTCTCCCAAGTCTCCCGGCGCGATCGTCAGGCTGCCGTATCCATTGGCGGCAACGGTATAGTTGCCAGAGATAGACGCCGCTGAAACGATTACATCGTTGTCGTATTCATCGTCATCGGCGACACCGTCGAATGTGCCGCTGCCCGGGTTCGTCGTGAACATGCCGGCCGCAGCATAGAGACTTCCCGAAGAGTTGCTGGCGACGCCGAAGACAGAATTTCCCAGCGTTGCATTGCTGAAAGTGCCCGCGCCCTGGCCGAACACGGAACCAACGCCGGAATCGCCAGAGTCCACATCGATGATGCGAATAGCCTCTGGACCAACCTCGTAATAGTTGAGTGCAATCCCCAGAGCCGCGCTGCTGATCGTGCCCCGACCGAAAGCATCGGGCCCGGTAATGGTTCCGTTGAAAGCCGCTCCCAAGGTTGGGGTCGCAGGCGCTCCCGCGTCGTCCACGTCGAAAGTGCCTGCCAGGGCCGCGCCGCCATTTGAGATCGAGAACACGCCTCCGTAAACAATCGACTCCAGACCTGGGTCGGTGCCAGATAGCGTGAAGGCATAGTTGCCGTCGCTGAGGGTACTAGACAGCGTCTGCAGGTCCATGCTTCCGCTGGAGGTTGCTGATCCATCGAACTGCACAATGAGCGCGTGGTTCGTGTTCACGAACTGCACTCCGAGGGTTTCGACTCCGTTCAAGCCCAAGTTCGGGTTGTTCGTCGTGAGCGTGAGTGTCCCTTGTCCGGTTGCGGGATCCACCGTCAGCGCGGCTGTTCCAGGCAGGATGACGTCAGGAGAAGGCTCGGGCGAAGTGAGTCCATCGCCGTCGTTGTAGTCCTGTTCGCCGCCCAGAACATTGCCGTTGCCATCCAACGTGACGGAGCCTGCCAGGGCATAAAAGCCCGGACCATTCACCGACTCCAGCCCGCTCAAATAAAACGCAAAGTTGAGCGCTGTGTTGGTGAGAACGAAGTTCGCTGGCTCCGCCCCGGATGCAACCGTCGCCGTCACCGTATAGGTTCCGACCGATCCATTGGCGGTGAAGGTCTTCGAGGTAGCCACGCCGCTGGCGTTGGTGTGGGCAGTATTGACTCCGCCTGCAAAGGTGCCGCCCGCTCCCGTTGCCGGGACTTCGAACGTGACCAGCGCGCCGCTAATTGGGTTCTGGTTGCCGTCCACCACGGTCGCCACCAGCGGCCCTGAAAAATTGCCGTTGACCGCCGCGCTTTGCGGCGTTCCGCTCGTGGCCGTGATTGATACCAGCGCCCCGGTTATGTTCGTCAGCGCGAAGTTCGCCGCCGTGGCCACTCCTGTGACCGTTGCGGTCACCGTATAGGCGCCCGCCGTCGCATCCGCCGTGAACACTGAGGATGTCGCCTGGCCGTTGGCGTCGGTCGTATCCGTTTCCGTATTCGATGTGTTCGACGCGAAGGCGCCGCCGGTTCCCGTCGCCGGAGCCGTGAAGGTCACCGACACCCCGCTCACCGGATTCTGGTTGCTGTCTACCACCGTCGCCACCAACGGCGCTCCAAACGCCGTGCTGACCTGTGCGTCCTGCAGTGATCCGCTGGTCGTCGCGATCGACGCCGGGGGGCCCGAAGTGTTGGTCAGATTGAAGCTGGTCGTCGCCGTCACTCCGGCAACGCTGGCAGTCACCACAACGGCTCCGATCGTTCCGTTTGCCGTAAAGGCCGACGACGTAGCCACGCCGGTCGCGTCCGTCGTATCCGTTTCTGTATTCGATGCGCTCGTCGCGAATGTGCCGCTAGCTCCCGTCCCCGGAGCCGTGAAGATTACGAACGCTCCGCTCACCGGCGATCCGCCCATCGTCACTGTGGCCACCAGCGGCGCTGAATATGCCGTGTTGAGCGCGGCACTCTGCGGCGTTCCGCTCGTCGCCGCGATCGCTTCCGACGGAGTATTGAAGTTCGAGCTGTTGCAGCTCGTCAAGAAACCTACCGACAGAAAAAGTAAGCCGAGGATGCTAGCGCAAGATTGACGCTTCATAGCGATTCCCCTTTCGCGGCCGTCTTCTCGACGGCTCGCCTGCGCGCCTGCGGCGAAACGGGGAACCCGTGTTTGTTACGGACGATATAGACTTCACTCCCAACCTTAATGCTGCGCACCAGCAAGAATGACTTATCTCCGATCCTCTTCATCACGCCGGTCGCGTCAATCTGCTGCCCGGCGGCAACGGAGACGGCGCCCTCCCCCTGCAAGCCGAACCTTCCCAGACTTGCATCCACCTGGCCGTAGGCAGTTGCCAGCAGCAAGTGCGAACCCACAATCATTCCCGGTGCGGCTTTTGTCAGTACGCTCGACACCGTTCCTGTGAGTGTGACTTCCTGGTTGACGTCGTAGCCCAGAAGCCCGGCTGGCGTTGACGTTGGCGCTGTCTGTGCCTGCATTGGACGCTGGAATGAGATGAGTAAAAGAACGGCCACTGTGCATAGTCCAGTCGACAGCGGTTTCATCATTTGCCTCCAAGTTGAGTCTGGATTCAGAATTTCCATTTGGACGTTTGGGCTGCGCATACGACTCGGCACTCTGCGTAAAAATTTCTTAAGAACACGTGAGGTGGCTGATCCACGTTGGGTATGTTTTCAGGCGCCGCCCAGTGTACTCTGTTTCGCGGAACCGAGCATCCAACTGCAGGCCTAACCCTCGGTCACATGGCGGGGTGAGGCCGGCTGCGGGTCGGAGGCGATGGGTGCGAGGGAGATATTCGCTCGCAAATCGGCGACGGGAGCACGCGCGACGCCATCGAGCGTGGAATCATCACGCCGGAATCATCACAGCGGAATGCCCACAAACGATTTTCACAACGTGGCGGCGGCTGTACGAGCGCAACGACGACATACAGGAAGCACCGGCAGGGCACGGTGCTCGACGCGACCGACTCGGCTCTTCGCTGCTAGCGAAAGCGGCGAATGAATAGCGTGTGGCGCTCGGAGCGGTAGAAACCTACACCATAGATTGTTGCCTTGCCGGTAGTGGAGTAGATGACTTGCCGAATTCGCAGCACTGAGGCTCCGCGGGGCACGCCCAGCAATTCCGCCACGTTCGCCTCGGCCGCGGTGGCGTCGACTTCCTCATCCGCGTAAGCAAGCTCCACCCCATAGTCGAGCTCCAAGGTCGAAAACAAAGATGCCCTTCCCAAGGGAGCTTTCACCAGGTCGGCAAACTCGCGGGCCGGAAGGTAACAGGTTTCCAGGGCAAACGGGTCGTCGCCGGTCTGGCGCAGTCGTTCGATCTTGACGAGGGAGCTAGTCGCGGGTAGTCCGAGCCGGGCAGCGACTTCAGCTTCATGTTCGATGATTTTGGCAACCAGGATCCGGGTGCGAGGACTCAATCCCCGGCTCGACATGTGTTCCGAGTAACTCATCAGCTTGTTGAAGTGGATTTTGGGCGTCGCGACAAACGTGCCGGCTCCGCGGCGGCGCTCGACCACGCCCTCGCGCTCCAGCCCGGCGAGGGCATGGCGCGCAGTCATCAGGCTGACCTTATGGATCCTGGCCAGTTCGCGTTCTGAAGCAACCGAGTCTCCGGGCTTCAGTTCGGAAGCATCGATCCGCTTGCGAATGGCGTTCTGGATTCTCTTGTAAACCGGAGTTCCGTTGCGATGAGTTCCCGACATGAAGTGAGTTTCCGGCGCTTTTCCGGTTCGACCGACCGATGAGGCCGTCCGGCAGATTGTGAGTATATATGTCCTGCTGTGTGCTATATAGCTTAACCGGGGCCGCTTGTAAAGGCGAAAATCTGTGGGAATTACGCGCGTCCCTTTGGATTCGTTTTTGCTATAGAGCAGATCGCTTTTTTCGTTCCGATTGCGAGACCGGCTCCTTTCGGCCTCTTCCGGACGCATTGCTACACTTTTGGACCAATATAACGGCTTATTCGAAGCCTTCGCGAGACAACAAAACAAGTCCAGGCTTGTGCCGCCTGCCCGTGGCGGCAACGGGTGATATAGAGCGGGGCAGCGCTGCGACTGCTAAATATTTTCGCAGTTCCGCATTTTTTTCTTGACCTCGATTGTCAGTGTGCTATATAGCATAGTCCAATTGTACTAGAGCAGGGTGCTGCATTCTGCTCGGCGAGTTGCTCTCAGGAGGCTGTGCGATGAAAAGATTGACGTGGGGATTGCTGGTTCTGCTGGCCGTGGTTGCGTTCGCTGGATTCTGGACGCCCGCATGGAGCCAGGAAGTCACTGCCGGCGTTGTGGGTACGGTCACGGACCCCAGTGGTGCGCCGCTCAATGGCGCGGCCGTGACCGTGGAAGATACCGAGCGGGGCACCGTGTGGAACACAACCACGTCGGATTCCGGCGCCTACAGCGTCACACGGCTGCCCGTAGGCATCTATCAGGTGAAAGTTACGGCCGCGGGTTTTCAGACCGCGATTCATCCGTCGTTTGTGCTGGTGCTGAATCAGACCGCGCGCGTTGACGTGAAGATGAAGGTTGGCAAGGTCAGCGAGACCGTCGAGGTCACCGGCGCAGCGCCGATTCTTCAGACCCAGTCCACCGAAGTGAGCACGGTCATTGACGCCAACACTAACGTCAGCCTGCCACTCGCCTCGCGCAATTATCTGCAACTTACGCTGCTTGCTCCCGGCGTCACCAATGTTGACCCGGATGGAATGCGCTCGCCGCAGATCATGCTCAGCTCGGGCCGCCCCTACATCAACGGCAATCGTGAGCAGGCCAACGAGTATCTGATCGACGGCATTCTCAACAGCGAAGACAAGAATAACGAAGTCGGCTACACACCGGGCATTGATGCCATCCAGGAATTCAATCTCATCACGCAGAACGCCTCGGCCGAGTTTGGCAACTACCAGGGCGGAGTCGTAAGCGTCAGCACCAAATCAGGAACGAACACTTTTCACGGCGATCTTTATGAGTTTTTCCGCAGCGACTACCTCGATGCTAACGAGGCTTCTTCGGGATGGACTCAAGGCGTTTATAACAATCAGCTCGGATATAACGCGCAAGGCGTAGCCGTCAAACCGGAACTTCGTTACAACCAATTCGGTGGCACCTTTGGCGGCCCGATTATCAGGAACAAGCTGTTCTTTTTTGCCGACTATCAGGGCCAGCGCGAGGTAAACTCTGGCACCACCCAAGCCCAGGTATTAACTGCACAGGCGCGCACCGGAGATTTTGGACAACTCTGCACCGATTGGGGCGGAACGTTCAATGGTGCCGGACTTTGCACCGGGACCTCGAACGTTCCGCCGGGCGTTGTGACGCAGTTGGTCTATCCGAATGGTCCAAATGCAGGTCTATCGATCCCAAACAACAACCTGGCTGCCGCTGGTTACACGATCGATACCGTGGCCAGCAACCTGTTCGCTCTTACCAAGTACTACCCTCTACCCGCCATCAACAGCTTGGCGGAGAATAACCTCTTCTACAAGAGCGGGAATTACCTGAACAATAACCAAGGCGACCTGAAGATCGATTACAACGTCAATGACCGCGATCACGTCTTCGGACGCTGGTCGCAAATGGATCTCACGCAACCCACCTTCACCGGCTGTGTTTTCTGCAACGCCGGCGCCGCGGAAGGCAGCGACGAGCCCGTCCGCAATGCCGTCGTCGACTGGACCCACACCCTCCACAGCAACCTGCTGAACGAATTTCGTTTCGGCTTTAATGCTGTCAAATTCGATCAAAATTCGACTCCGACTTCTTCCCTCGGGAACATCAGCCAGCAACTGGGCATCATCGGCGGCAACGTGCAGGCGCCCGGTCTGGTCGAATTGGACATCACGGGCAATAACTCGGGGTCGGCCGATCTTGGGCTTCGCAATCTGATCCAGATTTTCCACTCTACCCAGGCCCAGTTCGAGGACAACGTGATCTTTACGCACGGCCGGCACCAGATCACGACCGGCTTCCAGTATGTGCGCGAGCGCCAGGATTACATCTATCCGGGAAATAACGGCGCCCTCGGGTTCTTTAACTTCACTACGGCAACCGGTTCCGGCCTCGCCGATTTCTGGTTGGGCAGCGTTGCAGGGGGAGCGGGCTCGGAACGGGATACAGGCAGCCAGCTCAGTTCTCCCGCAAAGCTGCGGGGCAACGTCTTCGCCGCGTTCGTGCAGGACGACTGGAAGGTGACGCCAACGCTCACCGTAAACCTTGGGGTGCGCTTCGAAGACCACACGCCGCTCTACGAGGTAAACAACGAGGCCGTCAATTTTGGGCTCTACACTGGCACGATCTACACCGCGACCGGCGTGGATGGGACCGCCAAGTTCGGCAACCAGGCCCTCTACAACAATTACCTCGGAATCGGCGACTGGGAGCCCCGCATCGGGCTTTCCTGGGCGCCGGCGGCGCTTGGAGGCAAGTCCGTATTTCGCGCCGGATTTGCCATCTCTTCCTTCATCGAAGGCGGCGGCAGCAACGAAGAACTCACCCAGAACCTGCCGTTCGGCTTCCTCCAGCAGCAGGCGCCCGGTGGTATCTACACGGTGGAGAACGGCTTCGGAGCAACCACCGCTCAGGCCTGCGGCGGAGTCATCAACCAGGCCTGCTATAACGGCCAGCGCATCCGGGTGTTTGACCAGAATTTCAGGCCCGCCACCATCAATCAATGGAACCTCACCTTCCAGCAGCTTTTGACCAATTCGCTGACCTTCCAGATTGGCTATGTCGGCCAGCGGGGATCGCATCTGCTCAACTTTGAGGATATTGCGCAGTCCATCCCGTTGAACGCGCAGGGCCAAGTTGCAGGAGCCGGGCAACTGATCACCAATCGAGTACCGGGACCGTTCCTGGGTGGCGGGACGACCGGATCGCTGTATCTGGCGGACAACCCACAATTCAACACTGCGAATTGCGGGACCACCGGCAACCCGATCTGCGGCGTCGAGACACTGGCGGGAACCAACATGTCGAACTCCGACCAGAGCTACAACGCGCTCCAGGCTGTTCTGCAAAAGCGCATGAGTAATGGCCTGCAAGCCCAGGTTTCCTATACCTGGTCGAAGTGCCTGAGCAATTCTCCCGGCTACTTCGGCACGGGCTGGGGCAGCACCGGCGCCACCAGTTCGGGCGGCCAGCCGGGCTGGGAGAACATCTACAACCCGCGACTGGATTGGGGACCGTGCTACTACGATCAGGCGAACATCGTAACCAGTTACGTGACCTACCAACTGCCCTTGGGCCATGGCAAACAGTTTGGCCACGACCTGAACCCGGTGTTGAATGCCGTGCTGGGGAACTGGGAGATCGGTGGAATTGTTACCCTGCACACCGGAAACGCTCTGACCCTGAATAACTTTGGAGGCTGGGGCGTTGGCGGAAACTCCGACAACACCAACGGCGTCGACCCCGAAACGTTGGCCGGATTGCCCGACTGCAATGGCCCTGTCAAGGTTCTGAACCAAAGAGTGAATGCAAACGGGGCGCCTGGATATATTCAGTACATTGAAAACTCCCAAACCGCCGCTGCTCAACCGGCGACTGCGAATACGTTTGGGACGTGCGGCGTTGGAAACGTTCGTGGCCCGAACTACGCCAACGTTGATCTGAGCCTGCACAAGGGCTTCTCGATCACCGAAACAAAGCGTCTGGAATTCCGCTTCGAGGCTCTGAATGCCTTCAATCATCCGGTGTGGGACTTCAGCGGCGGGCCTGCCGGCGGCTCGTTTGATCCGGGCACGTGGACGTTCAACTCCGCCACTAACCAGTGGTCAACCACCAACCCGACCTTCGGCAAAATCACCGGCTCCCAGGGAGCACGGGAACTGCAACTCGCTTTCAAGTTCTACTTCTAACCCCGGACTGCCTTCACGGAAGATGGCAGTCCACCCCTGGGCAGGCGTCCCCCGACGCCTGCCATTTTTTTCCCGAGCGCACCAAGCGCTGCGAGATTTGGACGCCTGTGATTTCGGAATATAATCAGCCCATGCGTGAATCCCTCCGGCGAGCCGGATCCTTTTCATTGCTGCCGCTGCTATTGCTGCTGGCGACATCGTCGTCAGGGCAAGCTGCCAAGAAGACTGCAGCGCCCGCCGGCACGGAAGCGGAACGCGGCACCAGTCTGGCGGAGAACGGGCACTGTGCGGAGGCACTCCCTCTTCTCAAACGCGCCATCCGGCAGACGACCGATCGCGATCTCAAGAAGAGAGTCGGGCTGGACGGCTTGCATTGCGCGATGACGCACAATACTCCGTACGAATCGCTCGATTTTCTGGCCGTGCTCAGCCGCGATTTTGCCCAGGATCCAGAGGTTCTCTACGCGGCCACGCATGCCTACTCCGATCTTTCGTTGCGCTCCTCGCAGGATCTGGCGCATGACGCCCCATTCTCCTACCAGGTCCACGAACTGAATGCCGAAGCGCTGGAGCTTCAGGGCAAGTGGGACGAGGCTGCGGCGGAGTACCGCAAGATTCTGGAAATCAACCCGGCGCTGCAGGGGATTCACGCGCGGCTGGGTCGTGCCCTGTTATCGAAGCCGCAACCCTCGCCAACCGAGGTGGAACAAGCCAGGAAAAATTTCGAGGAAGAGCTTGAGATCGATCCCCGCAATGCCGTGGCCGAGTATGTTCTCGGTCAGTTGGCGGCAGACGCGAAAGATTCCGCGACCGCCATCCGGCACTTCACCCGAGCGACGCAGCTGGACACTGGATTCGCAGAGGCCTATCTGGGATTGGGAACGTCGCTGAACACGGCCAAGCGGTTCACCGATGCCGTGCCCGCGCTCGAGACTTACGAGAAGCTCGAACCTGACAGCCCCACCGGACACTATCAGTTGGCGGTCGCCTACGCCGGCGCCGGCCGCAAAGACGACGCGAACCGCGAAGCAGCTTTGCAACGCCAGACTTCGGAAGCGCTGGAGGCAGTTAAGCGCAGAGCAGCCACGGCGATGGAAAAACAACCTTCCGGCTCCCAGGCTTCGGAGCCGAAGTAACTATGTCGAGCCGTTCCGGCAGACGAATCGAAAGACGAGATTTTCTGCGCTTGCTCCTGGGAAGTATGGCGCTGCCAGCTCTCGGCAAGCTGCCCCTTGCTGCGGCCTCCTCGCCGGACCCATTCTCTGAAGTGCCGCCATCCATCAGCGGCCTTAGCTTTACCCATACCGCCGGACTTTCTCCCGAAAAATATTTGCCGCAGTCCACCGGCTCCGGCTGCGCCTTCCTCGACTACGACAACGACGGATGGATGGACATTTATTTCGTAAACAGTGGCCCCTGCGACATCTTTACCCCGACAAAGCCGTTGCGAAACGCTCTCTATCGAAACAATCGCGACGGCACCTTCACTGACGTCACCGGGAAGGCGGGCGTCGCCGGCGGCGGCTATGGCATGGGCGTCGCGGTCGGCGATTACAACGCCGACGGATTCCCCGACCTTTATGTCACGCAGTACGGCCGCAGCATTCTGTATCGCAACAACGGGGACGGCACCTTCACCGACGTGACCGAACATGCAGGCGTAGCGGCTCCGGGATGGGCGTCAAGCGCAGTCTGGTTCGATTACGACAACGACGGACGGCTGGATCTTTTCGTCTGCCGCTTCGTGGACTTCGACAAGTCCAAGCATCACAACTGCGGCGCTCCGAACATTCCGGCGATTCGCGGGATGAATGAGTATTGCTATCCAAGAATCTATACTCCAATGGCCAGCTGGCTCTTTCACAACAACGGTGACGGTACTTTCACGGACGTAAGCCAGAAGATGGGGATTGCCGACAACCCGGGCAAGTCCTGGGGCGTCGTCGCCACCGACATTAATAATGACGGCTGGATGGACCTGTTCGTGGCTAACGATACGGTTGCCAATTTCCTTTTCGTGAACCGCGGCGGAAAACGGTTTGAGGAAATCGGATTCACTTCAGGAGTGGCATTCGGCGAAGGCGGGAAAGCCCGCTCAGGCATGGGCGTCGATTCCGCCGACCTCAATCAGGATGGCTGGATGGATCTTTTCGTGACCAATCTGAACTACGAGTTCGACGGCTTCTATCAGAATCGTCACGACGAAACCTTTGACGACATCGCCGCTGCTGGCGGCATCGCCAATGCAAGCAAACTCATGAGCGGCTGGGGGCTCAAGTTCTTTGACTACGATAACGACGGAAACCTCGATCTGATCATCGCCAATGGACATCCCGACGACCTGATCGAAAAGATTTACGACAATGTGACCTACCGCGAGCCGCTGCTGCTCTTTCGTAACGCGGGGAACGGGCTGAAGAACGTTAGCCTTGAGAGCGGGCCCGCCTTCGCGCGGCCTCTCTCGGCCCGCGGACTCGCCCTCGGCGATTTCAACAATGACGGTGCAGTCGACGTTTTGATTTCCTGCAACAACGAAACTCCGGTGCTGCTGCAAAACAACGTCGGTCGGCAGAATCATTGGCTGGGGTTGAAGTTGGTCGGCAAGAAATCAAACATCGACGCCGTCGGCGCTGTCGTCACTTATCAGTCAGGTGACTTAAAACGCAGCCGCACGAAGGTAGGCGGAGGCAGCTACCTCTCATCGCACGACCCACGCCTGGTGTTAGGAATCGGGCCAAGGACAAAAATCGACTGGGTCGAAATAAAATGGCCCCAGCCCGGCGGATCAGTGCAGCGTGTCACCGGACTTCCAATCGATCAATACGTCACGATTCACGAGGGCCAAGCGAAGTGGGATTGACGGCTCTGTAGAAGTAAACTCGACTGAGTAATAAAGGAGAACCCCGGCCGTGGCCATTGCGATTTCCAGTCTCTCCGAAATCGATTGAAATCGGCTCTTTCAAAGGCCAGAAAGACGAAGAACAACCGCTTTACCTGAAGAAAGTGAGACTAACGCAGGAGCAGAATACGTTTGAAATCGTGGTCGACCATTTGGGAGCTAATCGCCGGCCAGGCGTGCTGCTTGCGTTGTGAGGTAATTGCGTTCCGGGATGCTCGTTGTCCGCGCAGCCGCAATTCGGTAGTGTTTGATGGCGGCCTGATGATCGCCCATCTTTTCCAATAAGTGGGCGCGAACGGCGTCGAGACGATAGTGACCGGCCACACGCGTATCGCTGTCGAGAGCTCTAAGCAGTTCGAGGCCTTTGGCAGGGCCGTGCACCATAGCGGCTGCGATTGCATGATTAAGAGTGACCATCGGACCCGGAGAGACTCGGTTCAGCAACTCGTAGAGAGCCAGGATCTGTGGCCAGTCGGTTTCCTCCGCCCGCTGGGTTTCATCGTGAACCGCGGCGATCGCTGCCTGAAGCTGGTACAGGCCGACCGACCCTTTCGCCAGCGCGGCCGTGAGAAGCTCAATGCCTTCAGAGATTTCCTCGCGATCCCATAAACTTCGATCCTGTCTATCCAACGGGATGAGTTCTTCATCCTGCCCGGTTCGGGCGGCGCGCCGCGCGTCGGTTAAAAGCATCAGGGCCAGAAGTCCTGCGACCTCGGCATTATTCGGGAGTAACGCTTTTGTGTTGCGCGTCAAGCGAATCGCTTCCCGGGCCAGGTCGAAGCGTTGCAGATGCGATCCGATGCTGCTGGCATATCCCTCGCTGAAGATCAGATAGAGCACGTGCAGAACTGCCGGCAGTCGTTCAGTTCGTTCGTGCGCAGAAGGAAGACGGAACGGTGTGCTCGAAGTTTTTATGGTTTGTTTCGCCCGGCTGATCCTCTGCGCCATCGTGGCCTCGGGAACCAGAAAGGCATTGGCGATTTCAGCCGTGGTCAAACCGCCCACCGCCCGCAAAGTCAAGGCGATCGCCGAGGACGGAGTCAGCGCGGGATGGCAGCACATGAACAACAAAATCAGAGTGTCGTCCGGGTCCATGTCGGCCTCAAGCTCGATCTCGGCGAGGGATGTCAGGTTTTCCGTTTCCGCAGCCACTGCCGTCTCTCTCTCGCGGCGGGCAATTTCGCTGCGCATCCCGTCGGTCATGCGCCGCGATGCCACCTGAATCAACCAGCCCCGAGGATTGTCGGGAATCCCCTGGTCCGGCCATTGCGTGAATGCCGCAATCATCGCTTCCTGGGTAGCGTCCTCGGCCGCGGAGAAGTCGCGAAAACGCCGGGCGACCGCGCCGAGCACCTGCGGCGCAAGTTCGCGCAACAGATGCTCGGAAGTCGTGTCCCATGGCTTCGTCATCGTCGTTTCGGTTACAGCATTTCCGGTGGCGGCCCGCTCATGATGGGGCGCACCTCAATGGGCATGTTTAAGGGTGCGCCGCCGGGCCCGGGAGCGGCAGAAGCTTTCGCTGCGATGGCATAAGCCCGCTCCGGCGAGTCCACATCCACGATCCAATACCCGGCGAGAAACTCCTTGCTCTCAGGAAACACTCCGTCGGTAATAGGAGCTCCGTTCTTGCCGGCTCGGACCAACTTGGCCTGCTCGGGAAACGCCAATCCCTCGGCTGAGACCAGTTCTCCTGACTCTCGAAGCTCTTTGTTGAGGCCCATCATAAATGCAATGTGCGCGCGCAGATCTTTCTGTGGCCACTCCGGCACACCGTGACCGGCTCGCATCGTATTCATCATCAGAATATATTTCATTTTTTCTCCTATCGAGTTCGGTGGGCGCCGCTTTTGCGCCTTCACGAACAAGTCGGAACCGGGTTAGTGTTCTCGACATTGGTTTATCGGGATTTCGTTTCATAAGTCGCGAATTGCCGCACCTCAATCGGCATATCCGAGGATGCTGCGGAGATCCGTCCCGCGATGGCATAAGCGCGCTCGGCATTCGGAACGTCAACGATCCAATAGCCCAGCAGAAATTCCTTCGATTCGGGGAAAATGCCGTCGGTGACCGGGGCTCCGTTCTTCTCGCCTCGGACGATCTTGGCCTCCCTCGGTCCAGCCAACCCTTGGGTCGCCACAAATTCTCCGGACTCAGTGAGATCCTGGTTGATGCGGTGGAGAACCGCCATATGCGCCTCGATATTCTGTTCTGGCCGGGAGCGGTACCCCTCAACGCCCGCCCTCGTGCCTGACATCAGTAAAATGTATTTCATGTTGGTTGTTCCTTTCGGTTCTGATCGTCCTTCTGCTTATTCCCTCTACTTACTGTCGGTGTGAAACATCCATCGGACGCCAAACTTGTCGTTGAGCGCCCCATACGTCCCAAAAAAATGCTGGCTCAGAGGATCGGTGGTATCACCACCCTCAGAGAGTTTTTCGTATAAGGACTTCAACTCCTGAAATGTCCCTCCGCTGAGATAGAGACAAGCCGTGTTGCCGCGAATTGGCGTCTGGTCCGGCCGCAGCCAGTCCGATGCCGAAATATCGAAGTTGCTGCCTCGCAAGCGGGCATTGACAACCTTGTCGTGTTGAAATTCTGGCATTTGCTCCTTCGCGGGAGTGTCTTTCACCAGGGCCACGATCAGTTCTCCTCCGAGGCAGGATCTGTAAAACTCCATCGCCTGCCGGCAATTTCCTTCGAACAGCAAGTATGAACTCAGCGTCGTCATTTCTTTCGCCTTTCTGGTTATAGCGCCTGAAATCTGCGCTTTCATGCTGTAGTCGGAGCTGTCTCACCATTCTCTACATCCTCGTCAGAAATATTTTATGGGCCAAAGTCGCCCGCCGGTGTCGATTCAGCGCCGACAGAACCGACCAACAAGCGGAGGCGAAAACAATGACGACCGACGAGATGGTAGTGGACGTGAGCCAGGACTGGATGCTGGCCTGCGATGTGCAACGGGGTTTTATGCGCGGTACATCGAAGGCGAACGATTGCTGGAACTATAGCGCACGCTGCCGTCAAGTTCGGGCGCTAGGCGGCGATTACTACGATTTCATGCCCCTGAACAACGACCGCTTTGCGATGGTCGTTGGAGACGCATCCGGCAAGGGCCTGGCCGCGGCGCTCATGATCGCCAATGTGCAGTCCTCCCTGCGGACGGCAGCATTCTTCACGGGAGATGACTTGGCGGCGCTGCTCAAGGTGGTGAATCATCAGGCGTATGCTTCGTCGTCCGGGGGCCGATATGCAACCTTATTCTACGGAGTGTTCGACGGGTCGGCCCGCACTCTCCACTATGTAAATGCCGGACATAACCCGCCCGTCGTCATGCGGCGAAACGGCGAAAGGCAGTGGCTGGAAACGGGGGGCCTGCCCGTTGGACTGTTCGCCGATTCAGAATATAAGGAGGGCGTTGTAAAGCTCGAGAGCTGTGATTTGCTGATCGCCTTCACTGACGGACTGACCGAAGCAACCAATCAAAACGGAGAGGAATGGGGACTTCAGGGTTTATTGAAAGCAGCCGCCTGCGGAGCGCGCTGCTCTCCGGACCCCGGCGATCTCGTCAGTCTGATCTTCAATTCTATGGATGACTTTTCCCAAGAGCAGCAAACCGATGATGCCACATTGGCAGTTGTCCGCGTGAGTTGAAAGGGCCGTCACGTTTAGCTCCAGCCACCGGGTGGTGGTCCTCGCTATTGCGGGTGGGGCCGCGATCCAAAAATCGGCCAGACCCTGGCCGCTGAGGGAGCGGCCAGGGTCTGGCTGTTGTGGCATCGTCTGACTACTGTCTTCTCTACTCTACTGTACGGTCAGCGTCAGTGGCAGTGTGTGAGTCAAGGAACCCGAGGTTGCGGTAATCAGCAGGGTGTCGGTTCCCGCGGGCGTGCCCGTGGTTACGGTTTTCGGAGCAGGGGATCCGTTACCGCAGGCCAGGGCAAACAGGCTGATGCCGATTAGCAAGACAAGAAATACGAAGCGCCAGCCCAGCTTTTTCCGCCGAACATTTTTCCGCCCTGCGCCAGCCGACACCAAGCCAAAGAATAGGAAGCTTGGTACTGGCAATATCCAGAGTGCAAGCGTGGACCGCTGCGCAGCAGCCCCAGTGGTGGTGACGGTGACGGTGACCGCAGCCGAACTGCTGCCGGCGGCAACCGTCGCCGGAGAAATCGTGCAAGTCGTCGTGGCCGGGGCATCATTGCAAGTCAGACTGACCTGGCTCGCAAAAGGCCCGCCCACCGAGGTGAAGGTTAATTGATAGGTTGCCGGAGCACCTGGCATGACTGTGGCAGTTCCGCCAGCGGAGGCAGTCAAGCTGAAGTCGCTGCCGCTGCCAGTGAGCGTGACCAGGGCCGGGCCGCCGAGAGAGTTGTCGGAGACAATCAGCGAACCGGTGCGGGTTCCTCCCGCCGCGGGAGTGAACTTCACGGTGAGTGTGCAAGTCGCGGACGGAGCCAGGATCGAGGGGCAGTTGTTGGTCTCGGAGAAGTCGCCGGTGGCGCTGATTCCCGAGATCACCATGGCGGCGTTGCCCCCGTTGGTTAAGGTTACGGTCTGCGCCGCGCTCAAAGAGCCAACTGGCTGCGCGGCGAAGGTCAAGGAGGTTGCTGAAAGCGTGTTCGACGGAGCGCCCGCCGTTCCGCTCAACATCAGAGTCTGCGGGCTGGTCGGAGCGGAGTCGGTAAAGGTGATGGTTCCGGTCCGGCTGCCGGTGGAGGTTGGAGTGAACGTCACCTGCACGGTGCAAGTGCCGCCGTTGGCCGCCACGGTGCCGCAGTTGTTGGTCTGGGAAAAGTCGCCGGTGACCTGAATGCCGGTGACGGTCATCTGACCGTTTCCGCTGTTGGTGAGCGTGATGGTTTGGGGTGCGCTGCTGCTGCCCACCGACTGTGAAGCGAACGTCAGGCTCGAGGGGCTGATGCCGGCCACCGAAGCGATGCCGGTGCCACTCAGAGCGATGGTGTGAGGATTGCCTTGCGCGTTGTCGCTAATGGTCAACGTGCCGCTGCGGCTGCCCGCGGCCGTCGGAGTGAAGGTCACGGCGATGGTGCAGGACTGGCTGACAGCAATTGAAGAGCACAGGCTCGTAGCCGCGAAGTCGCCGGTGGCAGAAAATGCGGAGACGCTCATGGCGTTTGCGCCAGTATTGATGATGGTGACAGTTTGGGCACTGGTCGTCGAGCCTACCGCTTCGTTCCCGAAGCTCAAGCTTGTGGGAGAGATCGACGTCGTAGTGACATAGCCGCTGCCGCTTAAGCTGACCGATTCCGGGCTGTCCGGGGCGTTGTCAGTCAGAGTGAGTGCGCCGGTGCGCGCGCCGCCGGCCGTCGGGGTGAAGATGATCTGGAACGTGCAGACCGATCCTACACCGAGCTCCGCCGGACAATTATTAGTCTGGGCATAATCGCCGGTCACGGCAATGTTGTTGAGGTTGAGCGTGGCGTTACCGTTGTTGGTGAGCGTCACACTTTGCGGCGGGCTGGCCTGTCCGATCTGCAGACTGGGAAAGCTCAGGCTGGTTGCCGACAAAGCGACGATGGGAGTCGATCCGTCGCCGACCAGGTTGATGAAGTGGGGCGAACCGGCCCCGTCATCCTGCACCAGGATGGAGCCGAAACGCGGCCCCGGGGCGGTGGGCGTGAAAGTCACCGTGAAAGTGCAGGTACTGGCAGCGGGCACTCCGGTGCCGCAGGTATCGGTCTCAGAGAAATCGCCGCTGATGGTGATGGAGGAAATCGTCAGGGCCGCGCTGCCCATATTCCGTAGCAGGGCGGTATCGGGCTGGCTGAGCGACCCCACCTGACGAATCGAAAACTGTACCAGCGAGGGACTGATGGATACCGCGGACGAGTTCGCCGCGCCGATCTTGGCGACGAAGGCATCGTTGTTTCCTCCCAGCGTGTTCTGCAGGGCGGCCGCGGTGACCGGGAAGTCGCTCGAATCGGTGTAGCCCACGACGTACATGCTGCCGGAGGCATCCAGTGCGATTCCGGTTGGGTAATCATAACCATTGCCACCCAGGTAGGTACTGAAGAGCTGGATAGCGCCGGTCGGGTCGATTTCCGTCAGGAGCACGTCGTACTGGTTGGTGTAGGCCTCGATCGGATTGACCGTGGTCATGCCGGGGCCGTACACGTAACCAACTACGTATGCGTCATCCTGCGCATCCAGGGCCAGCGCCTGCGGAAAGGAATTGTTGTTCGGCGGAAGGAACGTGGAGTAGACCAGCGCGGTTCCGGTGGGGTTGAACTTGGCAATGAAGCCGTAGCTGCAGCTCCAGCCGTAGGTGCCCGGATCGCAAAGATTCGGAGTGGTGATCGGAAATGATCCGTCGCTGTAACCCCACCCGGTCAGGTACGCCGATCCGCTGCTGTCCACTGCGATGGCCGTGGGGTAGGTGGGATCGCCGTTGTTCGAGCCGAAGTAGGTCGAATACACCAGCGATCCGGAACTGCTGAGTTCGCTGACGAATCCGATCTGGGCGTCGTTGGGGCTGTTCTGCGAGGGCATGTATGCGCTCGCGCTGGTCGGAAAATTGTAAGTGTTGGTGGAGCCAGTCAGATAGGCGTTCGCACTGCTGTCCAACGCGATGCCGCTGAGCTGAGTATATGGAGACGGCCAGCAAGTCCCGTAGTAACACTGCTCGGCCACATTGCTGCTTCCCGCAAGATACGTCGAATAGATCAGGGTCGACCCGTCCGCCGTCAGCGCAGTCACGAAACCGTAGTCGCCATAGTAGCCTTGCGAGTTGGGCATCGCGGAGGGTTGAACCGCGTTCTGCATGGGAAAGTCCAAAGCATAAGTTTCCCCGGCGACATACATGTTCTGCGAGGCATCCACGGCAATGCCAAACGCTTGCGTCTGGCTGCTGCCTCCGAGGTACGTCGAGTACAGCAACGACGAGCCGTCGGCCGACAGTTTTGAGATGAACCCGTCGGAGCAGGCGGTCATCGAACTCTGAAAGCCGTTCACGATCGGGAAGTCGCCCGAGCAGGTGTAGCCGGTGACGTAGGCGTTGTTGCTGCTGTCGAGGGCGATGGCCGTCGGATTATCGTCGTTGCCGCCGCTGCCTCCGATGAAATCGACATAGACCAGAGTCGATCCGCTGACATCCAGCTTCGCGACGAAGCCATTCGTCCCGGAATCTCCGGTGGCCGCCGAGGCCAGCGGGAAATTCGCGGACTGCGTCCAGCCGGTAACATATGCGCTGCCTAGACTGTCGACCGCGACGCCGGCTGCCTGATCATCCGCCAGTCCGCCAAGATAGGTGGCATAGAGTAGAACGGGATCAATCACCAGCGGCTTGGTTTTGTCATAGCCTTGCAATGAGAATCCCACCCGGGTGGAACTCTGCATCGAAAAACCGCCGCTTACCGGCAGCTTCATGTTGTGAAACGTCTGATAAAGCACGGGACTCTGGACTTGCAGCGCGCCTTGCTTGGTTTGCAGAACAAGATTGCCGCTCGCATCCACGCTCACGCTGTCCGCGCCTTTCACCTCGAACTGAATCTGCCGCGGGTCCGCGCCGGCAGCGACTTCAAAGTCATATTCCAGTTGGGAAGAGTTGCCGTAATAAACCAGGTCGATGCCCGGATAGACATCTTTGTAATGCACCTTGGCATAAGTGGCCACGTTCGTGCGCCACTTCTTGGTATCGCGCCCAATAAAGTAATTGGCCTTGCCCGGCTGCTGCTCTTCACCGACCGCCGTAGGATTGGGATTTGACCCAACCAGATTCAACTGAACGACCGCCGTGGGTCCCTGCGTCTTCAAAGGCGCCTGGGCATTGACCGGAGCC
>Ga0181537_10000243_pt1 | contig 50804 bp, 42 predicted proteins | sample PEATcosm2014_Bin_39_FD_119765 | JGI IMG/M metagenome (GOLD analysis project Ga0181537, IMG submission 119765) | Peatland microbial communities from MTU Mesocosm Facility, Houghton, MI, USA - PEATcosm2014_Bin23_10_metaG | ecosystem: Environmental > Terrestrial > Soil > Wetlands > Peat | place...
CGCGCTCCAGCCACTGCGCCAGCGCGGCGGATGAAGATCACCGGCGCTCAATTCCTCGCTGCTGTAGCTGATGATCTTATTGCCCGCGGCATCGAATACGTCGATGCGCCAATTATGCTCGGCCGCAAGCAGATCGGAGGCGACGCAGAGCAGCTGATCGGGATCGCGATACGGTCCCTCTGCGATGCTCCGGCCGGCGCCGATATACCAATAACCATCGGCTTTGCCGTGCACTGCCAGGACTGTTTGCTGCGGGTCGCTCATAGGGAAAGCTTGCACCGACCGCGCAGCACATAATGTCAGCGAAAGTCCCAAAAGCGTGTCGGATCATGAAAATCCAAAAGCCAGCATAAACATCCTCGCCTTGCAGCCGGCCGATCTGACAAAATTATCAGTGTTTTTCCTACACTGATCCAATGTATGGTTGTGGAAAATCGGAGGCGCGATGGCTATGATTTTTTCGCTTTTGCTGCTGTTGTTGGCTTTCGGCCTGCTGGTGCTATCTGGACTGTTCAGCGTGCTCCGCGACCTGGTCGAGCGCAATAGCGAGGATGCGCCGATTTTCGACGATCCGGCCCGCGAACAATTGGCCGAATGTCCGGAGACTAGATCTCAATTTGCCTGGCAATCTCGAGCACATTCTCGGGCGCCAGATTGAACCGATCGACCACCTTTGCCGAATTGCGGTACAGAAACGCGAACAGCGCCAGTCGCCACGCCCGCAGGCTCGAGTCGCGCTGTTTGTGCACCACCAGGTCCCGGGTTGCCACGAACAAAGCCTTGTCGAAATCGACCGCGGCGTCCAGACCGCGCGCCTGCATGAGCGCCTGGCGCAGGTCTGGAATTTCGAAAAAACCGAAGCGCGCGACGACCCGCCAAAGTCCCTCGCCGGTGTGATCGACGACACTGCAGGTCGGACCGATAATTCGCGGCGTGTTCTCGAACACCACGCTGAGGGCGATGGAGTTGCGCGGCAGAACGCCGGTGAAATGAGCATGCGCCATGACCAGACCCGAGACCTTTTGCGGGCCCGACCTGGTCAGGAACACCGTGGTACCCTCCACCCGCGGAATCACGCCATTCTTGAGGTCGCTCAAAAACCGTAGCGCCGCTTCCGGAGGCTGCACGAGAGTGGCATGCACCGCATCGACGCCGCGCCGCCATGTGGTCATGATCACGTACAAGAGCGCGGCAAAGGTCAAAGGCAGCCAACCGCCGTCGGCGATCTTCAGAAGATTCGCTGCGAAGAAACTGCCGTCGACGATCAGAAAGATGCCGGCGACGGCAATGGCGATCGGCGCGGGCCAACGCCACACGCCGCGCATGGCTCGATACAACAAGAACGTGGTCAGCAGCATGGTGGTTGACACGGCCGTGCCATAGGCACCCGCGAGGCGATCCGAGCTGCGGAATGCGACCGTGGTCGCGATCGTGGCCAGCATCAACATCCAATTGACCACGGGCACATAGATCTGGCCATAAACCCGGTCGGACGTCTGGCGGATCGACACACCCGGCAACCAGCCGAGCTGCATCGCTTGGCGCGTCATCGAGAACGAACCGGTGATGATGGCCTGACTGGCGATGATCGTCGCGAGCGTTGCAAGGAGCACGAGCGGGTAGATCGACCACGACGGCGCCATTTGAAAGAACGGGTTGCCGGTGACGGTACCTTTGTCGATCAGATACGCGGTCTGCCCAGCGTAGCTCAAGAGCAGCGACGGCAGCACGACAAAGTACCAAGAGCAGCGGATCGGTCCCTTGCCGAAATGACCCATGTCGGCATACAGCGCTTCGCCGCCGGTAATGGCCAAGAATACGCCGCCGAGCACCAAAAAACCCGAGCTTCCCGATCTCACCATGAAGTGAACCGCGTAGCGCGGATCGAGGGCCGCGACGACCCCCGGATGGCGCGCAATCGCCGTGATGCCGAGGACCGCGATGACGATGAACCAAAGCATCATCACCGGCCCGAATGCGCGGCCGATTTTCTCGGTTCCAAAGCGCTGCGCGCCGAATAGGCACAGCAAAATGACGACAGCCATCGGCATGACGAACGGTTTGAGGGCGGGCGTCGCGACGTTGACTCCTTCCAGCGCACTCAATACGGAGATCGCCGGCGTGATGACGCCATCGCCGTAGATGAGCGCAGCGCCCAATAATCCCATGCCCGTCAGCAACACGAACCCGGGCTTGAAGCCGTTTGCGCCCACGAGCGACATCAGGGCCAGAATCCCGCCTTCGCCGTGGTTATCGGCGCGCATGACGAACAGGCAGTACTTGATGGAAATCGTGACGATCAAGGTCCAGACGATCAGCGACAGAATGCCGAGTGCGCTGTGCGGCGAGAACTGCCCGCCCGTGGCCTGCACCACGGTTTGCAGGGTATATAAGGGACTCGTGCCAAGATCGCCGAAGACGACGCCCAAGGCGCTCAGTGCCGCCCACGCGCCCGGCCTCGGCGAGCGGACGGGTTCGTGCCGCGGTTCAATCGCCATGGCATGCCTGTTTTGCCGGTTTGCACAACCACGGTATCAGTAAAGCAGGCTCGCGGGGCGGCGATTCGGCCTTCCCGTAGGTTCTCTCCCACAGCCGAATCCGAACTGAACGGCTGCCGCGCCTTGCCTGCAGCGCGTAGCTTATAACCTGCAGGAGTTCCGGTTAGTTCCGACAGGAGCGAGCAATGCGTAGTCAATTGAATTCCGTTTTGATCCTGGGTTGCCTGTCGCTGGGGCTGGCGGGCGCGGCCTTGGGAGACGAAGGCATCACCGTCAAAATCACCAACGATGGCACGGAAGACATCGTGGTCACCGTTTATGACATGAATGCGGGCACGGGCCGGGTCGTATTGACGAATACCCGGATCAACGGGTTCACGTCGGTGCCGCTCTCCCTCACCGGAGATGCGAACGGCCAGGCCCGCGTCTCGTGGACCGCCACCAGCACCGATCCCGTGTTCAAGAGATGCGGTCATGCGGTCACGGCGGTCGGCAACGACGACGCGGTGAACGTACACGCGGATTCGACGTGCAGCGCTTAGCGCTGAAATCAACCGCCCACGCGTAGGGTGCGCCTACGGAGAGGTGCCCGCAGATCCCGCCGTGGGCGGCGGCGGGGCCGGTGCATTCGGATCGTCCGCCTCCAGAGCCACGGTGGCGATCACGCCATCGGCCTTTTGCAGGACTTCACGCGCGTAGTCCCAATGGATGGCGACCGTGGTGTCGCCCACGGCAGCCCGCAATAACTCCGCAAATTGATCGATGTTAGGTTCAAAGCTTTGACCCTCCGCGTCCACCGGCGGGTGCGCTTCCAACAACAGCTCACCGTCCACCCATGCAACTTTGATCGGTTGGTTGATCAAACGCACCTGGGTTCCGACGGGAATGAGCGGAAAGAGTGCCGCCACGTCGTCAGGATACATGCGGATGCAGCCATGGGTGACGGCCAATCCCACGGCGATCGGGTTGTTGGTGCCGTGGATCAGATACGTGCCGTTTCCCGCGGCCAAGCGCATCGCGAACAGACCCAGGGGATTGTCCGGGCCGGACGGCACGCTTGCGGGCAAAGGATCGCCCGCCTCCGCATGCTCCTTGCGCACGGATTCCGGCGGATACCAGACTGGATTTTTTTGCTTGCCGATGACGTGTGTGATGCCGAGCGGAGTGCGCCAATCCATCTTGCCGATGCTGACCGGATAAGTAATGACCTCGACGGGACCACCGCGCTTGGGCTTGGGGAAATAATACAGCCGGTGTTCCGGAAGGTTGACGACGATCCCGTCGCGCGGCCCCGGCGGCAGAATGTGACGGCCCGGGACCACCAGCGTTTTGCCCGCACCCGGCAGCCACGGATCGATGCCCGGATTGACCCGGATCAATTCCTCCGAACCCAGACTGAATTTCGCGGCAAGATCGTACAGCGTATCCTCGTAGACCGTGACGACGGTCTGATCCTCGCCTATCACAGTCGCATCGCGGTTCGGCAGTGTGTACACCGTGGCGCGCGCGCAATCCGCGCCCAACATCAGCAACCCGCACAGCGCCGCGGCGCACGCGAACTCGCCCCATCGACTCAGAATCGGCCGCCCTGCATTGCGATTCACCGGTCTAGCCTAGCACGCGCGCCCGGAAACGAAAAAAGCGCGACGCGGCGAGTCCGGCAAGGCCGAACAGCGCCGCAAGATCGAGACCGCCACCGCCGCCATGACCCACCAGGGTCGCCGACGATGAAGCTGGGGTGACGGTCAGGGTGACGGAGGTCGGTGCGGAAGTACCCGCAGCGTTGCTGCAGGTCAACGTATAAGTATCCGTTCCCGTCAGCGTGGGGGTCAGGGTCTGAGTGCCGCTGGTTGCCAGTGCGCCGTTCCAGGCACCCGACGCCGTGCAGCCGGTCGCGGCGGCCGATGACCAGGTGATGGTGGTCGAACTACCGAGGGCGATCGACGCCGCCGCCAGCGTCAGTGTTGGCGCAACCGGAGGCGCGGTCACGGTCAACGTCACGGTGCTCGTGGCCGATGCGCCCTCGGCATTCGCACAGGTGAGCGAGTAGGTCTCAGTCCCCGCGCTTGTCGGCGTCACGCGCTTGGAGCCGCTGGCCGGCAACGTTCCGCTCCAACTTCCAGTGGCGGAGCAGCTGGCCGCATTGGCATCGGACCATGTCAACAGCGTCGAAGTGCCTAAAACCAGCGAGTTCGAACCGATCGTAAGTGCCGGCGCCGCAGGCACCATGTCGGTCAATGCCACTGAACTCGACGCATTGACGCCGGACGCGTTGCTGCAAGTCAGCGTGTACTTGGTGGTTCCCGCCGAGGCGATCGTCACCGTTTGCTGCCCGTTGGGCGGCTGGGTTCCGGTGAAGTCTTGAGCACCCGACGCCGTGCAACTCGTCGCGGCGATCGTCGACCAGGAAAGCGTGGTCGAGCCGCCGACGGCAACCGCGGTCGCACCGAGCGACAGCGTCGGCACCACGAGCGCCGTATCGGCCTGGATGAATCCATAGCCCGATTGTGGATTCGGCGCTGAGCTTGCCATCGGCAGAGCGCTGTTACGCAGCGCCTGGAAAATTTCGGACGGTGTCGCGGCGGGTTGCGCCTGCAACATCAGGGCGGCGATGCTCGCCGCATGCGGCGCGGCCGCCGAGGTACCGAGGAAATTGGGATAATTTCCGTTGTTGACGCAGCCGGCGGGCGTCGAGACGGTCTGGTCGCTGTCCAATTTGAAGCCGAGGAACGTATCATTACCGCCGTCGGGACCCACGAAGTCCGGTTTTTGCCGGAAAATCGGCGTCGCGAGACGCGTGCCCGCGCTGTCGAATAGAACGGGATCGCCCCCCTGCGAGGAAAAATACTCGAGCGCCGCGGGTGTGGTTCCGCAAGCCGGCGTCCGCACGTACAGCGCAGCGCCGACTGCCGCCGCGCCGGCCGCACCGGGGTGCCCTTGAAGGGTCGCGCCCTGGGTTACGAACGCATTGATCGTGCTGCCCGCGCCATCGTCTTCGACCGCGACCTTGATGCGGCCGGGCCCGGTGCCAGCCGCGAGCCCGACGACGATGTTCAGAGTCTCCGCGGGGGTATTGGTGGTATTGGAAGCCGGATTGCCCACGATCATGACTTGATATGAATCGGAGCCGAGCGCATTCGGGCCGGAACAGGTCACCGTGTCGCCGGCCTGGTCGATGATGATGTCTTTGCTGCCGGTTGGAGCGGTGACGCACACATCGATCCGGCTGGTGGCGCCGCCGCTATTGGGTGCGCCGGTCACATAGGGCTGATCCCACTCGACCACGATGGCGACGAATTCCCCTGGGATCAGGGCAGCGATGGTGACCGGCAACGCGGTCGTGGTGGTGAAGCCGGAGGCGTCGAAATTCAAGAGGTGCTCGCCGGAATTCGCCCCCGTCGTCGACACGGTGGCGAAACTCGGCGCGGTGTTGTCATACGCCAATGCCACATCGGTGCCCACCGAATTTCCGTCGTTGCCGGCCGCGGAGAAATACGCCACACCCTGAGCGGCGACCGCGTCGATCGCCTGCGCAACGATGCCGTCTTGGAAAAATGGCTCATCGAAATAGCCGATATCGTCCGCGATCACCTTGGCGCCCGCGCCTCCCGAGGCGACGGGAGCTGCGAGCTTGCTGATTCCATTGGCGAAATCGGCCTCGCTGTTATAGCCGGTATAGAACGCAAGAGTCGCTCCCGGCGCAACGTCATGCACGATCTGCAGCATTGCGCGGCCTTCGTCTGTGAGCGGCAATTGGTCGGGCGCACCGTAATTCATGCATCCGCCGTTGCCCTGTTCGGCCTCTTCCAGCACATTGACGGTCGCCGGTAGATCCCCCGTCGATATGTCGACAGCGGCGGTTGCCGTGAATCCGTTGCTGGCATAGCCCGATGTTCCGGAGGCGGGCACTTTATTCGCCGCGTATACGGCGTAGCAGTCGTAGCTGTCGGAGATGACGCCGACCGTGACGCCGGTGCCGCTCAGGGAGTTGTCCGAGCGGGCCACATCGCTGTGCTGCGCGAAATCACCCTGCGAGGTCACCGCGCCGGTGCGCGTATGGGGCATCGCCGCGCGAATGGAGTGGACTTCAGCCTTCGCGGTGGCGGCATCGAGCTGCGTTACCGGCAGCCAACCACCGACGTCGTTCGAATACACCGAGGCGTGCTGCAGGCCCAACGCGAGCAGCGCCGATTTCAATTGTTGCGGGTCGCCGCGCGTCACGGCATCGATCAGCACCAGCGGTGTTGCGCCGCGCGCAGTCTGCTGAAACCTCACCCCCGGCGCCAGAGATTTGAGATCCTCGAGCGCGTGATCGGGACGCGCGAGCGCAGCATGCCGCGCCAGATCCGCCAACGGGCCGTCGAACTTGGAACCCGCCGGGCTCTGCCGCTGCTGCAGGCTGCGGCTGCCGAACACATGCAGCTTGGCGCTGCCCGGCGCGACGGCGGCGCGCAAATGCGGATGATGCAGTGTTGCCACGGCTGCGTAGGCGGCCACGGTGGCCGATACAGCGAGTATTCCGAGAGCTTTGAAGCGCGATCCCATCCATGGTCTCCCTTTGACCGAGTGCCTGATTGTAAGATCAGCCTGCTGTTAAAAAGTTTGACGCAGATGAGGATATATTAGCGCGGGCGGCCAATGTGTCTGTATCTGCCGACGCCGGCGTGGCGGCACCGCCATACCGACAACCCTGGCGACCGCGCCAGTCCCTCAGTTAACGTGCAAACCCGCAGGCGAATCGAGGAAATCGCTCACAAATTGGACTATACCCTGGACAAAAACGCCGCCGGCCTTGCCGGACGCACCAGCGGGCGGCGCTAGTCCTCGATCCGCTCGTGCACTGCCGCCGCGCCGCGCTTCCAATAGCCCGCGGCCTTGACCCACGCGCGATTTGCGCCGAGTTCATCGATCAGCGTGCGCCGCAGCGCCCGCGCGACATTCGATTCCGTTGCGGCCCAGGCAAAATAATCGCCGGGCGGAAACTTCGCGGCGCGCAGAGCCGCCAACAAGCCCTCGCTCGAACCGGCGGGCGCAGCATGCCGATGCACCCAGTGCACGCTAAACTCCGCCCTGCTCACGAACGTCTGCTCCTCTGCCTCGTCCTCGACCTCCGCGATCACGAGTGCACGCGAACCGGCGGGCAACTCTTCCAGACGCCGCCCGATGGCAGGCAAGCCGGTCTCGTCGCCGATCAGGAGATGCCAATCGAACTCCATGGGAATCACGGCAGATCCCCGCGGACCTCCGATCTCCAAGGGATCGCCGATGCGCGCCTTGAGCGCCCAGTCGGTTGCAGGTCCCGCATCATGTATCGCGAAATCGATGTGCAATTTTGCGGCGGCGGCATCAAAGCGCGGTGTGTAGTCGCGCATCGGCGGCCGCTCAGGCGCATCGGATGCCGCTGGTGCGGCATTGGGAAAAAACAACTTGATGTGATCGTCGAACCCCGGGCTGGCAAAGCCCTCGAGCTCGGATCCCGCCAGGGTGATTCGCAGCATTTTCGGTGTGATGGTCGTGACGTTTTCGACCGACAGCCGCCGCCGCTTGGCTTCATGGCGCACACGGCGGATTTCGCGGACGGGACTATTCATGCAAACTCCGGACTGGTCTGTATCATCGAGCTTGGTCCATTGTACGGCGGTATCGGCATGAGGGCACGAAGCAGCATCGCCCGGGCGGCGGCAGTCGGCATCGTCGGCCTCTGGTTGGGCTCAAGCGGCGCTGCTGCGGCGGACCGCGCCAAGGTCTTGAACATCTACGCGTGGGCCGAGTACTTTCCGCCCGCGCTGATTGCCAGGTTCCAAGCCGACACTGGAATCCACGTCAATTACGCGGTGCTCGACTCCCCCGAAACGGCCGAGACCATCCTGTCGGTCGGCCATTCGAACTACGACCTCGTGACCATGAACGCCTCGCCGGAACTCGCACGGGAAATTCCCAAGGGCTTTTGGAAGAAGCTCGATCCGGCGAGTCTGCCGAACGCGCGCAACGCCGATCCGCAAATCATGAAGCTGTTGAGCACCGTCGATCCAGGCAATCAATACGCGGTTCCTTGGATGTGGGGGACGACCGTGCTCATGTACAACAGCGACAAGATCAAAGCCATCATGCCGAACGCGCCGCTCGACAGTCTGGACATGGTGCTGAAACCCGACATCGCCGCCAAATTCGCCGCCTGTGGAATCAGCATGCTGGACTCCTGGGGCGATATCCTGCCCATGGTGTCGCGTTATCTGGGTCAGCCGCAGCTCTCGGCCGACAAGCCGCAGCTCGATGCCGTAATGGCGAAGCTGCAGCAAGTCGAGCGCTACATACGGCGGATTAACACCTCGGGCTACTACCAGCAACTCGCGGAGGGCGACTTATGTCTCGCCATCGGCTACTCCGGCGATGCCATGATTGCGCGCCGCATGGTGAACGAATCTCAGGGAAGCGTGAAAATCGGTTACTCGTTCGCCCGTGAAATGGTGCCCTTCTACATCGACAGCCTGGTCATCCCGGCCGACTCGCCGAATCCGGCCGCGGCACTGGCATTCATCAATTTCGCCATGCGGCCGGAGATATCCGCATCGGTTACCCGCTTTATCGGGTTCGCCACCGCAAATGCCGCCGCGCTTCCCTTCCTGGAACCTGCAATGAGAGACAACGCGCTGGTCTACCCGCCCCCGTCGGTGCGCAATCGCTTCGAGCTGCAGCGCGTCTACACACCGGAGGAAACGCGCGCTTTTACGCGCGCCTGGCTGGTGTTCAAGTCAGGGCTTTGATTTTCGAGTGCCAGGTTCGGATAGTCGGTGTAGCCCGCCGCGCCGCCGGAATAGAATTCCGCCACCCGCGGTTCGTTGAGCGGCGACCGCAACGCAAACCGCCGCGGCAGATCGGGGTTGGCTATGAACAACTTGCCGAACGCGACCGCGTCGGCTTCGCCGGATTCGACCGTGTGCCGGGCGGTCTCAAGAGTGAATTTCTCGTTCGCGATGTAAACGCCTCCGAACGCCGCCTTCAACTTCGGGCCCAGGCTGTCGGGCCCGAGGTATTCGCGCGCGCAGATGAAGGCGATCTTGCGCTCGCCGAGCCGGCGCGCAACATATTCGAACGTCCCCGCGAGGTCTGTATCGCCCATGGAATGCGCATCGCCGCGCGGCGCCAGATGCACCCCGACGCGTCCGGCACCCCACACCGAAATGGCCGCATCGGCTGCCTCCAGCATCAGACGCGCCCGATTCCCGATCGAACCACCGTACTCGTCGGTGCGCAAATTGCTGCCGTCCTGCAGAAACTGATCAAGCAGGTAACCGTTCGCGCCGTGCAATTCGACGCCGTCGAATCCGGCGAGCTGGGCATTCTCTGCGCCGCGGCGAAACGCCTCGATGACGCCTGGAATCTCCCGGACGTCGAGCGCACGCGGCGTGACGAACGGTGTCGGCGGCCGTATCAGGCTGACATTGCCCTTGGCGGCGATCGCGCTCGGCGCCACCGGAAGCGCACCGTCCAGGAAACCCGGATGAGAAATCCGGCCGACATGCCAGAGTTGCAGGAAGATCCGCCCGCCCGCCTCGTGCACGGCACGCGTCGTGAGCTTCCAGCCCTCGACCTGCTCGCGCGACCAGATGCCCGGTGTGCCGGCGTAACCGATCCCCATCGGCGAGACCACGGTCGCCTCCGACAAGATGAGCCCCGCGGAAGCGCGCTGCGAATAATACTCCGCCATCAGTCCATTCGGGATTCGACTGGCGCCGGCGCGGCTGCGCGTCAGCGGCGCCATGATGATGCGGTTGGGGAGCTCGAGGTCACCGGCCTTGATGGAATCAAATAGCGTGCTCATGGGTCCTTGCGTTTCGATGCGGCGGGCGCGTTGCTTCCGCTTAGTTCAGTAATATTGAACTATAGGAGTATCCGGAATGCAAGCTTTGGGTTAATCTTGGCGGTATGGCGCGTCCACTGACCCATCCGCACATCGACGACGTGACGGTCGCGGGCGTTTTGCATGCGCTGTCGGATCCCGTGCGCCTCGGGATCGTTGCCGGACTGTTGAAGGCTCCGGCGGGCATGAATTGCGTCGAGATGACGCAAAAGCTTGCGCTACCTATGCCGAAATCAACCTGCTCGCAGCACTACCGCATTTTGCGCGAGGCGGGCCTGATCGTCAGCGAACGGCGCGGCGTCGATCTATCGAGCCGCGTCCGCGCCGCGGAATTGGAGGCGCGTTTTCCGGGACTGCTGGCCTCGATCCTCAAGTCGCACAAGAAGGAGCTCGCGCGCGCGGCGCGCGTGTCGCCGGCAAGGAAATCGTCATGGGCTGCGGTTCCTTGAGGCGCGATCGTGTCGGAATCTCCTGATTTGTCGCGCCGCAGATTCGTGCTCAGCACCACGGCCGTGGCGATGTCGGCGGCCGGCGCCGTTCGCTCAGCCGAGGGTTCCCGCGCCGAGGACGGCGACGCGCTGTGCAATCTCAGTGCGGCGGAGGCGATCGCGCACATGGTGCAAGGAGCGCTGAGCGCGGAGCGTTACGCACAGGCTCTGCTCGCGCGTTGTCGATCGGCGCGGGCTCTCAACGCGTTCATAACCTTGGAGCCGGATCGGGTCCTCGAGGATGCGCGCAACCGCGACCGCGAGCGAAGCGCCGGGGCGAAGCTGGGTCCGCTGTTCGGACTCCCGATACCCGTGAAGGACAGTGTCAACACCGGGAGCTACCCGACCACCGGCGGCACGCCGGCCCTGCGGCATTTTCGTCCGGCGGCGGACGCGCCCGTGGTCGCCGCTTTGCGGTCGGCCGGAGCCGTCGTGCTCGGCAAGACCAATCTGCACGAACTGTCTTACGGATGGACCAGCAACAATCTGGCGTTTGGCGCGGTACGCAACCCGTACGATACGACGCGCATCCCCGGCGGCAGCAGCGGTGGAACCGCCGCGGCGATCGCCGCCCGCATGGCGCCGCTCGGCGTTGCCGAAGACACGGAGGGATCCATCCGCGTACCGGCTGCGTTTTGCGGATTGGCGGGCTTCCGGCCGAGCACGGGGAGGTACTCGACCCGGGGCTGCATACCGATCTCGCCGCTGTTCGATCAGGTCGGACCGCACGCGCGGCACGTCGCGGATATCGCCCTGTTCGACTCGGTCCTCGCCCGGGACCCGCAGCCGCTCGAAGCCGTTTCCCTCAAGGGCGTGAAACTCGGCGTGGTGCGCGACTACTGGTTTACGGATCTTGATCCGGAAGTCGCCCACCTGACTGATCTCGCGCTTGGGCGCCTCGAGGACGCCGGCGCAGAAATCATCGATTCGCAGTTACCGGGGCTTGCTGCATTGATCGATCGCACGACCGACGATATTCAGAACCACGATGTGCGTGTGGCGCTCGCTCGCTACCTCGAGGAATATGCCGCCGGCGTCGACTTCGATGCGCTGGTCGCGCAGGCCAGTCCCGATATCCAACGATTATTTCGCAGCGACGTATTGCCGGGCGGTGCGAATTTCGTCACCGAGCCCAAGTACGCGGCCGCACGCGACCAATACTTGCCGGCTTTGCGGCGGCTGTATCGTGATTACTTCGCCCGCACGCAGGTGGCGGCGATGCTATTCCCAACGACGCTGATCGCCGCCCCGCGAATCGGCGAGGAAACCACGCTCCAGGTGGGCAGCCGCTCGCTGCCGTTTGAAACCGCCGTCGCGCGCAACATCGCGCCCGGCAGCACGGCCGGCCTGCCCGGACTGGTGCTACCGGTCGGGCTCAGCCGCGCAGGCCTGCCCGTTTCGATCGAATTGGACGCGCCGAGCGGCGCCGACCGCGCACTGCTTGCGCTCGGTCTGGGCGTAGAGCGCGAATTGGCAAGTTTGCCCGCGCCGCGCAAGTCCTGACGCCGGCAAACACTCCCTCACGACTCGTCAGGGTTGCGCGAGTGCCAGTCGGATCAACAACGAGACGAGTCCGAGGCCGGCGACGCCAAGCGACCAGATCGCAAGCATCCATAGAAGGCGTCTGCAGAGGGGGCCCGGCTGCGCGCTCAATGGTATCCCTCGTGAGCCACTTTGCCGCGAAACACCCAGTAGGCCCAGGCGGTGTACCCGAGAATCAGCGGCATGAGAATGCCCGCCCCGACCAGCATGAACACCTGGCTGCTGCGCGGAGCGGCAGCGTCCCAGATCGACAAGCGGCTCGGAATCAGATCCGGCCACATCGAAATCGCGAGGCCAAGCAGCGACAGGCCGAACAAGGACAAGGTCAAGACGAAGGGAAGAAAATCGCGGCCCTTGCGGATATGCCGATGGAGCGCGAGGCCGATCGCGGCGACACCGATGGGCATCGCCGCCAGGGCGGAGATTCCCGGCCACGTAAACCAGGTTTGGTAGTACTTGGTGCTGAGGAACGGCGTGTAGATGCTGACGGCCGCGATTGCCGCCAATAGAGCCGGAGTCAGGACGGCGGCGAAGCGGCGCGCTTCGGCATGCACCACGCCGGACGTTTTCCAAATCAGCCAGCAGGCCCCCAACAAGGCATACCCGACCACGAGACTCGCGCCGGTCAGCACGCTGAATGGCGTAAGCCAGTCCCAATATCCACCGGCGTAGCCCCGCCCGCTGATTTTGATTCCTTGCAATAACGCACCGAGCGTCACGCCTTGCGCGAATGTCGCGACGCTCGAGCCCACGCAAAATCCCGCATCCCACCGCGCGCGGTGGTTCGGGTCGCGCCAACGGAACTCGAATGCAACCCCGCGGAACACGAGTCCGAGCAGCATCGCGATCATGGGAGCGTACAGCGCCGGCAACAGGACGGCATAGGCGAGCGGGAAGGCGGCCATCAGTCCCCCTCCTCCCAGAATCAACCAGGTCTCATTGCCGTCCCAGACGGGTGCGATGGCGTTCATCGCCGTATCGCGCTCCACTCCGACATTGAATCGCGTGAATAGAACGCCAATGCCGAGATCGAAGCCATCCATGGCGACGTACATCACCACGGCAAAGACGATGATGCCGGCCCAAATCACCGTGAGATCCGCGTGCATCACTGCAACCCGGCCGCCGGCGTGATTCCGGCCGCGTGAATCGGCGCCGCCTCCGGCGGCGTCTCGTGGGTGCTCGGTGGTTTCGCCATCAGCTTGAGAATGTAAATGGCGCCCGACACAAAGGTCGCGAAATACACGACCACGAAGGCCAGCAAGGAGCCGGCGATGGCGGGAGTCGCGATCGGCGACACGGAGTCCGCGGTCCGCAGTGCGTGGTACACCGTGAACGGCTGGCGGCCCACCTCCGTCGTCACCCATCCGGCGATCACCGCAATGAAACCTGCCGGACCCATCACCACGGCGAGACGATGCAACAATCCCCACTCATACAATTTGCCGCGCAGCCGCGCCAGCAGACTGAGAAGGCCCAGACCCAGGATCGCAAACCCCAGACCGACCATCACGCGAAACGACCAGAAAATGATGGCGACCGGCGGCCAGTCACGCCGCGGGATGGTGTCGAGTCCTGCGAGCGGTGCATTCCAGTCGTGCGCAAGAATCAACGATGAAAGCTTGGGGATTTCGAGGCTGTAGGTCATGCGGCGATTCGCCTCGTCCGGAATTCCGAGCAGCACCAGAGGAGCCCCCGCCGGGTAGGAATCGAAATGTCCCTCCATCGCCATGACCTTGGCCGGTTGATATTCCTGCGTATTCAAACCCTGGGTATCACCGGCGAGGATTTGCACCGGAGCGACCAACGCGGCCATCCACATGGCCATCGAAAACATGGTGCGCGCCCCGACGTTGTTTCGGTCCCGCAGCAGATGCCACGCGCCGACCGCACCCACGACCAACGAGGTCGTGAGGAACGCGGCGATCACCGTGTGAACGAAGCGATAGGGAAAGCTCGGGTTCCAAATGATGGTGAGCCAGGAACCCTGCGGGACGAACTGGCCGGCCTCGTTCATCATCCAGCCGGCCGGCGTCTGCATCCAACTGTTGGCAGCCAGGATCCAGGTTGCCGACAACAAAGTGCCGGCCGCCACCATGCAAGTTGCAAAAAAATGCAGCCGCGCTCCGACCTTGGTGATTCCGAACAGCATCACGCCGAGAAATCCGGCTTCGAGAAAAAAAGCCGACATTACCTCGTAAGCCATGAGCGGTCCCAGGATCGGGCCGGCCTTGTCGGAGAACACCGCCCAATTGGTTCCGAACTGATAGGACATGACGAGACCGGAGACGACACCCATGCCGAAGACGATCGCGAATATCTTGATCCAGTATCGATATAAGTTGTCGTAGACCGGCTTGCCGGTCTTGAGCCACAAGGCTTCGAGCACGGCCAGGAAGCTCGCGAGTCCAATCGAGAATGCGGGAAAAATGAAATGAAACGAAATCGTGAATGCGAACTGCGCGCGCGCAAGCGTAAGTGCCGTAACTGTTCCCGTCATTGATGGTTCCTCGAGCCGCGCTGCGCTACTCTAGCCCCAGCTCACCACCCGCGCCGTCATCTTACCCCAGGAAGGCCCTCAGTAATGCCTGCCCGCCTCGAAATCGCATCGCTCGCCATGGCAACGTTGTCGGCAGCCGCCAACGCGCGCGCCGCCGCGCCGCCGGCGTTGGAGTCAGGCGCCGGCATGGTGGTCACCGCACAGCATTTCGCCTCGGAGGCCGGCGCCGATATTCTGCGCCGGGGCGGGAACGCCGTGGATGCCGCGGTTGCCGTGGGTTATGCGCTTGCCGTGACCCACCCGTGCTGCGGTAACCTCGGCGGCGGCGGCTTCATGACGATTCATTTGGCGGACGGCAGAAATACATTCATCAATTTTCGCGAGAAGGCACCGCTTGCGGCGCGCGCGGACATGTTTCTCGACCCGCAAGGCAACCCCATCAGCGATAAGAGTGTCAACGGTTATCTCGCGGCCGGGGTGCCGGGCACGGTGATGGGGCTCGAAACGGCCCGCCAGGAATACGCTACCTTGCCGCGGCCGGTGCTGATGGCCGCGGCAATCCGCTTGGCGCAGGATGGGTTCGTCGTTACGCGCGGCGACGTCGATGAGCTCGAGGTCGGCAGCGCCGACTTTCGTGCGCAACCGAACGTCGCGGCGGTGTTTCTTCACGACGGGGTGCCTTACAAACCCGGCGAGCGCCTGGTGCAAAAGGATTTGGCGGCGACCCTGCGCTCCATCAGCGACGGCGGTGCGGCGGCGTTCTACCATGGCGCAATTGCCGAGGCCGTTGTCGCGGCCTCGCGCGCCAACGGCGGCCTCCTCACCCCACAAGACTTTGCCGCGTACAGCGTCACCGAATCGGCACCGGTCTCCTGCCGCTACCGCGGCTACACGATTTTGTCGGCGCCGCCGCCGAGTTCCGGAGGAGTTGCACTGTGCGAGATGCTGCAGGTCCTCGAAGCGTATCCTCTGCATGCTCTCGGGTTCCACTCCAGTGAGTCGGTGCATCTCATGACCGAGGCCATGCGTTCCGCCTATCGCGATCGCAACACGCTGCTCGGCGATCCCGCGTTCATCGACAATCCGGTCGAGCGCCTGCTATCGGCGCAGCACACCGAAGAGATCCGGGCACTCATTCGGCCGCAACGCGCGACCCCGTCATCGGCACTCCGCAGTGCAGCGGCCGGCCGGGAGAATGCCACCACCACGCACTACTCCGTCGTCGACTCCGCCGGCAACGCCGTCGCGGTCACTTACACCATCAATGACGACTTTGGCGCCAAGGTCATTGCGGGCAGCACCGGATTCTTCTTGAACGACGAAATGGACGACTTCGCGGCAAAGCCCGGCGCGGGAAACCTGTTCGGACTGGTGCAAGGCAAAGCGAATGCGATCGCGCCGGGCAAGCGGCCATTGAGCTCCATGACCCCCACGATCGTGTTGCGGGACGGCAAGCCGGTGCTGGTGCTCGGTTCGCCCGGCGGCTCCCGCATCATCACCACGGTATTGGAAATCATCGTCAATGTGATCGACCACGGCATGACGCTGCAGGAAGCGGTCGATGCGCCGCGCATCCATCATCAATGGTTGCCGGATACCCTGGCCGGGGAACCTTTCGCCCTTTCCGCCGATACGGTCAAGGCATTGACGCGCATGGGCTATCGCGTGGTGCCGCTCAAACCCTGGGGAACCGGCAATGCGGCCGAAGTAATCGGCATCGCGCCCACGGACGCGGCGCGGGCCGGAGAACTCGGTTTCCCGCGCCCCGGCGTGTTTTACGGTGCCTGCGACTCGCGCGCACCCGCGGGTTCCGCCGCCGCGCCGGAGGCGCGGTAGTACGTCGATGCCGGCGTAGTCCTCAAGAATTGCGACGCCACCAGCGGAATCGATTGCGCCGGGGCCGCATCTTGGCGCAGCGGCACGCGTTGGCGAAACGCGTTCCACGCCGCGGTGGGCGCCGCACCGAAGGCGCGCGCGGGGTCCTGCGTCTTGCGCGCGTCCATCCACAGGCTGGCCTCGATCAGATCGAAACCCAGCAGCTCGAACGTCGTCTCCACCGCCTGCCGCGCGCGCTGCGTCTTGAGGCGCGTTTGCGCCTGCAGATCTTCGACCGTCCCGACGATGGCGCTGCCGAAAGGCGCGATCGGGGCCGTGAGGCTCTGGATTTCCTGCTGCAAATCCACGGGCGCGTAGCCGAAGAACCCGCCGCTCACGCCGGGCAGAATCTCACGCAGCGAAACGCCGGTGAAGAACGGATTGCGCAGGCGTTCGATGCGCAGCATTACGGCGATGTCCATATTGGCGAGAGCGATCACGAAACTCTCGACTTGGTTGGCCAACGGATACGGATCCCAATTGGCGTTCGACACGATGTAGCCGTGCTGGCCGTGGCTGTGCGGGCCGCCCTTGACGTAGAAGCGCAGCAACTGCGGCGTCGCCAGTTCCCACGAATCCTCCGGGGACAGACCGACGTTCACCGCCGGGTTGTGATCGGAGGAATTTGCCTGAAATATCACCGCGTCGCGCAACGCGCCCCACGCCTCCCAGGTGGATCCCTGGCGAATCGACGAAGCTCGCAGGCTCTCCGGGTCTTGAATGATGCGCTTCGCGTCGGTGTCGAACAGATAGCTGCCCTTGATCATGTCGAGAATGCGGGCGGCGTGCCAGTTCAACCATTTTTCGGGCCGGTCGCGCTGCACGACGCGGCTCAACGGCGTGATGCTGCTGTTCATGCCGTCGAGGTCCATCGCATAAATCAAGTCCGCCCACTCGAGCGCCTCCCGGGCATCGTGTACCAGCAGCGCCGCCTGGGCGGTCGCGTACGCATTGCTGCTGGTCAATGCATTGTCGTCGGCGGCAAACGGTTGGATCGGGGTGAGGCCCGCGCCGCGCAGCGCCTGATCCGCCTTCATCCGCGACCCCTGAAAATACACCTCGCCGGCGCCGACCATGGCGGCTCCGACATTTCCGAGCTGCGCGAGATCGCCTTCGCCCAAAGTGCCGCGAGACTGCACCACGGGGGTGATTCGCTTGTTGAGCAAATCGAGCAGCATTTGCGACAACTGCGGACTCGGCGCGTTGTAGGTCATCGCGTTGGCGCGAACCACCATCATGGCGCGCACGATTTCTTCGTCGGCAATTTCAGGTCCCGTACCCTCGAGCGCACCGTAGTGAAACCGATCGCTTTGTGTCTTGGCGATCAGCGCATGGTTCTGCGGCGACATCGGGTCGCCGTCGAACATGACGGTTTCGCGCTGATCGCCCGCGCCGCGGTTGAACCAATACACCGGTATGCCCTCGGCGGCAGCTTCCAGCAGCAAACCGTAATTAGCAGCCTCGCGCTGCCGTGCCTCGGGCTTGAGGTCCACCTTCGCTCCATAGCGCGCCACCATGACGATTTCATCGATGCTGAGACTGTGGCCATCGAGCGTCACCGTCCGCTCGCTCATGCTCGGTGTGATCGGCGTGTAACCTGCGGCCGCCTGCACGAGCACTGGCGCCCACCCCGAAGTCGCGAGCAGCAAGGGAAGTAGCGTTTTCATAGGCCGCCTTGTTTGGTGTTTTCGATCATGACGATTTCGGCCCATCCGGCGGACTCTCCGCGGCGATCGGCTGGGGTGCGCGCGCCGTGTCCCGATGGTAGGGCAGCCAGGCGTAGATTTCCGGCGAAGTCTGCGGGTAGGCGAGAAACTCCTCGCGCGACTCGACGATGCGATCGGTCTTGCGGCGCGACAGCCGCCAAATCGCAAACGCCGTGAAAATCAGCGTCAGTACGATCACGTACAGGAAGAACGCACCCGGCGCGACCAGCTGAATCGCCAGAGTGCCCATGGTGGGACCCAGCGCGGATCCCAAAGCCCAAACGAACAGCAAAGTTGACGACAGCGCCACATAATCGGCCGCCACCGCACGGTCATTGGCGTGCGCCACGCCGACCGCGTACAGGCTCTCGCCGAGGCCGCCGAAAATACCAAACAGCAGCGCGAGCACCGCGAGCGGCATGCGCTGATCGGCCCACATCAAGGCGGCAGCCACCGCGAGGATACCCAACCCCAGGCCGATGAGCGCATGCAGGCGATCGATCTTGTCGGAGAAGTAACCGATGGGCCATTGCAAAAAAAGTCCGCCCAAGGAGACACAGGCCATGAGGAGCACGATCCGCTGCTGGTCGAAACCGATGCGCACGCCGAACAGAGGTCCGACGGTGGTGAAGGCGGTCAATATCAGGCCGTTCAACAAACAGGCCGTAACGCTCACCGGAGAGGTGCGCAACGCCTTGAGGATCTCGAGCTTCAAGCGGTGCGGCAGCCGCGGCGCGCGCACGTCGATTGCCACCATGGGCACGAGCGCGAGCGTCGTCGCCATGCCGGCGATGATCAAGATCTCCGGCCCCCTGACATCGAAGTTCCGGCTGAACAACTGGCCGACGCCGAAGAACAGCCCGTACACCAGCACATAGATCGTGAGCACGCGGCCGCGCTGCTCGTTCGGCACCAGGGCGTTCAGCCAGCTCTCGACGATCACCGCGAGCCCCGCGGCGTTGACGCCGATCATGAAGCGCAGCAACGCCAAGACCGGCACGCTCTGTGCAAAGCACAGGCCGAGGATTGCGACCGATTTGAAGCTCGCAAACGTGGCATAGGCCCGATCCAGACCCACCGGCGCGATGACCCGATGCGCATACAGGCACCCGGCCAGAAATCCGAGCGCCTCCGACGTGCCGATCAGTCCGATCACACCATCGGACATTCCCATGGCCGAGAAGCGCAGCGGCAGCAGCGAGCCCAAGAAACCGGAACCGAACATCAGCAGCGCCGTGCTGACGAGCGGCGGCGCGACCCGCCAGGGAATGGCGGTGCCGGATTGTTGCAGCGGTGCTGTCGGCGCGAAGTTCATGGGAAATTTTATCCGATACGGCGGGCAATCTTTCCGGTATTTTGCCACGCTGCGCGCCGCCCGCTAGGCTTGCACGATGACAATCCACCGGCTGTTTCCAACCTTGGTGTACGTGGACGTCCTGCAGAAGCGCGGCGCACGCGAATTCAACCGCCAGCTGCTCAAGGAATGCCGGCAGCTGCGCCACGACGATGCGGCCGGCCGCCGCTGGTCCGCCAAGAATTATCCGGGAGGCTACACCTCGTACGGCTCGGTGCATTGGCTGCAGCGTATTTCCCCGACCTTCAAGACTCTGGAGAGCAAACTCGCGCGGCATGTCGCGGCGTTCGCCCGCGCGGTGGACTGGGACCTCGATGGGCGTGAACTCAAAATGACCGATTGTTGGATCAATATCATGGCGAAACACGCAGTGCATGGCCTGCACCTGCACCCGCTGTCGACCTTGAGCGGCAGCTACTACGTGCGTGTACCCGCGGGAACGCCGGGAATAAAATTTGAAGATCCGCGCCTGGACCGCTTCATGGCTGCGCCGCCGCGAAAGTCGACCAAACGCGAAACCGTGCCGTGGGGGACGTTTCCCGCCCAAGCCGGCCGCTTGGTGCTGTTCGAAAGTTGGCTGCGGCATGAAGTCATGCCGAATCGCGTCGACGCGGAGCGCATCAGCATCAGCTTCAATTACAACTGGTTCTAACTCGCGTAAACTCGCGGCCAATGACAACCAAGACATCCGACACGACCATGGCCGTATTTCTCGACCTGGAAAACATCGCCTTGGGCGCACGCGATGCCAAGTACCCGAGTTTCGACATCGAAAAGGTGCTGGCACGGCTGCTGCTCAAGGGCCATATCGTGGTCAAGAAAGCCTATTGCGATTTCGATCGCTACAAGGACTTCAAGCGCGGCTTGCACGAGGCGGCCTTCGAACTCATCGAAATCCCGCATGTGCGCCAGTCCGGGAAGAACTCGGCCGACATCCGGATGGTCGTCGATGCGCTCGATCTCTGCTACACCAAGGGCCACGTCGATACCTTCGTCATCCTGAGCGGCGATTCGGACTTCTCGCCGCTGGTCAGCAAGTTGCGGGAAAATGCCAAAACCGTCATCGGCGTCGGCGTCAAGAATTCGACTTCCGATCTTTTCATCAATAACTGCGACGAATTCATCTACTACGACGATCTTGTGCGCAAGGAACCCTCCAAGGCACGCCGCCGCCCGCCGGCGGTGCGCGCGCCGGCCCCGGCGGAGGCTGCGCCAGGCGCCAACAAGGGACCCGACCTCAACGATGCGCTCGAACTGATCGTGGATACCTTGGACGCTTTGGGCGAGGAGCGCGGCGGCACTGAACCCATCTGGGGCTCGATGATCAAACAGGCGATCAAGCGCCGCCACCCCGGCTTCAACGAGCGCGCTTATGGGTTCAAGTCCTTCAACGATCTGTTGGCGGACGCGGAAAAACGCGGCCTTCTCGCGCTGCAAGCGGACGAGAAATCGGGCGGCTACACGGTGCAGATCACGGAGCGGCCCACGCCGCGGGCGGCCGGCGAGTAAGCCACGCCCGGGGCATCGCCGTGCCCTTGAACTTTTCGGCCCGCGGCCGCATTTCAACCGCATGAATACCCACCGCAGAAGGTCCTGGATGTGGGCCGAAGCCTGTGCGCTCCTCGATCAGGCGGAGCGCAAGCATCGGCACTTCTTCGAACTGCTCGCCGCACCCGCGGCCGCCCCCGCGTGGGAACCGCCGGTCGACATTTTCACACAAGGCTCCGAACTCAAGGTCGTGGTCGCCCTGCCGGGCGCCCATGCGGACGAGGTCATCGTACAGGTCACCGCGAGCGGCCTGCAGATCGAAACCGTTGTTCCGCCGCCGGCGCTCGATGCGCACGCCAACGTGGTGCGGCTGGAAATTCCCTATGGCCGGATGCGACGGCGCATCGACCTGCCGGCGGGACACTATGTGCTGAGCGAGCGCCGGCTTGACCGCGGGTGTCTCCATTTGCGCCTCACGAGGCAGGCAACATGAACGAAGATGTACTCATAGTCTTACCCGTCGCCGGCGCAGTGCTGTTCCCGGGCGTGGTCCTGCCGATCGCCGTGACCGGCGATGCGGCGCTCGCGGCTGCCCAGGAGGCGGTCCGCACCCAACGGCGCGTCGGCCTCGTGTTGCAAACCGATGCATCCGGCGCTAAGCAGGGCCCGGATGACCTGCATCGCGTCGGCACGGCGGCCACCATCGTGCGCTTCATTACCGCACCGGACGGCACCCACCATCTGATCGCACAGGGCGAAGAGCGCTTCACGGTGCTCGATTACGTCAGCAGCGAACCTTTTCTGGTGGCGCGGATCGAGGCGCACAAAGAGGCGACGGTTTTCGATCGTGAGGTCGAAGCGCGCGGGCTCAATTTGCGTGACAAGGCGTTGGAGGCCGTGCAGCTGCTGCCGCAGGCGCCGGGCGAACTCGTCAATGCCATTCGCAGCATCGAGTCGATTCCCGCGCTTGCCGACATGGTCGCGAGCTTCATGGACCTCAAGACCGCCGATAAGCAGGAACTCCTGGCCACTTTCGATTTGAAAACCCGGCTCGATCGCGTGCTGGCGCTGCTCGGCCGGCGCATCGAGGTCCTCAAAGTCTCGCGCCAGATCGATGAGCGCACGCGCGAGGCATTCGACGAGCGGCAAAAAGAGGCCGTATTGCGCGAACGGCTGCGGCAAATTCAAAAAGAGCTGGGCGAAACCGACAACTCCCCGGCCGAGCTCGACGAGCTGCGGCAGGCCATCAAGGACGCGGGCATGCCGCCCGACGCACAGGAACAGGCGCAGCGCGAATTGAAGCGCCTGGAGCGCATGCCGGACTCGGCCGCCGAATATTCGATGACCCGGACTTACCTTGACTGGCTCTTGGCCATGCCGTGGTCGAAGCTCGATCCCGAGACGGTCGACATCGAACAAGCGCGCAACATCCTCGATCAAGATCACTACGGGCTCGACAAGGTCAAGCGCCGGATTTTGGAGTTTTTGGCCGTACGCAAGCTCAATCCCGAGGGCCGCAGTCCCATCCTCTGTTTCGTCGGGCCGCCGGGCGTCGGCAAGACTTCGCTCGGCCAGAGCATTGCCAAGGCGATCGGTCTCAAGTTCGGACGCGTGAGCTTGGGAGGCGTGCACGATGAAGCGGAGATCCGCGGCCATCGGCGCACCTACATCGGCTCGCTGCCCGGCAACATCGCGCAGGCGGTGCGCAAAGCCGCCCGCCGCAATCCGGTGCTCATGCTCGACGAGGTCGACAAACTCTCGGCCAGCCACCAGGGCGATCCGTTCTCGGCTTTGCTCGAGGTGCTCGATCCGGAACAGAACAACTCGTTCCGCGACAATTACCTCGCAGTGCCGTTCGACTTGTCCAAGGTTCTGTTCATCGGCACCGCCAACGTTTTGGACGCCATACCGGCGCCGTTGCGCGACCGCATGGAGATCATCGAGCTCACGGGCTATAGCGAAGAAGAGAAGCTGCAGATCGCGACCCGCTATCTGCTGCCGCGGCAGTTGCAGGCGAACGGCTTGACTTCGAATCAGGTCGAGATTTCGCCGGAGGCGTTGCGCCGCCTGATCGTCGATTACACCCGCGAAGCCGGCGTGCGCAGCCTGGAACGCCAGATCGGCGCGGTGCTGCGCAATGCCGCGGTGACCATCGCCTCCGGTGGTGAACCGAAAATCGCCATCGGTGCGGACGAGGTGCCGCGCATCTTGGGTGCGGCGCGCTTTGAGAGCGACGTGGCCTTGCGCACCAGCATCCCCGGCGTGGCCACCGGCCTCGCCTGGACGCCGGCGGGCGGCGACATTCTCTTCATCGAGTCGAGCCGCGTGCGCGGCAGCGGCAAACTCATTCTCACCGGGCAGCTTGGCGAGGTGATGAAAGAGAGCGCCCAGGCCGCCGTCACCTGGGTGAAATCCCAGGCCGATCGGATGCGCATCGATCCAGCGGCACTGGAGGGGAGCGACTTGCACATTCACGTGCCGGCGGGCGCGATCCCCAAGGATGGTCCGAGCGCCGGCGTTGCAATCGCCACTTCTCTGTCGTCGCTCCTGACGCAGCGCACAGTTCGGGCCGATGTCGCGATGACCGGGGAAATCAGTTTGCGGGGTGTCGTGATGCCGGTCGGCGGCATCAAGGAGAAGTGCGTGGCCGCCGCGCGCGCCGGCATTCGCACCGTAATCCTGCCGGCTCGAAACCGGCGCGACCTCGAGGACATCCCCGAGAGCGTGCGCGCGAAACTCGAGTTCGTCTGGGCGGAGAAGATCGACGATGTGCTCGCCCGCGCCCTGGAAGACCCCACCGAGCAGCGCGCGGCGGCTTAAGCGCCGAAAACCCGGCCTTCGGCTGCCAGGCGCTGATCCACCTCGCTCTCTGCCGCCAACCAGTCTTCGAGTTCATGGCCGGGTTCGAACCCGCGCCGTTCCGCGATGAGAAAAGCAGCCTGAGCAATCAAGGCCTGCCTATCCTCGGGGGCCCGCGGCGCAAGGTATGCGGCCGCCGATTTGTCGACGCGTTTCGGCGCCGGTGCGGGTGCAGTCATGAGCGGATTATAGGCTCGGGGCCAGGGCCTGCAATCGCGAAATGCGCTCGATCGCGGGCGGGTGCGAATCGAAGAACGCCGAGTGGATACGGTCGGGAGTGAGGGTCGCGGCGTTATCGCGGAACAGCTTGACCAGGGCTCCGGCCAACAGGCGGGCGTCGGCATTTTGGGCCGCGAAATCGTCGGCTTCGCGTTCGTGCCGGCGCGACCACCACGATGCCAGCGGCGTTGCGAAGAAGGTGAATACCGGCACGGTCACCGCGAACAGCAGCAGCGCCATGGCTGCGGAGACTTCGGGCACGCCGAGGGCATGGTAGAAGACCGGCTGCCGCGCGAGCCACGCCAAAAGCGCCAATCCCGAAAACATCAGCAGGACCGACGCGGCCAGCCGCTGCCGCACGTGATGCAAACGAAAGTGGCCGAGCTCATGCGCCAACACCGCTTCGATCTCGCCTGCCTCGATCCGCGCCAACAAGGTGTCGAAGAACACGATGCGCTTATTGCGGCCGATCCCCGTGAAGTAGGCATTACCATGGGCGGAGCGCAGCGACCCATCCATCACGAATACGCCGCCGCGCGCCGCGAAGCCGCAGCGTGCGAGCAGTGCCTCCACCCGCTTCTTCAGTGCTTCGTCGCCGAGGGGCGAGAAGCGATTGAAGAGCGGCGCGATGAACTTGGGCGCAGCCCACGTCAGCAGCACCGTCCAGCAGAGCCAGATGACCCATACCCACAGCCACCACCACACGCCGGCTCTCTCCATGAGCACAAGCGTCGCCAATAACAGCGGGCCGCCGAGGAGGACCGACAACAGCCACTGTTTCGCCAAATCCACCGCGTACAATCGCGGCGACACCCGGTTGAATCCGAAGCGGGCTTCTATTTTGAAGGTTCGCCACAGCGAAAACGGCAGCCCGACGAGCTGCAGCAGCAGCATTACGCTCGCGACGAGCAAGGCGCCGCGCCACGGCTCCCGGAAGGGTGTATGGCGCCACGCAGCATCGACCGCCGCCAATCCGCCGCCCAGCGTGAGCGTGAGTTTCACGAGCGCTTCGACGAGGGTGGCGCATCGCCCCAGCCGCACACGGGCGGTGGTGTAGTCCGCCGCCTTTTGCTGGTCCGCCAACGCGATCTGCTCGCGGAACAGCTCCGGGACCCTGTCCCGATGCGCCTGTACCGCCGCAATCTGCCGCGTTCCCAGCCACAGTCGCGTCAAAGTCTCGGCCGCGACGGCGACGACGAAAAGCCATGTCATCCACTGCATCGATTTAAGGATTCCGTTTACTTGACGAACAGCGTAGTCGAATTGCGCTCGCTGCGAAACACCAGGGGCTTTTCCCCCGACGCAAGCTGCGGTGCGGCAGCCGGGCGGTCCGCTCGGGCGACGGCCGCGGTGATGAGATGATGATGCGGAGACAGATCGCACACCGGATCCGCGTTCGCGGCATCGCCGGTGAGCAAGTACGCCTGGCAGCGGCACCCGCCAAAATCGCGGGCCTTTTCCGGGCAGCTGCGGCAGGGTTCCTTCATCCAGGCATCGCCGCGAAATCGATTGAATCCGGCGGAGTCGTACCAGATTTCGCGGATGCCGGCGCTCTTGACATTTGGAAATTCAAGTCCCGGCAACATGCGGGCGGCGTGACAGGGAAGCGCGGTTCCATCCGGTGTAATCGTCAGAAAGATCGAGCCCAGGCCGTTCATGCAGGGCTTCGGGCGCCGCTCGAAATAATCGGGCACCACGAAATAGATTTTCATCTGCTGACCGACGCGCTCGCGGAAGCGCTGCATGACCGCTTCGGCCCGCTCGACCTGCTCCCGGCTGGGAAGCAGTTGCTCGCGGTTGTGAAACGCCCACCCGTAGTACTGCGTGTTTGCCAATTCCACATACTCGGCGCCGAGTCGCAGCGCCATCTCGAGAATTTCCTCGACATGGTCGATGTTGAGCCGGTGCAGCACCACATTCAGCACCATGGGATAGTCGTATTTTTTTATGAGAGCGGCCACCGCCGATTTCAATTCGAACGTGCGGGTGTTGCTCAGAAAATCATTCATCTGCCGCGTGCTGTCCTGGAAGGACAGCTGGATGTGGTCCAGGCCGGCTCTCTTCAGCGCCTGCAGGCGCGCATCGCTCAAGCCGACGCCGGAGGTGATCAGATTCGTATAGAAGCCGAGACCATGCGCCTCGGTGACGATCGGCTCGAGATCGTCGCGCGACAGGGGCTCGCCGCCCGATAATCCCAGCTGCACGGCGCCGAGCGCCCGCGCCTCACGCAGCACCCGCAGCCACTCATCCGTGCCAAGTTCGGCCGAGCTGCGCGCGAAATCAGTCGGGTTGTAGCAGAAAGCACAGTGCAAGGGGCAGCGGTACGTGAGCTCCGCGAGCAGCCACAGGGGCGGCCCGGGCGGGGGCGCGATGACCCCGGCTGGGGCCGTGCTCATGGGAGAATTCGCAGCCATCTTTTATCCACCGCCATCGTGACGAATCGAATGACATCCGCGGACAGATTGGAGGTCGCAAAAGCGCGTTCCAGATCGGCCGTAATATCGCCAATCGTTGCCGCCCCGTCGCAGCGCTTCATGATCTCGCCCGCGCTCGTGTTGAGCTTGATCATGCCTTCAGGATAGAGCAGCACATGTGCATTCTGCGCTGCCTCCCACTGCAGCCTGAAGCCGCGCTCGATGGCGGGCCGCGAGGCGCTGTCTACGACGCAAGGAGTCATGCCGGCGCCAGGTAACGCAATGCCATGGCATCGCTCATCTGCCACAGCACGTCCAGTTTGAACTTCAAGATCTCGAGCGCGCGTTCCTGGAGTTCGCGGGTGTTGAAGCGCTCCAAGGTCACCGCCAGTCCGAATTCCACGTCGCGGCGCGCGAGGCTCACGCGGCTTTGAAAATACTGCAATCCGGCAAGGTCGATCCAGGGATAGTGCTGCGGCCAATTCGCCAGCCGTTGCTTGTGGATTTCCGGTGCGAACAGCTCGGTGAGCGAGGAGCAGACCGCCTCCGGCCACGGCGCGCGCCGGGCGAAGTTCACATAGGCATCGACTGCGAATCGAACCCCCGGCACGACCTCCGTCAGGCTCTCGACACTGTCGCGTGACAAGCCGACCGCCTCCGCCAATCGCAGCCAGGACTCGATTCCCCCGGCATCCTCGCCGTAGCCGTCATGATCGAGGATGCGCTGCACCCACGAGCGGCGCACCGCGCGATCGGTGCAGTTCGACAAAATCGCCGCATCCTTGATCGGGATGCTGATCTGATAGTAGAAGCGATTGGCGACCCAGCCGCGGATTTGCGCCGGTGTCGCCCCTCCCGAATTCAAGAGCACATTGAACGGATGATGAATGTGGTATGCGCGGCCCTGGGTTCGCAGCTGCGCCTCGAATTCCTCGCGGCTTAAGGCTCGGCTGCTCACAGCACCACCTCCATGCCGTCCCACGCGACCTCGACGCCGCGGCGCGCGAGTTCGGCCGATTCCGCCGACGCCTCGTTGAGAATCGGATTGGTATTATTGACGTGAATCAGGATCCGGCGCGTGGCGGCAGGCAGGCGATCGAGCCATTCGAGCATCCCGCCCGCGCCGCTCTGCGGCAGGTGTCCGATATCGCGGGCGCGCTTTGCCGAAATTCCCAATCGAATCATCTCATCGTCGGTCCAGAATGTGCCGTCGACCATCACGCAGACAGCCGCTTGCATCGCCTTCCAGACCGGATCATCAATGGCACTCAAGCCGGGCGCATAGAGCAGTGTTTTTCCGGTGGCCTCGTCCTCGATGACCAAGGCCAGGTTATCGCCGGCGACGGGCGAATCGCGGTTGGGAGAATAGGGAGCCGGCTTGCTGGCCACCGGCAATGCCCTGAAGCGCACCCCCGGCACGGCATCGACGGTAAAGCTGCCACCGTCCAGGTCGATGCGGCGGCGCTGCACGCCGCAAAAGTAGCCGAGCACTCCGAACACGGGATTGCCGCGCGTAAGATCGGCAAAGGTGCTGTCCGTGCACCAGATAGGCCAGGGGCGGACCGATTCGCGCAACATATAGAGTCCCGTTGTATGGTCCACCTGCCCGTCGACCAAAATGATGGCGCCGAGCGCGGTATCGCGCATGCCGCGGCCCGGCTGCAGATCAGGATTTGCGCGTAATTGCGCCAAGATGTCGGGCGAGGCGTTGACCAGGACCCAGGAATTGCCGCCGCCGACGGCGATCGAGGACTGGGTTCGCGCCCGGCCCCGCAAGGTGCCCGCGCGTTGGCTGCTGCAGTTTGCGCAGTTGCAATTCCACTGGGGAAACCCGCCCCCGGCGGCCGACCCCAGTACCCGGACTTTCACGCAGAAGTAGGCGCCCGCCCGCCGATGCGGGCGCGCACCCTCGCTATCTAGCGATTCGACACATACATCGTGATTTCCATTCCGAAGCGCAATTCAACCGCCTGTGGGGTTTCCCAAGTCATTTCGATGCTCCTTACTGATTTACGGCCCCATGGTCCTCCCAATGACCGGGTACTCCCATCGGCGGCATCATGAATGTGAACTCATGATTTTCATGAGAGGGGGACCATTATGTCCGAATGACCCAGGCTATGTCCGAATGTGGCACCGGCGACCGGGCGGACCGTCCCCGACACGGCCCTGGTACCATGCGCCAGATGCGGCTGCGGACTCGGTTAAATCTCGTGGTTGCGGCCTTGAGCGCCGCGTTCCTGGTCGTGCTGATCGCCTCCGAGGTTCAAAGCATGCGCACCTCGGTCCGGGAGGAGATCGAGGCCGCAAACCGGGTGGCCTCGCAGCTCCTCGGGCGGCTGGCTGCGGTCTATTCCCAGGTGGGGGGCCCGGACCTCGTTCGTCAGTTTTTGGAACAGCTCGGCCGCGTCCGTGCCAACGAAGTGTATTTGCAGGCGCCCTCGGGGGAGATCTTGTACCAATCGCCCCGGGCAACCTACAAGGCGGGACGGGAGGCGCCGCTCTGGTTTGCGCATCTTCTGGCACCGCAGCCGGAGCGGTATACGTATCCGCTGCGTGGCGGAGTGTTGTTGGTGGTGCAGTCACAGCCCTCGCGTGCCGTGCTCGACGCATGGGACGACATCACCCGGCTGGCGGCCATCGCGGCGGCGATGTTCGTGGTGGTCAATGCGCTGGCGTTCTGGTCGGTGCAACGCACCCTGAAACCCTTTCCGGTCATTGCCGACGGGCTCGAGCGCATTCAGCGCGGCGATCTTCACTTCCGGCTGCCGGATCTCACCGGCACCGAAGCACACACGATCGGCGCGGCGTTCAACCGCATGGCCGAAGCCGTGCAGGATAAGGTTATCGCCGAACGCAAGGCGCAAGATGCCGAAGCACGCCTCGATGAGCGCCGCGAAATGGCATCCCTGGCGGATCAGCGGGTCGAGGAAGAGCGGCGTTTGATCGCCCACGAACTGCACGATGAGTTCGGTCAATCGGTCACCGCCATTCGCAGCCTGGCGCTCGCCATTGCCGCGCAACCCGGCGGACAGGATCCCGCGATCGGCGATGTGGCGCGTTTGATTTCGGAGGAAGCTGCCCGTCTCTATGACGCCATGCATGGATTGATTCCGCGGCTGACTCCGCTGTCCTTGGATACGCTCGGTCTCGCGGCGACGCTCGAGAGTCTGGTTCGCGATTGGCAGCGCCGCCATCCTTCGATTGTCTTGTCGCTTCGCCAGGAACTGACCATTGAACTCGGGCCGAGCATCACTCTGACGATTTATCGCGTAGTCCAGGAGGGTCTGATCAACGCCCTGCGCCACGCGCAGGCCTCGCGCGTCGACATCACGGTGATTTGCGACGCCGAACGGATCGTCGCCACGGTAACCGATGACGGTGTCGGTTTGTCGAGCGAATGGGCGCGCCCCGGGCATTTCGGGCTGCGCGGGTTGGCCGACCGCGTGCAGCAATTGGGCGGCACGTTCAAAATCGGCAATCAAGAGGGTCGCGGCGTCAGGCTCGCCGCCGACATTCCGCTGGGTGTTCCCGCATGATTCGTGTGCTGTTGGTCGACGATCACGCCGTCGTTCGCATGGGATTTCGCCTGCTGCTGCAATCCCGGGCGGATGTGTCCGTGATCGCCGAAGCCGATTGCGGCGAAGCCGCGTGCCAGCTGTACCTCGAGCACAATCCGGACGTCGTCGTGATGGATCTTGCCATGCCGGGAATGGGCGGTCTCGAGGCGCTGCGCCGCATTCGCGCGCGCCATCCACAGGCGCAGGTATTGACGCTATCGGCGCAAGACGACCCGATGCACGCCCGGCGCGCTTTACAGGAAGGCGCGCTCGGATTTCTTTCGAAACGCAGCGCCCCCGAGGCGCTGCTCGAAGCGGTGACGGTGATCGCCGCGGGCCGCCGCTACCTCGACCCGGCCCTCGCGCAAAAGCTGGCGTTGGCGGAATTCGACGGCGGCACGAAGTCGCCGGTTGAACGGCTGTCGGAGAGAGAATTTGAGGTGTTCGTGCGGCTTGCCGGCGGCGCGACGGTGCAGCGCATCGCCGCGGATTTGAATCTGTCCGCATCGACCATCGGCACGCACCTATACAATATCAAACAGAAATTGAACGTCGCGAATCAATCGGAGTTGACGTTGATTGCGATTCGCCACGGCCTCATCAACGCCTGACCTACGTCGTCATCGGACTGTTCCATGAGCCAAGAAAACATACAAATTCACCCGCTGGCCGCGGATCAACACGGCGCGTGGCTGCCTCTCTGGCGCGGCTACCAGTCTTTCTACAAGACCGACATTGCGCCCGAAGTGTCCGCCGTCACTTGGTCGCGGTTGCTCGACCCGGCGGAGCCGATGGGCGCGGCACTGGCCTGGAACGGCTCTGCGGCGGTCGGGCTGGTGCACCATATCCGTCACCGCTCCTGCTGGACAATCGGGGACTATGTGTATTTGCAGGACCTGTTCGTCAGCCCCGGGGCGCGTGGCGGCGGCGTCGGTCGAAAACTCATCGAATACGTGTATGAAATCGCCCGCGCCGCGGGCTGCGCGCGCGTCCACTGGCTGACGCACGAGAAGAACTCCAACGCCATGCTGCTGTACGACCGTATCGCCGAACGCTCCGGTTTCGTGCAGTATCGGCGCGCGATCAAGTAGTCGCGTGGGTGGGCCGAAGCCGATGCCGCGCCAACGCCTCGTAATGCGGCTGCGCCTGCTCAGCCAATTGTTTAAGGTGTGCCGGCAGCTCGATGGCGGTCTTGGCTTTCGGCGCCTCGAAGCCGGTGGACCTCTCGACCGCCTGGTACCAGGCCGGTGCCCAGACTCCGTCCGTCGCGCGCCGTCCCGAGGGCCAGTGCAACATCGACGGGGTGAACGGGATTTCGAGCGCCTCGCAAAGCCGCTGCAACGTGCGCACGGGATCGGCCAGGATGTCCGCGGCGTCCGCAACCGGAGGTGCCCGTCCCAGCCGGTCCGCTTCGGCCTCGAACAGCGCCCGTTGTTGCACGAAGCCGATATCCGCCAAACTGGCCGATTCACGCTTCAACACATACGATGCGAGCACTGCACTCGGCTCACGAATCAGAAAGGCATTGCGCACCTGCGCCATCCAGCCGCGGCCGAACTCATCCAGCATGTGAAGAGTCATGTGTTTCTGATACCAAATCGGCTTTGCGCCGGGCACGGGACCCACGAGCATCGCAGCGACTTCGCGCCAATCCCGCGGCTGCGACGCAATGACCTGCTCGCGCATCGGGTGATCGATGCCCGTGCGGGCGAGATAGGCCGCGTAGAACGGCTCGTCGCTCACCGCGGCGTCGCCGCGCGCTTCGAACGAACGCATCATGGCGGTCGATATGTTGCGCGGGCCCGACCACATGGCGATGCGGATCGGATGGGCCTTCATCAGGCGGGCACCTGCGCATTCTTCAACAATTCGTAGAGCGCGCGTAACCGCGAGGTGACCGGACCCGGCAAAGGCTCAACAAGCCGGTGGCCGTCGATCTCGCGTACCGGCGTCAGGCCGCCGAAGGTTCCGGTGACAAATGCTTCCTGCGCGCCACGCGCCTCATCCGGCGTGAAGTTGCCGAGACGCAGGCCGAGGCCATGTCGCTCGCAAAGATCGATGACATTGGCGCGGGTGACGCCATTGAAACAATACTCGCCGCTCGAGGTCAGCACCTCGCCGTCCCGCACACAAAAGAAATTGGTCGCGTTGCAGCTCGAGACGAATCCGTGCGGATCGAGCATCAGCGCTTCGTCCGCGCCGGCGTCGATCGCCTCGAGCAGCGCCGTGATGAGGTTGAGGCGGCTGTGAGAATTCAGCCTCATGTCGAACATGTGAGCGGGCGTGCAGCGGATCGACGCCGTGTGCAGGCTCAATCCGCGTGTCGCGAGGCCAGGATCAGGCACCTTGTATTCGGCAACCATCACAACCGTGGCTGGCCCGAGGGCATTGCGCGGATCTTGGTTGGCTGCGGCTTTTTCACCGCGCGTCACCATCAGACGAATGTGGACGCCATCGTGCATCTGGTTGGCGGTCAGCAGGCGCTGCAATCCGGCGATGAGCGCCGGCCGCGCGAGACCGATATCGAGCCGGATCTTTGCGGCGCCCCAGTAAAGCCGATCCAGGTGTTGATCCAAAAAGAGCAGCGTGCCTCGATGCAGCCTCAAACCCTCCCATACGCCGTCGCCCACCACGAAGCCGCCGTCGAAAATCGACACCGTGGCCAGATTCCGCGCCACGAGCCGGCCGTTCAGGCTCACCAGCGCCGTGGCGTTGCGAGGATCGGCTGCGAAGTCCTGACTTCCGGGCATTGCTGATTTTCCGCTGATTTCCCGAGACGGCACTCGACAATCACACCGCCTAGTTTGCCTAACGAAACGAGCGCTGTCACAAGACCACCAACCCAGGCACCGCAGTTCGACAGATCGCGCGCAAACCGTCATCATTCGCGTGTGATCCTGTGCGCTTCAGGAGGCGCTGCCGTTGATGCCCAGTAAAATTCCCGAGGGTGAGACTCGCGGTTGGATCGTGCCGATCGGCGGCGCGGAAAACAAGGAGAACGATCGCCACATTCTCGAGCGATTTGTGCGCATATCGGGCGGGGCGGATGCCGATATCGTCGTGATCCCGACGGCCAGCCGCATGCACGAGACCGGACCGCGCTACGAGAAGCTCTTCAAGGACATGGGCGCCGCGCAAGTCACGGTAATGGATTTCGACACGCGCCGGGACTGCCAGGAGCCCGGACGGCTGCGCCGGCTCGAGGAGGCCAGCGGCATATTCTTCACGGGCGGAAATCAGCTGCGGCTGACGACGCTGCTCGGCGGCACGCCGGTCGCGAAGCTCATTCGCGCGCGCAACGCCCGCGGCGTCACCGTCGGCGGCACGAGCGCTGGAGCCAGCATCTTGAGCGAACACATGATCGCATTCGGCGACGAGGGCTCCTCCGTCATCTCCGGCAGCGTGCGGCTCGCCCCGGGGCTGGGACTGACCAACCGCTTCATCATCGACCAGCACTTCCGGCAGCGCGACCGGCTTGGACGACTGATCACCGCCCTCGCCTACAATCCTTTCGCCATCGGCATCGGCCTCGATGAAGACACCGCCGCCTTTATCGGACCCGATGAAACACTCGAAGTCGAGGGTAGCGGCGGCGTGACCGTCGTCGACGCCTCCCAGGTGAGCTTTTCGTCCATCGGCGATGTCGGCGAAGGCCAGCCGGTCTGTATGCTCGGGCTCAAGTTGCACATTCTTGTCGCCGGTGCGACATTCAACTTGCATACCCGGGCGGCTTCGGCCGGCGGGTTGGTCCAGGCCAAACAATAATCGACGGCCGCTCGAGCGCGGCGGAGCAACGCCCCATGCGTATTCTCGATCGTTCCGTCTATGTCGGCCCTTCGCTGTACGCGCGCTTCCCCGTCATCCGGCTCGAACTCGATTTAGGCGCGCTCGAGGCCTGGCCGACGGGGCGTCTGGGAACCGGATTCGTCGACGCACTGGCCGCCGCGCTGCCCGGGCTCGCCGAACACGGCTGCTCGTACAAAGAGCCCGGTGGTTTCTACCGGCGCATGCGCGAAGAGGACGGTACCTGGCTCGGCCACGTGCTCGAGCACGTGGCCATCGAACTGCAGAATATGGCGGGCGAAGAAGTGACGTTCGGCAAGACCCGCAGCGCCGGTCCGCCCGGGGTTTACACCGTGATCTACGAATACGCGCAGCGCGATGAAGGTATCGCGGCCGGTGACTTGGGGATGCGGCTGCTCTGTTCCCTGCTGCCTCCGTCCATTCGCCCGGCCGGCTCGGTTCCCGAGGGCTGGGTTTGGGAGGAGGCGCGTGACGAATTCATCCGCTTCGCGCAACGCCGCGCGCTCGGTCCTTCGACGGCCGCCCTGGTGCGCGCCGCCGAACATCACGGCATCCCGTGGCTGCGCCTCAATGATCAATCGCTGGTGCAGTTGGGCCACGGCAAGTTCCAACAGCGCATTCAGGCCACCGTCACCAGCCGCACCTCGCACATCGCGGTGGAACTCGCCAGCGACAAGGAAGAAACCAATAAGATTTTGGCCACACTCGGCCTGCCGGTACCGAAGCAAGAACTGGTGCAAAGCGAGGCGCAAGCCGTGCGTGCGGCCCATCGCATCGGACTTCCCGTGGTGACGAAACCCTACAACGGCAATCACGGCCGCGGCATCTCCATCCGGCTCACCACCGATGAGGAGGTGGCGCAGGGCTACGTGGTGGCCCGCGAGCATTCGCGCTCGGTCATCGTCGAGACTTTCATGGAAGGGGACGACCATCGGCTGCTGGTCGTGAACGGTGAACTGGTCGCGGCGACGCGCCGCACGCCGGGGCACGTCGTTGGCGACGGCCAACGCAGCATTGCGCAGCTGATCGAGATCGTGAATCAGGACCCGCGTCGCGGCGTCGGTCACGAGAAGGTGCTCACGCGTCTGGAACTCGACGCTCAAGCTCATAAAATGCTCGCGCGCGTGGCCATGACCCCCGACTCCATTCCGGCGCCCGGCCAGATCGTGTATCTGCGTTCCACCGCCAATCTGTCCACGGGCGGCACTGCGACCGACGTCACCGACGTAATCCACCCCGATAATCGCGAGATGGCGGAGCGTGCGGTGCGTGCCATCGGCCTCGATGTCGGCGGCGTGGATTTTCTCTCCAAAGACATCACCGAGAGTTATCGCACGATCGGCGGCGGCATTTGCGAGGTGAATGCGGCGCCGGGCTTTCGCATGCACGTGGCGCCGAGTGAAGGCAAGGGACGGGATGTCGCGGCGCCGGTTGTCGGCATGCTGTTCCCTCCAGGGACTGCCTCGCGCGTGCCGATCGCGGCCGTCACCGGCACCAACGGCAAGACCACCACCGCGCGCATGCTCGCGCATCTTACCAAGATGAACGGTTACACCCCGGGACTGACCACCACGGACGGTGTTTATATCGACGGCCAACGCACGGTGCAGGGCGATATGACGGGGCCCGTGTCGGCGCGCATGGTGCTCGCCGACCCGCAGATTGATATCGCCATTCTCGAGACCGCCCGCGGCGGCCTGCTCCGCGCCGGCATGGGCGTTCGCGAAATCAACGTCGGTGCCGTGCTCAACGTTCAGTCGGATCACTTGGGCCTGAAGGGCATCGACACGCTCGAACAACTCGCCGAACTCAAGCGCATCGTGGTGGAAGTCGCGACCGATTGCGCGGTGTTGAACGCGGACGATCCTCTGGTGCTCAGGATGTCGGGCTACACGGAAGCCAAAAACATCTGCTACGTCACCATGAACCCACAGCACACGCTGGTGCGCGAGCACATCCGCGCGGGAGGCAGAGCCTGCGCGCTCGAGGCCGGGGTCAACGGTCAAATGATGACCTTGTACGACCGCGGCAGCCACATTCCCCTGCTCTGGACCCACTTGATCCCGGCAACCCTCGAGGGCCGCGCAACCCACAACGTACAAAACGCCATGTTTGCCGCGGCGATGGCGTTTTCGCTCGGCATCAAACTGGATGCGATCCGCCAAGGACTGCGCACGTTCGATTCGACTTTCTATCAAGCGCCCGGACGCATGAACATATTCAACGAGCATCCGTTCAAAGTGCTGTTCGATTATGGGCACAACGCGCACGCCGTCGGCATGCTGGCGGATCTGGCGACACGTCTCGACGTCACCGGGCGGCGCATCGTGGTGCTGGCGGGTCCCGGTGACCGGCGCGATGAGGACCTGGTGGCGATCGCGAAGGCCGTCGCCGGCCGCTTCGATCACTATATTTGCCGGCGCGACGACAATCTGCGCAATCGCAGCGCGGACGAAGTGCCGCGCTTGCAGGCCCAGGCTCTGCGCGACGCCGGCATACCCGAGAGTGCAATTTCAGTCATCCCCGACGAGCAGGAAGCGATCGAGGCCGCGCTGTCGATGGGCCGGCCGGGAGATTTGCTGCTGATTTTCGCCGACGCCTTGGTGCGCTCCTGGAAACAAATCACCAAGTTCAAGCCGAGCGGCGCGGCGCCGCCGCTGCCCGTGGCGCCGGATCCGGTCGCGGCGCCGCCACGCGCCGCCGCGACGGAGCCAAAGAGCAACGGGTCGATGACGCCGCCGCCTGAGGCGATGGCTGCGAACCTCAACATTGAAGGAATCCTCCGCGATGAGCGCGGCATTCGCATGGCGCCGGAGATCGAAGACTGAACGTCCCGCCCGCGTTGCCGTTTGAGGATTCCCGGCGCCTTACGGGCGGCAATCTGTTTTTTGCATCCACGGGTGCGGTCCTCGAGGCGCGCGGCGAGGTGGATGAGCCGCTGCTCGCCGCGTGGCGTACGCGGGTCGAACGCGCCGGCGCGCGGCTCGGATGGGGTCGTCCGCAGTCGGTGGTGCGCCGGCACGCCGGCGGTGCGTCCCTCGCAATCGCCGCACCGATCGATCAATTATTCCTGGCGACCGAAGTCAACGAGTGGGCGCTCTGCGCGGCGCTGGTCGAGCGCGATCCAAATCGGTGCCGCAGCCTCGAGGAGGCGCTCGCCGCGGCATTGCTCGAGGCCTTGGACAGCGGCGAAACTCCAGGGCCGGATACCATTCCGGTGATCGACGAAGCCGCGGCGCTCGCACGCTTTGTACGCCTCGCTGCCGCGGAAGCGCGGCCGAAGCTGCGAGCGCTCCTCGACATGGCGGCGCTGCGCGGACTGCCGCACGTGCTCGATGACACCGAACTCACATTGGGCGCGGGAGCCGGGGGACGAAGTTTTTCATTGAGCGCCCTGCCCGATCCCGCCGAAGTGCCTTGGGATCAATTGCGCGACATTCCGACGGCAGTCGTCACCGGTTCCAACGGCAAGACGACCACAGTGCGGCTGCTCGCCGCTTGCGCCCGGGCGCACGGCTGGCACGCGGGTTATAACTGCACCGATGGCGTTTTCTTGGATGATGAGTCGCTGGCCACCGGCGATTATTCCGGGCCTGCCGGCGCGCGCCTGGTGTTGCGCGATCGGCGCGCGCAGGCGGCCGTGCTTGAGACCGCGCGCGGCGGCATTCTGCGGCGCGGCATTGCGGTATCGCAGGCGCGCGCCGCGGTGGTCACCAATGTCAGCGCGGATCATTTCGGCGAATATGGGATCGACGACCTCGCCGCCCTGGCCGATGTGAAGCTGGCGGTCGCCGGCATCGTGTCACCGGCCGGCCTGTTGGTGCTGAATGCCGATGATGCGGAGTTGCGCGCCCGCGCAGGCGGCCTGACGCGCCGCTTTGGACGCTGCCCGCGCCTGGCCTGGTTCGCGCAAAACGCCGACCACGCGCTGCTCCGCGAAAGTCGATCGCGCGGCGCACCCACCTGCGGCGTTCGCGCGGGAATGCTGTGCCTGTCTTACGATGGCATCGATTACGATCTCGGACGGGTGACCGCGCTGCCGTTATCCGTCGACGGCATCGCGACCTACAACGTCGCCAACCTGGCCGGCGCCGCGCTCGGCGCCGCTGCATTGGGAATCGCGGCCGCGACCATCGCCGCCGTGTTCGCCCGGTTTGGCGCGCGCGCCCAGGACAACCCGGGCCGCATGATGAGATTCAATCGCCACGGCGTGCGCATCCTCATCGACTACGCCCATAACCCCGACGGCCTGCGCGGATTTTTGCGCGTCGCCGAACATCTGCGCGGCACCAACGGCCGCCTCGGCTTGCTCTTGGGTCACGCCGGCAACCGCAACGATGCCGATATCGAGGAACTGGCGCGTGTCGCCGCGGAGTTTCAACCCGACCTCGTGGTCGTCAAAGAGAACGAAGCGCAGCTGCGCGGACGCGCGCCGGGAGAAATCCCCCGCATACTCCTGGCCGAGTTGCTGCGGCGGGGGATCTCGGAGTCCGCGTTGACGGTCCGCGACAGCGAAGCCGAGGCAGCCCGTTGCGCGCTCGACTGGGCCCGTTCCGGCGACGTGCTCGCCCTTCCCCTGCACAGCACGGCCGCGCGCGCCGAGATCGTGGCACTGTTGGAAAACAGCTAGTGCTCGCCGCCGCTCAGGGATTTTAACACGCACTCGCCCCGAACTGAGGATGCCGGGTCACCGCGGCTCGCCATGACGCGTCATCGGCAATCGAACCGAATGGCGCCTGCGCGTCGCTGCGGCTCCATCGAGCGAGCCAGTCTTGTCCCAGCAATTCATGCGCATGCGCCGCACCGGCCGCGCGCGGCGATAGAGCGATGGTCGTCTCCGGTTTTGGGCCGGTTCCGCGCCCCTTGGCAACGAAGAATCCGGCGGCCAGCATGGCGGCACGAACGCTGGTCGAGTTGCTGTAGGTAAACAATTCCACCGGCTTTTGCGAGCACGCCAGAGCCAATTCGCGAAACGCCGACAGCGTCCACAATGAGGCGTCGGTCTTCAGCGAGAACGGGTCGAAGAAAATAATGTCGGGCGGCAGCGCCTCAAATTTTCGGGTCGCAAAATCGCCGCACTGCAGCGACCACTCGATGCTGCCGGCACGATTGATCCAACGGCCTTGCGCCAACAGTTCGCGCGGTGCCGCATGGCACAGGTGCTTGAACCATCTGACGTGGTCGAGCGCGAGTTTGAGCGAATCCAGATCGTTCTCGAAACTCACCACAGTCAAGCGCCGAGCCGGCTCGGTGGCGGCCGCTTCGACCGAGAGAATCGCGGCCATTGCATTGGCGGCGGCACCCAATCCCACATCCCACACCACCAGCGGCGCAGAATCGGGCGTTTGCAGACGTTCGATCAGCCGGGACTGCTCGACGTAGAGCGAACGTGCCTCCTCCGCCGGATCGTTGATCGAGTGCATGATCTCGCCGGAAGTCATGTCGCGAATGAATCCGACATCCTCCCGGACGATGACTTCGTAGCGCCCACGCCGCAGCTCGAGTTTGCGGCGCGCGGCCCGGGTGACATGGGTCGGAGGCTTTCCATAGCTGTCCCGCGCATCGAGCAGCTCGCGCTGCGATTTATAGAACGGCAGCCATGTATCCGCCAGGATGTGTTCACGCATGGTGCGCATCAATTGCGCGTAAAAATGCACGTTGTGCAGACTCAGGAACTGCCAGCCTGCGCTCTCATGCACGCGCTGCAGATGAAAAAGATAGGCGATCGAATAGGTCTTGCACGTGTAGCACGCGCAGCGAGGATCGAGCGGACCCTCAACGCCGCGATACGCGCCGCGCCGCAGATCGCGCCGCCCGAGGCTGGTGAATGCCACGCCCTGCCGGGCAAGAGAGGTCGGCAAAATGCAATCAAACATGTCGACGCCGCGGTGCACGGCCTCGAGAAGATCGCGTGTGGTGCCGACGCCCATCAAATAGCGCGGCAGATCGGCAGGGAGGCATTCGGTGACGGCGGCCGTGCATTCTTCGCGCTGCGCGCTGCTCTCGCCTACCGCAAGACCGCCGATCGCGTAGCCGTCGAAGGGCATGTCGGTGACGGCGCGTGCGCTCTCAATCCGCAGATCGGGGTAGGCCGCGCCCTGCACGATGCCGAACAGCGCCTGCGCCGAGTCGCCGCGCGCATGCAGGCTGCGGCGCGCCCAGCGGTGGGTCAATTCCATGGCCTCGCGCGCCACGCCGTGCTCGACGGTCGAGGGCACGCATTGATCGAGCACCATCATGATGTCGGAGCCGATCGATTTTTGCGTCTCGATGCTGCGTTCGGGGCTCAAGCGAACAATGGTGTTATCCACGTAACTCTTGAATTGCGCATGTTCCTCGCACAAGGTGCGGTTGCCGGGCAACGAATATATCTGGAAGCCGCCGGAATCCGTGAGCACCGATCGCGGCCAGTTCATGAAGCCGTGGATGCCGCCAAACTTCTCGAAGATTTCGATTCCCGGACGCAGCAGAAGATGGTAGGTGTTGGCCAACAACACCTGAACACCGCTCTCGAGAAGATCTTCGCGCCGCTGAGAGCGGACGGCGGCGTGCGTCCCAACCGGCATGAACGTCGGGGTCAGAACCTCATTGTGCAGGGTCGTGAAACGCGCCGCCCGTGCACGCGAGCCAGAGGCCGTAGCCTGCAGTTCGAAATCAAGGCGACCCATGAAGACGCCGACCGCCGCTTGGCGCCTGCTCCGCTAGGATGGCAGCCTCATGACTGCGGCCCCGCTTCAGTGCAGAAGGTCCGCCGGGACATTGCCGCCGTTGTCAGCCAGCTTCTTCAATACCGTCTGATGCAGCCAAATATTCATTTGCGCCGAATCCCCCATCTTGTCGGCCGGACAGCCGAGTTCGGTGGCAAGCTGCTTGCGTGCGCCGAAGCTGCTGTCGAGCCCGAGCAATTTCATCAAATCGACTATGGAGACACGCCAGTTGAGCTTCTCGGGATTCTTGGAGGCAAGCGCTTCGAGCTGACCCACGACGTCGACCACGCTGATTGCCGTGGGCGCCGCGCGCGCAGGAGCGGCAGAAGGAGCGGCCGGTGCCGCAGCGGGCGCAGGGGCTGATGCCGCGGGTGGCGCGGCTTTCGCGGAACCGAAACCGAGTTTGCTCAGAATGCTTGCAAATATGCTCATCATGACTCCTTGACCCGGCCGCCCGGCTTACGACGCTGCGCAGTTGATATCGAATCGCGCCTCGGTGTCAAGGTCGACGGCCCGGTGGCCCGGGCCGCGACTGGCTGCTACCGCCGTTTCATGTTCTTCGGCAATGCCTTGAGCGCCTCTTGCGCCGCGGTGCTCAATTGTTCCAGGACCGACCTGCGGCTGGCGGGCGGCGGCGACTCGGACTCTCGTTTTGCGCCCTTTGGCGCACCCTCGACACCAATTTGCGCAGCTGCGTTTTTCAAAATCCGCATGGGTCACTTCCATTGCTTGTGGAAACGGTTGGGTTGCGCCCGGCCGCAACCTAAATTGGAATATAGCGCCGCCAATCGCAAGATTTGATTGCAAATGTTAAGAATTGCAATCAGGTGGCGGCGGCGCTCGTTGTGCGCAATTGATTTGTGCGCTAGATTCGGCCCGAATTAGAGATCCACCGGATGGGCATGGGCAGATCAGTCGTCCTGACGGTTATGGGATGGTTGGCGGTGGCATCGGGAGCCGGTGCATCGGCCGGCATGCCCGGCGGAGTGGCCGGAAAATTGATCCGCCATTACCACATGCAACCAATCCCGCTCGAAGGACCGTGGTTCAGCCTCACCTACACGAGTGAAGACACACTCGCGGGTGACGCCCTGCCCGCGCGCTACCGCGGGCGGCCGCACGCCGCCGGCAGCGCAATCGTCGTCATCGAAACGCCGCGGGATTTCTCGGCGATGCATCGATTGCAGACGGACGAGGTGTGGCACTTCTACGATGGTTCGCCGCTCGACCTGCTGCTCCTGTATCCAGACGGCCATGGCAGGAAAATAACGCTGGGCGCGAATGCAATGGCCGGCGAGTTGCGGCAATTCACCGTTCCCCACGGCGTCTGGCAGGGATCAGCTCCTCGCCACTCCGCCGCGGGCACGTATTCGTTGGTTGCCGATCAATTGTCGCCGGCGTTCGACAATGCGGACTTTGAAATGGGGTATCGCGACAAGCTGCAGCACGAGTACCCCGCTTTCGCAAAAGACATCGCGCGCCTGACACGGGCTGAGTTCGCGGTCTCAAAGGAGTCTCGATAATGCGCAAACTCGGTTTCCTGGTGGTGTTCGCACTGACGCTCTCGGGCGCCGGCCACGCGGAGGATTTGCGGTACAGATGGAATTTGAACGACCTCTACCCGTCACCGGCCGCGTGGGATGCCGATACCAGACAACTCGGTGCCGATATCGCACAAGTCAATTCCTGCCAGGGACAGCTCGGCTCCGGAGCGGATCGTCTCAAGCAGTGTCTTGATGATTATTTCGCAGCAACCAAGCGCCTGTACCGTCTGTTCGTGTACGCCAGTCTGCGCCGTGACGATGATACGAGTGATCCCGCGGGAACCGAGCGCAGGCAGCGCGCCGGTGTTCTGCGCGGCCAGTTCAGCGAGGCGACCTCCTTCGTGCGGCCTGAACTGCTGGAGGTGGGGGCGGAACGCCTGCGAACGCTGCTCCACGACAGTCCGGAACTCGCGGTGTACCGGCACTTCCTCGACGACATCGAGCGCACGGCCCCTCACACGCTCGACCAGGAAGGCGAGTCGCTCATTGCCGCGTTCAGCCTCATCAGCGACACGGCCCAGGCCACGGACAGCCTGTTCCGCAATGCGGAGCTGACCCGCCCGACGGTGAAGCTGTCGGATGGAACCGAGGCGCGGCTCGACGACTCCGGATACGAGACCTATCGGCAGGTCGAGAACCGAAACGACCGCAAGCTCGTTTTCGATGAGTTTTGGGCGGCCCAGAAACACTTCGAAGGTACTCTGGGAATGCTGCTCTACAAATCGATGCAGAAGGACCAGGTCGAAGCGCGCGTGCGGCACTATCCGGACTCGCTCAGCGCAAAGCTCGATGACGAGAGAATCCCGGCCGCCGTCTACCAAACGCTCATCGAGCAGGTAAATCTCGCCTTGCCGACACTGCATCGCTACATGCGGTTGCGCGCCCGGCTGCTCGGAATCGCGGATCTTCATTACTACGATATTTACCCACCATTGGTGCATTCGCCCGCCTCCTACACGCCGGAGGTATCGGAGAAGCTCACGCTCGAGGCGGTCAAGCCGCTGGGCGACGCTTATGTGCGCGAGATGCGAAGCGCCTTCGACAACCGCTGGGTCGATTTCTATCCGCGGCTGCACAAATCATCGGGCGGCTACATGGCAGGCGCTGCCTACGATGTCCACCCATACCTGCTGCTGAACCACGATGATACGTATCAATCGGCATCTACTTTCGCGCATGAATTCGGGCACGCCATGCACACCCGTTTGGCGAATGCTGCGCAGCCCTTCGTTTATGCCGCTTATCCGATTTTCATCGCCGAGATTGCGTCCACCTGCAACGAGCAGCTATTGCTCGATCACATGCTGAAAATCGCGAAGACCGATGATGAGCGGATTTTGTATCTGGGATCGGCCCTGGAATCCCTGCGCGGCACGTTCTTTCGCCAGGCCATGTTCGCGGAGTTCGAGCGGGATGCGCACGCCATCGTGGATCGGGGTGAGCCGCTCTCCGGCGCGAAATTCACGCAGCTCTATGCAACAATCTTGAAGCGCTATCATGGCGACGCAGAAGGGGTCGTGAAAATCGACGACCTATACACCGTCGAATGGAGCTTCATCCCGCACTTCTACAATTCGTTCTACGTGTTTCAATATGCGACTTCGGTCGCGGCCAGCTCGCTGTTCGCCGATGCCATCCTGCAGAAAACCCCGGGGGCGCAGCAGCGCTACCTGGAGCTTCTCCGTGCCGGCGGCTCCGACTATCCGTACGAGTTGGTGAAGCGGGCGGGTGTCGATCTGGCGACGGCAGCGCCATATCAGTCGTTGGTGTCGCGCATGAACCGCATCATGGATCAGATCGACGCGATCGAGGCCAAACCGAAGCATTAGCCGGAAGCGGGGTGCGCGCAGTCAAGTCTCAGGCGCGGAAGAATGTCCGCAGTGCGCGCAGCGTTTCCTCGGGCTTTTCCTCGGGGATGAAATGCCCGCATTCGATCGGCTCGCCCGTGGGCGATGTCACGAAATCAAGCCAGGTCTCGAGTGGCTTGAATATCCTGCCGATTACGCCCCTTGAACCCCACAGAATCAACGTCGGACATGCAATCTTCCGATTGCCGATGGAATCGGCCCGGTCGTTGGCCAAATCGACTGTGGCGCCCGCACGGTAATCCTCACAGGCCGCATGTATCCCCTCGGGAGTACCAAACAGCCGAAGGTACTCGGCAAGTATCGCCTCGCCGAAGGTGTCCGGAGTGGCGGAGTAATGCTTAAACACGGATGCGTTCAACCAGAAAGCGGGGTCGCACGCAATGAGTCTTTCCGGCAGCGGCCGCTGCTGGATCAGGAAGTACCAGTGAAAATATGCGCTGGCAAGAGCCATACCCCCCTGCTCGTACATGGCCTTGGTCGAAACTATGTCGAGCAGAGCGAGGCGTTTGACCGCGGCCGGATGATCGATTGCAAGGCGGTAGGCTGCGCGCGCTCCGCGGTCGTGCCCGGCAAGCAGGAACTCCCGATGGCCGAGCGCAGCCATGACCTCGAGCATGTCGTTTGCCATCGCGCGCTTGGAGTAATTCGAGTGATCCGGCAGACCTGCGGGCTTGCTGCTGTCGCCATAACCGCGCAGGTCCGCGCAAACCACCAGGAAGTCCTCGGCGAGCGCCGGTGCGACCTTGTGCCACATGAGATGCGTTTCGGGATAACCGTGAAGGAGCAGCAGCGGAGCACCTTTGCCACCGGTTGCAAGATTGATCGTGGCACCAGAGGTCTCGATCCGACGGTACTCGAAGCCTGCGAGGCGCATCACGGCGGCACCTCGCCGCAATAGCAGCCCCCTTCCAGTTGCATATCGCCCCCCTCCCTTGTCGTCATCATTGCATGCTGCGCAGCCTCTGAGCCTCTCTCCGCTGCTTCGCGTTTTGCAAAAAGATTCTACGCCGATGACCATCGACAATCCCCCACTCTTTGATCTCATCGAGAGAGCGAAAGCAGCCGAGACAGGTCAGGTCATCGTCGAGGCAGCAATTCCGAACGCACGGGGATCGAGGGTAGTCGTCGCTATCACGCATCTGTCGAGCATAGTACGAGCCCATGAATTTGCTCACCTTGAACAATGGGAATCCCGGAATTCCATTTGATGAATCGCAGAACCGTGAACTGAAGCACATTCGCCCTTCGTACCACGGCATCGACGAGGCACGCCGTCGACTCAAGAATTCGAGCTTCGGCGCGGAATTCACATGAATTCAAATATGCCGTCGTGGCATGGATTGCGAAATTCCTACCGAGACTGCCGGACGCCGGATCAAGGACTTGATTCTTGCCGGCGCGGCGCACTACACCTGTTTGATCGCTTCGATTTCGATCGCCTTTGCAATCTTCACTGCAATGGTCGCGACTTCCGTGAGTCTCGATGCTTCCATCCCGCCGAACTTGCCGTATTGAGTGGCTGCCATCGCGCCGGCGATGTTGGCCGCGGCTTGGATAAGTAGTGCTGTTTCCATAAAAGGACCGTCCTGGGTGAATCAAGCGTGAAAGCACCGGCGTACGAAGGCGCCGTACCGATGCCAGTATAACAAACAAAATCAATTACTTATAATGATGCAGCGATATGCGGAGAAGTAAGCTGTTGCTGAAGGTCAAGCGTGCGTGGCGGCTTCGTTCAACGCGCCGGTGAGTGTAGGTTATCTCCCGATTGGGCTGGTAGGATTTGAGGTGGCGTTGGGATAGAGGTCGGTCTGTGCTTCACTTATACGCGCACATCTGTGCCGCTCGTCAGGGCGCCGATGGCCGGGGTGAAGCGGGATAGGTCTAGGAGAATACAATATGAATGCCGATGTGGGATCTGAGGCGCGCTCGCGCCCGGGAAGTTCGCTCGAAGCTCGGCTGCTGCGCCGGCTCCTTCGAAGTTTTGGCGACCCGCCGATTGCATTCCATCTCTGCTGGTCGGACGAACGGGTGTCGGGGGCGGCAACCGGACCTCTCGAACATTTGCGCATCACGGATCGCCGCACGTTGCTCGGATTGCTCTATGACCCGCAGATGCGCTTCGGCGATGCCTACGTCACGGGCCAGATCGAAGTCGAAGGCGACTTGGTGAAGCTCATGGTGGCGCTGTTTCGGATCTTCGCACCGGACGCGCGCCAGTCGACATTGAGCCGAATTGCCGGTTGGTGCCGACGGCCTCGCCGCAACACGTTGGTAGATTCGCGCGACAATATCCATCGGCACTACGATATCGGCAACCAGTTCTATGCGCTGTGGCTCGGAGACACCATGGCATACACCTGCGCCTATTACCCGAGTGCGGAGTGCAGCCTCGATCAGGCACAGATCGCGAAGATGGACCACGTCTGCCGCAAACTGCGGCTCCGCACCGCGGACTCGGTCGTGGAGGCCGGATGCGGCTGGGGCAGTCTCGCGTTGCATATGGCGGCACGTTACGGCGCCAAGGTGCGGGCTTTCAACATCTCCCGCGAACAACTCGAATCTGCGCGCCTGCGTGCCCGGCAGCAGGGACTCGAGCACCGGGTCGAGTTCATCGAAGACGACTACCGCAACATCAGCGGATCCTATGACGCCTTCGTATCGGTCGGGATGCTTGAACACGTCGGTCGGGAGCATTATCGGGAACTGGGCCGGGTGATACGCAACGCGTTGACGATGAATGGCCGGGGACTGATTCATTCGATCGGCCGCAACCGGCCCGGGAGGCTGCATCCATGGATTGAGCGGAGAATCTTTCCGGGTGCCTACGCGCCCTCGCTCGGCGAGATGATGCAGATATTCGAACCCTCCAGCTTGTCAGTGCTCGATGTTGAGAATTTGCGCCTGCATTACGCGCGCACCCTGCGGCACTGGCTCGAGCGCTATGAAGCCAAGGTTGCGCAAGTAAGGGCGTTGTTCGATGACGACTTCGCGCGCATGTGGCGGTATTATCTGGCGGGCTCCATAGCCGCGTTCGATACGGGCACGCTCCAGTTGTTCCAGGTGCTTGTGACGAGGCACCAAAACAACGACCTGCCTCTCACCCGCGACTATATGTATCCCCGGTAAATGGCATCCTCGTGCGAAGCGTGGAGGCCGTAGTCGTCGGCGGCGGCCCCGCCGGGGCTGCGGCTGCGCAGCGCCTCAAGGCCGCTGGGGTCGATGTCTTGGTGCTCGACAAAGACATCTTTCCGCGGCCCAAACTATGCGCCGGCTGGATTACGCCGCAGGTGCTCACGGACCTGCAACTCGAGGTGAGCGCCTACCCGCATGGCTTCCTGAGCTTCAGGCGCCTCCACTTTCACGCCAGGGGTCCGCGGCTGGCGGTGCCGTGCGTTCAGCACTCCATCCGTCGTGTTGAATTCGACGCCTGGCTGCTCGAGCGTTCGGGTGCCGAGTTCGTCCGGCATGCTGTCAGGGACATTCAAACTGCCAACGGCAGCTACGAGATCGATGGACTCTTCCGTTGTCGCTACCTCATCGGCGCCGGCGGCACGTCCTGCCCCGTGAGACGGGCGCTGTTCAGCCAGACACTGCCGCGAGCGCGCGCACTGCAAACGGCCACACTCGAACTCGAGTTTGCCTGCGACTGGCAAGATGCGGATTGCCACCTCTGGTTTTTCGAGCACGGGCTGCCGGGCTACAGTTGGTACGTGCCCAAGGCTTCCGGCTGGTTGAACGTTGGCGTCGGCGCCATGGCGGAGCGGCTCAAGCAGCGCGGCGAGAACATTCGAGAACATTGGTCGCATTTGACCGGCAAGTTACAGCGCCAGTTCGGGATCAAACCCGGTGATCCCACCGGCTACAGCTATTATGTGCGGGACTTCGGCGAGTCGATACGCATCGGCAACGCATTTCTGACCGGCGATTCCGCCGGCCTCGCCACGCGCGATCTTTGTGAAGGAATTGGACCTGCAATCCGCAGTGGCCAGCAGGCTGCGCTTGCCATCGTCACTGGGACCGAGTATTCGCTCGATGGGGTCACCGGCGCAAGTCTCGGCGGCGGATTGATAAGCCGCTGCCTGGACTGGGCTTTCACACGCGGCGCCGGCCGTTCGATCCATTCCTTCCGCTGATCGATCCGAGAGCCGACTATCAACCCCGGTTCGATTCCTGAACTTCATGATCGAGATCCGCTTGTTCGACCGGCTGTAGGAATCGACGCTCAAGATCGGATGCGGATAAGGGCCTCGACAACAGAAATCCCTGTGCTTCGTGACAACCACGCTTGCGCAGCCACTCCATTTGACTGGTCCGTTCGATGCCTTCGGCGGTCACTGTGATGCTCAAGCTCTTGCCGAGCGACAGGATGGCGCTCGCGACGGCCGCATCGCTCGGCGAACGTTCCAGGTTGTGAACGAACGCCTTGTCGATCTTGATGCGATCGGGAGGAAAACGGGTGATATACGCCAGCGAGGAATAGCCCGTCCCGAAGTCATCGAGGGCGATGCGGCAACCGAGCCGGCGCAATCGCTCCAAAGCGTTGCGTACCCTGGCGGTGTCATTGACGAGGAGCGACTCGGTGATTTCGGTCTCGATCAGGGAAGGCGGCACGCCGGCGGCCGCGGCTTCAGCCTCGAGGACGCGGGCGGGATCGCCATGGAGCAGTTCTCTGCCGGAAACGTTGATGGCCACCGGCAACGCGATGCCGTGGTCCTGCCATTTGCGCAGTTGCCGGCAGGCGGTGCGCATCAGCCAGCTCCCCAGCTCGATGATCAAACCGCTCTCCTCGGCAATTTCGATGAAACGGATCGGGGGTACTTCGCCGAGGTCGGCGTCGCACCATCGCAGAAGCGCCTCCACGCCCACAAGCTGATTGTCGACCAGCCGGAATTTCGGCTGATAATGCAAATGCAACAGGTCGTCGTGAACGGCGCGGCGCAGCCGGCCTTCGAGATCGAGCCAGTCACGCCGGCGCGAGCTGATGGCCGCGGTATACATGACCACCGACCCCGAAGCGCCCGCCTTCGCCTGGTCCATGGCCGTGCCGGCATGCTTCACGACGGACGCCACATCGGTGCCGTCCTCCGGATATACGGCAATGCCGATACTCGGGGCGGAGTAGAACTCCAGGCCATCATGGATGGTGGGGTCCTTGAGCGCCGCCGAGCACAGCTCCGCGATTTCAAGCGCAATCTGCCGGGCTTTGAGGTGCCGCACCAGGATCACGAATTCGTCGCCGCCGAAGCGCGCGACGACGAGATTCTCGTGCTCCGAGCGCAAGCGGTTCAGCGAACGATCGAGCTTCCCTGCGACATTTTGCAAGACGGCGTCGCCGACGGCGTGACCGAACGTGTCGTTGACCCTCTTGGAGCTGTTGAGGTCCAGATAAATGACGGCAACCGTCTCGTTTGATGCGCCGGCCTCGACGAACAACTGCTCCGCGACTTCGATGCAGCGTTGGCGATTGGGCAGTCCCGTCAACGTATCGAAATAGGCGAGCCGCTCGATGCGCTCTGCCGCCGCAGCATTGCGCAGAATGTAGGCCAGCCGCCGCGGCAATAGCGCCCAATTGACCGGCTTCGAAACGAAGTCGGTCGCGCCGGCATCGAAGGCGCGACTGATGGCGGCGGAGTCCTCATGACCGGTCACCATGACGATGGGCACGCTCGCGAAGCGCGCCTCGGCGCGCAGGCGCCGGCACACGGTGTAGCCGTCCATCCCGGGCATGTCGACGTCGAGAAGCACGATGGCGACATCTTGCGACAGCGCCGCCTCGAGCGCTGCCAGGCCATTGTCGAAGCTTTTGGGCGTCAGACCCGAAGCCGTGGCCGTTTCAGCCAGCAGCAAACGGCCGAGATCCTCATCATCCGCGATGATGGCTGTCGGAAGCGCATGCGGCTTGGTGTTCATGCGCTTGCCCGGTTTTGACGGCGCCCGAGTTCGCCGATGAGCGTCGGAAGCGCGGCAACCAGGCGGTCACACAGCCGACGTGCCCGCGCGATATCTCCCTGCTCACACAGCTCGTCCAACAGGCGCAAGTCCCGCGCGAACACCAGCGCGCCGACGTTTGCCGCGCTCGAGGCGAACTTGTGACAGACCCCACTCGCCGCGGCGAGGTCATTCGCTTCGAGCGCCGACTGCAGATGGGCGACGGCTTCCCGGGATGCCGCTTGAAATAGATCAACGAGTTCGGAATACAGATCGGCGCGCCGTGCGCCGCGCAGACTCTGCAGCCCCGCCACCGCCGTGGCATCGACACAGGCCAGCTCTTCCACAGTCGAAGAGGATGCAACGGCCGGCGCCCCCCGATCCGGCACCGCCGCTTGATCCGGTGGGCCAGGCGCGCGCAGAACCCAGTGCCGCACCAGTTCGGCGCACTGCTGCAAGGAGTAGGGTTTGCTCATGATGCCGTCCATGCCGGCATCGTGGCATGAGTTCCGATAGCTGTTAGCGTCGTGCGCCGTCAATGCGATGATGGGCACGCGGCTGTGCGTGCTTTCTGCCTGTCGGATGAGCG